>ERZ826242.11-NODE-11-length-327955-cov-18.271147_pt1 | contig 327955 bp, 249 predicted proteins | sample MGYA00519871_ERZ826242 | MGnify/ENA primary metagenome ERZ826242 (study PRJEB31778, sample SAMEA3449226) | human gut metagenome | biome: human gut; feature: human-associated habitat; material: faeces | place: United Kingdom | collected 2010/2012 ... | reverse complement strand
GTTTTCTAGGCAATTTCCAATCTAACGGGTGTTGCACTTTCATTTAGACAACGGGTGAAATCAAACAAAATAGCCCTTTCTGGTGAAGGGGCTTATGACACTAAATCAGAACGCGATAACGCCCAAATGCTCCAATAGCACTTTGATGCCGAGTAGAATCAGCACCACGCCGCCGGCGATCTGCGCCGGCTTCTGCCAGCGGGAACCGAACGCGCGGCCAATGTGCAGGCCCGCAGCGGAGAACAGTCCGGTGACCACACCGATGCTGAGGATGGCGAATGCCATATGGGCTTTGGTGAACATGAAGGCCAGGCTCACGCCCACGGCGAACGCATCGATGCTGCAGGCCACGGCCAGGGGAAGCATATGCTTCCAATCGAACTGGGCGGTCTCCTTGGAGTTTTCCTCATCTTCTTCGAAGGCTTCGTGAACCATGTTGCCGCCGATGAACACCAACAGGGCGAAGATGATCCAATGGTCGAATTGGGTTACGTATTTGCTGAATGTAGATGCCGCGAAATAGCCGAGAATAGGGAACAGCATCTGGAATCCGCCGAACCAGAGGGTGCTTTTCACGGCGTCTTGTACTCGTACGCGGGATACGGTCAGGCCTTTGCCAATGGATACGGCGAATGCATCCATAGCTACGGAAACAGAAATAAGCAGGATTTGAATGATTATCGAAATCATGGTGTGACAGAAGGTTCATCGCCGGATTACCGTGCGATGGGCCTCGACCAGCGTTCCTACACGCCGCCTACGCCTAGTTGAAAAGACAAAACATTACTGTATCACAAAATACAAGCTCCCTCTGTTGGGGAGCTGGCGCAGTGAAACTGCGACTGAGGGAGAGTAGAGCGGCTTTGCCACAAATACAACAAAAGGCCCCCGAAGGGGCCTCCTGTCAACGATTCAGAATCGAATCACTTCTCGGAATCGGCGAGACGCTGACGCGCGGCAATGATTTCCTTTTCGGCGGCGTCAGCACCAGTCCAGTAGTCGCCCGGCAGGACTTCCTTGCCCGGCTCCAGAGCCTTGTACTGCTCGAAGAAGTGCTTGATTTCGGCCTTGTGGTACTCGTTGACGTCGTCGATGTCCTTGATGTCATCGAAACGAACGTCGGCGGGCACGCACAGCACCTTGTCGTCGCCGCCGGCCTCGTCGACCATGTGGTACAGGCCCACGGCGCGGCACTCGACCACGCAGCCCGGGAACACGGAGTTCGGAATCATCACGAGAGCGTCCAGCGGATCGCCGTCCTCGCCCAGGGTGCCGTCGATGTAGCCGTAGTCATCCGGGTAACCCATTGCGGTGAACAGGGTACGGTCCAGGAAGACGCGACCGGTCTCGTGATCGACTTCGTACTTGTTCTTGGAGCCGCGCGGAATTTCCACAACGACGTTGAAGGTTTCTGCCATGTCATTTCTCCTTGAAAATCGACAGTTACGTTATCGTCTCACCACAATACCCTGTTTACGCCTGCAAAACAGGTGCGGAACTCAAGAAACCGTGCTGAGATTATGCCGACACTATGCCCAAACAGACGAAATCCTCCCCTTGAGGGGAGGATTTCTAGCGGTTTACGCGCACGATAAACCCATGCACGTCAACGGCATCACTGTTGCATTACCGTTGCAGTACCGCATCACTGCACGGACAGGATGTGGGCCACATCCGCCCAAGGAGCCAGAGACACGTAGTTGTCCCAACCCCACTGGAATTCGCGGCCGGTCAGCTCGTCGCGCACGTTGAGCGGGCGGTCGGTGGGCAGACCCAGCTCGCTGAGTTCCAGGTGAATCATCGACTGGTGTGCGTTGTGTCCATCGAGGTTCACGACCACAATCAGCGTGTCCGCTTGGCCGGTACCGGTCAGTTCGGCCGGCGTGTGGCGTGCGAAAGCCAGAATATTCGGGTCGGACGTAGGCAGCACGGTGAGGTTGTGGTAGCTCAACGCGGCCGGGTGGGCGCGACGAATCTTGTTGAGTGCGGTGAGCATCTCGGCCACGCCGTACTGCTTGGCCTTGCTCCAATCGCGAACCTTGACCTCGTACTTCTCGTTGTCGATCTGCTCTTCGAAGCCGGGGCGCTGCTTGTTCTCGATGAGTTCGTAACCGTTGTAGATACCCCAGGACGGCGAGCCCATGGCTGCCAGCACCGCACGCACGCAGTGGCCGGCTACGCCGTTGTCTCGCACGTAAGCGGTGAGAATATCCGGCGTGGTGGGCCAGAAGGTGTTGTGCTGGTAGTAGCCGTCGTCGCCATTGGTGACCGGCAGATACTCTTCCAGTTCGTCCTTGGTGTTGCGCCACGGGAAGTAGCAGTGGGACTGGGTGAAGCCCACGTAGCTCAGGGCGCGCATCATGCCCGGGCGGGTGAATGCCTCGGCCAGGAACAGGATCTCCGGGTGCTTCTTGGTCACGGCGGCAATCACGTCCTGCCAGAAACGCACCGGCTTGGTGTGCGGGTTATCGATGCGGAAGATGGTGACGCCCGCCTCGATCCACAGATTCATGATGCGTTCGACTTCTTTTTCGATGCCGGGCATGTCGGCGTTGAAGTCGATCGGGTAGATGTCCTGATACTTCTTCGGCGGGTTCTCGGCGAAGGCGATGGAGCCGTCCGGCTTGTGGCGGAACCAGTTCGGGTGGGCCTTGACCCACGGGTGATCGGGCGAGCACTGCAGGGCGAAATCAAGCGCGATTTCCAGACCCAGTTCATGTGCACGCTGGCACAGGGCCTTGAAATCGTCCATGGTGCCGAGCAGTGGATCCACGGTGTCGTGGCCACCTAGCTCGGAGCCGATGCCGAACGGGGAGCCCGGGTCATCGGGGCCGGCGACCAGCGTGTTGTTGCGGCCCTTGCGGTTGGTCACGCCAATCGGGAAGACCGGCGGCAGGTAGACGATGTCGAAGCCCTCGGCAGCGGCGCGTTCGAGGCCGGCCATCGAAGTCTTCAGCGTACCCTGAATGATCTTGCCGGTGTTCGGATCGATGGTGGCGCCTTCGGAACGCGGGAAGAACTGGTACCAAGCCGCGAAGCTGGACTTCGGGCGTTCCACCTTGAAGCGCTGGGGCTGGCTGGGGGAGATGCCGTCTCGCAGCGGGTGAGTCTCGTGCAGGGCGGCGATGGTCGGGTTGTCGCCGGCGGCGAGACGATCCTCGGCGCTCAGCGTCTGATCGGCCATGGTCTCAGCGGCCTTCTCCAAGGTCTTGCGATCGCGTGCGGTCAGGCCGGCGTCCGGGGTTGCGGCCCAACGGGCCAGCAGCTCGGCACCGGAATTGAGTGCGTTGTCCACGTCGTCCATCACACGCACCTTGATGCGGGCGTCGTGCAGCCAGGAGACGTACGTGTCTTCCCAACCTTCGATGGTCACGGTCCATTCGCCGAGCTGACGCTTGACGGCCGCGTAGCCATCCTCCCAAGGCTTCAGATCGCTGTGCTCGCCGCACTTGACCATCACGGTCCAACGATCGAGGCCGGGATTTATACAGGTCATGGCCTGGCGCATGGTTTCCTTGCCGCGCGGGTTGCGCACGATGGCGGTGGCACCCACCTTGGTGCGGCCTTCGATGAACACTTGGGCGGTCATCTCAAACGGTTCGCCGAGTTCCACACGGGCGGGGAAGATGCCACGCTCCTCGGCGGGAGTGATGTCCATGACATTGATGCGGCCGAACTGGCCGGGCTCGTTTGCTTCGATGGACGGTGCGGGGGCTTCGACAGCCAGGCCTTTCAGCGCTGCTGCGACGCGTGCCGTTTCGGCGCTGACTCTCTTGCTCTTGGTTGCGGGGCTCTTTCGGGCAGAAGTCGCCTTTGACTTCGTCTTCGTGGTGTTGTTATCGGTATTACTAGTGCGCGTGGTCGCGCGATGTTGTACTGCTGCCATAAGGCCCCATTCTAGAGGCTTTTGAACATATGTTGCACATTGTGGATAACTTTCAGGTAAACGTTCGGTCAACCGCATGAGGTGGATAACTCGGCGGAAGAGTTATCCACAACTCGCCGGCAAACGGCAAGCTCGGACCACATAGGCCGAAAAACCGGCTGTAGTGAATGAAAATCTGCCATGATCGTGGCCTACCCGTACACAGTGCAGTATGCGGGGAACGTACCAGGAAAGGACGAATGATGATAACGACATGGCGGCAACGGGGCATGGCCATCGTAGCGATGCTGACCGGTCTGATAATAATGGTGGGAGTGGTGTTCGGCTCGGCGAATACGGCGTATGCCGCGACGTTGACGCCCGCCGACGAAAGATATCACGTGACGTTTCCATACAACGATATGGAATATTACGTCGGTGTCGCGGGGCTGGACGCTTCGGGCAACAAATACTACTGCATCGAAGCGGGGAAGCTGAGCGACTATGTGATAGGCCCCACCACGGTGCTTGCCTCCGATGAGAACGCCCGGCGTATGGCATGGATCCTTGACCGGTACCGCGACACGGATGCCGCCACCCATGCGGCGATCGGCATCATCGTGCAGGATCACTTCGGGCGCGATCGGGACGAGTGGGCGAGACAGATGGCGGTCATTCAAGGCCGGTATCCCGAGATCGTGGCGAAGGCGGCCCAGATCTGGGATCAATCGGCCGGCAAGACGCCTGCGGGCACGACGGTGGAACGCACCGATGCCGAGGCTTTGCGCAGCGGTTCCATCTTGGTGAAAGTGGTGAACCGCGCCGGCGACGCGATCGCGGGAGTGCCGTTCACCGTCACCTTGCAGGGGCCGGCGCGGTTCGTCCAAGGCGGCAACACGTTCTCGGGGGTGTCGACGAGCGCCGGATCCTCGATCGCGTGGGAGGCGACCGGTGCCGGCGAGGTGACGGCGAACACCACATACGAGTATGGGCGGATGCACGTCATGGACAGCACTCAGGACATGCTGGCCTTCGATTCGATGGCTTCCGTCGGCGGTTCGTCGTCGACGTTCCAGGTGCGCAAGGATTTCGTTCCGTCGGTGTCCACGCAGGTGTCCGATAAGGTGCTTGATGCGGCTTCGCCGGTGTTCGATGATGTGACCAGCGGCGTGGGGGACGAGGGCAGTCATTGGGTGCCCGGTCTGAAGCTGCAGGCGCGTGGATACTATTTCGACGGGCTCGGCAAGGACGATTTGGGCAAGGTCATCGCGCCGAACGCACGGGAGAGCGCGGACGCTTTTCTCGCCCGGTTGGCGTCCTCGGGTCATAAGCCGGGTGCTTATGGCAAGGCGTCCTTCACCGGTGTGGGGCAGCGGGTTCGTGTGCAGGCCATGACCAAGCCGGACGGTGACGCCGCCTATCTGACTCCGAAGACCGGCGGCTTTGGCACCTGGGTGTGGGTGTTCCGGCGGAGCGAGCAAAGCAAACGGGCGCAGGAATACCTTACCGGCGACTGGGTGAGCCCGTTCATGGAGGCTTCGGAAAGCAACGTGGGGCGCGGGAAGGTCGAAGTCATGTCGACGGTCACCGAACATTCGGCGGATATCGGCGCCGAACTCAGCGACACCATCACCGTATCGGGGTTCCCGGCGGACCACGGCCAGTTCACGGGCGATGAAACCTATGGTTTCGCGGCGGATCAGCCGTATGCGACGGTGAGCGTATGGTGGTCCGGCGATCCCGACAACCCCTCCAACGATGAGGCATACAAGCCATCCGGGGGAGAGGTCCCCACGGAGGACGACAACCACCGACTGCTGGCCACCTGGGAGATTCCTGCGATGAATGGCACGTTCAAAATCGGCGCCGGGGCGTTGGACGCGCATGGCGCTCCCATGCATCTGACCGCCGATCGGCATGGGTGGTACGTGTTCGTCTGGCGGTTCGAGGGGGATGACCGTGTCTCCCCGGCGTCCAGCCGGTATGACGATGCCTGGGAGCGTGTGCGGGTGCTTCCCCCATGCGAGCCGGAGAAACCGTGCGAACCGGAGAAACCCGAGACGCCGCCGGCGCCGGCGGAGGCAACCACGCCCAACCCTCGCCCGTCACTGCCCGTCACGGGTGGCGATGTGTCGCTTGCCTCGGTTCTGGCCGTGTCGGTCCTGGCGATAGGCGCCATACTGTCCATCGTCGTTCGGTGGCGTCGTCGCTATGACCGATTCAACTGATTTTGCCGAGGATTCCCCCGCCTCTTAGCGGAAGCGTGGGCGGGGGATGAATCGGCTTTCCTTTTATGCTATACCGGCATTCAGTCGTACCTATCGGAAGCGAGGTGTTTGCTGTGAAACTCGAATCGAATCATCATTCGGTGTTCCTCATGCATTATCATCTCATACTCGTCGTGAAATATCGGCGCGAAGTGTTCGACGACACCATAAATAACATTATATTGTAGTGCTTACTTTTGCAATAATACTATTTCCAAGGAGATGCTATATGGAAAGAAATTTAATTTTGATTGATTCTATACCAACTGTCGTTTGGGGCAAAGAATCAGAGAAAATATATATCTATGTTCATGGAAAAAACGGGAACAAAGAAGAAGCTCTTTTTTTCGCCAATATTGCTGAAAGAAAAGGTTATCAAACTATTAGTTTTGATTTACCATCTCATGGTGAGAGAAAAAATAAAGATAATGAGTGCAGTATATGGAATGGAATACATGACTTAGAATGTATCTGGAAATATGTTCAACGTAACTGGGATAAAATTTATTTATATGCTTGCAGCATAGGCGCATATTTCAGTCTGCACGCTTATAAGAGCAGAAATATTGAAAAATGTCTTTTTCTTTCGCCGATACTAGATATGGATTATTTAATACATAATATGTTTTCATGGTTTGATGTAAGCGAGAATGAATTAAAGGAAAGACAAAAAATCGAAACACCGATTGAAACTTTATCATGGAAATACTACCAATATGTAAAAGAGAATCCTGTTCAACACTGGGATATACCAACAGCTATTATGTATGGCAGCAAAGATATATTGCAATCAATAGAAATTGTTCGTCATTTTTCAATGAAATTTAATTGCCAATTATACATATCAAAAGAAAGCGAACATTCATTTATGAGTGATTCTGATAGAAAAATTGTAACTGATTGGATAGAGGGAAGTATTTGAATCTCTTATTTTGTATAAATCTAAACCAATCTAATGCAGTCTAAGGTAAATATGGAGCTATCATCATCTATCAAGACAACGCTCGCCGATGGTCTTTGCCGTTCATGCGGTCAGCGCGGTGGCTTGCACGGCGGCCCTGAGCCGGTCCTCGGGCATGGCTTCGGCCGCGCCGCCCAAGGGGAACTGTGCGGCCCCATGGGATCGCGACAGGGAGGCGTGCAAGGGTCGGAAACATGGTCGAACGCGTCTTCAACCGCATGAAGCACTACAGCAAGGCCGCCACCCGCTACGACGGGCTCGACGAGGCCTTTCTCGCCGGCCCCCGGCTCATCCTCATCGTCATCTACCTGAAAAACGCGGCCAAAAACCCAACTAGTGTAAACATAGGGGAGGAGCCTGTCATTTCTCATAGGCAATTCCCTCCATTTCCCGTTGTAGCTGCCGCAGGGTGCGCCGGATATGGTAGCCTGCTGTGGTTCTGAATCGTCCGTAATGTCTGCCGATTTCTTCCTGTGTGTACTTCTTAAAAATACAGGTAAATCATTTCCCGTTTCTTCTCTGGCAACCGGAACATGGCAACAACAAGGGAAGCGTTACAAAAGGTTACTGTCTGCTCGCAGATTGTGACGGGATATTCCGTGTCCGGTTCCGGAGAGGGAAAATATTCATCATCTGTGCTTAAAGGATAGTGCTTTTCATCAATGAAATATTCAAGGAATATTTCTTTTCCCGTCTTTTGCACCTTTGCCGTCCTGCGTCAATCGCTGCATGGCGTATGACGATCTTACAGTAGGCGTTGAACGTATACTCGATATATTCCCGGTATGCTTCTGTATCGGTCGTGGAAATTCCCTCCCCTTCCTCCTAAAAGGGTGGTACTTGGTTTAAAAGTTTTTGTATGATAGAGAGGGGCGGCAGCACTTTTTGCTGTCGCCCCTTGACTACCCATAAGCGAAAACAGGCGAGACTGTCAACGGCGGCTCGCAGAGCCGTTTATCTTGACCGTTGACTGGCTCGACTGGTTTTGCTAACTGTTCGACAAACTGGAAATTATCAAACAGGGGCTGTCAATTCAATATGATTCCCCTCTGAATCAATAAACTCTACTACCCAATTAGTGTTTATTTGCGTCAACGGAAAACATAGTTCTAAATCTTTAATTTTATTTTTAAGAATTTCTAAATCTGCAACATCAATACTGGGTAAGCAATTACTACCAAAGCTGTGATTTTCATTCATTTTCTCAAAAGCAAATAAACCAAAACGAAATCCGTTTATATCAAAAACACTATAAATTTCGTTTTTTATAGTCACTTCTTTTTCGAAGAAATTCTCATAAAAACGGATTGCTCTCTCCATATTCTTAACGCATAGATATAGTGACTTAATATGACAGTCCAATATTTTCTCCTCACAGAATCCTTATTTGTCTTTTAGTTTCTGGTTTTATTTTATCGCATGAGTATTAACTTCTCTATGAATTTTCCCTTATATTTTTCGGAATAGAGGGATAGCCGCCTATCAGATTTTAGTGTGTTACTTTACCGCACATGAGCATTGGAACCTGGGTTGTCCGATCCATAGCCCTCCAGCGGATTGACAACGCCCCACACGCCAAGTCCAGCGCCGAGGGCTACAACAAGAGCCTGCGAAGTATCAATAGCGGAAGTGAAAAACTACATAGAGCCTCCTTTTCTCCGGGATATTCCTGGCCATGAAAAAGCCGCCATTTCTGGCGGCAGGTTACATACTTCGGGTGTGATGTCTTGGGCATAGTTGACGGGTCTCCTGAGGTATGCTTCACATCTGTCGTGGGGCATCGTTGACATCGTTCGCCGGCTTGCGGTATCGGTGTTCGCGGGTGGCGTCGAGCGTCTGGCCGGCGAGGATCTCGCCGGTCTCCGGGTCGGCGGCGATGGCCTTGTCGCGCGGGTGCTCGCCGCGTTGCGCTCAGGACGTGGTCTGATTTGTCGCCGGCCGTGCCGGACCGCCGCCGTGCATCCATGACGCCGCAACGGCCGCCAACCCCATCGTTGTCAACCATGCCCCGGAACACCTGTCAGCCATGCCCCAGGACATGCGTCAACCATCCACTCGAACTAGACACTCCGAAAAGCCTTGTACTTACAGCGTTCCTAATAGGAAACAATCATACGTATTGGGGTGATTTCCATTCGTTGAAGAACGAGGACGCGATGGAATACGAGTGCTTCCAGATGCTGACGATGGGCGCCGGCTGCTCCATCGGGGACCAGCTCCATCCGAGAGGCGGGTTGTCCGACGCCACCTATGATCTGATCGGACGGGTCTACTCCCAGGTGGAGGCCCTCGAACCGTACACGCTGGACACCGACACGATGGCGGACATGGCGGTCATGACGCCGGAACGCGAATGGAACATGGACAGCGCGCTGTCCGATTCGTTGATCGGCGCCAACCGGATGCTCACGGAACTGGGATGCCAGTTCGACATCATCGATCCGGACATGGACTTCACGCGGTACGGGCTCATCGTCCTTCCCGACGAGAAGGATTTCGCCCCGTCGTGGGTCAAGGCGGTCTTCGCCGACGTCCTCGATCTGCTGATGCCGAGGCAGCTGGTGCGCAAGGAGGACGGGCATACGGTCAGCGGGCTGGAGGTGCAGCTGCGCCGTTCGGGTTCGCGCAATTCGTTGATGCTGCATTGCCTGTACTACCCCTGCAAGAAGTCGGCCGCCAACCTGTACACGATCGACGAGAAGGTGCCGCTGTTCGATCAGCGCGTGCGCGTGTATGTGGGCGACGCCGAGATCGAGTCGGTCCGCGCGATCCGTCAGGGCGAGGTGATCTCCGAACGGGACTACACCGTGGCCGACGGGTATGTCGATTTGAACGTTCCCAAGATCGACGGGTACGAGATCATCGAGTTGTCGCTGAAATGACGCACTGACTCGAAATCTCACCACGGACTAACGGCCAATACGGGTGTCCGATCGTCTCTGAGCCCTTGTCTCACAAGGGTTCAGAGACAATGAATGTGGCTGCAAGGGTGCGGGAGTCCCCTTGATTCCTTTGCACCATGGAACGCAAGAGGCCGTCAGCCTTGTTGGCTGGCGGCCTCTTGCGTGATTGGTAGCGGGGCATGGATTTGGACCTTGGACCTCTGGGGATACCAGAGGTCCAAGGTCCAAATCCATGGGGCTTCTGAGCTTATCCGAGCTCATTTTAACCGCTTAAAGCCAGGGGTGCATGATGGATCATGAGGAACAGAATCAGCGCTCCGGTCCCATGGCGCAGAAGCATCGAAGGGTGGACTGACACCCTCAAGGCGGCCGGCCTATCAGCACAGACAATCAAAAGCCGTCGATACAAGATGGTGCATCTCGCGGCACTGCTCATGCCATCAGGTCCCGAAGACGTGACCACGGAGCAGATTGTGCAGACGTTCGCACGGCAGCAATGGAAACCCGAGACGCGCAAAGCGTACAGGAACACCATATCGTCGTTTTTCCGATGGCTGCATAAAAGCGGCAGACGGTCGGATGATCCGAGTCTGGACGTGCCAAGGGTGAAGAAGCCGCACGCGCATCCCAGACCATGCCCGGACCGTTACATCGCTTCGGCGATGGAGATGGCCACGTCGTCGGAAAGACTCATGATCCGGCTGGGCGCTGAGTGCGGACTGCGGCGCGGAGAGATTGCCCGTGTCCATAGCGATGACGTGGTGGCTGACAGTGCCGGCCATTCGCTTATCGTGCGTGGCAAAGGCGACAAGCAGCGCATAGTGCCGTTGCCGGATGATCTGGCCGCCATCGTCATGGACGCGAACGGATACCTGTTCCCTGGCCGGTTCGGCGGACATGTGGAGGAGTCCTATATCGGTGACCATATCAGCCGCCTGCTGCCGGACGGGTACGCCGCGCACACGCTGCGCCACCGGTTCGCCACCACGGCCTACGCCGCCACACACGACCTGTTCGTGGTCGCGGAACTTCTAGGCCATGAGTCGGTTGAGACCACGGAGCATTACGTTGCAATGCCGGACGGCCGTCTGAGAGAAGCCACGGCGGCCGTCAGGCTTACGTAATCGACTACTTGGCCGTCACATTGATTTCGAGGGCGTCTAGCTTGGCCTTGACGGCCTTCTCCACGCTTGCGGCGATGTCGCCGGGGTTGGCTCCAACGGCCTTGCTCAGTGCTTCGATTGCTGCGTTCTGGGCCGTAAGCATGGTCTTCAGCTCGGCGATGTCGTAGCGGGCTTGGATGACGCTGTCCAGGATGTTGCGGCCGTCGTTGCCTTTGGTCTGGATGAGTGCGTCTGTAGCGCGGTCCTTGAGCTCGGAGCGTGTCTGGATGATGCCGTCGAACAGGTTGCGCCCGTCGTTTCCCTTGGTCTCGTATAGGTCCTGTGCTGACACTCCCGTGTCTCCTTCCTTGACTAGTTGTTTGAATCGCTCCCAGCTGTAACCCCAGCGGGAGAAGTAGGGTATCGGGTCGGTGTGGTCGCTGCCGCCCCATCGTTTCGTTGCTTCGTCGTGGCAGATGAGCCGGTCGATTCCCCACCCGTGCGCTGCGAGTCGTTCACGGACCACCAATGCGGCTATCTCGATGCCGTGTTGGAAGTCCTGCGCGTTGGTGGCTTCGCAGATCTCCAGCCCTTCCACGTACCGGTTCCCGTTGCCGACCTGGTAGCAGAGGCGGTCGTAGGGCACGGTGTGGATCGCCTCGGCCCAGTCGCTCACAAGGTGCACGGCATAGATGTAGTCGCGGGCCCATAGGTCGCGGTGGTTGCGTGCGGTGGCTCCCGGGTTTGCGGTGCTGTGCACGCAGAAATAGGACGGGGACAGTGGCCCGTGGCCTTGATTGACGATGTCCTCGCGTATGACGCTCACTGGTCTTTGCCCTCTTCCTGTGTGCGGAACAGCTGGAGCAATTTGGAGGCCTTGAGTTCGGGGTTGATTTCGCCCAGGTTCTCCAGGATGCTGGTCGTCTCGGTCAGGATGACGTACACGGCTGCGGGGATGACGATGGGCAGCGTGTACCCGAGGTCGATGACCCGCTGCGCGTGTTCCAAGATCTCGGCGAGGACCATGATTAACACGAACGCGCCCTTGTGGTAGAGGCCTTCCCTCATCTTCGTGCTGCTGATGTCGTGCTGCATGGCTGCCTTGACGAGTCCCGTGATGTAATCGAGGATGATGAGGATACCGACGACGGCCAGGGCCGTGATTTCCGTTTCCTGCATATGTGTTTCCTTCCCTTATCTTCCGACAGGCCAGCTGATTCCGGTGATTCCCACGCCGGTGCCGGCCGCGCCGTACAGGTTGTTGATGGTGCATTTTCCGTCTGTGCTGATCTTGACGAGTGCCATGCTGCCGCCCTGCGCGGTCCAGCCGTTCGCGAACCTGGTGGTGGCGGGCCGCGCCTGCGCGGGCAGCCGCGCGAAGTCCCAGCCCGCATACACGTTGCCGGTGCTGCCCATATCGCCGCACAGGGTGACGATGCCGTCGTCGATGCTTACGCTCATGCTGCCGGACTTGCTGTTGTTGTAGCTGCCGAGTTGCACGCGTGGCGTGCTGATGGCGGTGGGCCCGCCCAGCAATGCCTGGATGACGTGTTTGGCGATGGTGGCGTAGCCTTTGTCGTTGGGGTGCATGTCGAGGTTGCCGCTGCCGAGGTCGTGGATCTGGTCGGTGAGGTTGTAAAGCCACTGCCAGCTGTCCCAGATCATCCCGACGCCCTCGTTCAGCGCGGCGGTCTTGATGTCGTCTGCCCTGTACTGCGCGTCCACGCTGATGGGCCGGTAGTCGCCCCACAGCGCCGGGATGCACACGACGCGTGCCGCCGGCCAATTCGTCTTCGCGTAGCGGAAGGTTTCCTCGGCCTTGGTCGTGATGGTTGTGCCGCCGTCGTTGCGGCCTCCGCTGATGAAGATGATGTCTGGTGTCGAGTTGTCCGCCTTGGCCGCCTGGAGTTGCTGAAGGAATGTTTTGTTGCCTTCGCCGCCCACGCTGTATCCGCTGCCGCCAACGCCTCGGTTGTCCTCGCTCCAGCCGAACACCTGGCACACTAGCGTGGTCCAGCGGGCCGCGTTGCTGCTTGCCCGGAGTCCCTGCGTGTAGCTGTCGCCGATGAAAAGCGCCTTGGAGCCATGGAGGGCGGCTCGTGTGGCGCTGCCGTTTTTGCGGATGAGCGTGGCCACGCCTTCGTCGCTGATATTTCCGGCCTGACTGGCGAATGATTCGGCTTCGTCGCGCCATTTCTTCGCGTTCGTCGTCGCCGTGGTCAGTTCGTCGGTGATCTGGGCGGGTAGGTCGTCGATGTTGTCATCGATGGATTCGGCCATTGCCTGGAACTGCTGCTGTGCGAATCTGGTCAGGTCGTTCAGGCCGGGGTATCTGATGTGGTGCCGGGATGTCTGCGGCATGTCGGCCGGGTCGAACTCGGCCTTGGTCGGGTCTGTCATGATACTTTCCTTTCTATTCCTTGAAATATGTGATCTGTCCGAACTCACCCCACGTGAACGTGAGTGCTGGCCATGGGATGGACAGGGGGTCCACGTCTCCCCATGTGCTCAGTTCGCTGGGCAGCATGGGAAGCGGTGTGATGGTCAGCTCGTTTCGGAGTTCGGGTTCGCCGCCGGTCCATTGGAACGAGAGGGTGCCGCCGATGGCGAGCCAAGCGCCGGACGTGACTGGCGAGCCCTGCGAGTCCAGCAGCTTGGTGTATCTGGTGGAGGCGAAGGCCAACAGGATGGCGCTTGGCTGCAAGGTCTCCTCGTGCAGGTCGATGTCGATATTGCGGCTGCTGATGGTCGGATGCTCGGGTATCGGCTTGAGGGTCTGGGTGGCGAGCCAGTCGGCCCACTGGTCGCGCTGTCCCTCGGTCGGATTCCATACGGTGCCGGGCCAGTGGCCGCCGGACTCGTCCACGCTCACCGCGTCCGACTCGAACGACACCGATTCGATGGTTTCGGTGAGGTTCTGCGGCAAACGGCCACGGTCGGTTATGGTCACCTCCGCGTCCTCGAACGACATGGTGCTGTCGTTGTCGTTCCATTTCGCCTTCCTGGTCTTCACGGTCACCTGCGCGATCGGGTCGGGCAGCGTCAACGTGGACTCATCAATCATGATGTCGGACGCGTCCAGCACGTCCATGCTCATGCCCGCGCCGTCCACGCTCAGGTGCCCGTCGGAGTGCAGCGTTATGGACGCTTTCGCGGCGGCGAGCACTGCGGTGATGTTCTCGCCGCCATGGTGGTGGGTCTCGAACCACAAGGGCATGTCCGAGCTTGCGGCCGTCAGCTTGTGGAGCACGGTGGAGAGTTCCGGCATGCTGTCCAGCTCATACGGTGCGGGATAGGGCGCGTGCGCCTTCACCCACGCCACACTGTCCGTGGCGATTGGCGGGCAGCCGATGGCGTCGAGCCTGCGGTTGATTTCATCCACGCGCGCGGCCGCGTCGCCCACCCAATGCAAGCCCGGCAAATCGCCGCTGATTGGGCCTTGCTGTGTCGTTCGGTTCATGCGTACCGTCGGCGCGGCGGCGTACAGGTCCAGTAAATAGGTTCCGTCGTCGCGTTGGGTGATGTTTCCGCCCGTGGTGATGTTGCCCAGGAACAGGGTCAATGCCGAAGGGTCGGGGCCTTCGCTGGGGTCTGGCGTGTGGAGCAGGTGGAACGTCTCCCAGGTGACGGTTTCGGGCAGTTCGCCCCATGGGGTTGGGGCGTGCAAATCCTTCCACATGGGCATGCGGGACAACTGCACAAGGACGGGCATTCCGACCAGTGTGGTGGCGTTGCCGGCGAGGTCGCCGTCGCGGTCGATGAGCTGGAACCTGAGCACGTTGCACTCGGGCTGTTTGTCCATGCTGTCGGTGCCCCATTCGATCTCGAACCCGGCCAACGCACATCGCGAGCCTTCGTGGCCGGTCACATTCTCATACCCATTGCCACGGTTAATGAACATTACAGGCTGCCTCATGCGCGGCCCCGCTTCCTCGCGCGCCCTGCCAACAGTTTTTCGATGGCCTTTGCCGCGCCGTCGGGATCGCTTACCGCGCCGTCGATATGCACCTCATAGGTGTTGTAGACGACGCCACCCGTTTGAGCCGCCCCCGCTACGCTCACACGAAACCCTGTGTCGGACATGGCCGCGTTCACAGCGGCGATGGAGGCGCGCACCTTGCCGTTGAAGCCCGCGTCTATGCCTTGCGCAAGGCCGCTCATGATGGCCTTGCCATGCGGGATCAACAACTTGCGGTCGTAGCTGATAGGTCCCTTGTGGTCGGCTATCCAGTCGCCGATTCCGCTGATCCAGCCGGTCACGTTGCTCCACATCGATTTGAGGCCGTTGAGGAAACCGCTGATGATGCTTGCGCCGGCGTTGAACAGGATGCTGCCGGCGTTGCCGAAGAACCCGGCGATGGAGCCCGGCAGGCCGCGGAACCAGCCGACCACGCCGTTCCATGCGTTCCTGGCGCCGTTCGCGGCCGAGCTGAAGATGCCGATGATGGTGGAGCCGAGACCGGAGAAGAAGCCGATGATGCCCTGCACGCAGCCGGAGAGGAAACTCGTGAAGCTCGACCACACGGCCTTGCCGGTGTTGGTGCAGGTGAAGAAGTAGGTGAGTCCGGCCACGAGTGCGGCGATGAGCGTGATGACCAGCATGATCGGGTTCGCGGCCATGACCGCGTTGAGCAGCGCCTGCGCCGTCGCGGCCAGCTGCATGGCCGTGGTCACCGCGGTCACCGCTGCCACGGCTCCGCCGATCGCGGCCACGAGAGGGGTCACGAGGTCGAGATTCTGACTGATCCAGTCGCCGGCGGTCTTCAGCCAGCCGCCGACCGTCTGCGCGGCCGTGGCGACGGTGTTGAGCACGTTGCCGAACGCGGTTCCCGCCGGCTGTCCTCCGGTCATCGCATTCACGACCGCCATGATGCCGTTCCACAATGATTGCAGGCCGCCGCCGACCGACTGCGCGGCCGACTGCAAGGCGGTGAACGCTCCGGTGTCCTTGACCTGGCCGAAGAACGTCTGCAATCCCTGCACGCCGGTGGTGGCCAGACTGGTCACGGCAGTTGATGCCGCGTTGATGCCGCCGGTCACGGCAGGTTTGAACAGGTTGAACGCGTCGGTCAGACCACCGACCACGGCGGCTTCGAGGTTGCCCATGGCTCCCTCGATGGTGCTGGTCGATGTCGCGGCCTGTTTCGCCACGTCGGTCATGCCGAGGTCCAGCAGCGCCTGGTTGAACTCGTCGGCCGTGATCTCGCCCTTGGCCATGGCGTCACGGAAGTTGCCCGTGTACGCGCCGTTCTTCAGCAGGGCCTCCTGAAGTTTGCCGGACGCGCCCGGGATGGCGTCGGTCAGCTGGTTCCAGTTCTCGGTGGTGAGCTTGCCCGCGCCTGCGGTCTGCGTGAGCATCATCGCGACGCTTTTGAACGTGTCGGCGTTGCCGCCGGCCACCGCGTTGAGGTTGCCGGCCGCCTCGGTCAGTTCCATGTAGTTGCCGATGCCGTTGGCGGCCAGCTGCGCGGTGGTGTTCTGGATGTCATCGAGCCCGTACACGGTGTCGTCCGCGTATTTGCGGGTTTCCTTGGCGGCGGCCTGCACGGCCTTCGTGTCGATGCCGGCGAAGCTCATGGTGTTCATGAACTTGTCGGTGCTGTCCGACATGTTCACCACGTCGCCGGCGAAGCCCTTCACCGTGTCCCACAGCGCGGTCACGCCCTTGACGGCGAGTCCGCCGATGGCGCTGCCGAAAGCGGCGGCCTTCGTGGTGGTCTTCTCGAACGCCTTGACGGCATCATCGGCGTTGCCGGTGATGCGCACGCTCATGATCGCGCTGTGCGCCACGGTTCACTCCTTCCGTGTTTCTTCCGCTTCCTTGAGCAGTTCGGCCAGTCCGGTGCCCCAATCCAGCTCGTCGGCCTCGTTCCTCCATTGCCATGGCGTGCCGCCGAAACGGCTTGCCAGGAGGAACGAGAGACGGCCGAGCGAGCCTTGAGGCCACGCGGCTAGTCCGTAGGGTTTCCCTCTTCCGGCTCCTCCTTCGCTGCCGCAAGGTCGAAGGACGCCACGGTGTCCAGCCAATGCTCGAAATCAGGCATGCTGCGGCCGGCCATGCGCAGGGCCGCGTAGGCCGCGTACGCGCCGGAACGGACGGGGGACTGGGTGATGGGCCCCCAGCCCGCGTCGATGGCGTGCGCCTCGGCTTTGCAGGTGGCGCGCATGGTGATCGGCACTAGTTCGCTGGTCCCGTCCGTGTAGGTGATGCGGGTAGTTGCCATTATTTTCCTTTCACTTGGTTCAGTGTCTTGTCGATGAAGTCTTTGTAGACCTTTTGCCATTGGCTCTCGGTGGAGGCGACGCCGTTGTTGACGAAGAGCCGGGGCTTGATGCGGCGGGCTGGCCACCCGTAGTTGGTTGGTCCTGCGTAGGGCACGGCCTTGCGGCCGGCGCGGATGACGCCGGCGCGTTTCGTCGCACCGACACGCAGACTTCCGGCCAGCCGGCCGGTCTTGCCGCGCGGCGCGAGGTTGCGGACGGCGGGCAGTGCTATCTGCGCGGCTTCGCGGTTCACTTCCTTCAGGTCGTCCATGTCCGCGCCGGCCTTGCGCATCGTCTGCACGAAGCGTCTCTGGCCGACGACCATCAGCGCCTTGTCCGCCATCACTTGCCCTCGTATGCGGCGTGGGCGACGTTCGTGACGGCGAAACTCAGATCGTTCGTGTTCTTGGACTTGACGTCGCCGCCGATGGCGATTGGCGCGATGGTGACGTTGAAGGTCCACTGGATCTTGCCGTTCTTGTTTGGTACGAACTGGGCCGGCAGTGTTTCGCCCTTGTGGTCGAAGAGCCAGACGGCCAGACCGTCCTCGCTGAAGTCGTCGCCTATGGTGCCCTCGAACGTCCATGTGGTCGTGGTGTTCGTCTCCTCTGATCCGTCGAGGTAGGTGGTCGGGTCGTCGCTGCTGTTCGACGGGTTCAGCTGCGCCTTGGTCAGGTCGGCGCTGAAGTCCCTGCCGTCGGACGTGTCCGTGATCTTGAAGATGCCTGGGCCGAGCGTGCGGATCTTTCCAGCCATGATTGTTTCCTTCCTATTCTGTTTCTTCGATTTCCAAAGCGTTCAATGTGACCTGGTAGGCCGCGAGCGTGCCGGCGCCGGCCAGGCTCCAGCTTGCCGGCGTGGCCTTCTGCAGGTTCAGGCCCTTATCGGCGAGCCGGTCGAGCGCGGCGAGGATGTCATCGACGGCCGATGGCTGCGTGGCCGGCGTGCCGGCGATGACGTCCAACGTCCAGACCGGTTCTGGCGGGCCCCATGATGGCCATTCCACGGTTGGCGGTTCGATGAACACCGCGACTTTGCCGGCTGTCGGACGGATCAGTTGGGCGTCGATGCTGACGCTGCTGACCAGTCCATCGAGCATGTCGGTGAGCGTGTTCATCAGCGCGGCGCGTTGTTCCTGGATGTTCATGCGATCACCATGCCCCCGGTGAGCACGCCGGCGGCGCGGAGTTTCGGCCAGACCGAGCGGAGCGGGTCTGTTGAGATCCTGAACGGTTCAACGGTCGAGTCTCCCACGTCCATCACGCCGAGGCGCGCGTCACGCATGTTGAACAGGTCGGCGGCGCAGGAGACGATGCAGTCGGCCAGCAGATCGTCGTCCACGGTGGCGGTGCCGACCGCGTGCGCGACGTATCGCTTCGCCGCCGCGAGTTTGACCGTGAGCCGTTCGTCCTCTCCGGCCGGGACACCCACCTCGTCGCGGAGTCGTTGCAGCAGGATGTTGTCAGCGATCATCATGCCGTGGCGAACTTCACCGGAATCAGGCCGTCGGCATAGGTCGTGGCCACGGCCATGTATCCGTAGACGCTGTAGGAGTTTGTCAGGCCGGTCACGTTCCCGTCCGTCAGCTGTGCGGGGCCGCCGGACTCCCAGACGGTCACGGCGGCCGGGTCGATGAAGCTGGCCAGCCCGGCATCGGCGTTCGGCAGCAGCACGACAGGGACGCGCATGAACGTGCCGGCCACGCCGGTCAGGTCGAAACTTCCGATGGTGTCCGACCCGTCGCCGCTGAGGTTGAAGAAACGGTCGCCGGTGTCCTTGAGCCCCACCAGCGCCTTGAGCACGTCCTTGGAGACCGCGAGGCGGGTCAGCGACACGTTGCGGTCGTCGGCCAGCTCGGACGCGTCGATGATCAGGGACACCCAATCGTCGATGGTCATGTTCGCGAGCTGCGGGGCGTCGATCTTGTTGGCGTCATTGGACGCGTCGCGCTGAGCCTTGATCTCCGCATACAGGTGGTCGCGCACGGCTTTCTCGGTGGCCTTCGCGTAAGCGTTCTGCAACGCGGTGATCGCGGTGTTGAGCATCGGCGTGGTGCTGCGTTCGATGGTCTGGCGGGATAGGGTGGTGTAGCCGCCGTAGGTGTTGATGTCGGCCGTCTTGGTGCCGAAGCTGATTTTTCCGAAGGAAAGATCGGCGCCTTCCTCGGTCTGCTTGCCGGCTGCGGTGCCGTCGGAGGTCACGACATGGTATTCCATGCTCATGCCTGTGGCCGGGAGCGTGTCATGGGTCAGAAGCTGGGAGACTTTGCGGCGTTCCTCGATCAGTTTGAGGTCATCGGCGATCCAGGTGGCGGTGTTGCCGGTGTCCTTGGTCGAGATCAGGTCACGGCATTCCTTCATCACGGTCATGGCCTGCTCGTCGCCACGCGCGAGTGCCTGCATGTATTCGCCGTGGCTTCGGTAGGCCGCGCCGATGGCCGCCGGCTCTGGTTTCGCGCCCATCTTGGTGATTTCGGCTTTGATGCCGCGCTGTTCCTCCTGGACGGACTGGATCAGGTCCATCAGTTCGTTGTTGTTTTCCATGGTTTCCTTCCTGTGTTCGACGGCTGGTGCCGCTGATTTGGTCATTTTCGCGTTCTGGTAGGCCGGCCAGCTCACGATGCTGGTCTCAAGCAGCCTGACCTTGCGGCGGTGGGTGATGCCGTCGCGGTCCTTCTGCGATTCGATCGGGACGAAGCCGACCGAGAAGCTGTCGAGCACGCCGTCACGGATCAGGGTCATCGCGTCGCGGCCGCGTGCCGTGTCGCTGATCCGCGCGGTGATGTGCAGGCCGTCGTCGGTGCTTTCCGCGTTGGTGATCCGTCCGATGGTCTCGCCGTGCTCGAAGCACAGTTTCGCCTCGTCAAGCCCGTCGAACGAGCAATCGCGGTCGAAGGTCTCCGCGCCGTCCCACGTGTCGATGATGTCGCCGAACGGCACGGCGACGCCCTCCACCGTCGATGCCCCGGCGTCGTCGGCCGAGCGGAGCGTCAGCCCCTTCCAGGCGATTTCACGTTTCTCGATGTTCATTGGTCTTCTCCCTTCACGAGTGCCGGCAGCCCTTCCTTGCGCCTCACGTCATCGACGGTGAGGAAACCGGCCTCGATGGCGGTCTTGTAAGCCGTGTATCGGTCGCTCATGTTCGCGCGCTGCGAGCTGTCCCAGTCGAACTTCGCGGTTCGGCCGCGCGGCAGCAGGCGGTTGAAGATCTCCTCGATCTCGCCGGTGTAGGCCGCCAGCGTGTAGTCCGCGAACTCGATCCAGGACTGTTCGATGTTGCTGTAGGTGAGGTTCGAGCCATCGACGGCGGCGAGCATGATGCTTGCCGGGATGCCGAGCAGACGGGCGATCTGCGTGGTGTCGAACTTCTGCGTCTCCAGAAATTGCAGGTCCGCCGGCTTCATGTCGAGCGGCACGTATTCCAGGGCTTTGCCTAGCACCTTGATGTCACCTGCGGTGCCGTCGCTCTTCCACGCTTCCTTCGCCTGCTGCGCGGTCTCCTTCGTGACGTTCTCGCTCGTGCGCAGATAGCCCTTGAGGTTCGAGCCATCGGTGAAGAACTTCGTCTTGTAGTCGCGCGCGAGCTGCGCGCCCTCGATTTCCTCGCGCGCCGCCGAGATGGGGCCGAGGCCGCGAAGACGTCCGGGCACGTTGAGGAACTTGCTGTGCACGATGTCCTCCGTCGTGTAGTCGCGGCCGAGATAGGAGAACCGCAGGTCAGGCCGCGCGGGGTCATCGCTTTCGTCCGTGACGGTCACGTATTGCGGCGGCAGCACCTCGCATGTCACGATCTCGCCCTGCCAGTCGCGCACGATGCGGGTGAACGCGTTGCCGTCGAGCACGAGCGAGGCCACGATGTCGGCGATGAAATCACGTCGTGAACGGGACACGTCCGGCTGCAACACCAACGGGCTCACGTCCGGCAGATCACGGCCGCCTCGCTGCTCCACGACCGGGAGCCCGGTGATGGCCGTCTGCAACACCTGCACGCCACGGAACACCGTGGACAGTTGAAGCGGTTCGGTGTCCGAACGCCGTGCCGGCGGCTTGACGCCTTCCGGCATGTCCGTGCCTTCCGCGCCACGCGTGAGCACGCGGCCGGCGAGCTTCATTCGTTTCCAAAGGTTCATGCCGCCGAGAATATGGCCGCGGTTACGTCACGGCCAAAAAAACGGTGACATTCGGTGACAAACGGTGACAAACGGTGACACGTCAGAAGATTTGCAGCGCGCCGTCCGAGGGCAGGTGATGCGCGCCCCACGAGGCCAGCATGCATGATTCAATCGGCGAGGTCAGCCCTGTGCTGCCACGCCGTGTGACGCGCCACGCGTCGCCGCTCTACGTCCTTGCGCAGTTGGCCGCGCTTGCGTCGAGCTCGGCATCGGCGGCGTGGCGTATCAGCTTGTTCTGCAAACCACTGACGAATGCCTGGCCGACCGCGAGATAGTCGGCTGATTGCATGGCGATGAAGTCAATCAGTGGGTCGCCGGCTTCATCGGTCATGGATACGAGCCGGTCGTGCAGGTCGGCGTTAGGCCCTTTGCCGTCCATGACCAGCGGCGCGTGGTAGGTGCCGCAGATTCTCATGATCTCGGCGGGTGCCATGCCGGTGCCGTCCAGGACTTCGAGCAATTGCACGGTCACGGTGTCGTCATGGTTGAGAATCGCGGCCGAGATCGACGTGTTCGTGGCATCCACATCGACGGCCGCGGCGATCACCACGGGTCGGCCGTCGATCCGGTCCGGTGTGATTGGTGTGGCCAACGTCGATTGCCACAGCTGGTCGGGGATGACGCGCTCGGCCACGCCGTTGTCTCGCCGGTTGCCGAAGGCGCGCGCCCAACCGGCCTCGTTGCCGGCGAACTGCTCACGGAAGTCGCGCAATTGCCGGACGTCCCAGAGCAGGCCGGCGGCCGGATGCCATTTCAGGATCGTCTGGAAGTCATCGGGGTCGGCGTCGTCGGGGATGCCGAAATCGAACCAGCAGGTGCGTGTCGGCACGTTTCCGGCGCGGAAGGAGTCGAGCAGGCCGTTGAGGAACGTGGAATCTGCCGTGCCTTCGGTCGAGGTGATCCAGATCTGCGGCTGGACGCCGGTGAAATGAAGTCTTGTGTTCATGGTCGGTGCCATGCCGTCGAGGATCAGTTTGCCGGTCTCGTCGTCCAGACTGAACGCCTCATCGATGGTGAACTTGTCCATCTGCGTGCCATGGCCGGCCACTTTGGTCACGGCCAGCGGGCAGATGAAGCTGCCGTTTCCGAAACGTTGCTCCATCCCGCCGTTGGAAAGCCGCGGCTTGAGGGCGAACGGCGCGAGCTTCGATTTTGAGAGCTGCTGCACGAAGTCCTTGAAGTGTTTCTCGGCGTCCTTGCCGGTCTGCGCGAGGTAGTAGATCTTCCTGTCAGGTCCGAGCAGCGCGTTTCTCGTGTCCTCGGTATCGATCAGCGTGCTCTTGCCGCACTGGCGCGGCGTGCTCAAAACCACGCGGTCGTAGAAGTACGTGCCGGTGTCCGGGTCGATTTCCCCGGCCACGTCGGCCACGTATCGTTGCCATGGCAGCAGCGGCTTGCCGAGCATCTCGGCCGTCCTGGCCACGATCGCGCCGTCTGTCGGCCGTGATTCGTCGCGTTTCGTGCCGCCGCGCATGAGCATGGTCACAGTCCGGCCTTCGCGTCGGCGATGAAGTCGGCCAGCGTCGGGTCGAGCTGCGGCTGGTCCGGATACATCGACTTGAGTTCCTGGAACCATGTGAGCAGCGAGGTCATGTTACGGCTGATTTCGCGTCCCTTGTTGTTCTGGAGGTCGATGTTCCTGGCGATCGAGAGCATCGACTTGCAGATGTAGGTGGCTTCCGGCGTCAACGTCTTGCCGTCCATGAAGCTTTTGATGAGATTCAGGGTCGCCTGCTCCTGAAGGCCGATGATGCCGTAGGGATGCGTGTATTCCTCGAAACCTTCCAATATTCCTTGATTCATGTTTGTTTTCCTTGGTTTTCCAACGTTTTTCCACTTTTTTGCATGGTTCTGGGGGGAGAAAAGACTTGGCGCGGGGTCTTCGGGCCGTCGGTCGTTTAAAAAAGCGAGTCACCATCTCGGCCGCGCGGCCGTTCCGTCGTGGCGAAGGCCCAGAGCGGTCAGCCGCTGCCGTCTCTCGGCCATGCGGGCGTCCACCGCCTGCTGTGTGAGATGCAGCGAGTACCATTGCTGCGCGGTCCGGTATTCCTGCGCCGTCAGGTCATTGGCGAACGTCGCATCGGCCGGGGTTTCGATGACATGCACATCGTAATCCAAGGCGATCCATTCGGACAGCATGTCGGGATGGCGTCGTGAGCGTGGCAGCGTGCGCACCAGCCACACGTCCAACGGTTCCGAGCTCTTGGCCAGCGTGCGGGCCGCGCCGTCCCATGCCATCGCGGCGGCGAGACGGAGCCCGTCGGTCGCATGGACCTGGGTCGGGCACAGGTCGCGTAGCAGGCTATCGAAGCTCACCACGATGCTGTCACGGCGCAGCATCGACTGCATGGACATGCCGAAGTCGGCGCGCGGCGGTCCGATGACCGCGTGCAGGGTCGCGCCGTAACCGGACAGCACACGGTCCTGGCGCATCGCGTTGCAGTGCTTGCACGCGCGGCGCAGGTTCGCCACGGTGTCCTGGCCGCCGTGGCTGAACGGGATGATGTGGTCGTCCTCGGTCGCGGTGACGGAGCAGCCCGGCATACCGAGCCAGCAGCGGTTGCCCCATGTGGCGATGACCTTCGCTCTGATGCGAGGGTCCACCGTCTGTCTTCTCATGATTTTCCTTTCTCGCGTTGGGTGAGTATCCAACTGTTCACGTCCGCCTCGGCGTATCGGATGCCGTTGCCGATGCGGATGGGCGGCGGTCCGATGATCGGGACGGACTGACGCCAGCGGATCAGCGTGCGCTGGCTGACATCCAATCGTGCTGCGGCCTCGGCCGTGGTCAGCATGCTGATGCGCGTCATGCCCTGGCCTTGTCCCTGAGCAGCAGCGCGATCTGTTCCAGCTTCGCGGCGAGCAGCGGCCAGTCCGCCTTCGAGATGTCCGACCAGACCATGCGCGGCCCGTCCGGGCAGATGATGTTCTGTCCTATCTCCACGTCGCCGGGCTGCGGGTCGTGGTCCTCGACGTCGAGCGAGATGCGAATATGCGGTTTCAAAACAGTGGCTCACCTTCATATGTGGTTTGTGGTTTCGTCTGCGGCCGGTATGGCGTGTAGCTGGTGGCCCATTTGCGGAAGCTGCGGCAGTCGATGCGCCACGCTCCGGCCTTGTACGCCGGCAGTCCCTCTTCTCGGAGACTGAGCAGGGTCGGCACGTTCGGCTCGCCCAGCGCCTTGCAGACCTGGAACAGTTCGATGTCGGTTCTCCGGTTGTTCGCCGCGACGCGGTCCACAGCGTCGGCGAAGCCCTGCATGAGCATTCTGCGCGATTCCTCCGAATAGGACAGCACCTCATGCAATGACGGCTTAATCGATGACATAGGCCCACATCCCGCACCATTTGGCCAGCGTCAACAGCAGAGACTCGGAATCGTACATCTTGCCGGCGGCGGGAGAACGGTAGACGGGAGCCGGCACGCCCTTCTCTCCGTAGGCCATTTTCAGAGCGGCCTGGAGCTGGTTGTCGTTCAATCCGGACGCCTTCATCAACGACTGTCGTGAGGTGTTCGCCCTGCACCTGATGTTCTTGTCGATCATCGGGAGAGCCATCCTCATCTGCGTCCTCAGTTTGTCGGGGAATGTTGCCTTGCTCAATCTCAATCCTTTCTGTAGCTTTCGGTTGGTGAGCGCTTGAGAGGTCAAGACCTAGAATCTGCTGATGAAAATGCTCGGCCGAGATTTTCGGCCGAGCCGGGCAACAGATTCCAAAGGTCCTGCAGAACGTTTCGGTCGGAGCCGCGCCGTCGATAACAAGAGCGGCCGGAGCCGCCGGGAATGGTCCCAAGTCAGGCCACGGCCGAAGCCGTCAATGGTCGCCCGATTCCGCCTTAATCGACGGCCTGAAATGGTCGGGAGCTGAACTTCGTCTCGTGAATCGCGCGGCAGCCACGCGCGTGGCGTCGCCGGTCGCTAACCCGGCTCAGCGGTGGCAGGGGTACGCCATACGCCCCATATGCCATTCGGTTTTGTCAGTCGTCGTCGGTGAGGAAATCACCCAGACGGACGATCGCGAGCACCAGCCCCAACATGAACAGCACGAAGGGGCTGAGCAGAATCAGAAGAACGGTCTGGACGAAACGCCTCACTGCTCGAAGCATCGCGCTATCTGCTTTTCCAGGTCCTCAAGCTCGACGCCGTTGAACGGGACACGCACCGTCATGCCGTCCTCCGTCTCAACGATCAGCTCGAAGAAGCAATGCCGTTTACCGTCCACTCGCTTGACTGTGACACTCATTGCTGGGCTCCTTCCCATTCACGACGGGCACGCCTCGCGTGCGTCATCGCCTTGTTGATCGCGCCCTTCATCGCCTGAAGGTCGCCCATGTCCAAGCCATCAAACCCGAACGTGCTTCCGGCCACCCTGATGCGGCACTTGAAGGCGTAGGGATTGCCGCCAGCGCATTCCGACGGGTCGATGTCCTGCACATGGAAGTAATTGCTAGTGCATTCCGGATTGAAAACGCTCATTTCACAGCTCCTTGATTCCTAGGTGGATGGTTAGGCTCCTTCCTTCGCCGCGATAGGCTTGTAATCGCACAAACCAAACCTCTCAACGAACGAAGGAAGGAAGAATATATGCACCTGGACTTCAGCGACATAATCGCCGCCATCTCGCTGGCCTGGACGGCCATAACCTTCGGTAGAACGGTTCGACATAGACCAGAGGCGTCATGGATGAACTCGTATATCGTCACTCGCCTGCCCAACGCGACGCCATCACTGACTGACGAACACGGCCGCTTGCCAGTCAGGAAGGCCATGATTGCCAACGACGGCGATGGGGACGCTTTCGATGTCCGCGTGTTCGGCCACAACTGCATAATCCGCGCATATGCATGGGAAAAACTCTCAAACGGTAACTGGAAAATCGGAGAACGGACGATGGTCCCGCGCATATCCAACGAAGACGGCGATGACGTGAAAATAGCCATCTGGCCGCCCGAAGGCGCGGATGCCATACCCGAGGATGCCAGAATCTGCATCCACTGGACCAAATCACCCACAAGACTGCGGCGCTGCGGATACGAAGAAATACCCTTCACTTCGGAACTCGCCGACAAATGGTGGGAGGAAAAGGACTGGAAGGCATCGCACAGACTGGCCGAACGATTCCGCGCATGGAGCGCACACCGAAGGTTCCACCACAATCCCGAAGACGCCAGAAAATCACCGCAACCAACCATCTGAATCACCGTGACGCGTAAATCGAAACCAGAATGGAACAAACCAGAGCCGTAATAGACAAAACAAGATGCCAATCCATCACTTCACCTCCAACGGAGCTCGCCCAAGGAGCACGTCAGATGCGACATTGAAATGTTCTGCCAGTGTGGCGATTTCTTCAGCGCTAAAGCTGATTCGTCCAGAGCATTTCTGAGACAAAGCAGACGGAGATATGCCGATGGTGCCAGCGATTTGTTTCAAAGACTCGCCGTTGAACCCAGCCAGACGTTTTACTATCTGACCGGAATTTAGCCCATCTAATTTCAAAGTAGACATAGCCCATATAGATACACCGAGCTAATTTAGATGTCAAATCGGGAATGTTGAAAGTTGAAATATAAGTTAGCTAGGCTTAATATTGTTTGCATGACTACAGCAACATTAAGCCCGAAAACACAGAAGAAGACTAATGAAGGCAAGGGCGGTGGCCTTCAGGCAATCGTGACTCAGAATATGCGCATTGCGATGGCGATGCGTGGTGTATCGCAAAAGGACTTGGCGGCGGCAATGGGGTTCAATCCGTCTGCGATTTCGCAGAAGATGACGGGTCGTGTTCTGTGGAACCTTGAGGATATAGAAAAAGCCTCCGGTTTCTTCGATGTGAAACCGGAGGTGTTGGTAGCGGGGCATGGATTTGAACCATGGACCTCTGGGTTATGAGCCCAGCGAGCTACCGAGCTGCTCCACCCCGCGTCGGCTTGTCTCTCAGACAGCTCTATCTACAATAGGTGCAGATTCCAGAAAGTCAACATCGGCGTGTCGCGTCATCTTCCCGCGGTTTTAAAACGTGAATTGGCTCACGCAGCGAGGGGTTTGGGGCGGAGTCGGAGTCGGGGTAATAACGCGCCATAAATGGCCGTTATAGGAATGCCCTGAACCGTTATCCCGAATATTGACATAATAGGAACATGCCTATCAAGATCCCCAGTGGCCTGCCGGCCAGAGATATCCTCGATTCGGAGCGCATCTTCGCTCTGGAGAAGCCCGAGGCGGAGCGTCAGCGCGTCCGCCCGCTCAAACTGGTGATCCTGAACTTGATGCCTAAGAAAATCGAGACTGAAACACAGCTGCTGCGTCTGATTTCCAAGTCGCCGCTGCAGGTCGAAATCGACTTCATGAAGACCTCCACGCATGAGGCCACGCACGTTTCCGCCGATCATCTCGTCAAGTTCTACGAAAACCTCGATGCGTTCAAAGACAACTATTACGACGGTTTTGTGGTCACCGGCGCGCCTGTAGAGCATATGCCGTTCGAAGATGTGGACTACTGGGACGAGTTCAAGACGATTCTCGACTGGGCCTCCACCCATGTGTTCTCCACCATATACCTGTGCTGGGGTGCGATGGGCGCACTGTACTACCGCTACGGCATCCACAAGGTGGATTACCCCGAGAAGATTTTCGGCGTATTCCCGCAGTACCTGCAGGATGAATACTGCTTCCTGACCAATGGCTTCGACGAGATTGATCTGCAGCCGCACTCCCGCCTCGCCGGCGTGAACGAAAACGAGGTACGTGCCAACCATGACCTTCAGATCTTGACTTGGGGGCCGCAATCCGGCCCGGGCCTGATCGCCACGCGTGACTTCTCCGAAGTGTTCGCGCTCGGCCATTGGGAGTACGGCAAGTACACGCTCGCCGAAGAATACGAGCGCGATATGGCCAAGGGCATGACCAACGTGCCCTTCCCGAAGAACTACTTCCCGCATGACGATCCGAAGCTGGAACCGTTGTTCGCCTGGCGCGCCCACGCCAATCTGCTGTGGCGCAACTGGCTCAACTGGGTGTACCAGACCACGCCGTATGACCTGACCGAGGTGCCGCAGCTCAGGGCTGAGAAGAAGCTCGGTACTGATCGTTCGATTCGGCATGAGCCGGGCGGGCCGCGCCAGGATGATTTCAAGCCGTTTGTGCATGACGGGTATGGGGTGATTCAGGGCTGAGCCTACGATCTCCCCTCAGTCGCCTACGACGACAGCTCCCCTCGACGGGGAGCTCCTTTGCCTCTCCTTCACGGCTCGGCCCATCAGAGGGAGCTACTGTTGGAGGTTGCGTTCGTAGCGTGGACGGTTGTTCGTCCACGATGTGGACGGCTTGATGAACGTAATGCCACACATCCGCGTAATGCGACCAATAGTGCACAACGTTCGCGAAACGCCCGGGAAAACCTTGCAGCAGTAGGGATTTCAGGAGACTCGCCGGTATAATATTGACATTGTCTAGACGCAGGCAAATAATCACTCTTCAGTCATTCGGAGCCGAATGCCCAGCGCAGACTCCGTGTCCATGCCCGGCAGACTCCACACCGAGGAGACAAAAAAAGACGAAAGTAACGAGCACGTCACATTTGCCTGCCCGGTGGGTTTAAACTGACACCTGACATTGAAGAAGCAGGAGGCGTGATATGGTCGGTTCGCTCAGCGCAGGATTGCTGTTGGCTGACGAGGCAGGCGCTCATCTGCCCTCGGTTGATGACTTCCTTCCCCCGGAGATTCTGTTCCAGGGAACTCCGTTTGCCATCAACCGCATTATTTTGATTCGTATCGTGGCAACCATCGTGCTGTTGGTGGTGCTCGGCGTGACCGCAAAGCGCGCCAAGCTCATCCCCGGCCGTTGGCAGGGCGTAGTCGAGTACGGTCTCGACTTCGTGCGCGACAAGGTCGTGTATGACGTGATGGGTGAGGCCCGTGGCAAGCGCTACGTGCCGATGATCACCACCCTGTTCTTCACGATCTTCATTTTCAACCTGTGCGGCATCATTCCAGGTATGAACATGGCGGCCAACGCCACGGTGGTCATGCCGCTCGTGTTCGCTGTCTGGACACTGATCCAGTACTGGATCGCCGCCATCCGCTCGCAGGGCCTCGGCCACTATCTGCGCCACGAGCTGTTCACCCCCGGTGTGCCGTGGCCGGTCTATTTCCTGCTGGCTCCGATCAACCTGCTTGAGCTGTTGATCATCCGCCCGGCCTCCCTGACCATCCGTCTGTTCGCCAACATGGTTTCCGGCCACCTTATGGTCGCCACCTGCCTGGCGTTCGCACAGTTCTGGATGGTTGACGCGGTCAACAAGCTGCAGGGCATCCCGGTGGGTGCGCTGTGGTTCGCCGGTGGTTTCGCCATGACCTGCTTCGAGGCGTTCGTCGCCTTCCTGCAAGCCTACGTCTTCGCGATTCTTTCCACCGTGTACATCAACCTGAGCTTCCCGGAAGAGTGACGGGCGACTAACCCGCCGCTTCCGGTCCCCGGTCTGGGAAAATCGCAGACCGACCAAACCCCAAGATTTATAACGTCGCCAAGTACGTTAGAAAGGAAACACAATGGATATCATCACCCTCGCAGAGGTCGCCGGCAACCTGTCCGTCATCGGTTACGGTATCGGTACTCTTGGCCCTGGCATTGGTCTGGGCATCCTCTTCGGCAAGGCCATGGAATCCACCGCTCGTCAGCCTGAGATGTCCGGCAAGATCCAGACCATCATGTTCATCGGCCTGGCTCTGGTCGAGGTGCTGGCACTGATCGGCTTCGTCGCCGCCCTGATCATCTGATCTGCGCAGATCAACAGACGAAAACCGATTATGTCCATCACTGAAAGGAGGGCTTGATGACACAAGCAGCAAGCGGGATTGACCTGTTCATTCCTGAGGTTTATGACATCGTATGGTCGCTGATCATTCTTGTCATCGTTGCGGTGTTCTTCTACAAGTTCTTCATGCCGAAGTTCAATGCGATCTTCGACGAGCGCGCCGCCAAGATTCAGGGCAACATCGCCAAGGCGGAGCAGGCTAGGAAGGACGCCGACGAGGCCAAGGCCAAGTATGAGGCCCAGCTGAGCACCGCCCGTGTGGACGCCGCCAAGATTCGCGACGACGCCCGTGCGGAAGCGTCCCACATCATCGCCGACGCTCGTTCCCGCGCCGAGTCCGATGCGGCCCAGATCACCGCATCCGCACAGCGCTCGATCGAATCCCAGCACCAGCAGGCCATCGTCTCGCTCAAGGGCGAGGTCGGCGCACTTGCCACCGCCCTGGCCGGCAAGATCCTCGGTGCCAAGCTGGAAGACAACGACGTGCAGTCCTCGATGATCGATTCGATGATCGACGACCTGGGCGCCAAGAAGTGACCGTGACCATCCGTAACCAGAAAGGGAGGTGACCATGCGAGGAGAGGCATCACGTATTGCAGACCGCGAGTCGCGTGATTCGCTGGCCCCGAAACTGCGCGACACCCGTGAGGACGCGTGGCGGATCGGCAACGAACTGTTCACGATCACCAAGGTGCTCGATGACAGCATTCAGCTGGAGCGCGCACTGACCGACCCGTCCCGCCCGGTTGCCGACAAGGTGGCCGTCCTGAAGGAACTGCTCGGTGACAACGCGCATCCGATGACCATGGAGATCATGACTGACTTGGTCTCCCGCCGTTGGAGCCGTGCGCGCGACATCGCCAACGCAGTGGAAGACTTCGGCGTGGACGCCATGATGTACTACGCGGACGCCACTGACGCCACGCTGCAGGTATCCATCGAGCTGTCCGAGCTGCATTCCGCACTGCTGAACCTGCCGGTCGTACGCGCCAAGCTGTACGACTACCAGGCCACCAGCGAGGCCCGTGTGAAGCTGTTCCGCGAGGTGTTCTCTGGCAAGACCCTGAACAAGGTCACCATGAGGCTCGCCGAACACGCCACTTGCAACCTGCGCCGCCGCCGCTACTTGGAGACCATCCAGTGGCTGATCAACAAGTTCTCCCGCCACATGGGCGAGTCGATGGTCACCGTGACCACCGCCACCCCGCTGAAGAAGGAGCAGATCAAGCGACTGGTCGAGGTCTACTCCGCCAAGGTGGGCCGTCAGGTGCACATCAACTCGGTGGTCGACCCGACCGTGCTGGGTGGCATGCGCATCCAGGTGGGCGACGAAGTCACGGACAACACCGTGGTCGCACAGCTGCAGAACCTGCATCGCAAGGTGCAGACGGAGGCGACTCCGGCCTGACCGGCCGAGCCAATCCGTCCAACACCACACACAAGCAAAGACTTGACTGAACAATAACCAATAGAAGGAGTGATCATGGCAGAACTGACCATCGATCCCGCCTCGATTCGCAAGGCCCTCGACGACTTCGTGTCGTCGTACAAGCCGAGCGACACCCCCACCCAGGAAGTGGGCTATGTCGCCACGGCCGGTGACGGCATTGCACACGTGACGGGATTGCCTGGTTGCATGGCCAATGAGCTGCTGACGTTCGAAGACGGCACGCTCGGCCTGGCGTTCAACCTTGACGCCCGTGAGATCGGCGTGGTGATCCTCGGCGATTTCGCTGGAATTGAGGAAGGCCAGGAAGTGCGACGCACCGGCGAAGTGCTTTCCGTGCCCGTCGGCGACGGCTATCTCGGCCGCGTCGTGGACCCGCTGGGCAAGCCGCTCGACGGCCTCGGCGAGATCCAGGGCATTGAGGGTCGTCGTATCCTCGAAGCCCAGGCCCCCGACGTGATGCACCGCCACCCGGTCGACGAGCCGCTGTCCACCGGCCTCAAGGCCATCGACGCGATGACCCCGATCGGCCGCGGCCAGCGCCAGCTCATCATCGGCGACCGCCAGACCGGTAAGACCGCCATCGCGATCGATACCATCATCAACCAGAAGGCCAACTGGGAATCCGGCGACCCGAAGAAGCAGGTCCGCTGCATCTACGTGGCCATCGGCCAGAAGGGCTCCACCATCGCCTCGGTGAAGCAGAGCCTGGAAGACGCCGGCGCCATGGAGTACACCACCATCGTGGCCTCCCCGGCAGCCGATTCCGCTGGCTTCAAGTACATCGCCCCGTACACCGGCTCGGCCATCGGCCAGCACTGGATGTACAACGGCAAGCATGTGCTCATCGTCTTCGATGACTTGTCCAAGCAGGCAGAGGCCTATCGTTCGATTTCCCTGCTGCTGCGCCGCCCGCCGGGGCGTGAAGCCTACCCGGGTGATGTGTTCTACCTGCACTCCCGCCTGCTCGAACGTTGCGCCAAGGTCTCCGATGACCTGGGCGGCGGTTCGATGACGGGTCTGCCGATCGTCGAGACCAAGGCGAACGATGTGTCCGCCTACATCCCGACCAACGTGATCTCCATCACTGACGGCCAGATCTTCCTGCAGTCCGATCTGTTCAACGCCAACCAGCGCCCCGCCGTGGACGTCGGTATCTCCGTCTCTCGAGTCGGTGGCGCCGCACAGACCAAGGCTCTGAAGAAGGTCTCCGGTACGCTGAAGATCTCCCTGGCACAGTACCGTTCGCTGGAATCCTTCGCCATGTTCGCCTCCGATCTGGATGCGGCTTCCAAGGCCCAGTTGACCCGTGGTGCCCACCTGACCGAGCTGTTGAAGCAGCCGCAGTTCCACCCGTACTCGCCGGAACAGGAAGTCGTGTCCGTATGGACCGGCACCCACGGCAAGCTCGACGACCTCGACCTGAAGGACGTCCTTCCGTTCGAGCAGGGACTGCTGGACTACATCGACCACAACACCGATATCCTCAAGACCATTCGCGAGACCGAGGAATTCACCGCCGACACCGAGGCTGCCCTCGATAAGGCCGTGGACGAGTTCCGTTCGACGTTCGTCTCTTCCGCCGGCAAGCCGCTGGTCGAGAAGAAGCCGGACGTTGACAAGGCCGCGCCGGTCGATCAGGAAAAGATCGTGGCGGGAGAAAAGTAAGCCATGGGCTCGCAACTCGCATTGAAATCACGCATCCGCTCCACCGAGTCGTTGGCGAAGATCTTCAACGCTCAGGAGATGATCGCGTCTTCGCATATCGCCAAGGCCCGTGATGTGGCCCTGAACGCGAAGCCGTACACCGATGCGATTTTCGATGCCGTGCAAGCGTTGGTGGCCCACACCCATATCACGCATCCGATCGCGGTGAAGGACGAGAAGAACCCGCGCGTGGCTGTTCTCGCCCTCACCTCGGATCGTGGTATGGCCGGCCCGTACACCTCTTCGATTATCCGTGAAACGGAGTCGCTGCTGTCCCGCCTCGATGCGGCAGGCAAGCAGCCGGAGCTGTTCGTGTACGGGCGTCGCGGTTCGACGTACTACAAGTACCGTAATCGTGACATCGCGGCGACGTGGGAAGGCGACACTGACCAGCCCGGCGTGGAAATTGCTGAAACGATCTCCAACACCTTGATGGACGCCTACATGAAGCCGGCTGAGAAGGGTGGAGTTTCCGAACTCTACATCGTCTACACCGAGTTCATCAACATGGTGGTGCAGAAGGTGCGCGTGCTGCGCATGCTGCCGGTCGAAATCGTGAAAAACGAGACCAAGGTGCCCGATCCTGATGAAGAGGCACCGGCTACTGCGGATGTCGCTCCGCTGTACACTTTCGAGCCCAGCCTCGAAAAGGTACTGGATGCGATTCTGCCGAAGTACATTCAGTCCCGTATCCACGAGTGCCTGCTGACCGCGGCCGCGTCGGAAACCGCAAGCCGCCAGAACGCCATGCACACGGCAACCGACAACGCACGAAACCTGATCGACGACCTTACGCGCAAGCTCAACGCTTCCCGCCAGGCCTCGATCACCCAGGAACTTACCGAAATCATCGGCAGCGCTGACGCGCTGACCAAGAAGGAAGAGTAGGAACGCATATGGCTGACAACCAGACCACTGCGGCCGAGCCTACCAACGGTCGCGTCACCCGCGTCCAGGGCTCGGTTATCGACGTTGAATTCCCGGTGGGTCATCTGCCCGACATCTACAACGCCCTGAAAGTAACGATCGTCAACACCAGCGCCAAGGAAGAAGGCGAGGCGAAGGAGACCGAGATCACCCTCGAGGTCGAACAGCACCTCGGTGATTCCACGGTCCGTTGCGTCGCTCTGAAGCCCACCGACGGCCTGGTTCGTGGTGCCTCCGTCTCCGACACTGGCGCCCCGATCTCCGTGCCGGTCGGCGACGTGACCAAGGGCCACGTCTTCGACGTGTCCGGTAACATCCTCAACAAGAAGCCGGATGAGACCATCACCGTCTCCGAGCGTTGGCCTATCCACCGCAACCCGCCGGCCTTCGATCAGCTGGAGTCCAAGACCCAGATGTTCGAAACGGGCATCAAGGTCATCGATCTGCTGACCCCGTACGTGCAGGGCGGCAAGATCGGTCTGTTCGGTGGTGCAGGTGTGGGCAAGACCGTGCTGATTCAGGAAATGATTCAGCGCGTGGCCCAGAACCACGGTGGTGTGTCCGTGTTCGCTGGCGTCGGCGAGCGTACCCGTGAGGGTAACGATCTGATCGGCGAAATGGCCGAGGCCGGCGTGCTTGAGAAGACCGCACTGGTCTTCGGCCAGATGGATGAGCAGCCGGGTACCCGTCTGCGTGTCCCGCTGACCGCACTGACCATGGCAGAGTACTTCCGTGACGTGCAGAACCAGGACGTGCTGCTGTTCATCGACAACATCTTCCGCTTCACCCAGGCCGGTTCCGAGGTGTCCACCCTGCTGGGTCGTATGCCTTCCGCCGTGGGGTACCAGCCGAACCTGGCCGATGAGATGGGTTCCCTCCAGGAGCGCATCACCTCGACCCGTGGTCACTCGATCACCTCGTTGCAGGCCATTTACGTGCCGGCCGATGATTACACCGACCCGGCCCCGGCCACGACCTTCGCCCACTTGGATGCAACCACCGAGCTTTCTCGTGACATTGCCTCCAAGGGTATCTACCCGGCTGTGGACCCGCTGAGCTCCACCTCGCGAATCCTCGATCCGCGTTACGTGGGCCAGGCTCACTACGACTGCGCCAACCGCGTCAAGGCGATTCTGCAGCGTAACAAGGAGCTGCAGGACATCATCGCCCTGATCGGTATCGACGAGCTCGGCGAAGAGGACAAGACCACCGTGAACCGTGCTCGTAAGATCGAGCAGTTCCTCGGCCAGAACTTCTATGTGGCTGAGAAGTTCACCGGTCGCCCCGGCTCCTACGTGCCGGCCGACGAGACCATCGAAGCCTTCACCCGCATCTGCGACGGCGTGTACGACGACGTCCCGGAGCAGGCGTTCTCCGGCATCGGCGGCATCGACGACCTCGAAGAGAAGTGGCACAACATGCAGAAGGAACTGGGTGCGTGATGGCTGCGGAAAAAACCACGATGAAGGTCAACATCGTCGCCGCTGACCACCCTGTGTGGCACGGCGAGGCGACGAGCGTGACCATTCCCGCCTCTGAGGGCGGCATGGGCATCCTGCCCGACCATGAGCCTGTGCTCACGGTGATCAAGCAGGGTACGCTCACCGTGGTTGAGCCCGATGGCGATCGCCACATGTTCGAGGTGACCGACGGATTCATTTCCTTCGACTCGAACAAACTCACCGTGGCGGTCGAGCGCGGCCACGACGTCCAGTACTCCGGCACCGCCGAGTGACCTGAACCAACTCCTTAAGGGGCTCTCTGGTTTTCCAGAGAGCCCCTTTTGCTATGTATGCCATGTGTTGCGCTACAGTGGTGGCCTATGCGAGTTATTGTTGCCGACTGTTCGGCCGAGTATTCGGGCCGCCTCAACGCCTCACTGCCCCTGGCCAAGCGCGTATTGCTGATCAAGGCCGATTCCAGCCTGTTGATTTTCTCCGAATTGGGCTCCTACAAGCCGCTGAACTGGATGACCGCGCCCTGCACGATTCGTGAGATCGACCCAGCCGCCAAATCCGCGCAACATTCCCGGGAAAGTGTCGCTGGTGGGGCTGTGGATGGTGATTCTGCGACGCATTCCCCGGAAAGTGTCGCCGCTGGTGAGCCGGAAAAGGTGCTACGTGTCAGCGCCGACAAGGGTTCGGACATTCTTGAAGTGACGCTGCAGCATATCTATTCCGACCAAACCTATGATCTGGGCGAAGATCCGGGTCTCATCAAGGATGGCGTGGAAGACCATCTGCAGCGCTATCTGGCCGAGCAAATCGAGCGTATCGGCAAGGGAGCCAAGCTGGTGCGTCGCGAATACCCGACCGCCATTGGCCCAGTGGATATTATGGCCGTGAATGCCGAGGGCGAGCATGTGGCTGTGGAAATCAAACGTCACGGCGGCATTGATGGCGTCGAGCAGCTGACTCGCTACTGCGAACTGCTCAATCGAGATCCGCTGCTGGCCCCGGTGCACGGCATCTTCGCCGCACAAACCATCACGCCGCAAGCCCAGGTCTTGGCCAAAGACCGCGGCTTCACCTGCCTCATCCTCGATTACGACGATATGAAAGGCACCGAGGACGACAGTCTCAGGCTGTTCTAGATATAGCAGGGGCTCCCTCATCAGAGGGAGCCCCTGCTATATCTTTTAGTACGCGGCGAGAATATCGATTACGAAGACCAACGTGGAGTTGGCGGGAATCGGACCTTGCTCCTTATCTCCATAGGCCTGATCCGGCGGAATCACCAGCAGAACCTGAGAGCCGACGGTCTGGCCGACCAGACCCTTCTGCCAGCCCTCGATAACCTGATGCTGGCCGCTGGAATCGCTGAACAGATCGGCGTCGATTGTGGAATCGCGATCCCAGGACGAATCGAACTGCTTGCCATTCGTAAGCCAACCGGTGTACTTGACCACCACGGTGTTCTTGTCGGTCAGCTTGGCGCCGTTACCCTTGATCAGCGTCTGCGAGATCAGCGAATCAACCGAACCCTGACCGTTCATGTCGATGGACGGCTCGCCGTTTTTGGCTCGCGTCACCTTCGGCAGATTGGCCGGCACATCCTTGACTTCCTCGCCAGTGGCCTTCTCCAAGTCCTTGGACTTGGACACAAACGTCATCGCCAGAATGTAAGAGTACCCGGACGAATCCTGAGCGTTGACGCCAAAGCCAATCGTGGTGTTGATCTTGGCACCCTTGATCTGGTTGTAGTAGGTCGAGGAGAGGGTCTTGGAATCCACCTTCAGCGAGCAATCCGGCGTGTTCTTGGTCCAGGTGTCCATGAGCTCGGTTCCGTCTTTAACGTTGAGCGCGATGCCTTGGGCGCAGACGCGGTCGCCCTCCTCGATCACGTCGCCATCGCCCTTCTGCAGCACCACATAAGAGCCGTCGGACACGGTCATCGGCGTATTAAAGGAGATGGTCGGCTTCTCGCCGAGCTTGCCCTTGGCGGTCACGCCGGCAATTTGGCCCTTCTTGTCAGAAGAGTCGGAAGATGAAGAGGAATCGGAAGAAGAGGATTTCGAGTCCGAGCTCGAACTGGAGCAGGCAGCCAGCGACACGCACATCGCCAGCGAGCAGGCAAGGGCAACGGCCTTGCCGAGGGGAGATAACATAGACTTAACAGACTTACGCATGACACATCACCCTACTGGTAAACCTTGATTTTCTGCGCTCCTAGGTAATAAACAGGTGAAGATTGTAGAATGGTTGAGTTATGAGTGCTGAAGAACAGACTACAAGACCGGATAAGGGCGCCAAGCGTCCATCCCGTCATGCCAAAATCATGCGTGGAGTGGTGACGCCTATCTTCGGACTATTGGCCGTGGCGGCTGTGGTGTTGGGGTACATGAATGCCACGATGTGGAAGCCCTCCACTGAAATCACCGCTTCCGCAACCATGAGCGGCTCCCGGTATGTCGTCACTGATCCGAATGTGCTGACCTTGTTGGATCAGAATGCCACGATAACCGTGGACTCGGGATCCTCTCAGGACGAGGCGTGCGTGGCGTTGGGTTCGTCCAAGGATGTTGCCGGATGGGTCGCGTCCGAGAAGTCCTATACCCGCATCACCGGATTGGCATCATGGAGCGAGCTGAGCACCCAGAAGGGAAGCAGCACGAGTCAGGGAGCGCCTACCAGTGCCGATGACGCGGTGTCGTTCAAGGATTCCGATATGTGGACTGCCGCGAAATGCGGCACTGGGTCCGTTTCGCTGAAGAGCAAGAAGACCGGCGCCTCGACGGTAGCCATTGTGGATTTGGGCGAAAATGTCACCAACGTCAAGGTGCAGCTGCACTGGGTGCGCTCCGAAGTGCCGGACTTTGCGATGCCGTTCTATCTGTCCGGCGGATTGCTGGCCGTGCTGGCCGTACTGTGCGCCTCCGTGTTCGCCATGCCGCCGCATAAGCGCCGCAAGCGCATGGTGGAAGGCATGGCAAGCGCCGTAATCGAGGAAGAGGCACCCGCCAGCATCGCAGTGTCCGGGAAGCCGGATGGTGCAAGTCGACGTAATCGTCGCCGTCACGCCACACATCGGCGTTCGGGCCGTGCGTCCTCGCAATCCTCGCAATCTGAAGCCACCGAAACACCGGTTATCATCGACCCAAGTTCGCGTAACCTGGTCGCCGACCAGCAGACCGGTGCCGAAAGCGGCGCTGAGCCCGGCCTCAGCGCCGGCGATAACGAATCGACTTCGGTAATCACCCCTGACGAACTGCAGGCCTACTTCTCCCGCTTGGCCCAAGAGGTCAATACCGGAGACGACTCGGCCGATGACGGACAGGAGGAAAGCTGATGAACAAGCGATGGAACAAACTGTGTGTGTCCGCCCTCGCCTGCATGGCGTTGGTCGTGCCGTTGACCGCCTGTGAAGGCCAACTGCCGACGCCGGCTGCTGATACCTCCACCAAGGTTGCGCCGGATTTGACCGAGGCGCAGGAGAAGAAGATTCGTCTGAAGATTCTCAAGACGATCGATGAAGCCGATCAGGCCAAGAATCCCGATGGGTATGCGACCGTTATGGGCGGGCCCCAGCTGGACATTCGCATCAGCCAGACCACGATCAATCAGCGTGGCGGCGGTATGTCCGAATATGCGACCATTCCCAAGGACATCGCCCAGACGGTGATTCCTACGGACGACGGATGGCCTCGCTCGGTGTTCACCATCACGACCACCACCGAAGATCAGCAGTCCAAGCGTTTGCTGGTCTTCGATCAGGAATCCGCCCAGCAGAATTACAAGCTGATGGCTATGGCTCGACTGTTTGAGGGCGCCAAGCTGCCGAAGTTCGAGATTCCGACTATTGGCTCGCAGATGGGCACCGCAAAGGATGAGAAGCTGGTGGCCGCTCCCGCCGATGCCTTGGCCCAATACGCCGATGTGCTGCAGAACGGCTCCAAGAGCCAATACGCTTCCAAGTTCGCAGACGATTTGCTGCGCCAGGAACTGGCCAATACCACGGCCAAGGTGCAGGAAGGTATGCAACGCAACAACGGTACGCAGGAGCAAAAATTCACCGCTGTGCCTGAACAGATGTGGGTGATGCGTGCTGCAGACGGTGCCGGTGATCTGGTGGTTGGCCGTATTAACGGCGAATGGACTCGCAAGGCAGGGGATGGCCGCGAATCGCAGCCGGCTTCCGACGACGAGAAGGCGCTGTTCAATAGCGACAAGTACACCAGCACCATGAAGGTCACGTATGTGAACGTGGTGGCCTTGTACATTCCGTTGGCAAGCTCCGGTGAGCAAATCACCGCCGTGGGTGCCGACCGTCAGCCGGTAAAGGTCGAAGCGCTGTAGTTGTTGCCGCCGCCCACCGCGCGGTTAACGCCCCACCACGATATGATTCATCCACCACGATGTCGGTAAGTTTTACCTTTCGCACAATGGTGCCGTTTTGAGTCACATCGTGGTGGGCGTTTTGCTACGTGGTGGGAATTTCACCGCGTAGTGGAAGAATCCCTACGTGGTGGGAATCGGCATTACAATCAATGTCAGCAAATGTGATTGTTGTTGTACGCGAATCGCGTGGAATCGGGAGGCATTATGGCAGAGCAGCAGTTCAATCCGGGAGTCTCATTGGCGGGCGCCGTCGATTTGGAGGCGCTGAAGCATCAGGTCAAGGCCGAGCCCGGACAAGCGGGCGGCGCGCCTGCCGCTGGTGGGTACGTGATCGACACCACCGAAAACACCTTCCAGGCAATGGTGCAGACTTCTGCGACCTTCCCGATCCTGCTGCTTCTGTGGGTGCCGACCGATGACCGCCTGTTCCCGATGGCCCGTGCACTGGGCGACGCGGTGAACGCCCTGAACGGCCAGATTCAGCTCTCCCGTATCGATATCTCGTCCAATCCCTCGATTGCCCAAGCGCTGCAGGTGCAGGGCGTGCCCGCACTGTTCGCGTTGATTGCCGGCCGTCCGATGCCGCTGTTGCAGGGCCTTCCGGGTGACGACGAGCTCAAGCAACTTACTGACGAGGTGATTCCGAAGATTATTGAGGCCGCCGCGCAGTCTGGTGTGAACGGTACCGCGCCGTACTCGGGTGATCCTGATTCCGATGCCGCCAAGAGCGCTGGTGCCACCGGTGCCGTCGCGGGTGCTGAGCAGGTGCCGCCGGAGCATGCCGAAGCCCATCGTTTGGCCGAGGAGGGCGATTACGCCGGTGCCGCCGCCGAATACGAGCGCGTGCTCGGATCCGACCCGTCCGATGCACTGGCCGCCCGCGAACGTGCGAAGGCGCTGTTGCTGGCCCGCTCCGGGGCCGCTGATGTACGTGATGTACGTGCCGCTGCCGCCGCAGCGCCGGACGATGTGGAAGCGCAGTTGGCCGTGGCTGATATCGACATGATTGGTGGCCAGATTCAAGACGCTTTCGACCGTTTGCTGGACTTTTTGGCCGCCGGGCACAAGGCCGATATCGAGCAGGTTCGCAAGCGTCTGCTCGAATACTTCGCCATCCCCGAACCCACCGACCCGCGTCTGACCCGCGCCCGTCGTCGCCTAGCCACCCTCATGTACTAAGTGGTTTTGGCTCCCCTCTTTGAGAGGGGCTGTCGTCGTAGATGACTGAGGGGAGCTCACGAGCGTACTCGATTGCTCCCCCCCCCTAAACCATCCGATTCTTCCCGAAATACTGCTGGAACCTTGGCCCCTCCAGCGCCAGCTCCTCCTCGAAATCATCCGCCCACTTACAGAACGGACGGTTGGCGAGACCATCGTTATTGAATCGCGCCTGATCGGTGATTTCGGTGATGCAGAATTTCGGAATCGTCAGATTGGTAACCGGCCCGGATCGTTCGGCCTCGGCTACGATGAGCGGCGCATTCGGCCCGCCGAACACATCCACGCTCCAGCCGTCTTCCTCAATCCACACGGAATACCGGTTCTTGATGATTACCGAGCCGCCGCGCTTGATGAGTTCGGCCGCGATACGCGTATCGATTTCGCGCTCGACTTCGTAGCGCGTGCCGCCCACGGACGGACCTTTGACGGTGACATATGCTTCCGAGAACCGGTCGCGGTATTCGTCCAGCACGGCCACCGGATTTACGTCGGGCGTCATGTCGACGTGAACCTTGCGCGAGACCAGCCGCACGCGCAAGGCGTAATTGTCGGCATGCACGTAGTAGCTCTGAATGATGAGGGTCGGGGCGTCGCCGTCGTCGTATTCCGCCGGCAGTTCGCGGCAGAAGAAGCGGCGTTCGTATTCGAAGTCATCTGTAGGTTCCGACATAACCCCATTGTAGAGCCGATAATGGCGATTTTCTCGTTATTTTGGCGACGTATGTGCCGCATGCAACGTGATGTGGTGTACAGTAAAGAAGTTGCTCGGGTTTGTAGCTCAGTGGATAGAGCGTCTGTCTCCGGAACAGAAGGTCGTGGGTTCGATCCCCATCAAGCCCACCAGCATGGCTTTCGGCTAACCGCCGGAAGCCTTTTGCATATTCGGCGCGTGCAAGGCTGGTGCTGGTGTCGGCAATGGCAAGGCCGGTGATGCCGGCTCGCTTGGGTCGTGGAAAAACCGTCCGGTTTGGCGAGAACGGTAGCCGAATCGTCTGGAATCGTCTGGAATCGTCTGGAATAGCAAGGAATAGTCTGTTGATGGCCGTATGCCGGGCATCATGCGCGCTAAACGCGACTTTGCTCAGTAGACTGCTACGTAATCGGCATTGCCAATCGTTGCTGATCGTGCGATTGGTCGTAGCCGGTGGTGATGTGTACCGGCGCCGGCCGCAGCAGGTGGGCGCCCCCAAGATGAGAAGGAGCACAATATGAGCGAAAAGATGGAAGCCGTAGCCACTTCCGAGGCGCCGGCCGCGCTGGGCGCATACAGCCAGGCGGTGAAGGCCAATGGCTTCGTGTTCGTATCCGGCCAGCTGGGCATTGATCCGGCCACCGGCGAACTGGCGGGCGAGACCGCTGGAGAGCAGGCTGCACAGGCGCTGAAGAATATTAAGCACATTCTCGACACTGCCGGTACCGGCATTGAGCATGTGTGCCGTGCCACCATCTACCTGAAGAACGTCGAGGACTTCAAGGAAGTGGACGCACGTTACGCTGAGGCGTTCATCGGCTCCGTCAAGCCCGCCCGCGTGGCCTTTGGCAACAACATGATTCCCAAGGGCGCGCTCGTGGAGATTGACGCCATCGCGGTGGAGTGATTCGAACGTTTCCCCGGCGGCCCGTCTGCGCGCATGGTGTGTGCAGACGGGCCGCCGCGTATTGTGCGACGCATTCCGGGGAATGTTTCGCTGGGCGGGGGTGCGAGGTGTGGTTCCGCGACACGTTCCCGGGAACGTTGCGCTGGAATCGTTGGGCGGTGGTCCGTGCCACAATAGAGACCATGGCATCCAAAGGAAAACCGTCGCCGCGTTCGGCCGTAAGCCCGCTGAGTGATGAGCAGGTCAAGCGTCTGGCCGCCCGCCACACGCTTGTGGACTCGACACAGTATTACCCGACCGGCCCCCGCACGCCCAATCAGCCGGAAATCAACGCCCAGAATCCCAAGGCCACCAAACGACTGCTGGGAGGGGTGTCCATTGTGTTCCGCGCCAGCTGCAAGACCAAGGCCTGGGGCTTGGAACAGGTGCCGGAAACCGGACCGTTCATCACCGCCGCCAGTCATGTCACCATGTTTGATGTGTTCGTGCCAATGATGAGCCTGTTCCACATGGGCCGCCGCCCCCGTTACATGGCCAAGGCCGAGATGGCGAAGTGGCCATTGATCGGCAAGTGGTTCCAGTTGGTCGGCATGCAGCCGGTGCAGCGTCATTCGGGCAAGGCCAAGCAGATCGAAGAGACCTCGATTGATATTCTGACGTCCGGCCGCCCGCTGACGGTCTGGCCGGAAGGCACCGTGACCCGCGACCCGAAAAAGTGGGTGATGAGCATTAAGGAGGGCGTGGGATATATCGCCCTTGAATCCTCGCGCAGACTGGGGCATCAGGTGCCGCTGTACCCGGCGGTGACGTGGGGTGCCGCCTCCATCAACCACTGGTGGCCATGGCCGCGCAAAAACGTGGTGATGTGCTATGACCATGCGCTCGATTACTCCGATCTGCTTGCCGACATGGACTCATGGGGTGAAGAGCCGCCTGCCGAGGCCGTGAACGAGCTGATGTGGCGCGTGCTCAAACGCATGAACACAGTACTGGAGGAAATTCGTGGCGAGCAGTTCCCCGCTGAAGGCTACTGGGACTACCGCAGTATGAGTCGTAAGCCTTGGCCTGAAGCCGGCGGCCCGTTCCCGGCTGAGAAGTAGCCGCACCGGTTCCCGTACGGGGAGCCTAGGCGAGTAGCATGGCACAAGATTGTGCCGATGAAGTTGCGCGACAAGCGAAGGTAGGAATTTGATATGGGTAAAAATATAACGGTTCTCGGTGCAGGAGCATGGGGTACTGCTTTCGGCCAAGTGCTGGCGGACGCAGGCAACACGGTGACCATGTGGGCCAAGGAGCAGCAGATTGTCGAGGGCATTCGCGATCACCACCACAACGCCGTGCGCCTGCCGTCCGTCGAAAAGTTGCCGGACAACATGACCGCCACTGGGGATCGCGCCGAAGCCGTCAAGAACGCGGACATCGTAGTCGTGGCCATCGCCGCGCAGTTCGCGCGAGTGGCACTCGTCGAATTCAAGGGACTGATTCCCGATCACGCCATCGTCGTCAGCCTGATGAAGGGCATCGAGCGTGGCACCAACAAGCGTATGGACGAAGTCGTCCGCGAATCCCTTGACTTGCCGGCCGACCGGTTCGCCGCCATTTCCGGACCGAACCTGTCCAAGGAAATCGCCGATCGTCATCCCGCCGCCACCGTGGTGGCTTGCACGAACCTCGATAATGCCACGAAGGTGGCCGAGGCATGCACCACCTCCTATTTCAAGCCGTTCGTGACCACCGACGTCATCGGCCTGGAAATGTGCGGCAGCCTGAAGAACGTGACCGCGCTGGCCGTGGGCATGGCCCGTGGTGCCGGCTACGGTGAGAACACCGCAGCCATGATCGAAACTCGTGGACTGGCCGAACTGACCGCGCTGGGCGTAGCCGCTGGCGCCGATCCCAAGACCTTCTTCGGCTTGGCCGGTGTGGGCGATCTCATCGCCACCTGTGGCTCTTCGCTGTCTCGTAACTATACGTTCGGCGCGAATCTCGGCAAGGGATTGACGGTCGAAGAGGCCACCAAGGTCAGCAACGGTGTGGCCGAAGGCGTGCCCACCACGGATGCGGTGGTGGCTCTTGGCGATCAGCTTGATGTGCCGACCCCGTTGGCGTATCAGATGAGCCGCGTGCTGAACGAAGGCATTTCCTGCTCGGAGATGCTTGCCGGACTGTTCGGTCACGAGGTTACCGGCGAATAACGAGAGAAGCGACGTATACGTGGCGTATACGTTGTACGTGCAAAGTCGCGTGGCGTATACGTCGTTGACGTGCACGAGTAGACTGGTGTGCGTCTCTTGTGCGCGGCGTTCCGAGCGCGGTTCGGTCCGGTTGGCGGTGCAAAGCATAGGCTTGAAAACGGTTGTAGTTTCAACAAAAGGATGGTTATGGCCAAGAAGCGTGTTGTGGTGCTCTATGGTGGGCGTGCAGACGAGCATTCGATTTCCTGCATCTCCACTGCCGGTGTGCTGGGGGCCATGGACACTGAACGGTTCGAGCCGATTCCGGTCGGCATCACCAAGGACGGCAAGTGGATCATCAATGGCGAAGATCCGCGTGGCTGGAACTTGGACGGCGGCGAGCTGCCGACCGTAAAGATCACCCCGGAATCGCGCCCGGTGATGCTTGACCCCTCTCGCGGACAGGACGGTTTCTTCATCGGCGAGCCCAGCCACATCAATTCCGCCGATTCCGGCTTCGGCACCAGCTTCGTCAGCATGTCCGACCCGGAAATGCACCATGTGCTGACCTCCCTTGGCCATGTGGACGCGGTACTGCCGGTGCTGCACGGCCCCTATGGCGAGGATGGTACGGTTCAAGGCCTGCTGGAAATGATGGGTGTGCCGTACGTGGGGTGCGGAGTGTTTGCTTCCGCCGCCTGCATGGATAAGCATTACACCAAGGTGGTGCTGGATGCCGCCGGCATTCCCACCGCACCGGGTGTGACGGTCGATGCGCGCAACTTCACCGCCGCCGATGTGCTTGCCGAGATCGAGGACGCCGGTCTTGCCTATCCGCTGTTTGTCAAGCCTTCGCGCGCAGGCTCCAGCTTCGGTGTGACCAAGGTCGAGAAAGCCGATGACCGCGAGACCCAGCAGGATCGTCTGGCCGCCGCCATCGCCACCGCCGGCGAGCACGACTGGAAGGTGCTCGTCGAACAGGGGATTGATGGTCGCGAAATCGAATGTGCCGTGCTGTGCCCGAAGGCCGGTGACGAGCCTGAGGCCAGCTGGCCCGGCGAAATCGTGCTCGATCATCAGAACGACGACCAGTTCTACGATTTCGATTCCAAGTACATGGATGCCTCCGCCAGCCACGTGGAAGTGCCTGCCAATCTGCCGGTCAGCGTGCTTGAGGACGTGCGTGACGTGGCCCGTCGCGCGTTCAAGGCCGTGGATGGTGCCGGCTTGAGCCGTGTGGACACCTTCGTGACGCCTGATGGCACGGTGATGGTCAACGAAATCAACACCATGCCCGGCTTCACGCCGATTTCCATGTATCCCAAGGCTTGGGATGCCACCGGAGTGAGCTACACCGAACTCATCACGCGATTGATTGAGGGCGTGCTGAGGTAAGTGTGGTGCGGAATCGGCCGCAGGCCGGTTCCGCTATTGACACATCGCCCATACCTGTCAGTAATTCATGCCAAGTTTTCCTAAGTTCAACAGGCGTACAGCAAATGGCGAACGCAATTCACTTGCGCGCCAGTGTCAGGACAGATTAGGCGCATAGTTTCTTTTCTTGGATTCACGGGCCGCGCGAATGCCGCGCATACCAAGCCCGACTCCCCAGACTGTCGTCTGGATGATGTTGAGAAAAGGAACATTATGAACAACCTGCGTAAGATCGCGGCCGGCTCCCTCGCCGCCGTGCTCGCGTTCTCGATGGCCGCCTGCGGCTCGAGCAACGCCTCCTCCGATGGCACCGGCGAAAGCACCGGCAAGGCCGTCACCGTGAACGAAAAGTCCGCCAAAGCCACCTCCCTCGCCGACTTCGGCACCATGGAAGACCTCGAGAAGGCCGCCAAGGAAGAGGGCGCGCTGAACGTCATCGCCCTTCCGCACGATTGGTCCAACTACGGCGAGGTCATCGAGAGCTTCAAGAAGAAGTACCCGGAGATCAAGGTCACCGAGCTCAACCCGAACGCCTCATCCAAGGAAGAGCTCGACGCCGCCAAGACCAACAAGGGCACCGACGCCGCCCCCGACGTCTTCGATGTCGGCCAGGCCATCGCCGCCACCTCCACCGACTACTTCGCCCCGTACAAGGTGCAGGCCTGGGACAAGATCCCGGACACCGCCAAGGACGCCGACGGCGCCTACTACGCCGACTACACCGGCATCATGTCCGTGGGCTGGAACGCCGACAAGTACGGCGACATCAGCTCCCTGGACGACCTGCTCGACCCGAAGTTCGCCGGCACCGTGGCCCTCAACGGCAAGCCCGCCGAGGCTGGCGCCGCCTTCAACGGCTACCTGATGGCCAACCAGCTCGCCGGTGGCGACATCAACAACCTGCAGCCCGGCCTTGACTACTTCAAGAAGCTCAAGGAGGCCGGCAACCTGACCACCGTCGACGTGACCAACGGCACCATCGACTCCGGCCAGACCGGCGTGGTCTTCGACTGGACCTACAACCAGGCCTCCTACAAGAAGGAGCTCAAGGACAAGGGCGTGAACTGGAAGTACAAGACCTTCCCGAAGGCCCAGGTCGTCAGCTACTACAACCAGGCCATCAACAAGGACGCGCCGCACCCGGCCGCCGCCCGCCTGTGGGAGGAGTACCTGTACACCGCTGACGCCCAGAACCTGTGGTTCAAGGGCGGCGCCAACCCGGTGCTGCTCGATTCCATGAAGGAAGACGGCACCGTCGACCAGGCCACTCTGAAGGACGCCATCACCATCGAAGGCGAGCCGGTCTCCTACACCAACGACGACTCCACCCGCATCACCGAGTGGCTCCAGAACAACTGGGACAAGACGATCGGCAACTGAGGCACAGACCGATGACCGCCGCAATCGCACCCATTGCATCGAACGGACCTGCTGCCGCCAAGGCTGCGGGTCCGTCCGCTACTCCCGCTTCTCCTCTCTCCTCGGCGATGGCCAAGCACCGCCAGGAGCTGGGCGCGCTCGCCGCCACGCTCCCGTTCTTCGCCTACACCGCCTGCTTCCTGCTCGCACCCACCGTCATCGTGATTGTCGGTGCATTCCAGGATCGCAGTGGCAACTTCACGCTCGCGAACTTCAATAAGATGTTCGAGGCCAACACCATCGCCGCATTCGGCACTTCGATTCTGGTGTCTTTAGCATCCTCTCTGATCGGCGCAGTGGTAGGTGTGCTCGCCTCCTACGCACTGGTCATTGGTGCCAAGCCGGACGGCCTGCTGCGTCGTATGGTCTCCGCCATCTCCTCCGTGCTTGCTCAGTTCGGTGGCGTGATGCTCGCGTTCGCGTTCATCGCCACCATCGGCATCAACGGTATCGGCACCATGCTTATCAAGACACTGACCGGCTACACCGTGAACCCGAACTGGCTCAGTTCGTTGCCGGGCTTGGTGACCATCTACTGCTACTTCCAGATTCCGCTGATGATCATCATCTTCCTGCCCGCGGTCGATTCGATCCGTCCACAGTGGCGCGAGGCATGCGAATCCCTCGGTGGCAACACGTTCCAGTACTGGACGCGCGTGGCCTGCCCGATTCTGGCACCCCGCTTCATCTCCGCGTTCCTGCTGCTGTTCGCCTCCGCGTTCTCCGCATACGCGACCGCCGCGGCCCTGTTCTCCCAGCGTTCGATTCTGGTGCCGCTTATGATCCAAGGTGCCATGCGCAACGAACTGGACCCCAACCAGCAGGGCTTTGCCCAGGTGCTGGCATTCGCAATGATCATCGTCGTGGCCATCGTCATGCTGTTGAGCCACGCCGTGGAAAAGAGGGCCGGACGTTGGCAATGACCGAAACTTCCGCAACCAAGCCGCCGCAGCTGCGCGCCGCTCGTGCGCGTAAACAGAGCATCATCAAATTCGTGATCCTGTTCGTCACCCTGGCGTTCCTGTTCGTGCCGCTGCTGGCCATGCTCATCTTCACCCTGCGTCACCCGCTGTCCGGCCGCTGGTCGGCCGCGCCGTGGATCGCGATTTTCACCGGCAACGGCGAGTCGCTGGGTGCCGACCTGACCGTGCTGTGGCAGGGCATCGGCACCTCGCTGGCCCTGAGCGCGGTCACCGTGGTGATCATGCTGGTGCTGCTGGTGCCCACCATGGTCATCGTGCATATTCGCTCCAAGGTTTTGGAGCGCGCGATCGAATGGGTGGCCACGCTGCCGCTGACCATCCCGGCCATCGTGCTGGTGGTGGGTTTGGGCCCGATCTACCGCTGGCTGTCCGCCGACGTGCTGAGCACCAACCCAATCTGGCTGTGCTTTGCCTACGTGATTCTCGTGATGCCGTTCGCCTTCCGCGCGATCGCCGTGGGGCTTAACTCCATCGACGTCAAGACGCTGGTCGAGGCATCCCGCTCGCTCGGTGCCTCCTGGCCCAAGGTGTTCTTCAAGGTGATCATCCCGAACCTATGGCAGTCGATTCTCTCGGCATCCTTTATCTCCATCGCCGTGGTGCTGGGCGAATACACCGTCGCCTCGCTGCTCGGCCGTATGAACCTGCAGGTCGCGCTCTACCAGCTCGGCCAGTCCAATTCTCAAATCTCCACCGCCATGTCGCTGCTGGCTCTGCTCTTCGGCGTGGTGCTCCTCGTTGCGCTCGACCTGATCTCCGACGCAATGCGCAAGTCAAGGGAAGGTAAGTAACCTGATGAACAGCAATTCGATTTTCACCCGTCGCCATGCCGGTGCCGATGCCGCGGCTTCTGTTTCGGCACCCGCCACCACGTCCGCTGCCGCCGAGGACGCCTTCAAGAACGATCCCACCGCCACCCTCGAAGGCGTGCGCGGCAAGGACGTGACCAAGGCCGCCAAGGCCCTGCTCAAAGACAGCGTCAAGCGCGGCGGCGGCTCCATCCAGATGCGTGACGTCGTCAAGATCTACCCCGGCTCCACCGTTCACGCGCTCGACGACTTCAACCTGGACATCAAGCCCGGCGAAATGGTCGTGCTGCTCGGCGGCTCCGGCTGCGGCAAGTCCACCGCGCTGCGCTCGCTCGCCGGCCTCGAAGACATCCAGGGCGGCCGCATCATGGTCGGCGGCCAAGACGTCACCGGCGTGCCGGTCAACAAGCGCGAGATGGCCATGGTGTTCCAGGCCTACTCGCTTTTCCCGCACATGACCGCCCTGGAGAACGTGGAATTCGGCCTCGAAGTGCGCGGCATGGGCAAGGCAGAACGCCGCAAGATCGCCATGGAACAGCTGGAGCTCGTGGGACTTGCCGATCAGGCCAAGAAGTACACGCAGCAGATGTCCGGCGGCCAGCAACAGCGCGTGGCCCTGGCCCGCGCGCTGGCCGTCAAGCCGCGCGTGCTACTGCTCGACGAGCCGCTCTCCGCCCTCGACGCCAAGGTGCGCGTCCAGCTGCGCGACCAGATTCGCCGCATCCAACTCACCACCGGCACCACCACCGTCTTCGTGACCCACGATCAGGAAGAGGCGCTGGCCGTGGCCGACCGCATCGGTGTGATGAACAAGGGCAAGATCGAGCAGATCGCCGCCCCGCAGAACCTGTACCAGCGCCCCGCCACCGAGTACGTGGCCACGTTCATTGGACTCACCAACCGCCTGCCCGGCGCATCCAATGGCGACGAGTCCGTGGTCTTCGGCCAGCGCGTGCCGCTGCTCGCCGGCTCCGCCAAGGGCGATTCCGTGGCCGTGCTCGTGCGCCCGGAGAACCTGACGCTGGCCTTGGCCGGCAGCAGCGATTCGCACGTCGGCGAACGCGCCCGCGTGGAGGTCATTCACTTCCTTGGCTCCTTGGTGCGCGTGGATACGGTCATCACCTCCGGCGAATACCAGCGCTGGAACAAGGGCGAACAGCTCAAGGCCACCGTGCAGCTGCCCGCCAGCGAGCTGCCGGCCGGTCTGGCGGTGGGCGATGACGTGATTGTCACCCCGCGTCCGGTCGCCGCGCTCGCCTGCTGAATGGCGTTGCGATGATCGTGCGGTTCTGTTCTGTTTTTGTGACTGTACGATCGTCGAATGGCTTATCGGCAATGATGTGTGTGGGACGGCGGCGATTTTTGGGCGATTATCGCGTGCCGTCCCACAGCAATCTTGCAGAGTAGGGGACTTTCTCGGCATTGGGAATGATTGACGTTGATCATTCCTTGCCCATTGATGATTTCCTCCCCATTCCCAATGCAATCGAAACGCCGTGCCGTATTCTTGAAGAGTATTGCACGTGTGATCGGTCCGTTTGCGGCCAGTAACTATGGGGGATAAGTATGAGCGAACCAATGCCGCCGGCGCAGCAACCTCAGCAACCACAGCAGCCGCAACAAACCCCACGCGATTGGTGGTTCACGGCCCATCGCCGGTTTTCGACAATCGGCTCGGCGCTCGCCATTATGATGGTGTTCTGGATCGGACTGAATATTCTGGCCACTGAAGCACTACGAACGCTGCTTGGCACCGATGTGCCCGCTTGGGCTGTGCTGCTCGCCTCCTCCGGACCGCTGTATGTGGTGGCCATGCCGCTGAGTATGTTGGCCTTCACTCGCGTACCGGTTATTCGCACCCGGCAGTACCCCATGAAGGCGGGAGAGTTCATTCAGATTTTCGTCATGTGCATTCCGGTAATGTTCTTGGGCAATATGATTGGCAATATATTGTCTGCCGGAGCCACTGATGGTCAGGCCGCCAATCGCATCAACGACGTGATTCTTGGCAGCGACTGGCGGATGAACGCATTGTTCATAGGCCTGTTGGCACCGGTTTGCGAAGAATGGATTTTTCGCAAGGAGATTATCTCCCGCCTGCGCCGGTACGGAGAGAAGACCGCAATCATGTTCTCCGCATTGGCTTTCGCGCTATTCCATATGAACGTGTTCCAGTTCTTCTACGCCTTTGGCCTAGGACTGATGTTCGGATATGTATACACACGCACCTCCCGACTGCGGTATTCGGTGGCTATGCACATGCTGATCAACCTGAACGGGTCAGTACTCGCCCCATTGGTGATACAACAGATCGATCCCCGCATCCTCGACGGCACGGTCAGCGAGGCCGAAATCATGCGTATGGCTGAAACCGGCAACATGGGCGGCATGGGCATCATGATGTTGTACGGCACAGTGATGTTGGGCCTCTGCATTGCCGGTATCGTGCTGCTTATCACCAAGCGCAAGAGCTGGGAGTTCTATCTTGCGCCAGAGGAGTTGCCTGCGGGGCTTAAAATACGCACCGCCTATGCCAATCCCGGCGTTATCGCGTACCTACTGTTGACTGTGATGCTTACCGGTTGGATGCTGTTCGCATGACTGTCATAGCCGGACCCAGAGAGGCGAGCCGGGAGATATCACAGATTGCCTGACGAGCCGCCATCTTCAACAAGGTATTCGGTGCCCGAACCGGCGATGGCTCGCGCCGCCATATCTTTGATGGTGGAAGGCAGCACACCCTCGCGCGCGAACACAAGCACTTGGCCGGTCATGCCGTAAGGGGAGAAGCCGGTGAACTTGACCAGCGGTGGCTGGCCCTCCAGTGCCACATCGGCGGTGGCTTTGGTTACGCGGTCGAGAATATCCTGACTGATAGCGGACGGGTCACCGGAGGCCTTGGCCGTGAACTCAAGCGTGGCCATGCCTTCGCTGACCGGCGTGAGCTTGGTCAGGGCGGCGGTATTGAGTACCGAATTGGGGATGACCATCATGTCTCCGGAACGGGTGCGCACCACGGTCTGACGCCAGGTGATGTCGTGCACGGTGCCTGTGACGCCTTGAATGGTCACCAGATCGCCGGGTTGGATTACGCGGCCCAGCATCAGGCCGAAGCCGCCGATGATGTTGGCGATTGTATCCTTCAGACCCAGCGAGATCGCCACACCTCCAACACCAAGGGCGGTGATAAGTGTGGTCGGATTGATGCCGAATACGGGCTGCAGTACCATCGCTGCGCCGGTGACCCAGATGGTCACGCGCGTGAGGTTCACGAAAATCGAGGCGCTGGGAATCTGAGAATTGTCCAGAATCTTGCGCAACACGCGGCTGATGACGCGGTCGGCCACAAATACGATGGCCAATACAATGGTCAGCCAGATGAGTTTGCCGGCGTTCACCTGAAACCAGCGTGCGATGTCTTCTGCATATTCAGTCATACGCCTACTGTATCGGTCGTTTCTGGTGAAGTCGTGGAGACGGGGTGGCAGAAAGCGGAATCGGCCTACGGTCGATTCCGCTACTCCTGGCGTTCGCGGCAGGTCTGGCCGAGGCCGCGGGCCAGTCGAATCGGATCGAGAATCTCGTCCAACTGCTCGGCGGGCAGGTCGGTGCGTTCGCCGGCCACCTCGCGCACGGTACGGCCGGTATGTACGGCTTCGGCGGCGATGTCGGCCGCGTGCTCGTAGCCGATGTAGTGGTTGAGCGCGGCGGAAATCGACGGTGAGGACTGGGCGTATGAACGCCCCAGGTCAGCATTGATTTCGATGCCTTCCACGCAGTTGACGCGGAACGTCTCCATGGCGTGCGTCAGCAACGCCATGCCGGTCAGCAGCTCATGCACCATCACCGGGTCGAAGGCGTTCAGCTGCAACTGTCCCTCGGCCACAGCCCAGTTCACAGTCACGTCCATGCCGAAAATCGTGAAGCAGCACTGGTTGACGCATTCGGGGATCACAGGGTTCACTTTGGCCGGCATGATCGACGATCCGGCCTGGCGAGCCGGCACGTTGAGATCGTTGAAACCGCAGCGCGGCCCGGAATTGAGCAGTCGCAAATCGTCGGCGGCCTTCTTCAGGTGCACGGCGAGGCTCTTGATGGCAGCCGACGTGGCCACGTACGCGCCCATATCCGTCATGGCGGCCACCGGATCGGGCGCGGCGGTGACCGGCAGCCCGGTGATTTGCGCCAGATGCTTGATAGCGGACTTGCGGAATCGCAGATCCGCGCAAATGCCGGTACCGATGGCGGTGGCACCGAGGTTGAGCTGGGCCAGCAGCGGCACCACGCGATCGAATGCAGCCAAATCAGACTTCAACAGCGTGGCAAACGCATGAAATTCCTGACCATAGGTCATTGGTACGGCGTCCTGCAGCTGCGTGCGGCCAATCGTCACGTCATTGATATGTTTGTCGGCCAGATCGTGGAAGGCCTTGGCGAGTTTCTTGGTGGACTCGGCGAGCGGCCCGATCGCGTCGATAAGCGCGAGTTTGCAGGCGGCCGGGTAGGTGTCGTTCGTGGACTGCGACTTGTTGACGTCGTCGTTCGGATGGATGTATGTGTAATCGCCGCGCTGGCGGCCGGCGATTTCCAACGCACGGTTGGCGATCACCTCGTTCATGTTCATGTTCGACGAGGTGCCGGCACCGCCCTGCATCACATCGACCGGGAACTGATCGGCCAGTTTGCCGGCCTCAATTTCTAGGCAGGCGGCGCGAATGGCCTCGGCCTTGGCTGGGTCGATCAGGCCTAATTCCTCATTGGCGATGGCGCAGGCGCGCTTGACCGTGGCATAGGCGCGAATCAGCTCGGGATGTTGGCTATCGGTGATGCCGGAGACCGGGAAGTTGCCGATAGCGCGCTGGGTGTGAATACCCCAGTAGACGTTCGCCGGCACCTCCATCTGGCCGATGCAGTCATGTTCCAGACGGGTCTTGTTCGATGTTTCGCTCATGCTTCCATCTTCCTGTGCGTGGGTTGGAAACGCCAGCATGAGAGGCTGATTGCGCCTTGTGAGAAACCTCACGCGAGGTTCGTGCGGCGGAAACAATCCAGACTCGCTGGTTTTCGGTCAAGCGGTGTACCCGGGGAATCCTGCGGGGCCGTTCGACGATGAGATGGTGGATGGCGCGGCATGCGTGGCGGCGACCGGCATGCCGGGGGCGGTCGAATCCTGCGCATTGTGCACGAAGATGCGATTCCAGTAATTAAGCATGTCCTTTTGGCTCATGGCCAGGTATATGCCCATGGCCAGCACGGCCACATCTTCTTTAAGCAGGTCTTTGATTTCGATGGTGTCGCTCAATTCGGGCCAACGTTGCAGCACGGCGAGCATGCCGCCCACGGTGAACTCGACCATGAGATCGGTTTTCAGGTCAAGGTTCTTGGGGTCGCGTTGCAATGTGCTGAGCATTTGCAGACGGCAGAAGTCGCGCAGCGATTCGGTCAGTTCAAGCGTGCTGTGCGGGCCTGCCAACAGGGCCAGGTGGTCGAGGCGCTGACGCTGCTCTGGATCGGAGAGCGTGGCGGTGACGCGGTCTCGCCATTGTTCCTCGGGATTGCCGTTCGGATCGGGGGTGCGGTTGATCGGAATCGATTCGACCTGATGCAGGATGGCTGAATCGGCCAATTCGGGCAGGCTGGAGAAGTGATAGTAGAACGAATTACGGTTCACGCCAGCCTCACGCACCACGTCGGTAACGGTGATCTTGCGATAGTCGCGGTCGGCGAGCAATTCCCAGAAAGCGTTCTCGAGGCGTTCTTTGGCGGGCAGCACCTCGGAATCATGGCGTGGACGTGGCATCTCTTCCTCCTGATGCACCAGCGTGATATGGTCACGCTGTCTAATAACTTATTGGGCAGTATAACTATTATTTGTGGACATGTCTATGAGCTAATCGGCGATTTCAGTTGCGTCCTCCGCTGATGGCGAAGCTGTGGTGCCGGCATCGGCATCAGTATCGGCTCTGGCCGGAGCTGCGCTATCTGCTCCTGCTGCAGTTTCTGCTGGGGTCTCGGCTGTTGCTTTGGAGGTCGCAGAACTTGGTGCGGAAGCCGGGGCGGGCGTCGGCTTGCGTTTGGCCGTGGACGCCTTGAACAGTATCGCCAGGGCCTCAACCAAATGACGCCGGTCTGCGGGGGTCAGCCCAACGTACGCGCCAAGCATCGCCGGAATCGAAGCGGGGAAGTTGCTCATCACCTCGCTGAAGCTGGTGGCGCCGTTGGCGTGCAGCACGGTGAACAGCGCATCCACCGCACGCTCGCGCTGTTCGGGCGTAAGCGTGGCGATCCAATGGTTCAGCTCCTCGTTAAACAACTGCGAGCTGGAACTCAAATCCGGCTCGGTGATGAACTGGTCACCATCCAATAGCCAGGTGAAGGCGGAATGCTGCATGATGCCATCCGAATCGGAAGAGACCACGCGGCAAGGCTCCGGGGTCTCGAAAATCATGCCCACAATCGACGAACTCGGCACGATTTTCGTCACCTTCGGCTGGATGGTGCGGTAGGCGGGGCTGGTCACAATCTCCGGCGGGAAACCGGGGCCATCCAGTGAATAGACATGCTGAATGCGCTTGCGCACCTTGGGATCGGCGTTCATGGCCGCGTAAATCGCCAGATTGCCTCCCTTGGAATGGCCGACCAGAATAATCGGACCCTCCCACAGTCGCGCCACCATATCCAGATAGGCGCTGGCTGAACGTTGCGCCGGCACCGGATACTGGAAAGCCATATTGAAATCTTCCTTCCATCCGATGAGCGAATCATCGGTGCCGCGGAAGGAAATAACCAACGTGCCTTTGTAGGTCGGCTTTCGGCGCTTGTGGCCGTCGGGCAGTTGGAAGGTGGCGGCGGCGAATTGGGTTTGCTCACCCTGATTGATGTGCTCGACCACCGCGCCCAGGCGAACGTTGGCGTAGCGGGGGTTTTCGCCTGCGGCCTGGAACAGGTCGTGGGTCAGGTCCGGGTTGACCACTGAAACCATTTGGGCTTCGTGCGGCTTGTCGTCGGCATGTGTTTCCGGCGAACGATGCAGCTCGCGGTTGGCCTCGTCAAGGCTTACCGATTCAAGCTCGGGATGCCAGATACCCTTCAGCCAGATCAGTGGATGCTTGGGTTCGAAAGCGCGAATGCGTGCGGCGAACGAGCCTGACCGCGTCTCATCCAGCATCAACGTCGGACAGACACTGGCCACATCCTCATAGATGAGCGTGGAGATGATCAAGGCGTCGATTTCGTTGAACGGCAAGTCGGCGAAGGAGCGCGTTTCGGTGTGCGCGTAATCGATAATGCCGGTCATGCGCACCTCCTGCTTCCGTTGATATTGCATATCCCCTTGGGCTGCGTGGTCTTGCGATCGCGTGCGGCCGTGCGGCTGCGCGCAGCAATTAACCATATGCATTCCATTGTAGGGATTGTACGGTTTTGGCCGGCGCGATCGAGCAAGACTGCACCGACGGCGAACAATTCGTGGAAGGATTCCCGTCGGCTTGTCGAAAATTGTCGGGTAGCAGGGTTGCGATGCCAGCCAGCCGACCACCCTCCGGCGCTACGCGCCATCTCCCGCCGGCGGGAGGGTTAACCACTCAATCCTTTTTGACGAGGCGGACCGCTGGGCCCGTCAAAGGTTCGGCAGATCGAAGCGCGCCAGATCCACGCCCTCGAGTTCAAGCAACTCGGCCTTGATGTCGAGTCGGCCGCCGTAGCCGCCAAACGCGCGGCCCGAGCCGACTACGCGGTGGCAGGGCACGATGATGGTAACCGGATTGCGCTTCACTGCGCCTCCGACCGCCTGCGCGGCCATGCGGCCGCCGCCGCGTCGTTCGGCCAATTCGGCGGCGAGTTCGCCGTAACTTACCGTCATGCCATAGGGGATTTCGGCCACCAGATTCCACACTTCATGTTGGAATGGCGTGCCGGCGGGATGCAAAGGCGGCACCTGATCCGAGCCGGGGCGTTCGCCGGCGAAATAGGCGGTCAGCCATTCGCGGGTTATACGGAATACGTCGGGTTCACTATCGGATTCGCGATTCGAATCGAGAACGGCTTGGTGATCGGTGGCCCACCACCAGTCTTCAAGACAGAGTTCGGTAAGTCCCTCGCCGTCGGAGGCCATCATCATCCGGCCGATGGGCGTTTCGACTGTGGCCCGCATCAGTTGTCGTTGCGTCATACCGCCATTATCGCGCGTTGAGGGATGAAGCCCATACCGTGCCTGATTCCATGAAGGACGGCACGTCGGCGTAGTCCGGGAACTTCACTTCGGCGCTCGATAATCGTTGGAAAACCGGTGGGACACGCGGGGGCTTGGCTTTTTCCTGAGATTGGCGTATCTTTGTCACCTGTTGCCTGTGAAGGTAACACATGCGGACATAGCTTAGTTGGTAAAGCGCAACCTTGCCAAGGTTGAGACCGCGGGTTCGAGTCCCGTTGTCCGCTCTCGGATGGTTGATTCATGCTGATTGATTCGACCGGATGATGACCCGGGCGGTTGGCGCAGTGGTAGCGCACTTCCCTGACACGGAAGGGGTCACAAGTTCGAATCTTGTATCGCCCACTCGATGAATCGCCGGCAGAATGTTGCCGGTTTTTTCATCACAGGCTCGGGCGATTGGCGCAGCGGCTAGCGCACTTCGTTCACACCGAAGGGGTCGTAGGTTCGATTCCTACATCGCCCACCCGAGATTCACGCTCGTTGGCCATGTGGCCGCGAGCGTTTTTTCATAATCGATGTATTCCGATTATGCCGGTCCAATCGGGGTGCGGGCTAGAATGCCGCGGAGCCGGCAGAATGGCGGGATTCCGCCGATGCAACCTGTGGTTGCGCGCGAATATGCAACCTGAAGATGGTGGCGCGGAACTGGTTTGCCGTGGCATAGTGAGGGCATCGGCCGAATATGTCATGATGAGCATTACCTATGAAGGGACACTCCGATGAGCTTCCGCGCCAACCTGCAATACCTGCGCGCACAACGCAACATGCCCCAGGAACAGCTGGCCATGTTGCTCGGCGTCTCGCGCCAGGCCATCTCCAAATGGGAATCCGAGAAGGCCTATCCCGAGATGGACAAGCTGCTTATGATCTGCGACCTGTTCGGTTGCACGCTTGATGACCTGGTACTTGGCGATGTGAGTGCGAGCGTGAACGTGGGTGCGGCCGCGCGCGGCGCAGCGGAGGGCGACCATGGCTCGGCTGCCAGAACCGTAACCGGGGAGGGAGCCGGGGAACCCGCGTATATGAAGGATGCTGATGGGAACATCGGTGAATCAGCGCGGTCCGGCGGTGACGGCATCAATGGCCCGAGCTCCGCAAATGCATTGCCCGGCGAAATGTTGCACGGAACCAGTTCATCACGTCCCGGCACGCTGGCTAATGTGGCTGCCTTACCGCAGGATCTGACCGGCTACGATGAACACCGCTGCCGATTCGCGCTACTGATTGCCGGCGGTGTCGCGGCGATTATCGCGGGAGCCGGCATCGGCAACCTGTTCGATTCCGATAATTCCATTCTCGGCGTGACGCCACTCAACGATTTTCTGACATTCCTGGGCATCTGCGTGGGCGTGATTATCGGGCTGGCGATGCTGATTCCGGGCGGCATGTCACATACCGACTTCAAACGGCGGCATCCCTATGTCGAGGATTTCTATGCTGCGAGATGTCGCCCTCGGCACAGAGTTGCCGAGGGCCGGCAAATCACTCCCGCGTCGGGTCCTTTTGCAGGAGCAGGAAGACGAGTGCCGCGACGAGCAGGACGGCGATGGAGAGCACGCCGAGCGAGGCGTTGCCGGTCAGGGACGTGGTGGTGGCCACCAGGAAGGTGCCGATGATCGAGGCGGTCTTGCCGAAGATATCGTAGAAGCCGTAGTACTCGTTGGCGTGATCCTTGGGGATGATCTTGCCGTAGTACGAGCGGGAGAGCGCCTGGATGCCGCCCTGGAACATGCCGACCAGAATCGCCAGAATCCAGAACTCCACGGCCGACTTCAGGAAGAACGCGGCGAAGAACACGATGCACATGTATGCCACGACCGCCGCCGTGATCATCACTTTGCAGCCGAACCGGCCGGCCAAACGACCGTAGAGAATCGCGCAGGGGAAGGCCACGAACTGCGTGACGAGCAGTGCCACCACCAGCTGGGTGGAGTCGATGCCAAGCTCGGCACCGTAGGAGGTACTCATCGAAATCACCGTGTTCACGGCATCGATGTAGAAGAAGAACGCGATCATGAACATCCACAACGGCTTGTTCTTCACGATTTTGCCGAACGTGCCCGCCAGTTCGCTGAACGTGCCGCGCACGGCCGAGCCCAGCTGGTCACGGGTGGCGCGATAGTGCACTTGGCGGTAGCTGGTAAGCAGCGGGATGGTGAATGCCACCCACCAGATGGCGGTGATGATGAACGAGGCGCGCGTGCAAGCCACCGTGGACCAGTCGAAGAGCGACGGGCCGCCGAAGATCAGCGCGATGCAGAAGATGAACGGCACGGTGGAGCCGATGTAGCCCCAGCCGTAGCCATGCGAGGAGACCTTGTCCATGCGCTCGTTCGAGGTGGCGTCGATGAGCATCGAATCGTAGAACGTTAGCGAGCCGTTGAGGCCGATGGTCGCCAGAATGTAGACGACTAGGAACGGTAGCCAGGTCAGGGGCAGGGCCATTGCGCAGCAGGTGACCACGCCAGTGCCGAAGAAGCCAAGGAAGAACTTGATTTTCATGCCTTGCACGTCGGCGATGGAGCCGAGCAACGGCATGAGCAGCGCGATGACCAAGGAAGCAATGGTTTGCGCGTAGCCCCAGGCGGACACGATGTTGCCGTCCGCCGGCATCAGCGATTTGGCGTAAATGGGGATGACGGCGGTGGACAGCAGCACGAATGCCGAGTTGCCGACGTCGTAGATGATCCACTTCTTCTCGCGGGCGGTCAGTTTGGCGCTTTGCGGCACCGGTTCGTGGACATTCGTGGGATCAGTCATATACACTCCTCGACAGTATTCAACTCAATCTATCGTAGAAGCGCGGACTAGGGTAGGGGAGCCATTCCGGTTGAACGGCGGATGAATAATGCCGGGCCTCTTTCTAAGGGGAGCCAGAGCAAAAATAGCTCCCCTCGCTGAGGGGAGCTGGCCGCGAAGCGGACTGGGGGGAGCTACCTATAGTCGACTATTCGCCGATCAGCGCGATGGCCTCGTCGTAATCGGGGCATTGCGGCACGCCGTTGAGGCTGTGCTGGATGGCGATGGATGCCGCCGCGTTGGCGATCTTTACCGATTCGGCCAGACTATGGCCCTTTGCCAGCATCGCGCACATCACGCCGGTGTGGCAACCGCCCGCCGAACGGGTGTGTACGGCCTTGGTCGGGTATCCCTCGATATGAATCGTCTCGCCACCTGGCTCACGAATCCAAGCGCCGCGGGCGCCGACACGCACCACCAGCGGCGCGCGCAGTGTAGCGCCCAAGCCGTCGCACAACTGGTGCATGAAGTCGTCAAGTCCGCCGCCAATGGTGACTTTGCTGTCGTCGATTGGCGCACCAAGTCGCTCGGCCAGCGTCATGGCCTCCTGACGGTTGCAGGACCAGACCGGGCGTGCGAGCACCAGATCCTCAAGCATATGGTCGTTGACCAAACGCAACGTATTGGTGGGGTTGATCACCAGCGTGTAGTCGCGTGCAGCCGGGTCGGTACCGGCCTTGAGCAGGAATCCGTCCACGCCGGTGGCCGTGTGGTCCATCAGTGTGTTGCCGCTGATGTGCACCACGTCTTTGGGCTGCGGCTCCAGCGTGTCGAACGTGTCCGCGTCGCCATGAGCCTCGGCGCCATAGGAAGCGATGAACGTCTTCTTCGGCGCGCCGGAGCTCAGCACCACGCGGAAGCCGGAATCCTCATCAAGACGATCCTGGCCGATATGCGTGATGCCGTTGTCTTGGAATGACTGGCGGATGAAATGCGCCCACAGGCCGTTGCCCAGAATGCCGGCGTGCTCGGTCGGCACGCCCATGCGGCTGGCCGCCTGCAGCACGCGATAGCTGCCGCCAATGGAGGGCTTCGGATGATCGGCCACGGCGAATCCGCCCTGTGCCGGCACCTCGTCCACATTGAGCATAATGTCCACCCAGACTTGACCCAGTGAAATCACGCTGGGCTCGTGAGTGCCGATACCTCGCCTGAGATTCAACATGACAGCCTCCTTCGTCGTAAGTTGCACGAGGACCCCTTCGTCCCTTGCCGTCTCTTATACCGAGATTATATGAGAGTTTGCTGGATGCGGAATAGGCAGGCCGGCGTGTTTTATCGGGTAAACGCTACGATTTGCAGCGTAATTCGCCGCTGGCGAACTGCTGGCGAACTACTTGCGGACCGCTGGCGAACCAATGCCGAACCGCTCGCGAACCGCTGATGGCCCACTCGCAAGTTACGCTCGAACCGCGCGTGAACCGCCGAAGTTCGCCCATGATACACGCAAGAGTTGCGGTTGTCGGTATTGGGCTATATATTTGTGAAGTTGTGTGTTCGGCATGTCGGGTGAAACCGGCGGTCGAATGCGTGAAAGACTTGACACATCAAGGTTAAGGGAGTCCATCATGGCAGCTCGTTGCGCAGTGTGCGGCAAGGGACCGCAGACCGGTTTCACCGTTTCCCATTCGCACCGTCGTACCAAGCGTAGCTTCCGCCCGAACCTGCAGTCTGTACGCACCACGATTGATGGCGAGAACACTCGTCTGCGCGTGTGCGTCAAGTGCCTCAAGGCCGGCAAGGTTCAGCGCGTGGCCGCGTGAATCGCGTACTAACGTGGAGCAAAACCCGTTTGAGCTTCGGCTCAGCGGGTTTTGTTGTTTCTGCGGCCTAAAGAGGCCGTGCGAATAGAATAGGCCAATATGAGCATCACTATGGGCACCACTCTCGCTTCGCTGGTCACCAACAAGCGTCGCGTGTCCGCGCTCAAATCGCTGGGAATCGTCACTGTCGGCGACGCCCTGACCTACTATCCTTTCCGCGTCACCGAACCGGTGCCGCTTCGCGCCATCCGCGAGGCCGCACCCGGCCAGCAGATGGCATTTGCCGCCGTGATACGAGATATGCGCGTGGTGCCGATGAACGCTCGCCGCGGCTACCGACTCGAGGCGACGGTCGATGACGCCGACTTCGCCCGGTCTCGTCGCGTACCCGGCAGTACGGCCCGGCTCACGTTCTTCTCGTATCGTAAATCGTATGTGGATTGGGTCAGCGTGCGACTGCGCGCCGGCACGTCTGTGGTGGTCTCCGGTATGCCCGGCGAATACATGGGTCAGCTGCAGTTCACCCATCCCGAAATCCTCACTGTCGCGCCCGTGCCGGCCGGAGCAGGAGCGGGGCTTGAGGGTTACGCTCGGGGCGCGGCATCCGGCAATGGTGCGTTTGCGGGAAGTGCCGATCCGTATGCCAGTGCGCAGTCCGCGTATCCGCCGGCCGCGACTGCCCCTTCCGGGGCCGCGTTGAAATACGACGCCGATACCGTGCAAGAGGCGCTTACCCGCGTCTGCCGGCCCCGCCCGGTATATCACGCCAGTTCGCGTATCTCGTCCGAACATATTCATGAGACGATTCTGGGATTGCTGTGGATGATGGGGGCCCGCACGTCATCCACGCCTGACGGGCAACTCGCTGGCGCTGGGGCAGCCGGCATTGTGGCTCCCGCGACTGACACCATCGCCGTCCAAAACGGGGAAGAGAAGTCCGGCACGACCGCCGAATCCGGTGCTGAGGCGCTCTCCCAATCCATCCCAGATGTGCTGCCCGAATCGGTGCGCAAGGCCAAGAACCTCATGCATCGGGCTGAGGCGTTCCTGGCCATTCATGATCCGGCCTCCACGGCCCGGTTCAAGGAGGCCATCGAAACCCTGCGCTATGAGGAGGCTTTCGTTTCGCAGACCTCGCTGCTGAAGTCTCGACAGCACGCGCACAAGTCATCGGCGCATCCTTGCCCGCTGAACGAGGCGCTGGAAACAGCTCGAGCGTCGGTGGGCGAAGCGGTTGCGGAGCCAAGTACGCAACCAGAAGCATCGGAGCGCGGTTCTGCGACCGATCTGCCTGATCTGCCCAATTTGCCCAATTTGCGCGACCGCTTCATCGCATCGTTGCCGTTCACACTGACAGCCGGGCAGAGTCAGGTGGTGGACGACATCGCGTCCGATCTTGAATGTGACTGGCCCATGCAGCGTCTGTTGCAGGGCGAAGTCGGCTCCGGCAAAACCGTAGTGGCGCTCGCGGCCATGCTGCAGGCGGTCGGCGCCGGCTATCAGGCGGTGCTGGTGGCTCCCACTCAGGTGCTTGCCGAACAGCATTACGAGACCATCAGCAAGATGGTGTCGGGGTTGACCCTTGCACAGCCGGGTGCCAAGGAGACCGATGCCGCGGCCGACGTTGAGGGCGCGATGGGCGCGTCCGGTGCTTCGACGGTCTCTTCTTCCAAGGTGACTGCGGAAATTCCCGTCACCCTGCTGACCGGTGGTATGAAGCTTGCCGCCCGGCGTAAGGCGCTCGCTGCGGCCGCCAGTGGTGAGCCGGGCATTATCGTGGCCACGCACGCGGCGTTTTCCAAGACCTTCCAAGCCCCGCACTTGGCCTTGGTGGTGATCGACGAGCAACACCGGTTCGGTGTGGAACAGCGCGAAAGCCTCAACGCCAAAACCGATGACGGCACCACGCCGCATCTACTGGTGATGACCGCCACGCCCATCCCGCGCACCGCCGCCATGACTTGGTTTGGCGATCTCGATATTTCCTGGCTCACCGAATTGCCTGGCGGCCGCAAACCGATTCGTACCGTGGTGGTCAATGAGGCCGACGCCGCCACCATGGGGCGTATGTTCGCGCACATTCGCGCGCGAGTCGACGCGGGGGAGCGGGCCTATATCGTGTGCCCGCGCATTGATGCGGATGATGAGGAGAACGAAGGCGGTTCCGGCGTTTCGGCAGCAGCCGGTTCTGCCCGCGGACGCGCCGCAGCATCTGGTTCCAGTGCCCGCACAGCTGCGGGCGGCCGTGCGACGCGCGCGGCGGCCGATGCCATCGGCATCGACGACCCCTACGAAACCTTCGACGAAAATGGCGAAACCGTGGCTCGCCCGCCATTGCATGCGGTGGCCGAAATCGCCGACCGGTTGCAGAAACTTCCACAGTTCCAAGGCATTCGGTTTGCGACTCTGACCGGCCGCGACAAGGATGACGTCAAAACCCAGGTCATGGCCGATTTTGCCGGCGGCGAGACTCCGATCCTGGTGTCCACCACGGTGATCGAAGTCGGCGTGGACGTCAAGCAGGCCAGCTGCATCGTCATCTTTGATGCCGACCGATACGGCCTCTCTCAGCTGCATCAGCTGCGCGGCCGCGTGGGGCGTGGCGGCACCAACTCGTGGGCGTTCCTTATTTCCCGTGCGGAACCCGGCTCCCCGGCCGAGCAACGGCTCGAAGTGATTCACCACTCGCTCGACGGTGCCGAAATCGCCCAAGCCGACTTGGAATTCCGTGGTGCCGGCGATGTGCTCGGCGACGCCCAATCCGGCGGCAAGTCCAGCCTGAAGCTCCTGCGCGTGGTCAAGGACGCCGACATGATCGCCGACGCCCGCACCCGTGCCGGGCAGCTTCTGGCCGCCGACCCCGAACTGGCAGGTGAGGTCCAACTCGCCGGTGCCGTCCTCGACTTCACCCGAGGCAACGAAACCTTCCTGACCTCCAGCTGAGGCACCTCCAGCTGAGGCTAGGGCTGCGCCCCCGTAATCGCACGATATAGTTTTTCCGTATGCCGATCGTGAGGAAATCACGGTCGGGAAGCCCTCGAATGTGCTTCAGTGGAGGCAAGACCATTCGTACATGAGGTACTCGAAGTGCATATATCATTGGTGCGCTTCGAGCACCCCATTGTTGTTCATGATTGGTATGCGCAGATGAACCTGTACAGTGAAAGCTATGCGTGTAATTTCTGGACGATTCAAGGGTGTGGCGCTTGCTACGCCGAAAACGGGTACCCGGCCTACCACGGATCGCACCAAAGAGGCGATTTTCTCGCACCTCGACTCATGGGGAGTGCTGGATGATGCCCGTGTACTGGACCTGTTCGCCGGTACTGGTGCGTTGGGCATCGAAGCGCTGAGCCGTGGCGCGCGAGAACTCGTGGCCGTGGAAAGTTCCCGGCCTGCGGCGGCGCTGATTACCAAGACCTTGGCACAGCTACAGAAGAATCGTTCGTGGGATGCTTCGCTCAAGGCCCGTGTGCTGGTCAAAAAAGCCGAGCAAGTGGCTGGCGGCTTCGGCGAACCATTCGACGTGATATTCATCGACCCGCCCTATGCCTATGAGACCGCTGAATGCAATCAGCTACTGTCCGATCTGGCGGCGGGCAGCGCCACCAACGAGAACACGGTGATCATGCTCGAACGCTCGGTACGCTCGGATGATCCCACTGCCCCCGGAGGCTGGCAAATCACCGAAAGCCGCAACTACGGCGAAACCGCCGTCTTCTACATCGAATCCGCGGATGACGACTCGGATATAGAGCGTTCCGACGATTCCGCCGCGTAGCGAATCTCCCACCGTGTGGTGAATTAATCGGCGAGCCGGCGCGGATGGGCGGCGGAGACCTCCCAGCCCAAGGCCATCAGGGTCTTGCGATCGGCCTTATCCAGCGCCTTGCAATCCAGTGCCGCGATAAGGTCCGGCCGAATCTCGGCGGTGCGGGCCAGCGCTTCGTCGCGGCGAAAACGGTCCACCTTGCCGTGGTCGCCGGACAACAGCACATCCGGCACCGCAATACCGCGCCACACGGCCGGCTTGGTGTACTGGCGATGTTCAAGCAGTGCGCCCTCGCCGGTGTAGGATTCCTCAACAATCGAATCTGGGTTGCCCATGAATCCGGGCATCAGGCGGGTGATGGCCTCAAGCATCACCGATACCGCCACTTCGCCGCCGTTCAGCACATAGTCGCCGATCGAATATTCGCGTACGTCGACGCCTTGGGCGCGGTAGTAGTCCGGGATGCGCGCATCGTAGCCCTCATACCGGCCGCAGCCGAACAGCAGATGGTCGGCATGGCTGAGCTCGGTGGCGTCGCGCTGGGTGAACAACGGGGCCGATGGGTTCGGGAAGATGAGCACCGGTGCGCCGGATGGGGCGGGGGAGCCGGACGGCTGCGAGAATCCCAGCAGTTCGTCCAGACATTCGCTCCACACTTCGGGCTTCATCACCATGCCGGCCCCGCCGCCGACTGGCGTATCATCCACCGAATGATGCACATCGTGGGTCCAGTCGCGCAGGTTGTGCGCCTTGATCTCCAACAATCCCTTGGCCTGGGCTTTGCCCATCAGGCTGAGGTTCATCACCTCAAAGTATTCGGGGAACACGCTCACGATATCGATCTTCATGTCATCCAGCCTAACGGTAGCCCCTCCCGCATTACACGGCCACCACTACACTATTGCGGTGATGAATACGACGATGAACCTCCCCACCCGCAAAAAGCCCGAAGTGTTGTCCCCGGCCGGCAACCTGAGGGGCCTGAAAACCGCGGTCGATTATGGTGCCGACGCCGTCTACTGCGGCGGCAAAGCCTTCGGCATGCGATCGGCCCCCAAAAACCTTAGCCTTGAGGATTTCGAGGAAGGATCGCGCTACGCCCATGAACGCGGCGCTCGCGTGTACGTGACCTGCAACGTGCTGCCGCGCAACAACGAGATCGAAGCCATGCGCGAGTACGTCGGCCAGCTCAAGGACACCGGCGTGGACGCGCTGATCGTCTCCGATATTGGCGTGATGATGATGGCCCGCCAAGTGGCTCCGAACCTGGAATTGCATGTCTCCACGCAGGCCGGCGTCACCAATTACCAAGCTGCGAACGCCTTCTATGAACTTGGCGCTCGCCGTGTGGTGTTGGCCCGCGAGATGGACTTGCAGGCCGTGCGTGATATTCGCGCCAACATTCCCGGTGACCTCGACATCGAATGCTTCGTGCATGGCGCGATGTGCATGGCGTTCTCCGGCCGCTGCCTGTTCTCCAACTATCTGACCGGCCGCGATGGCAATCACGGCGAATGCGCCCAGCCATGCCGCTGGAAGTATTCGATCGTGGAAGAGAAGCGCCCCGGCCAGTACTTCCCGATCGAGCAGACCGAGAACGGCGCCTATCTGTTCAATTCGCAGGACATGAATATGCTGGGGCACTTGGATGATTTGATTGACTCCGGTGCCACCAGCCTCAAAATCGAAGGCCGCGCGAAAAGCGCCTACTATATCGCCGCCATGACCAACGCCTACAAAACCGCGGTTAATGAATACATGATTCAACGCGGTTTTGAAGACGCTGATGGCAATGTTTTGAAGCCTTTCCATGACCGTGTGATTCGCCCGGGCGACCCCGATTTTGGCCAAGGAACCGAAGATCAAGTGATGCGCAATGCTGATGCCGCGTTCGCCGGTGTGGCCGATGAGGGATATGACCGTGGCTCTGATACTGCGGTTGCCGATTCGGTCACCGGCTCGGTTGCCGCAGAACGTGACCGCGTGACGGTTGCTGATGCCGTCGACTCAACTGCCTCTGGTACGCCGGCCGGCACCGCCGTCGAACCCGACGGCATGAGCTCTCACGCCCGTTCCACGCGCCGCAAGTCCAACACCGCGGTCGAACAGATTGAGACCGATTGGAAACATGCGGCCGTTCGCCCGGCCCCACACGTCGAACTGCCCGAATGGCTGCTCGAGGAAACCGACAAGGTGGCCCACCGCGACTACTCCACCGGCTTCTATTACCCGGAGCACAAGGTCACACAGAACACCGACCGCTCCGCCTACTTCCGCTCATGGCTGGTAGTGGGCGAAGTGCTGAGCTGGAGCGCGGACGAAGACGGACGTGTCACGCTGATGAGCCGTAACAAGATTGAGCCCGGTCAACAGGTCGAATTCCTGCTGCCTGGCGAGAGACCATTGGTCTTTACCGTGCCGGAAACCGGCCTGCGCGATGCCGATGGCGCGCCAGTACCCGCCATCAATAATCCGGCGCACGTGTTCTCGATGCCCTGCCCGCACCAGGTGCCCATCAACGCCGCCATCCGCTCGCGCACCAAAAAGCCCACCCTCAAAGCCGAATAACCTACCACTCCGCCCCCCGCTGACTGGGGGTGGTCATGAAAATCATGAACACCGCCCGCACCCAAGAAAGAATGCCTTATGCCTGAATACAGCGAAGAAATCCTCGATTCCAACAGCATCAGCTCTACCGATAAAGCCGGTCGCCCTATTCCGGTGACCATCCCCATCGCACTGGCCCCCGGCATCAAGGTGGTGTACACCACGCGACTGGGCGGCCTGAGCGCCGGCGATTACGGCAACCTGAACCTCGGCGGCAAGTCCGGCGACGAACCTGAGGCCGTGCTGTCGAACCGCATCGCACTCGCCGAAGCGGTGCAAGCCCGCCTATCGCTGGTCTCCCAAGTACATTCCGGCGTGGCTGTGGACGTGGACGACTCGTTCGTCATCAACACCCCCTTCGGCTTCGACGTGTCCGGCACACATGGTGAGACTGACACTCCGCACGTCATCGAGGCGGACGGCCAGGTCACCGCACAATCCGGCATCGCCCTAGGCATGTTCGCGGCCGACTGTCTGCCGGTGCTGCTGGGCGACCCGGTCACCGGTATCATCGGTGCGGCCCACTGCGGCCGTCGTGGTCTGGAGCGCGGCGTGATCGGCGCCACGGTGGACCTGATGAAGAGCAAGGGTGCCGACCCGGCGAACATCGTGGCCACACTCGGCCCGCGCATCTGCGGCGACTGCTATGAAGTGGGCGACGAGATCGCCGACCAGTTCATCAAGCGCTTCCCGCTGACCAAGACGAAGACCCGTTTCGGCGGTGCCGGCATCGACATCGCCGAAGCCGCGATGATCGACCTCGCCTTCGCCGGTGTACATCAGGTGGTCGATTCGATGCCGCGCGTGCACGCCGCCACCCAGTACCTTGAGGAAGACCCGGAACTCGCCGAACTGTGCCGTACGGACGGCGAAGGCCCGGCCGAGCTCGCGGAGCGCATCGACAACATCAGCCACAGCATGTGCACGCTCGAAAACCCACTGTGGTACTCGCACCGCCGCGCCGCGCTCGCCAACAAAACACACGAAGGCCGCCTCCTCGCCCTCATCGTGCGTGGCTAAACGGAGAATGCGAGCACATTCCGTGGAGAAGATGTGATGCAGTTCACGGACGGCCAGCCCTCACCCTACGGTGGTGCCTATGACTGAGAGAGATTTCGATACCCCCGTCGAGACGCCTACCGTCCAGCCGGCCCCCGCTCAGGGCGCCAAACCGGCGCAAACCGTGCCGGTGGTGGCCGTGGTGCTGGCCGCCGGCTTCGGTACGCGCTTCGACCCCGATAATCCCAAGCAGCTTGTCTCCGTGGGCGGCAAGCCCATCGTGTGCTGGAGCATTGATGCCTTTGAACATTGCGACCGCGTCAGCGACATCGTGGTGGTGGTCAATCCCAAGGTGCGCGGTGAAGTGGAAACGTTGGTTGGCGAGATGGGCTACACCAAGGTCCGCGTCATCATTGACGGCGGTGACGAGCGTGTGGACAGTACCGCCACCGCGCTCGACATGCTGGCTACGGCTGGCATTCCGGACGATGCCAAGATTCTGATCCATGACGCCGTCCGTCCGTTCGTGGAACAGTCCGCCATCGACGGTTCGATTGATGCGCTCGACCAGTTCACGGCCGCAACCGTGGCCTACGCCTCAACCGACACCGTGCTGTTGACCGAGGATCTGGGCGATTTGAAAGTGGTCAAGTCGGTGCCGGACCGCCCGAACACCTTCCGCGCGCAGACCCCGCAATCCTTCCGCTTCGCGACGATTCGTCACGCTTACGATTTGGCTGCCGCCGACCCGGACTTCCATCCCACCGACGACACGCGCGTAGTGGTCGATTATCTGCCTGATGAACCCGTCGCCATTGTCTCCGGTGCGGAAACCAACCTGAAGATCACCACGCTGGAAGATATTCCCACAGCTGAGCGTATCGCCGAGGAGATTCTCGGTCGTGATCCCAAGGAAGAGGCCCGCGCCCGCATGCACGCCCTGCTGGCCCAAGCGGCCGGCCAGATGCATCGCTAGACTGGCATTATGCGTGAACTCAATGTTGTGATCTCCGGCTTCGACCACTATGACGGCGTGGAGGTCAATCCCGCCGTCGAAGTGCCCAAGGCCATCGCCGAGCAGGGACTGGGCGTCTCCTCTGCTCCGGACGATCCGTTGGAGCAGGTCGCCGTCACCGTTCATGCCGTCAGCATCCCGGTGAGCTTCGCCAAAGCCTGGCCCACGCTGAAAGAGACGATTGAGGCCACCAAGCCCAATATCGTCATCGCCACCGGGCTCAAGCACGCAGCCCGAGGCGTGATGCTTGAACGATGCGCCACCAACCTGATGGACGCGATCAAGCCAGACGCGGACAACGTGATCCCACGCCGCGAACCCATCGATCCCAATGGCCCGGCCGCCTATTGGACCCGCCTGCCGTTGCGCTCGATCCTGAATGATTTCACGGACGATTCGATTCCGGCCACCTTGAGTTCGGACGCAGGTACGTTCGTATGTAATTCGCTGTTCTACAACTTGCTCAACTGGACCGCCACCCAGGAGCAGGTGCTGGGCGGATTCGTCAGCTTCCCTCCGGTCGTTCCGGCGCATTCCAGCCAGCATGGTCTACCACTCGACCAGCAGATCGCCGCTGGCCGTGATGTGGTGCGCGAAGCCGTGCGCTACTATCTCAAGCCCTCCAGCTCCGACATCCTCATCGCCTAGCACGCTGTGCGCCACGCCGGAATAGAACATGGTTCGCACGCATTGTAACGATTGCGCGTCGCTCAACGCTCAGCGCCAGTGCGATGCGCTAGAGTGCTGCAAGGATGTGCCAAGAGCTTTATGCGTGTGCGAAAGGAATAAACAGCGATGGTGGATCGTTTCCCGGTGGTGCTGCGAGGATATGACAAGGAGAAGGTTGATGCTGCCTTCGACGCTACTCAGGAGAGTATGAAGCGTGCGCAGCAGACGTTGGCCAGCATGCGTGAGCAGATTGCGGCGGATGACGACCGTATTCTGCAACTGCAGGCCCAACTTCAGGAAGAGAAGAACAAGAAGCCGGAAGGCAACAGCTTCGCTTCCTTGGGAGCGAACGCCCAGCAGATGCTTGCCTCCGCCGAACAGACGAGTACCGAACTGCTGGAACGCGCCAAGCAGGACGCGTCCTCCATCCGTACCACGGCTCAGGCTCAGGCCGAAACACTGATCAACAACGCCAAGCTGGATGCCCAGCATATTGTTGACGACGCCAATGCCAAGGCCGCCTCGATTCTGACGAACGCCAGCAATCAGGCCGAATCAGTGACCACCTCCGCTAACGAGGATGCCGCACAACTGCGCTCCGAAACTGCCAAGACCATCACCGAACAGCGTCAGACCGTCGAGCTTGAGCTCAGCAACGCGCGCGAAGAGCACACCAAGAAGATGGCTTCCGAACGCTCCACTCAAGAGCGCGAAATCGCCGACATGAAGGCGGAGGCGACCCAGCAGGTTGCCGCAATGCGCAAAAGCGCCAATGAGGAGATCACCAAGCTTAAGTCTGATTCCAACGATCAGATTGAGGCGGCGCTCGCCGAGGCCAACAAGAAGCTCGCCGACGTGCGCGAGCAAGTGTCCAAGATGATGACCGAAGCCCAGCGCAAGGCCAGCGAAATCATTGATGCGGCCAAAACCAAGGGTCAGGAAATCACTGATGAGGCCGAGGTCAAGCGCACCAGCGCGATGAGCCAGGTCAACGCCGAGGTCGAGCAGATCCGTCACGACATCGCCGCTCAGCAGGATGAGGCCACGAAGAAGGTCAACGAACTGCTGCAGCACCTCGAAGAGCGTCGTGTGGCGGCCAAGCGGGAAGCCGATGAGTTGGTCGGTCAGGCCAAGAACACTCGCGACCAAGCCGATTCGTATGCCGCGTCCAAGCGCGAGGAGGCGGACATCCAGGCCGCCGCAATCGTACATAAGGCGGGCGAGGAAGCCGATGCGCAGATCGAGGAGCGTCGCGCCGCCGCCCAAAGCGAGCTTGACGGTCTGTCCAAGCGCATCGCCGATCTGCAGGAACGCGAGTCCGTCATCACCCAGCGTGTTTCGGAACTGCGTTCTATGTTCTCGCAGGCGTTCTCCGGATTCGCTTTCGGCGGTAATGCGGCGGCCTCTGGCCAGGATCAGGAAGCCGCTGCCGTGGCGGCATTGCCGGTGGTTGCGCCCGTCCCGGAAGTCAAGCCTGTACACAACGAGGCCGATGACCAGCCGGGTGAGTTGAGTGGAAACGAGTCGGCTGCCGACGATCACAATGAGACAGATGCGGCACCGGCTGATTCGGCTGATTCGGCTGATTCGGCTGATTCGGCTGATTCGGCTGCGCAGAATGAGCAGTCCGAATCGTCTGAGCCGTCCGAGCACCAGACACAGGGCGAACCGGAGGCCCCGACTCAGGAGAATCCGGCCGTATCTGAGCAGAACGGCGAATGACAGGCCTTCGATTAGACTACTAGCGGTAAGAATTACGGCACCTGCGCTTTCGAGCCAGGTGCCGTATTCGTTTGAATCTGCGCCACAAGCGCACCATCACAGAAGGAGTATGACATGAGTGAATTGACGCCTCTGACCGGTGAAGCGTTGAATACCCTGCGCGGCGATTTCGCACAGAGCGGCACCAACCGTCTGGCCATGAACGCGGTGACCGCCGCCGGCATCGACAAGGTGGCTCGCAATTATGACCGCGCTCGTCTGATGCAGCGTCGTTTCTCCACCATCGTTGACAATGGCGAAGCCACCCATCAGGATCGCTCCGGCCGCTGCTGGCTGTTCAGCTCCCTGAACGTGGCCCGTTTCGTGGCCAAGAAGAACATGAACTTGAAGGAGTTCGAGTTCTCCCAGAACTACGCGATGTACTACGACAAGCTGGAGCGCGTCAACTACTTCCTTAAGGATGTGGCCGCTCTGGTGGCTGCCGGAGAGCCTTCCGACTCCCGCCTGATGCAGCACCTGCTCGCCGACGTGATGGGCGATGGCGGCCAGTGGACCATGGCCATGAACGTGTACAAGAAGTACGGCGCTGTGCCCAAGGACCTGTTCCCGGAGACCGAATCCTCCAAGAACACCGGTGAAATGAACATCCAGCTGCGCCACATGCTGCACACCGCCGTGGCGCACATGTACGCCGCTGACGGCGATGCCTCCAAGGTCGAGGCGATTATTGCCGACGCCACTGCTGCCGGCCACCGTATTCTGACCATCCACCTGGGCGAGCCGCCGGTTTCCTTCGACTGGGAATGGACCGACAAGGATGGCGAATTCCACCGCGACGGCGAGATTACGCCGGTTGAGTTCTGGAAGAAGTACGTGGGTCCGGCTGATCTTGAGGACTACGTGTGCCTGGTGGACGATCCGCGCACCGAGCACGCCAAGGGCAAGAAGATCGGCATCGAGCACCTCGGCAATGTGGCTGGCGGCGACGCCACCGAGTACCTCAACGTGCCAAACCAGTTCATGAAGGACTGCGTCAAGCAGATTCTCGTTGAGCAGGGCATTCCGGTATGGTTCGGTGCCGACTGCCACCCGTTCATGGACCGTGAGAACGGCGCTTGGGCCACCGACCTGTTCGAGTACGGCCGCGTGTACGACGTGGACTTCGATTTGGACAAGGAAGCCCGCGTGCGCTTCGGCGACTCCGCCATGAACCATGCCATGGCTTTCGCCGGCGTTGACGTGGCCGACGACGGCACCACCCGCCGCTGGCGCGTGGAGAACTCTTGGGGCGCCAAGATCGCCGACAAGGGCTACTTCACCATGTCCGACGACTGGTTCACCGAATACGTCTACGAGGTAGCCGTCCCGAAGGCCCTGTTGCCCGAGGAATACCAGAAGGCCCTCGAAGAGCCAGCCACTATGCTCCCCGCATGGGATCCGATGGGCGCTTTGGCCTGACTTCGTCAGCCTCCCGGAATCGGCCTGACGGCCAATGCTGTGTTTTCTCGCAGCCTGTCGGCTGCTAGGGTCTCTCCCTCTGTCAGCGCGAAGCCGCTGACAGAGGGAGAGACCGCGGTCGCAGGCCGCACAACAACACAGCATCGCCGCAGGCGAGTCCACACAGGCGAGTCCACCCAAAGTCCATAACTGCCGGCCCAACAAGCAGTCCCCGTAACAAACTGCTATAGTTGGGCTTTTGCGTCTATGGCGACATACCGACAGTACGTATACAAGGAAAGGAGTCGAGCAATGGCAGCACTACGTGGTCCGGATAGTTCCGAGGATGAACGTCGTTTGGGGGAGCAGGCCGTCTTTCCTGAGACCGTCGATGTCAACATTCGTCAGCTTGACCCCATTCCCGCGCCGCGTGCTTTCCTCAGGGAGCAGCCGCTCACCGATGAGATGAGCGAGCTCGTGCTCCACTCGCGGCAGGAAATCCGCGATGTGCTCAACGGCCGCGACGACCGACTGCTCGTCATCGTGGGCCCCTGCTCAATCCACGACCCGAAGGCCGCGCACGAGTACGCAGAAAAGCTGGCTGCCGTCAAGCGCGAGTTGGAAGACCGACTCGTGATCGTGATGCGCGTGTACTTCGAGAAGCCGCGCACCACCATCGGCTGGAAAGGCCTCATCAACGACCCCGATCTGGACGGTCGCTTCAATATTCGTAAGGGCATGTGGCTGGCCCGCAAGGTGCTCACCGACGTGCTGAGCCTCGGCCTGCCCGCCGCCACCGAATGGCTTGACCCCATCACCCCGCAGTACATCTGCGACGCGATCAGCTGGGGTGCCATCGGCGCGCGTAACACCGAATCCCAAGTCCACCGCGAACTGGCCAGTGGCCTGTCCATGCCGGTGGGCTTCAAGAACTCCACCGACGGCTCCATCAAGGCCGCCGCCGATTCCTGTTTCGCGGCCGGCTTCGAGCATCACTTCCTGTCCATTAACTTGGACGGTCGCGTGATTTCCGCCGAAACCAAAGGCAACCCGGATTGCCATCTGGTTCTGCGCGGCTCCAGCCACGGCCCGAACTACGATGCCGAATCCGTGCGTCAAGCTCTGGAAGACCTCAAGGTTTCCAAAGCGTCCGGCCCGAGCCAGCATGGCCTCGTCATCGATGCCGCCCACGGCAACTGCGGCAAAGACGAAAACCGCGAAGCCGAAGTCATCGAAGAGATCGCTGAGCGCCTGGCGCACGGCGAACAAGGCATCACCGGCGTAATGATGGAAAGCTTCTTGGTCGGCGGTCACCAAAAGCCGGCCCCGCTCGACCAGTTGGTCTACGGTCAGTCCGTCACCGACTCTTGCGTGCCGTGGGAACGCACCAACGAACTGCTGCACACCCTAGCCGACGCCGTCACCGCTCGCCGCTCGGCTAAATAGCTTTGTCTTTGTAAAAATGCTCACTGAGACCCACTCAGTGAGCATTTTTTGCCAATAACGGTGGTCATGTCAGTTTGTTCCCGTGACACCTTATCCTTGGGAAGGATACTGACCCAAGGAGAGATGTTATGCAGCAGCAGGAGGAAGCAGCACATTCGCTGCATCCGTTGCAAGTCGGTCCGCAGCCGTTGAACACCCCAGAAGAGCTTCGCGCCATTCGTCAGGCGATGGGGGAGGGGAAGAACCCGCTCGTTGCCACTGATGTGCCGCGTTGGGAAGATCAGGTGGGTGTCAGTCGCATCATCAACCGCCGCGTATTGGAGTTGGAGCCGCTGCCCACGCCCGCGCAAGTGCTCGCTGAACTCCCGCTGACTGATCAGGCTCAGGAAATCGTCGCCTACTCGCGTGATGAGATTCGCGCGTGCCTGTACGGCCAAGACGACAGGCTGTTGGTCATCGTCGGCCCCTGTTCGGTTCATGACCCGAAGGCCGCGCTGGACTACGCGCGCCGATTGGCCAAGCTGAAAGATGAGCTCGGTGAACAGCTGCTCATCGTCATGCGCGTGTACTTCGAGAAGCCGCGCACTACCATTGGCTGGAAGGGCCTGATCAACGACCCGGATATTGATGGCAGCCACAATATTCGCAAGGGCCTGTTGCTTGCTCGCAAAACCTTGCTTGGTGTGCTGAAGGAAGGATTGGCGGCCGCCACGGAATTTCTGGAGCCCACCAGCCCGCAGTTCATCTCGGACGCGGTGAGTTGGGGCGCCATTGGTGCGCGCAACACGGAAAGCCAGATCCACCGCCAATTGGCCAGCGGGCTTTCCATGCCGGTCGGCTTTAAGAATGCCACTGACGGCTCGGTGAAGGCAGCGGTCAACGGTTGCTTCGCCGCTGCTCAGCAGCACACGTTCTTCGGCATTGACCATCTGGGGCGTGCCTGCGCAGTCGAGACCCTTGGCAACCCGGACTGCCATGTGGTGTTGCGCGGCTCGATTCACGGCCCGAACTACGATGCCGAATCCGTGGCCAAAGCCATGGAAGACGTACGCGCCGAAATGCCCGTCGAATCCGCAGCCTCGCATGGTCTGATTGTTGATTGCTCGCACGGTAACTCCGGCAAGGACGAACATCGTCAGGCCGAAGTCGTGCGCAATATTGCCAGCAGAATTGCAGCTGGCGAACAGGGTATTACCGGCATCATGATGGAAAGCTTTATTGAAGGAGGCAATCAGAAGGCCGCGCCGCTTGATCAGCTGGTCTATGGCAAGTCGATTACTGACAAGTGCATCAGCTGGGAAGAAACCGAGGCCTTGCTGCGCGAGCTTGCGGAAGCCGTAGCCACACGGCGTTGGCACTGAGTTGCGTCATCGGCTCTCTCGCGGGAGCAATGCAACGAAACGTCTCTACCCCTCAGCCTGCCATTCGGCGGCCACCTCCCCTGACAAGGGGAGCCGAAAGTGTTGTGAAAGGAACTTACGTATGGGTATGAAAACTGTAGCTATTATTGGCGCATTGGATGAGGAAGTGGCGCTGATCGCCAAATCGCTCACGCATGTGACGCACACCGCCAAGGGCAGCCTTGACATCGTGTCCGGCACGGTCGACTCCTTCGGTTCTGACGTCATCAAGGTTGCCGCAACGGTAGGCGGCATGGGACTGGTCAATGCGGCCGCCACCACGCAGCTGCTGATTGACGAGATTGCCCCGGACGCCGTGATTTTCAGCGGCATCGCCGGCAACCTCAACACCCACCTGCACATCAACGACGTGGTGCTCGGCGGCACCCTGCGCTACCTCGACACTGACATGCGGCTCGTAGGCCAGTGGAAGCCCGGCACTGCGGACGCTCCGGTGGAGGAATTCCACTCTGATGACCGTCTGCTGGAAGTCGCCGACGAGGCGCTTGCCAATGCGGGCATTACCCACATCACCGGCATCATCGCCTCCGGCAACTACTTCGTGGACACGCCCCAAAAGGTCGAGGAGGTCATCCGACTCACCGGGGCTGACGCCGTGGAGATGGAAGGCGCCGCCGTGGCACAGGTCGCCGCCCGCAATAACGTGCCGGCACTGGTGATTCGTGCCCTTTCCGACAACGCCGACACCGATTACGAGGTATTCAAGGAGTTCGACATCTCCGAATACGCCGATACCGCCGCCCGTCTGGCTGTCGACATCGTCAAGCGCCTGTAACTGGTCACCTCCAAGTTCGGCGTTGCCGGTGTGGGCTGGTACATGGCTATCATGACCGCCCTCGCTCTGCTCGCTCTGTTCCTGATCAAGGAAAGCAAGGACAAGGACTACGAGCTGTAAATAGAGCTCCCCATATTATGCTCCCGCCAGCGGGAGCATTTTGTTATGTCGTCCCGCCAAAAATGAACAATAGACGAACTTACGTAGTTTAGGCATCTCACTACGCCTCGCACGTTTTACTCTGGAAATCATGGATATCTGGCAGATCGTCGTGATTGTGGTGCTCGCCGCGCTGATACTGGTGTGGGTTGCCGTCATCGCCTACAACAAAGGCCGCGTTTCAGGCCGGCTCGCCGCCGAACAGGACCTGTCCGGCGACGAGGATACGCATTCTCTATTCGGTGATGATGCGCCCGTGCGCCCCACCGAGCGTCGCCTGATTGAAGTCCTGCCCGAAGCCCTGATCGTCACCGACCGCAACGGTCTGGTCCAATATTCAAGCCCCGGCTCAGTGCCATTCGGCCTAGTCTCCGGCGACCGACTCAACTCGCGTGAAGTCGAGGACATCCTCACTCAGGCCGCCGCCGACGGTGGCATGCGTGAGCGTGAGGTTCAGCTGCCGGTCAATCGCAATTCCTATCCGTCCTCTAATGGCCGAGGACTGGAGGCCGGCCAGTCACGCCCGTCCAACACGCTGTATTTGCGTGTGCGCATTGGCGATATCGGCGATGACCTGTACGCCATCTTCATCAACGACATGTCCGAGCAGCGCCGTTTCGAGGCCGTCCGCCGTGACTTTGTGACCAACGTTTCGCACGAACTCAAGACTCCGGCCGGTGCCATCGCGCTACTGGCCGAAACCGTGACCGACGCCGCCGATGATCCGGACGCCGTACGGTATTTTTCCGGCCGTATCTCCAAGGAATCCGCGCGCCTGACCGAACTGGTGCATCATCTTATCGACTTGCAGAAAGCCCAAAGCCCGCAAAGCGTGATCGATGCGCGGCGCATTTCCGCGCTGGATGTGGCACGCGCCGCCATCGCCGCCAATCAGACCCAAGCCGACTCCCGCCATGTGGATATCCGACTGAGTGTCAACGGACAGTCAGTACCCACGAAGGTCGAGGAGCCGGCCGATGGCGAAGGTTCCTTGGAAGAATCAGGCAGCCCAGCCACGAACGGTCCGATGATCAAGGCCGACAAAGAGGCCATGCAAACCGCCGTCAAGAACCTCGTAGAGAACGCCATCCATTACTCGCCCGAACACACCACTGTGGCGGTCGGCGTGGGGGAGCGCGATGGCAAAGTCACCATTCGCGTGGTCGATCAGGGCATCGGCATCCCCGCCAAATCGCTGGACCGCATTTTCGAGCGATTCTACCGGGTCGACCCGGCCCGTTCGCGCGAGACCGGCGGTTCGGGACTCGGCTTGGCCATCACCAAGCACTGCGTGCAGGAGAACGGCGGTCGGATTTCGGTCTGGTCGCGTACGGGGGAGGGGTCGACGTTCACCATCGAGCTGCCGGCCGCCCCGGATGAGGATGACGACGAGGCCCGGTCGGACGAGTCGACACAAGCGTAGGGCCTTGGTTGGTGCCCGACATGGTGCCATTCCATTGCCACACAATCACACAGTGGGCGAGGTGCGCACACCGCGCGTAGCCCAATTACGCAATTACGTACTTTCGGGAAACAGCAGGCTAACGGAGAACAAATGGTTACGATAATGTCGGAAAACTTTGCGCCTATGCGCACGGGAACATACCCAAGAAAGGCTACTATGACACGCATTCTTATCGTCGAAGACGAGGAATCCTATCGCGAGCCGCTGGTATACCAGCTCACACGCGAGGGGTACGACGTGTCCGCCGCCGCCACTGGCGAGGAAGGTCTGGAACTGTTCACCAAGGGCGGCATCGATTTGGTGCTGCTTGATTTGATGCTGCCGGGCATTGACGGCACTGCACTGTGCCGCCGCATTCGTGAGCAGAGCCGTGTGCCGATTATTATGCTCACCGCCAAGAGCGCCGAAATCGATAAGGTCGTTGGCCTTGAGATTGGTGCGGACGATTATGTGACCAAGCCGTACTCTTTCCGTGAGCTGCTGGCACGTATTCGTGCCGTGATGCGTCGCAATCAGGCCACTGCCCAGGCTTCCGGCACTGTGGATGACGATATTCCGCTGGTGTGTGGCGATATCGCCATGCAGGTTGGCCAGCATCAGGTCACCGTACGCGGCGAAACCGTGTTCTTCCCGCTCAAGGAATTCGAACTGCTCGAATACCTCATGCAGAACAAGGGCCGTGTGATGACGCGTCACCAGCTGATCGACCGCATCTGGGGTTCGGATTATGTGGGCGACACCAAGACGCTCGACGTGCATGTCAAGCGCGTGCGCTCCAAGATCGAGGAAGATCCGGCGCACCCCAAGTATCTGACTACCGTGCGCGGTCTCGGATACAAGATCGATACTCCCGCGGAGTAAATGGAAGGCGGCCTTCGGGTCGCCTTTTTTTGTTGTGGATTGTGGGCTCGCTGTGGACTCGCCGCAGGCGAGCCCGCTCCAAAAACTACGTAGCCTCAACGTAGCCCACAAACATCCAAGTGTTCATCTTCTGTTTACTGATTTCGGTTTTGGGCCCTTGAAACCACCAATACGCTTGTAGTTGTCATGAATTGACCGGGCAGCGCTGAGCCGCCCGCGAATAGTTGATAGAGGGATTAAGTAATAATCATGCAGAAGAACATCCTCGTTCGCTCCATTGCCGCTCTGTCCGGCATTGTGATGCTCGCTTCCGTGGCCGCCTGCGGCGATAACACTGCCGCCACGACCGACAACAGCTCCTCCTCCGATTCCACTTCCAAGTCCACCCCGATCTCCGGCAACTTCTCGGGCGCCGGCGCCTCCTCTCAGCAGGCCGCCGTTGAAGCCTGGATCGCCGGCTTCCAGGGCACCAACCCTGAGGCCAAGATCGCCTACAACCCGTCCGGTTCTGGCGCTGGCGTGCAGACCTTCCTGACCGGTGCCACCGCTTGGGCCGGCTCCGACAAGGCCCTTGCCGATGACGAAGTTGAGCAGTCCAAGTCCGTGTGCACTGAAGGCACCGCCTTCGATGTCCCGGTCTACATCTCCCCGATCGCCGTGGTCTTCAACCTCAAGGGCGTTTCCGATGCCGGCAAGCACATCAACATGGACGCTGCCACCATCGCCAAGATCTTCGACGGCAAGATCACCAAGTGGAACGATCCGGCCATCGCCGATCAGAACAAGGACCTGAAGCTGCCCGACACCGCCATCACCGTGGTGCACCGCTCCGATAAGTCCGGCACCACCCAGAACTTCGTCTCCTACTTCAAGGACGTCACCCCTGACAACTGGACCTACGACCTCTCCGAGAACTGGCCGAACGAGGTTGGCCAGGGTGCCAAGGGCACTTCCGGCGTGATCTCCACCGTCAAGCAGGCCGACGGCACCATCGGCTACGCTGACTTCTCCCAGGTCGGCGACCTGGGCACCGTGGCCGTCAAGGTCGGCGACAAGTACAACGAGATTTCCGCCGAGGCCGGCTCCAAGGTCATTGGGGATTCCAAGCAGGACGACACCGTTAAGGGTGACAACCGCATCGTCATCAAGATCAACCACGCCACCGAGGCCGAGGGCGCTTACCCGATTGTCCTGGTCTCCTACGACATCGTCTGCCCGGCCTACAAGGACACCAAGCAGGCTGAGTTCGCCAAGGCTTGGCTGACCTACGTGACCTCCGACGAGGGCCAGAAGGCCGCTCAGGATGCCGCCGGCACCGCTCCGCTGCCCTCCTCCCTGAAGTCCGAGATCACCAAGTCCATCGAGGCCATCAAGACCAAGTGATGACGTCGGCCCGCAAGGGTCGTGTGGACTGGACCTGACAACTGAACGATAGACTGTAGTAGTAAGAGCAGTCGCCGCCAACTTTAAGCCGCAGTCGTAAACCATACGGCTGCGGCTTAAAGCGGGTCAGGACCCGAACGGTTTGGCGAAGTCACAGACGAAAACCGCACCACTTGAATACTTGATAACCACCCTATATAAGGAGAATCCGTGAGTTCGCAAGACAAAACGGCTGTGCAGCCAGTTGGAGGCAAGACCGCCGACAAGGTGTTTCGCGGTGTGGCATACGCCTGCGGCATCCTGATCCTGGTTGTACTTGCCGCTGTGTTCCTGTTCCTGTTTTTCCGCGCCTGGCCACTCATCGGTGGCGATCAGGCCGCCAACAGCGACACCGTGTCCAGCTTTACCGGCGGCAAGGCCAGCAGCTTCTGGGGCTACGTGCTCCCGCTGTTGTTCGGTACTGTGCTCGTGTCTTTGCTGGCACTGCTGATTGCCTTCTTCGTGTCCATCGGCATTGCGCTGTTCATTTCGCACTATGCACCTAAGAAGCTCGCCACCGCGCTGAGCTATGTGGTCGATCTGCTGGCTGCCATCCCGTCCGTTATCTACGGTTTGTGGGGCGGCCTGATTCTGGTGCCGGCCATCTACCCGTTCTGGAACTGGGTTGCCAACCACCTGGGCTTCATTCCACTGTTCGAGGGCCCGGCCGCCAACCCGTCGCGCACCGTCGCCACCGTGGCTGTGGTGCTCGCCGTTATGATTTTGCCGATTATCACCTCCATGTCCCGCGATATCTTCATGCAGACCCCGCGCCTGCACGAAGAGGCCGCGCTGGCGCTCGGCGCCACCAAGTGGGAGATGATTCGTCTGGCCGTGCTGCCCTTCGGCAAGTCCGGTATCGTGTCCGCCTCCATGCTGGCTCTCGGCCGCGCGCTTGGTGAGACGATGGCCGTGTTGATGATCCTGTCCCCGGGCCTCAACTACTCCATCAAGCTGCTGCAGGCCTCGCAGAACCAGACCATCGCCGCGAATATTGCCGCACAGTACCCTGAAGCCAACGATCTGGGCGTCTCCACGCTGATCGGAACTGGTCTGATTCTGTTCCTGATCACGTTCGTGGTCAACTTCATCGCCCGTAAGCTTACCGAGAAAGCGACTGCGTGATGACTGCTGCTGAGAACACTGAAAAGACTCCGATGGACGGCGCGCCCGAAATCGACTTCGATCGTTTCCGCCCGACCCGTTCCGCCATCCAGCGCCGTAATATCATGGACCACTTCATGTGGGTCCTGATCGCGGTGGCGTTTGTGATCGCCTGCATCCCGCTGATCTCCCTGCTGTGGACCACTATCGTCAACGGCATCAAGCGCCTGAACCTGAACTTCCTGAGCTACAACATGACCGGTGTGGTCGGTGGTAACCAGACCCCGTCCGGTGGTTACGGCGGTGTGCTGCACGCCATCATCGGTACTCTCGAAATCACCGCTGGCGCTATGGTTATCTCCATTCCGATCGGTTTGATGTGCGCCGTGTACCTGGTCGAATACTCGAACCGCGGCAAGCTCGCCACCACGGTCTCCCTGCTCGTCGACGTGATGAGCGGCATCCCGTCCATCGTGGCCGGCTTGTTCGCCTTTTCGATGTTCACGATTCTGCTGGGCCCCGGTACCATCAACGGTTTCGAAGGCTCCGTGGCTCTCTCCCTGCTGATGTTGCCCACCGTGGTCAAGTCCAGCGAGGAAATGCTCAAGATCGTGCCGAACGATTTGCGTGAGGCTTCCTTGGCTCTGGGCGTTACCAAGCAGCGCACGATTACCAAGATCGTGCTGCGCACCGCTCTGCCGGGCATCGTCTCCGGTATCATTCTGGCCATCGCCCGCGTGATTGGTGAGACCGCACCGTTGCTGATGACCGCCGGCTACATCTCCAGCACCAACGTGAACCTGTTCTCCGGCCAGATGACCACCCTGCCGGTGTTCGTCTACCAGGAGTACTCGAAGCTCAGCGCGAACTGCCCGCCCAACGCCGACGCCACCTGCGTGACCACGATTCCGATGGAACGTGCGTGGGCTGCGGCTCTCGTGCTGATCGTCATCGTGCTGCTGCTGAACCTCATTGGCCGAATCGTGGCGAAGGTCTTCGCCGTCAAGACCGAGCGCTAAGCCAGTCGCTAAGCCTAGGCCTTAAGAACACAAGGAAATATAAGGAAACATCATGGGACAACGTATTGACGTCAACCACGAGAACATCTACTACGGCGACTTTCTGGCCGTGGAAGATGTGAACATCAGCATCGAGCCGAACAAGGTCACCTCCTTCATCGGCCCGTCCGGCTGCGGCAAGTCCACCGTGCTGCGCACCTTGGACCGTATGCACGAGATCATCCCTGGCGCTCACGTCGAGGGCGAGGTGCTGCTCGAAGGCAAGAACCTGTACGACAAGGACGTGGATCCGGTGGCCGTGCGCCGCGACGTCGGCATGGTCTTCCAGCGCCCGAACCCGTTCCCGACCATGTCCATCCGTGAGAACGTGCTGGCCGGTGTGCGCCTGAACAACCACCACCTGGCCAAGTCCGACGCCGACGATCTGGTCGAGTGGGCTCTGCGCGGTGCCAACCTCTGGGAAGAGGTCAAGGACCGTCTTGACAACCCTGGCATCGGCCTGTCCGGTGGCCAGCAGCAGCGTCTGTGCATCGCCCGCGCCGTGGCCGTCCACCCGCAGGTGCTGCTCATGGATGAGCCCTGCTCCGCTTTGGACCCGATTTCGACCCTGGCTATCGAGGATCTGATCGACGAGCTCAAGAGCGACTACACCATCGTGATCGTGACCCACAACATGCAGCAGGCCGCCCGTATCGCCGACTACACCGCCTTCTTCAACCTGAAGGCCGTGGGCCAGCCCGGTCACCTCGAGTACTTCGCGGACACCATGACGATGTTCAACAACCCGCAAAACGAAGAAGCCGAGCGCTACATCTCTGGAAGGTTCGGCTGATCGTTTCCTGCGCGCAGCGTAATGATTTGTGCGTAGGAGAAACGGCAAAGCCCGCCGCAAGGCGGGCTTTCGCATATTCAGAGCGAGTATTGCCGAGTATTACCGTTCTCGTAACGGAGCGAGCTGGAATACTTCGTCAGACTGGGCGGCGATTTCCCGCTTCGGTCGATCGACGGGAGAACGGCGGTAAAGCGGTACAAGACAAGTCCGCACGATGAACACTCTGTGATAAATTTTCTGTTTACGTGCGAGTGTGGAAGAATGGTCGCAGCAAGGTCTAGCAAAGGAGCATAGGTGAGTACTGGTCCGATCGTCAGCATCGTTGTTGTCGTTATTATCGTTGTCTTGATTGGTTGGGGCGTCAGCGCCTATAACAACCTGGTGACGCTGAAGAACCGTGTGAAGAACGGTTGGGCGCAAATCGACGTGCAGTTGAAGCAGCGCGCCGACCTCATCCCGAACCTGGTGAATACCGTCAAGGGGTACGCATCCCACGAGTCTGAAGTCTTCACTCAGGTGACCGCCGCCCGCGCCGGCGTAGTGGCTGCGGCCAGCAACCCGAGCACGACCACTGCTCAGCGCGCCGCCGCTGAAAACCAGCTGTCCCGCGCCCTGTTCAACCTGCAAGCCACGGCTGAGGCATATCCGCAGCTGCAAGCCAACCAGAACTTCATGGATCTGCAGAACCAGCTCAAGGAACTGGAGAACAAGATCGCCTACGCCCGTCAGTTCTACAACGACGTGGTCCTGAAGCTCAACACCGCCATCGAAACCGTGCCGACGAACATCATCGCCGGTTTGTTCCACTTTGAACAGGCGCAATACTTCGAGGCCGATGATGCCTCCCGTCAGGTGCCACAGGTCCAGTTCTGACCCGCTCCAGGCCCGTCCGGTAAGCCGCCGGCCGGGCCCGTATTGTCTTAAGAGAGGGAAGATATGTGGATACGATTCATTCGCGCCGGAATCGTCAGCATTGTTGCCACGGTGGTGTTGGCAGTTATCACCTTGGCGATAATCGGGACTTCCGCGTTCGGCGATTCGGCCGACCTCAGCTACCGCACGCTGGACTATGATGTGACCGCCACCGCGAACGGTGATTTGAAGGTCACGCAGCATATCGACGTCAAGATGCGTGAGCGTACCGACAGTGACGACAACACCAAGCCGTGGAAGCAACTGTTTCAGCAATACACGCTGAACTCCGGCACCCTGACTGATATCAGCGATATCAGCGTGCGCAACGTCACAGACGGCATCGACTACGCACAACAGAGCGAGCCCAAGCTGCCCAGTGACGTCTTTTCCGACAAGGAATGGAACAGTGACTACGCCAACCATTGGTATATCGCCGATGTGAGCGATGGCAGCGACCATCCAAAGGCATACACGCCCGGTACCGATGGCCTCAAGCCCAGCGCCTCCGCCACCGAAGATAACACAACCGTGGAGATCGGCTGGAATATTCCGGTCACCACCGAGGCCGACAGTATGAAGTTCGACGTGAGCTTCACCATGCACGATGTGGCCACCAAATGGAAAGACGTGGCCTCCTTCCAATGGGAGCCGTTCGGCAAGAAGAACCAAGTGCCTATCGGCACGGTCACCGGCACCGTCCACTTCCCCAACGGCATCACCGGCAAAACCTCATGGGCATGGCTGCATACCGAGCGCACTTCGGAAACCAAGCGCAACAGCGACGGCAGCTACACGTTCACGGCCTACAACATCCACAATGGCGACTACCTCGATGTGGTCGCGGCGTTCGATGCCGCCAAAGCCAAGGGCATCGCCCGCAAGGGAACCGGCAATCATCTCAAGGACCTGAAACAGGACGAATATAAGCAACAGCAGCGCTGGCTCGACAAGCAACGATTCGCTGCCAGAGCTCGTCTCGTGTTCTGGATTGTCAGCATCGTGCTCGGCATCGCGTTGTGCGCGTGGGGTATCTGGGCTGTGATCTCCAGCAACCGGCGTGCGCAATACCGTGGCAGCGTCGAATACTGGCGCGACCAGCCCGGCATCAGTCCGGCTTCCGCAGCCCGTCTGATTCGCGTGGTCGATCCGTCGACGCGCCAATCCGATGAAGACCGCCAGCTGACAGCCACCATGCTGTCGCTCGCCGTCAAGAAGGCCATTGCCGTCTATCCGGGGCCGTCGGACATGTATCGCGGCATCGACATGAGCCAGGCCACGCCGGTGGGCTTGAGCCAAATGATTGCCGCCGACCAAGGCAAGCAGTATGCGGCAGGCATCACCAGCACCATCGTGATTCTGCCGCTCGCCATTGATGAGGCACCCAACGCGCAACAGTTGGGATTGAGCGAATCGGAAGATGCGCTGCTGAACCTGCTCATCGTCATTTCGCAGCGCGTGGGCAGCCCGGTATTCGACCTGAACCAGATGAAGGCGACCTGCCAGAACTGGCAAGACGGCTATATTGAGCTCGGCAAATTCACCGGTGCATGCAGCATGGAATACCAGCGGCTGGGTGCCACGCGCTCTGTGGGCTGGCAATGGATTCTCCCCGGCGTACTGGCCGTCGTGCTGGGATTTGGTTCGCTGCTGGCCAACAGCTTTATCGGATACCCGGTGGCTGGTCTTATCGAGCTGCCGATATTCCTGGTCGGCCTGTTCTGCTCGATGGCCGGCGCGGTGACCGTGCTCACCGACCAAGGCCAGGATATCGCCGGCCGGACTCTGGGCCTTAAGCGTTATATGGAAGACTTCTCCAACTTCACCGACCGTGGTGCCGCCGATTTGGCCTTGTGGGATTGGTATATGGTCTACGCCGCCGCGTTTGGCATTTCCGATCGCGTGATGCGTGAGCTGGCCAAGGCCTATCCTCAGGTCAACGATCCGGCTTGGCTGGATGCCAACGCCTCCAACTCGTTGTTCTACTGGAACTACCGCCCGTATGGCTGGTACAGCCACCGCCATAATGACGATGCTGCCGGGCAGATGGACCCGGGCATTAGCGGCCCAGCTCCGGCTTACGGAGGCACGTCGTTTGCCGGCGGATTCTCCGACCTCGGCTCGCAGCTGAACTCCGGACTCGCTGACATCAGCTCGATCATCAGCGCGGCAGCGCCATCCGCTGATTCCGGTGGCGATTTCTCCAGCTTCGGCTCGGGCGGCGGCTCCGGTTTCGGTGGCTCGTTCGGTGGCTCGGGGGGCGGCTCGTTCGGCGGGCGGTAAATCCAGCGTTCTGCTTACGCTGGAATCGGACACAGACCGTCTCATTACTGTTGAAGGGAATCACCATGGCATTGTTCCGTAACCTCGGACCGTTCTCCACCACCGCCATCGGCCACGGCGAAATGCCGCTGACCATCGAAAACAATCGTGGCCACGAGGTCGGCATCGAAACCCTGCATGCCTCGCTGGACGCCGGCTGCCGCCACATCGACACCGCTTGGGCCTACTACTGCTCCGGCGGCGAAGAACAGACCGGTGAAAAGCTGGTGCGCGAGGCCCTTGAGACCTGGAAGGGGCCGAAGGACGAGGTGCTGGTGGCCACCAAGGTGGGCCACTTCCGCAACTTCACCGACGGCCGCCCCACGTGGGATGTGGACGGTCGCCCGGAGAACCTGATTCGTCGCGGCAAGGAGAGCGCACTGGCGCTCGGCGTGGACACCATTGACCTGCTGTACTTCCACCGCCCCGATCCGAAGGTGCCGTACAACGAGTCCGTCGAAGCCATCAAGCAGCTGGTGGACGAGGGCGTGGCGCAGGAGGCCGGTATCTCCAACGCCTCCATCGAGCAAATCGACATTGCGCGCGGCATTCTGGGCGACAAGCTCGTGGCCGTGCAAAACCAGTACTCGCCGATTCACCTGGAGACCCAGGACACGCTCGACTACTGCGCCAAGGTTGGCTTGGCCTTCGTGTGCTGGAGCCCGCTCGGCGGCTACCGTCACCCCTATGATGAGACCAAGTTCGACCCGTTCCGCGAGGTCGCGGCGGCCCACGGCGTGAGCTACCAGCAGGTCGTGCTGGCATGGGAGCTCGCCAAGGGCGACCACATGTTCGTGATTCCCGGCGCGCACCGTCCCGAAACCATCCTCGACTCCCTGAAGGCCGACCAGCTCGAACTCACCCCCGAAGAACTCGCCAAGCTCGGCTGAACTTTCTCAGCTCCCCTTGTCAGGGGAGCTGTCTCGCGTAGCGAGACTGAGGGGTAGTCGCCGGAGTAGTCCCGGGTAGTTCCACAAGGAGATAATTGTGCGCAAAAAACTCATCCTCGACCTCGATACCGGCATCGATGACGCGCTCGCCATCGCATATGCCCTAGGCAGTGCCGACGAGATCGATTTGATCGGTATCACGGCCACCTACGGCAATGTCGCGGTGCCGCTGGCCGCGCGCAACGCGCTGGCGGTACTGCACTTGTTCGGCCGTGACGACGTTCCGGTCTATCCCGGAGTCGACCATCCCATCGCCCCGGCAACATTGCCGAAAATGCGTGGCACCACACCAGACGAGCGGGCCCAGGCCTACGCGCGCTGGCAGAACGGCGGCGCGGACGGCTGGCAAACGGACGCTTCGTGGTCACCAACTCCCGGCTCGGTGGCGGTCCACCATCCCAACGGCATCGGCGGCGCAATCATCCCCGACTCCCCGCGCGCTCCGGAAGTACCAGGCTCGGCGGTCGATTTCATCATCACCGCCGCGCGCGAATACGGCCCGGACCTGACCATCGTACCTACGGGCGCGATGACCACCATGGCCACCGTATTCCGCAACGCTCCGGACCTGAAGGATTCCGGTGTGAACGTGACGTTGATGGGCGGTGCCCTCACATTGCCCGGCAATGTAAGCCCGGCCGCCGAAGCGAACATCTCCCAAGACCCAGAGGCAGCAGACTATCTGTTCAAGTGTGGCGCACGCACCACCATGATCGGCCTCGACGTGACCCACCAGACCGCGCTCACCCGTGAGAAAGCCCATGAATGGGCGTCTTTGGGGACGCCGGCCGGCGACTTCCTCGTCACCATGACCGACTACTACATCGACTTCTACCTGAAGAACCAGCCGGAGATTCACGGATGTGGACTGCACGACCCGCTGGCCGTGGCCGCCGCGCTCGACCCATCGCTGGTCACGACCTTCGGGTTCAACTTGCAAGTCGATCTCGAGGGCCCGTTCCGAGGCCGTACCATCGGCGATCGTTCACGGCTTCAGGACCCCGACAAACACACGCAGGTCGCCTTGGGCGTCGATGTGCCGGAATTCCTGGATCGTTTCATGGGGCGCGTCACCGCGGCGGCCCGGTGACGCGGACGGCGGCCGTCCGGTCCGCTCCACGCCGTGGATGGATATGACCCATGGCGTGGAGCGCCCTTTTGGGAACCGACAGAACATAGGGGGGGCGCTGCATGCGCAGCGCCCCCCCTATGTGTCAGATCACGCCGCAGCCCGGAATCAGACCGCCGGGCGGATCGAGCGTGAGGTATTGCTCCTCCAGATCGATGTCGGGGACCAAGGCCTCCACGAACGGGACCAACGCGGTCTTTTCGACCACATCCTCGCCCTTGGAATTCTGGCCGGTTACCACCGGCTCGGTCAAACGAATCTTGAGCAGGGATTGGGCGGGGGAGTCGATCACATCCACCACTTTGCCGACCACTTGGCCGGCGGGCAGTCCCAGACCGTTGCCCTCGACTAGGCGGGCCTCAAGGCCAATAAGATCCTTGGGATACCACTCGTCGGCTTCGAGCATATCTTCTGCGTCGTCGACCTCGCCGTAGAGTTCGACACCGTTTAGGGCCTCGGCGGCATTGCGGTCGTCGACGCCCTCAAGCTTGAGAATCCAACGATCCTTGAACGTGCGCGAGCCCTCGACGATGTACTCGGTCTCGCCATCCTGGCTGTAGAGCACGGAGTCCGGCTCGAAGCGCCACTCGGGATCATCGGTGTACAGGCGCACGGTGACTTCGCCCTTCAGGCCCTGTGCGCGGCCAATACGAGCGACCCTCAGCAACTCGAGCTGCTGAGGGTCGTCGTGCATGTCTTGCTGTGCCATGCTGTGAATCGTTCCTTATCGGTTATCGACGGACGTCCATGATGTCAACGCGGACCTTGTGGTCAGACAGTGCCTGAATCACGGTGCGAATCGCGTTGGCGGTGCGGCCGCCACGGCCGATCACACGGCCGATGTCTTCCGGGTTCACGCGTACGCGAAGCAGTTCGCCGCGCGCGTTCTCATGAGACTTGACGGAAACATCGTCGGGAAAATCAACGATGTTCTTGATGAGGTGTTCCACAGCTTGTGCAAGCATAGCTAGCCTTTCGTTTCCGCTCAGGCCTCAGCCGGAGCTTCTTCGGCGGCCTCTTCAGCCGGGGCTTCCTCAGCGGCGGCAGCGGCTTCGGCTTCAGCCTTGGCCTTGGCAGCAGCTTCGGACTTGGCGGCCTTCAGCTTCTGAGCCTGGTCCTCAACGGCCGCGATGCGGGCCTCGGCGTCCGGGCCAGCCTCAACGGTCTTCAGGGTGCCTTCGGCACCTTCAAGGCCCTTGTACTTCTGCCAGTCGCCGGTGATGTTCAGCAGCTTGAAGACGGGCTCGGACGGCTGAGCGCCGACGCCGAGCCAGTACTGAGCGCGGTCAGACTTGATCTGGATGGTCGAGGGCTGGGTGTTGGGGTTGTAGGTACCGATCTCCTCGATGACCTTGCCGTCACGCTTCTTGCGGGAATCGACGACCACCACGCGGTAGAAGGCGTAGAACTTCTTGCCCTGTCGCTTCAGACGAATCTTGGTTGCCAAAATGGCTCTCCTTGTAATAACTAGGTTTGTGGTTTCGCGGCTACCATGTGGGGCATGGCCCACCGGAATCCACGTGTCCTCGCGGCCCGGGGTGTAGAGGGCGCCACGCGCGCGCGAATAACTGGCCTATTATAGCGCGCAGGGCAGGACTGGCGTTGGGTGTCGTGTGACACTGCCGACGCGATGTATGCATGACATATTCCGAAGAACAATGCCGCGAAACAGCTGACGTAGACGACTATCGCAGTGTCAACGTGGCGACGAGTGCCAGATGGTCGGTGTCCTTGACTTCGAACGATTTGACGTGTGACGGCTGTACGCCGGGTGTGAACAGCACGTGATCCAGCTCGATGCGCGGCCACTTGAGCCAGCTCGGGAAGGTGAGATTCGGGCCGGCGGCTTGAATCAGACTTGCGTCCTTGAATCCGGACTTGAGCAACGCGCGGAAGCTCGGATGGTCGGTGCTCGAGTTGAGATCGCCCATAACGACGACGATATTGCGATTGCTGACGGATTTTGCACGGGCGAGTTCTCGCAGACCCAGAATGCCGGCCGACCAATCCGCGCAGCCGCGCATCGGCGATTTCGGGTGAGCCGAACAAAGCGTCACCGTGCGATTACCGGAGGTTTTGAGGGTGATGGCGGGAACGTCGGCGGCGGGGATGGAGACCACGTTGGGCACCGCTGCGCTCGGCTCGTAGCGGGAATAGATCACGTTGAATCCGCCATTATCGGTCTCTTTGGCGTCTCCGAACTGATGGTAGGGGAGAAGTTCGTTGATGTCGGCTTCGGTAAGACGTGTGATGAGGTCGTCGGTGACTTCCTGCAAGGCCAATACGCTGATATTGCGTTCGCGAATATTGCGAATGATTTCAGCGGCGTCGGCGCGTCCGTATCGACAATTCATCGTCATAACCGAGAACTGGGGCGAGAGTGTTTCACGCGTTGTTTCACAGTGTCCATCGGAGATGGTTTCGGGCCCTTCCTTCGGAGTGTTTGAAGTACCCGATGTATTGCTGTTATGGCTTTTTGACAGCGTCGGCGAAGTTGTTTCACGGGCTGTTTCACGGTGGGATTCTTTGCGTTTCCCGGCCGGGTCGATTGACGTACCCCAGTAGTTGATGCGCTGTGAGCTGGCAATCAGCGCGACCACAATAAGCAACGACATCGCAGTCCATTCATGTTGCCATGCGGCGACCGCGGCCAGAATCATCAAAGGAACCCACAACAGCGGCGTCAGGGCAATCATGTACGGAAGCGGCATACGGGCCTCGAGACCGGCGGGCAGCGCGCTTAAGGTCGTCCATAACAGTGCGATGATTGCCACCGCGCTGAGGATTGTCGTCATGGAAGTTCCTTTCGAAATATAAATTGAACCGAGATATAATTTGGCTCCCCTCTGCGAGGGGAGCCAAGTTGTGAGATCAGCGACCGAACAGTCCGCCAAGGCCTCCGCCGAGGTTCGGCGGCAGTTCAGTGCCACCGTCGACGTTGCCCATCATCTGCTCAAGGCCAGCGGGCAGGGCCGGGTTCTGTGGCTTCTTGGCGAAGGCGGAACCGCCGGTCGAACCGGAGGACTTGCCGGCCAGCTTATCGCGCAATGCCTTCTCCTCGGCCTCGCGCTTCATCGGATTGCCGGACTTGCCGCCCTTCTTCTTGTTCTTGCCCTTCTTCTTGCCGCCGCCCATAGCCGGGCCGCCGAAGCCGGGGATGCCGCCGCCCATGCCGCCACGATTGGACATGCGCTTCATCATCTTTGCGGCCTGCTCGAAACGCTGCAGCAAAGCGTTCACCTGAGAAACCGTCACGCCGGAACCATAGGCGATACGGGCGCGGCGGGAACCATTGATAATCGACGGATCGCGGCGCTCGGCCGGGGTCATCGAGCGAATGATCGCCTCGGTGCGGTCGATTTCCTTCTCATCGAACTGCTCGAGTTCCTTGCGGTGCTGGGCCATGCCCGGAATCATGCCGAGCAGCGACTTCATCGAGCCCAGCTTGCGCACCTGCTGCAGCTGATCGAGGAAGTCGTCCAGGCCGAAGGAACCTTCGGAGATTTTCTCGGCGGCCTTGCGGGCCTCCTCCTCGTCGAACTGCTTCTGCGCCTGCTCGATGAGCGTCATGATGTCGCCCATGTCGAGGATGCGCGAGGCCATGCGGTCCGGGTGGAAGACCTCGAAATCCTTCAGGCCCTCACCGTTGGAGGCGAACAGGATCGGCTTGCCGGTCACGGACGCCACGGACAGCGCGGCACCACCGCGGGCGTCGCCATCGAGCTTGGAGAGCACCACGCCGGTGAAGTCCACGCCCTCGTCAAAGGCCTTGGCGGTCTTGACGGCGTCCTGGCCGATCATCGCGTCGATGACGAACAGGATTTCGTTGGGACGCACGGCATCGCGAATGTCGCGAGCCTGCTTCATCAGCTCCTCGTCCACGCCCAGTCGACCGGCGGTATCGATGATCACCGTGTCGTAGAGCTTCTGCTTGGCGAGTTCGATGGAATCGCGGGCCACCTTCACCGGGTCGCCGGAGGTCTGGCCCGGAGCTGCGACGGCCTCGCCGCCATCGGATTGGACGCCCTTTTCGGGAGCATAGACGGGCACGCCGGCGCGTTCGCCGACCACCTGCAGCTGCGTCACCGCGTTCGGACGCTGCAAATCGGCCGCCACCAGCAGCGGCGTGTGGCCGGAATCCTTGAGCCAGTAGCCGAGCTTGCCGGCCAGCGTGGTCTTACCGGCACCCTGAAGGCCGGCGAGCATGATGATCGTCGGCGGGTTCTTCGCGAAGTTCAGCGGACGATCGACGCCTTGGCCGAGCACGTCGGTGAGCTCCTCGTTGACGATTTTCACCACCTGCTGGGCGGGGTTGAGTGCGTCGGACACCTCGGTGCCCAGTGCACGCTCACGCACCTTGCCGGTGAAGGAACGCACCACGTCGAGCGCCACGTCGGCGTCGAGCAGCGCGCGGCGGATTTCACGGATCGTGCCGTCGATATCCGCCTCGGAAAGCTTGCCCTTGCTCTTCAGATGCTTGAACGCATTCGAGAGTCTGTCTGTCAAAGATGAAAAAGCTGCCATAATGGGCAACAGTCTAGCCGCCACGCGGGAAATTGCGGTGTTGGGGACGACGCTTTTCGGGGAATGTGCCGCGTAGTAGTCAGGGATGTTGGGCATTCAGACGGCAAATGCCGTGCCGTCCGCTCGTGGCGAAGCCAATCGAGTGCTTCCGATACCATGGAAACCGTAAAGAATCCTGTGTTTTTTGGAATACTTACGCTGTTTTGAAAATCGCTGGACACCGCTTATACGCAGACTGCCGTGCGCTCCGAACCATGACGTTCGGGCCAACGCAGACATGCCGTGCAATAAGGAAGGCCCACTGATGCCCACCCAAAAACTACTCGAACGCAAAGCCCTGATCGTTGGTATCGTCATCAACGTGCTGCAGGTCTTAGCCGGCATGGCCGTGTTCTTCATGACCGGTCTCAAGGCCATGTTCCTCGACTTCTCCTTCACCGCGATTTCCGTCCTGTCCGGAATGGTGGCGGTGTACCTCTCGTCGCGCACGGTGCGAACCACCGAGCGCTTCCCCAATGGCATGTTCGCACTGGAACCTATCTACGCGATCTGCAAGGCCATTTTCACCATGTCGTTGTTGGTGTATTCGCTGATTGACGTGTGCCGAGTAGCGTACGACTACTTCGTGTTCGGGTCCGGCGAACGCATTGAAACCGGCCCGGTGGTCATCTACGAGATCCTGACCGTAATCGTGTGCTTCAGCCTATACACGTATTACCGGCGCTCCAACCGATCCATCGGCGATTCCAGCACCATGCTCACCGCCGAGTGCAAGAGCACGTTGGTCGACGGATCGATGTCGTTCGGCATCGGCGTAGTTGCCATCTTCCTGATGCTGCTACCGGCCGGCGGTCCGCTTGACTTCCTGCACTACACCGGCGATTTCTTCATCACCGTGGCTTTGGTGGCATTGACCATCAAGGAGCCGTTCAGCGTGCTCAAAGAGGCGTTCGTGGAATTGGTCGGCGGCGTGCATGACGACGATGAAACCAACGCCTACGTGGAGGCCGAGGCACAGCGCCATCTGCCTGCCAACACCGACTACGAGCAGACGCTGATCTTCAAGACCGGTATGAACTACACCGTTGACGTGTATCTGAGCGGCATCGGCGAAACCATTGATGTAGCTGACCTCATCGAATGCAAGCGCTCGCTGGAAAAGGAGCTCAGCAAGCGCCTGCACATCGTGGACGTGGACTTCGTGTTTGACTGATTGATGGGTTTGAAGCGACTACTTCAGACTCCAAGTGGAACCCTGCGGGCCGTCTTCGATGGCGATGCCGGCCTCGGTCAGGGCGTCGCGAATCTGATCGGCCTTGGCGAAATCCTTGGCCTTGCGAGCTTCGGCACGGGCGTTGAGCTGTTCGGCGATCAGTGCCTCCAGCGCTGCATGCTCGGGCGACTCGGCCGTGCCATCAGCGGCACCGCCGGCAGCGCCGGCGGACACCCACGGTTCGGCCAGCGGGTCCAGGCCCAAGGTGTCGAGCATGGCACGCACGGCGAGCAGCGCCTCACGCACCTCGGCCTTGGCGGTTTCGGAATCGGCGCGGTCAGCCAGCTGTGAAAGCAACGTATTGCCGGAACGGATGGCGGTGAAGATCGCGGCGGTTGCACCAGACACATTGACATCGTCATTCATGGCGGCCACGAAATCGGCGGGCAAATCGTCGGCGGAGACGGCAGTGACTTCCTCGCGAGAAGGCTGTCCACCCAGCGCCACACCGGCACGCTCGATGAAGTTCGAGACGCGGTCGTATGCGGCCTGCGCCTCGACCAGCGCCTGATCGGACCATTCGAGCATCGACCGGTACTGCACGGAGCCCAGGGCGTAACGCACCACCCAAGCGGAATGCTCAGCCAACACGCTCGGCACGGACAGGCCGGTGCCCAGCGACTTCGACATCTTCTCGCCCTTGGCGGTCACCCATGCCGAATGCATCCAGCGCGCAGCGGAGGGGTAGCCGGCCGCACGGGTCTGAGCCATTTCGTTTTCGTGGTGGGGGAAGCGCAGATCCAAGCCGCCGCCGTGAATGTCGAAGCCATCGCCCAGGTAACGGTGGGACATGGCGGAGCATTCGATGTGCCAGCCAGGGCGGCCCACGCCAAACGGCGTCGACCAACGGGCGTCCTCGGGATCGGTGTCCTTCGGAGCCTTCCACAGGGCGAAATCACGCGGATCATGCTTGTCGGGGGAGGCATCGGCCGGGTCGACCGGATTGTACTTGTCGGCACCGGTGGCGTCCACGGACGGGCCCATGCGGTCGGCCACGGCGGCGGCCTCATCGACTTCGGAGGTCTGCTTCTGGTGAGTGAGTTCGCCGTAATGCGGCCAGGATGCCACATCGAAGTACACGTTGCCGGTGGGCTTGCCGTCCGCATCCGTGACCACATAGCCGTGTCCGTTGTCGAGAATGCGCTGAATCAGGTCGATCATGTCCGACATGTGGCCGGTGGCGCGAGGTTCCACGGTGGGCGGCAGTACGCCGAGTGTGTTGTATGCCTCGGTGAATTCGCGCTCGTAGTAATAGGCGCGGGCCCACCAACGCTGGCCTGCGGCCGCGGCCTTAACGAGAATCTTGTCGTCGATATCGGTCACATTACGCACAAAAGTGACTTTGTAGCCGAGCTTCAAAAACCAGCGGCGCACGATGTCGAACGCCACGGCGGCACGGATATGGCCAATATGCGGTGACGACTGCACAGTCGCGCCACACACATAAATGCCGACTTCGCCCGGCTTGAGCGGCACGAAATGGCTGACCTGATGCGAGGCGGTGTCATACAGATTCAGGCCTTCTGCGGCCTTGGCAACATGCACTGGCGTCAGGCTTGAAGGCATGACGGAAATGTTGAAATCCTGCGGTTCTTGGCTGTTTCCCATAACACTCAAGCGTAGGGTCCGAACCAGACATGCTGAATCGTTACTCGAAGAGTTTGATGAACGCTTCACAGGTGGGGCCCGAACGAGGTGACAGACGGATGAGAAGCGGGACAACAGTCTCGCGAGAACACGTCTTTGACCGCTGCGGAAACTGCGAGATTCATGGATTTGCCCTGCTCGTTACGCAAACGGGGAACGCTCGTGCCACAATAGAAATCATGGCCACACCACAAGTGCTCATTTTGCAACATGTCCCATGGGAACGCCCGGGACGCATATTGTCGAACCTCGAGGACATCGGTCTTGAGACGGTGACGATGAATATCGTCGACAAAAAGAAACCGGACTTGCCTGATTTCGGCGAACTGGCTGGCGTGGTAATCATGGGTGGGCCTATGGGCGCGCTTGATTACGACAAGTATCCGGGGCTGAAGGCAGAAGCCAAGTTGGCGCGTGCCGCCGTGGCTTCAGGCAAGCCGATTCTCGGTGTATGCCTGGGGCATCAGATTATCGCCACTGCGCTTGGTGCGCAGCTGCGCAAGGGCGATGCGCCGGAGATTGGGTTCGCGCCGATCAAGCGTGTGGACAAGCATGACTTCTTCTCCATGTGGGATAAGCAGCTGACAGTGCTGCACTGGCATAACGACGTGGTGGGCCTGCCCGCGGAAGGCCAGCTGCTGTCGCGTTCGTCTTCCACCAAGGTGCAGGCATTCCGACTGGGATCCGCGCTGGGCATGCAGTTCCACCTGGAAGTGTGCGGCTCGCTGCTGGACGAATGGCTGGATGAGCCGAGCATGGTCAAGGATCTCAAGGCCGCGGGTGGTTCCAAGTCCCAATTGCGCGAGCAGTTCGCCCAATACGACCAGCTACTGCAACCGCTCGCCGAGCAAGTGTTCTCCGGTTTTGCGGCCCGCTGCAACTCCTACGCTCAGACGCTGAACAAATAACGTTTGCGGGCCGCCGCTGGGCAAGCGTGGCGCTACATTGGTGAGTCATGCCGACTTATGACATTGGACTGGAACACGTTTCGCTCGCTTTCGCTACCAAAACCATCTTCACTGATGTAACGCAGGGTGTTTTTGAAGGCGACCGCATCGGCATCGTCGGCAAGAACGGCGACGGCAAATCCACGTTGCTGCACCTGTTCCGCGGTGCTCAGGAGCCGGATTCCGGCCGCGTGACAAAGCGTGGCGGACTCACGTTCGGCATGCTTGACCAGCGTGATCCCCTTGATGACAACGCCACCATTCGCGAAGCCGCACTTGAGGGGCGCGCCGACTACGAATGGGCGTCCGATAACACTTCCCGTGAAATCGTCGAGGCATTGCTCGGCGGCATGAGCCTGGATGCCAAGGTCGGCTCCTTGTCCGGCGGCCAGCGTCGCCGCGCCGATTTGGCCCGACTGCTGCTCAAGGATTGGGATATTCTTGCACTTGACGAGCCCACCAACCATCTCGACGTGGTCACTATCCACTGGCTTGCCGAACATTTGAAGAACCGCTGGTCCAAAGGCCAGGGCGCTCTGTTGCTCGTGACCCACGATCGCTGGTTCTTGGACGAGGTCTGCGAATCGATGTGGGAAGTCCACGATGGCGTGATCGAGCCGTTCGAGGGCGGCTATTCCGCATATATGCTGCAGCGCGTGGAACGCGATCGCCAAGCCGATGTGCGCGAAACCAAGCGCCGCAATCTGGCTCGCAAGGAGCTCGCATGGCTTTCCCGCGGTGCTCGTGCCCGCTCCACCAAGCAGAAGTTCCACGTCAAGGCCGCACGCGAATTGATTGCCGATGTGCCGCCGATGCGTAACACACTTGAACTGAAGCAAATGGCCACCTCCCGTCTCGGCAAACAGGTGGTCGATTTGGTCGACGTGACGCAGATTTTCGAAAAACCGCAGGGCATGGCCGATATCGACCCGGATGTGGCGGCGCTCTCCGCGTCCGCTTCCCGCGTGGATGTGGTCAACGCCATGTACGCCGAGCCGCAGCTGCATGGTTCCGTTGAGGTGGCGGTCACCGACATGACTGACCCGCGCCTGGTGGACGCCGGCGTGCCGGAAGCCGTCGAGTCCGCTGAGGAAGCGCGTAAGAAGGCCGAGGCTGAGAGCGGCAATCCGCAGCTTGCTGACGATCGCGAGGTTCGTCGCATGAACACGGGTGGTGAAACCATCGGCGGTGGCACTGCTGCAACGGATTCGGATGATGACACTGCTGCAGCCGGTGTCACCTCGGCTGCACGCAAGGTGACGGTTTCCGGCCGCGAGATTCTTGACGATGTGACTTGGCTGATTGGCCCGGGCGACCGCTTCGGCATCGTCGGTGCGAATGGTGCCGGCAAGTCCACGCTGCTTAAGTTGATTGATGGCACACTCACCCCGACCGCAGGCCATGTGAACATTGGCAAGACGGTGAAGTTCGCGGTGCTCTCGCAGCGCCTCGATGAGCTGGAGAAGCTCGGCAAGTACAAGATCAAGGAAGTGCTTTCCCGCTATAAGCCGAGCTACATTGTGGATGGCAAGGAAGTGACGCCGGGACAGTTGATGGAGCGTCTCGGCTTCGAATCCGCCCAGCTGATGACGCCGATCCGCGATCTCTCCGGTGGTCAGAAGCGCCGCATGCAACTGCTGCTGATTCTGCTTGACGAGCCGAACGTGCTCATCATGGACGAGCCCGGCAACGATCTGGACACCGATATGCTCGCCGTGATGGAAGACCTGCTCGATACTTGGCCGGGCACGTTGATTGTGGTCTCCCACGACCGGTACCTGCTGGAGCGCGTCACCGATCAGCAGTTCGCGCTGATTGGCGGCAAAGTACGTCACTTGCCCGGCGGCGTGCAGGACTACCTCGATATGGTTGAGGCTATTAAGAACGGCAAGGGATTGCCGGCTGACACGCCTGGCTTCGCGGGCACCGGTAGCAGCTCGGCGAAGTCTGGTAAGGGTAAGGCGGCCGCCGTCAACGCTGCCGCATCTCTCCCTCAGTCCGCTTCGCGGATAGCTCCCTCGTCAGAGGGAGCCAATAACGGTGAGGACTCCACCTCGAAGCTCACCGGCAAGGCCTTCCACGAGGCATCCAAGCGCGTGAATGCCATCGAACGTAAGCTCGCTAAGCTTGAAGAGCAGAAGGCCGATCTCGAGGCGCAGATGGCCGCCCATGACCCGAGCGACTACGAGGGTCTCAACAAGCTCAATGAACAACTCACCGCCGTCAATACTGAAAGCGATGATCTCGAAGCCGAATGGCTCGAACTCTCCGAACAATTGGAGTAGCGGGAGAAACCGTAACGTTCACAAGGCCTCGGCAGTTTGCCGGGGCCTCCCGCTATGCAAACTCCCACGGATTAATCAATTCCACGTCGGTACCTTCGAAGTCCTTGATATTGCGCGTGGCTATGGCCGCATCCCAGGAACAGGCAATTGCCGCAATCATGGCGTCTTGAATACTGGTAGGTGTGCCCCTGTGTTCGCGTTCGACAAGGATATGGGCATAATCCGCAGCTGCCTGAGTGTCAAATGCGAACGTTCTGTCCTCTAATGTCATAAGCGCCAGCTTGACGGTCGTATCTGTGTACTTTCGTCGTTTGCCTTCAGGCATGCGACATATTCCGGCCAACAACTCGGCGACGGTGATGGCGGTGGTTGCCAAATTGCTTGTATCTTGGTTCCTCAGCCAATTGGCAACGTGTTCGTCTGGCTGTTTCTTGATGATTTCGCTGATGACGTTGGTGTCCAGAATAATCATGGCCGATTCCTATTCAAAAGATACTGGCGGTCGGGAATCGGCGGAATTTCGCTCGGATAGTGGGAGTTCCCCCTTGTCGAGTCCCTCAAAATCCATGTTCTTCATGAATTCGCGGATCTCGTCATAGAAATTGGTCTTTCGCGTGATTTCATGCGCCACCGTGCCAGCCAGCCATTCTTCAAGAATGGATCGCACCTGAGATTCCATGGAGCGGTTGTTTTTCTCAGCCACTTCTTTGAGCTGCTGAATCTGCTCATCGGGTATTTTTCGGATGGTCAATGTTGCCATGATGCACCTCCTTGTTGCTGTCATAATGCTAGCATGAGGTGCTGTCGTTTTGCTTGCAGTACGGGTGATGAGGTATGCACGCATGAAAAAAGGCGGATATGCATCATGCGCATCCGCCTTTTGAGCTTGGACTGGGTCTTCCCGCAGTCGCCGAATCAGCGCCCGGTAACCTCGGAACCGACGACCTTTTCGCTCAGGGCGCGCGGGCCGCGGGTCACGGCTACGGCACCGGAGCGCACCAGCTCAATCACACCGTAATGCTCCAAAAGCCCCAGCAGGGCGTCGATCTTGCCTTCGGCACCGGTGGCCTCAATGGTCAGCGATTCCGGATTCACGTCCACCACGCGCACGCGGAACAGACGCACGATCTCCAGCACGTCGGAACGGTTGGATTCGTTGGCGGCCACCTTGATGAGCACCAGTTCGCGTTCCACGGTGGAGTTCGGGTCGAGTTCCACGATTTTGAGCACATGCAGCAGCTTGTTGAGCTGCTTGATGATCTGCTCCAGCGGCACGGCCTCCACGTCGGCGGTCACCGTGACGCGAGAGATGTCCGGACGCTCGGTGGGGGAGACGGACAGCGAGTTGATGTTGAACGCACGGCGGGCGAACAGGCCGGCGATACGCGCCAGCACGCCTGGGCGGTTCTCCACCAGCACGGACAGCGTATGACGCTGGGAACCAGGCTGGGATGCAGGATAGTTAGCCATGAGTGTTCTCCTCTCCTCAGTGCTCGCTCGCAGTGGCGGCGGCGGTCTCGTGCTCGAACACGCCGGTCGCATGCTCGTCCGGACCGGTTCCCGGAGCCGGGGTGCCGCCAGCCAGCGGCTTGATGCCGGGCTTGTACGTCACCTCGTCGTTGGGGGCGCCGGCGGCTACCATCGGCCACACCATCGCATCCTTCCACACGCGGAAGTCGATCAGCACCGGGCGGTCGTTGATCTGGTTCGCCTTTTCGATGGCGGCAATCGCCTCTTCCTCGGTGAACGCGCGGATACCCACGCAGCCGTATGCCTCGGCCAACTTGATGAAATCAGGCACTTCGAGCGGCGCATCGCCGTCGGCCAGTGCCGCCGCACCATCGGCACCGTGCGCTTCACCATCGAGCAGGTTGGTCTGCGAGTAGTGGTGCTCGTAGAACAGCGTCTGCCACTGACGGACCATGCCGTATACGGAGTTGTTCAGAATCGCGATCTTCACCGGAGCGTGGTCCAGGAACGCGGCGGCCAGCTCCTCAGAGGTCATCTGGAAGGAACCGTCACCATCGATCAGCCACACCGGCTTCTTGCCCTCGAATTCACGGGCCGAGCCCACGGATGCGCCGATGGCAGCCGGCAGACCGTAGCCCATCGTGCCGAGGCCTCCGGAGGAGATCCAAGCGTGCTGGTTCTCAAAATCGATGAACTGCGAAGCCCACATCTGGTGCTGGCCCACACCGGTCACCCAGATGGTGGACGGATCGGCCATCTCAGAGAGCTTCTTGATGACCCACTGCGGGGCCAGCGATCCGTCGGTCGGCTCATCCCACGTCATCGGGTATTCCTCGCGCCAGCCGTCGATCGCCTTCCACCAGGGGGCCAGATTCGGCTTGCCCTGAATGGCCTGCGTACGCTGAATCTCGGGAATCAAGTCGTCGAGCACGGTAGCCACATCGCCCACGATCGGCACGTCGGGCTGACGGTTCTTGCCGATTTCAGCCGGGTCGATGTCAATGTGAATCACGCGGGCGGTCGGTGCGAAGGCGTCGAGCTTGCCGGTCACGCGGTCGTCGAAACGTGCACCGATGGCCACAAGCAGGTCAGCGCGCTGCACGGCGCCGGTTGCGGCAATCGTACCGTGCATGCCTAGCATGCCGAGGTTCTTCGGGTCGGAGTCGGGAATGATGCCGCGTGCGGGCAGGGTCGTGACCACGGGAGCGCCGGTCAGGTCGGCCAGAGCCTTGACCTGTGCGCCGGCGTTGGAGCGGGCGGCGCCGCCACCCACATACAGCACCGGGCGGTACGACTGAGAGAACAGCTTCGCCGCGTCGGACAGCACACGGCCGTGCGCCTTGGTGGTGGGGTTGTAGCCGGGCAGAATCATGCGCTGCGGCCATGAGTAGTACATGTCGCCGGTCTGTGCGGTCTTGGTCAGATCCACGACCACCGGGCCGGGGCGGCCGGTGTTGGCGATGTAGTACGCCTCGGAAAGCACGCGAGGAATGTCCTGCGCGCGGGTCACGAGGAAGGAGTGCTTGGACACCGGGTAGGTGATGCCCACGATATCCGCCTCCTGGAAGGCATCAGTGCCGATGGCTTGCACGCCCACCTGACCGGTAATCACGACCATGGGCACGGAGTCCATGTTCGCGTCCGCAATGGCCGTGACCACGTTTGTGGCACCCGGGCCGGAAGTCACGATGCACACGCCCACCTTGCCAGTGGCCAGTGCGTAGCCTTCGGCGGCGTGGCCGGCGGCCTGCTCGTGGCGCATAAGCACGAAGCGGAACTTCGTGTTGTCTTTGATCTCGTGGTAGACGGGCAGAATCGCGCCGCCAGGAATGCCGAAGACGTCCTCGACGCCGAGGTCCTCCAGCGAACGAATCAGCGCCTGGGCGCCAGTCATCTTCTCGCCATCGACGATGGTCTGCTTATCGGGGGCCGTGTTGATTTTCGGTACACCGCTGAATGCCTGCAAAGGCGTGGGTAAAGCCATGATTCCTCTCACCTCATAGGTTTTGTCGCGAACCTGCCCGACCTTGGGATGGGGCCGGGTGCCCGCGTGTCTGATTCCAGTCGCTTCCCCGAGACTTGTGGCCCCGGCGCGACTCGTCGCTCATGTTGGTATTAGTCTATTCGCAAATCCGACAGCGGGCTTACTTAGTCCGCGTCTTGAACGAGTCCAGTGACTTCCAGCCCGCTTCGGCGGCCGCCAGCTGCGCCTTACGCTTGCTGGAGCCCTTACCGATGCCGATGATGTCGCCGTTCTCGCCCAATGAGACGCGCGCGGTGAAGATCTGCGCGTATTCCGGGCCGGAGACCTCCATATGGTAGACAGGCTCCTCCTTGCCGAGGCCGTGCGCCTTGACGGTCAGCGAGGTCTTCCAGTCAAGTGCCGGGCCCTCGGTGGCCACTTCGGCGAGCGTGTCGTCAATAAGCCGGTGAATCACCTTGCGTGCCTCGTCGATGCCGTGTTCCAGGAAGGTCGCGCCGATGAGCGATTCCACGATGTCGCATAGGATGGAGTTCTTCTCCGCGCCGCCCTGCTCGGCTTCTCCGTGACCCAGCAGAATGTAGGGGCCCACCTTGAGCTTGGTTTTGGCGATGGCGCTCAGCGCGTCTTCGGAGACGGCCTTGGCGCGCATCTTGGCCAGTTGCCCCTCGGTCATATCCGGGTGAATGGTGAACAGCGTTTCAGTGGAGACCAGTTCGAGCACCGCGTCTCCCAGGAATTCGAGGCGTTCGTAATTGGCCACGCCGGGGTGCTCATGCGAGAAGGAACGGTGGGTGAGTGCCTGCACGAGCAGATCCGGGCTGAGAGTGGTGCCCAACGCTTCAAGAAGCTCGTTGGCCGGCGTCGGCTGCTGTGGGGTTTCATTACTCATGATTGTTGTATGGTCCTTCACGCGATGGTGATGTGTTGTGTTGTGTTGTGTTGTTTGCGATGCGATGGTGTACGCAATGGTGCACTTATGCGAAGACCCCGCCACCCGTCGATGGCAGGGCCTTCATTCAAGCCGTTATCGCAGGACTCACTTGGTGTGAGCCGGCTGGATGGCGGAGCGGTAGGTGCGGCCGCGGTAGTTACCGCAGCTCGGGCAAGCCATGTGCGGCAGGGCCGGAGCGCCACAGTTCGGGCAGTTCACGGTCGCAGCAGCGGTGGCCTTCCAGTTCGCGCGACGCGAATGCGTGTTGGCGCGCGAGGTCTTGTACTTAGGCAGTGCCATTTGAGTATCCTCTATTTCGTTCGAACAATTGAGCTTAAGCGTCCGTTATCTTAACGCACGGCTCGTACAAACTTCGTTCAGGCGCGCGTCACTCGGCCTGCTCGCCGTTCTGCTCGGCCTCGAGCTGGGCTTTGAGCCCCGCCAATCCGGCAAAACGGATATCCGTCACATCGTGATGATGGTCGGGATCCTCGTTCAGATCGGCACCGCACTGCGAGCACAGACCCCTGCAATCCGGTCGGCACAGTGGTTGCAACGGCAGCGATTCGACCAGCGTGTCGCGGATCATCGCCTCGATGTCCGCGAATGCGCCGTTCTCCAGCAGCGGATACGTGTCTTCCGACTCGTCCTCGCCGGCGATGATGTCGATTTCGTCGTCCTTCTTGCTCTTGCCGCCCTTGCCGTTGGCCTTGTCCTGGCCCGACTCGTACGGGAAGAACACCGTCACATCAACCGGCCAGTCCTCGTCAATCGGCTTCAGGCAGCGCGTGCACTCGCTGACGAATGGCGCGACCAGGCGGCCGGTGAAGATCAGGCCGTCCACAATCGAATCGAACTGCCCGCTCACGTGTACGGGCTCACCTTCCTTGATGCCGACAATGCTGTCGCCAATGCCGGAAGGTGCCGGGAAATCGGCGTCAATCGGCTTGGATTGACCGGCGCGCGAAGCAATCTGCGCTACCGGAATGGCCCACGGGGAATCTTCAACTCGTGCCATGGTATGTTCTTGGTGCCTTTCGTATGTTGGCTGGAGTTATTCGTTACTGGCGTTATTCGCGTTACTGATGTTGCCGGCGTTGCTGGCGTTACTGGGCTTCGGGATAGTCGTTCAGCGTCAGGTGCGGCATCTGTTCGCGGGCCGCGCGCTGGCGCTCTTCCAGCACGTTAAGACCGGCCTGCACATCCTGACTGAGTTTGCCGAGCTGCTGGGACAGCCCTTCCATCACCGTAGTGCAGTACTGGTCCGCGCCTTGGGTCAGATGGTCGGCTTTGGTCTGTGCCTGGTCAAGAATCGCGCGCGCTTTCTGCCGTGCAAGCTCGGTGACGTTCTCTTGGCCGGCCAGGAACTGTGCCTGTTCGTTGGCGTCCCTGATCATGTTGGCTGCGCGGCTTTGTGCGGAGGCGACGATGGCGTTGGACTGGGTCTGTGCCGATTCCAGACGGCGCTCGGCCTCGCGCATGAGGGCGGAGGCGCGCTCCAACTGCACCGGCAGCATTTTCTTCAACTCGGAAAGCTGGTCGGTGAATTCGTCGCGGTCAACCTTCACCATGCCGGGGGCGAATATGCTGGACTTCGCTTCGCCCAGTGCCGCCTCGAGCTGGTCGATGATGTCATACACCGTGGTGAATTCCTCGTGGCTCTTGACCGTGGCCGGGTCGTCGTCCGTGGTTTCTCGCAGGTCGGGCATTTCGTTCATGAACGAGGGGCGAATGCCGGCGGCCTGAGCGGTCTGAGCCTGTGCCCGGGTCTGCTGAGCTGCTTGGGCCTGCGCTTTGGCCTGCATTTGTGCCGGAGTAGGGGTAGGCGCGGCGGGCGGCGATCCGGCGAGAACATCGGCCTCTTCGGTGGGTGCCGGCGCGGCTTGCGTAGACGCGGGCGGTTCCGGGGCGGACGGCTCCGGAGTGGACGATGCGGCGTCCGCATTCGGTTTGGTCAGATCGACGTATCCAGTAGGGTGGTCATCGCTCATAGTCATTAGTGCATCAGTCCTTCCGCTGACGTTCCTCGGCCAGGGCATCGGCCAGCATCGGCACGACGCAATCGGGCACCATGCCGGTCACGTCGCCTCCATGGCGGGCCACGTCCTTGACGATGGAACTGGAGATGTGTTCAAGAATCGGATCGGCCGGCAAAAACAGGGTTTCGATGCCAGCGAGCTTGCGATTGACCAGCGCCATGCCGAGCTCGGCTTCATAGTCGCCGTTCTGGCGCAGACCCTTGATGATAACGGTGGCGCCGACCTTCTTGCAGTAGTCGGTGATCAGGCCGTCGGTGGAAGAAACGGTGACGTTCTTGCAACCGGCTTTGTCAAGGGCGCGGCGGATCACGTCGACTCTGGTGGCTTCGGAAAACATCGGTGTTTTCGCGGCGTTGACGGCCACCACCACATGCACCTCGTCGAAAAACCGCGCCGAGCGCTCGATTACATCCAAGTGTCCGGCGGTAACGGGGTCATACGAGCCGGGGCATACTGCGATAGTCATGCTTTATAGCCTACCGCTAGTGGTGTGCTTCGTGCTGCCGAGCGTGCATTGTTGTCGCGTCGGCGTATGAGGCAGTGTGTGCGGTGCCGTATGTGGCGTCGGTGTGGCGTCGTGTGCGGCATTGTATGTGGCATTGTATGTGGCGGGGTGGCGTGATGCGCGACATGGGTGTGTGGAGGTGTGCGGATTACGCGCCAATGGGTTTCGCGGGTAACGACGGGAATCTATGATGGAGTGCAGTCGAATCGTTGAATGCGAGGAAAGAAGTGCACCATGACTTTTGCCGATCTGTTCACCAATGACGCCGAACCGCTGCGCAACCCGGACCAAGGTGCCGGCACGTCGGTGCTGGAGCGTCCGGAGACCAAGGAGTCGCCGGTTCGTGACGATGGTGGCGACGCCGATCGTTTTGCGCACTACGTATCCAAGGACCGTATCGCTGAATCGCGTGCGACCGGCCGCCCGGTGGTGGCCCTGTGCGGTAAGGTTTGGGTCCCCAAGCACGACCCGTCCAAGTACCCGGTTTGCCCCGACTGCAAGCGGATTTACGAGGAAATGACGCGCTAAAGGTGGTACTTGGCTCCCCTCAGCGAGGGGAGCCAAAATGGTCACCGAGCCGAAATCTCGTCGATGAGCTTGAGCTCCTCGTCGCTGAAGTGGGTGTTCTTCAGCGCGCCGATGTTGTCGAGAATCTGCTGCGGCTTGGAGGCTCCGGTCAGCACGGAGGTCACTTTGCCGTCGTGCAGCAGCCATGCCAGGCTCATCTCGGCCAGCGTCTGGCCGCGTTCGGCGGCCAGATTGTTCAGATCCATGACCTGCTTGTGCAGTTTCTCGGTCAGAGCGGAATCGTTGAGGAATCGCGGATCGTGAGCCATGCGGCTGTCGGCCGGAATGCCGTTGAGATAGCGGTTGGTCAGCAGGCCCTGAGCCAGCGGGCAGAAGGTGATAAGGCCTTTGCCTAGCTTGAAGGCGGTCTCTTTCAGGCCGTTCTTTTCAACGGTGCGGTCGAGGATGTTGTACTTGTTCTGGTTGATGATGAACGGCACGTGCAGTTCTGCCAGAATTGCGGCGGCCTTTTCCATCGTCGGACCATCGTAGTTGGACAGACCCACGTACAGGGCCTTGCCGGAGTTCACGGCCTGAGCCAGCGCGCCCATCGTCTCCTCAAGCGGGGTTTCCGGATCCGGGTGGTGGTGGTAGAAGATGTCCACATAATCCAAGCCCAAGCGTTCCAGCGACTGGTCGAGGCTGGCGAGCAGGTACTTGCGGCTGCCGAGGTCGCCATAGGGGCCTGTCCACATTTCGTAGCCGGCCTTGGTGGAGATGACGAGTTCGTCGCGGTGATGTTTGAAATACTTGGCGAGCAGCAGTCCGCAGTTCTTCTCGGCCTGGCCGGGTTCGGGGCCGTAGTTGTTGGCTAGGTCGAAGTGGGTGATGCCGTTGTCGAAGGCGGTGAAGACCAGGGACTTCATCTGGTCGAATGGCGTGATGTCGCCGAAGTTGTGCCAGAAGCCGAGTGAGACGGCCGGCAACTTGAGGCCGGAGGTGCCGGCGCGGTTGTAGGTCATCGTGTCGTAACGGTGCGGGTTGGGGGCATAGATGGCGGTTGGCTCGAACATTGAGTCTCCTTACAATGTCATTCTTGTTCTTACGAATGCTTACCTGCGATGGGCAAACCGACGCCGATCGAGTGGTATTCGTAAGTGTTCTTGGATACTATGCTTTCAGTTAAAGTGAACTTGAATGCAAACGGCTGCGACGCTTCGGCGTGTCGTCGCAGTAAGGAGTCATGATGTCCTACACCATTCGTCAGGTGGCCACGCAGTTCCATATGCAGCCCTCTACGCTGCGCTATTACGAGGATCAGGGATTGCTGACCAACGTGGAGCGCACCGAAACCGGCCAGCGTATATACGAAGACTGCCATATCGACCGTCTGCGTGCGATTTGCTGCTTCAAGAACGCCGGCATGACCATTGACGATCTTAAGAAGTTCTTCGTGTATGAGTCCAATGAGCCCGAGCATATCGACGAAATCCTTGATCTGCTGGAATCTCGCCGCGAATCCTTGGACGAGCAGCGCCGAGCCCTCAACGAGGCGGCCATGCACGTGCAGCGCAAGCTCCATTACTATGGCGACATCAAGCGTGCCATCGACGCCGGTGAAGACTGGCCGGATTGGCGCGAGTACAAAAACCGCGCCTATTCCATTGAACGCTGAGACCATCGAATGCTGATGCCATCGAATGTTGAGGCCATCGAGTGCTGTGTTGGATGCCGGCTGGGCACTAAGACTGATGTGCGTCGATCATGGGCGCGTCTATCCGAGTAAGGCCTTGCTCGGCAGTGCGCGGTCGAGCAGCCAGACAACGAGCGATATCACGAAGAACGCTATGGCCAGCTTGCCGCAGCTAATGCCGAACCCTTGCCAGCCGAGTGCGTCGAGGTTGATGAAGTCGTACGGATACGGACTGCCGCCGGCCGCCGGTCCGGACCCCGGCCAAATCGCCGCACGGGCCAGCACGAAGACCAAGTATGCAGGGAAGTACGCCAGCCACGAGAACATGTAATGCCAGCGGAAACGCCGGTGCGGGTCGAATAGCACGAAATCGATAACCGCCATAATCGGGGCGATTTTGTGCAGCATCGTATTGGTCATGATGCCAATAACCTGTGGCACGTATGCCGGGTCGTCCGGAGGCATCAGGAAGAACGCCACCAGTGCGGTGACTATGGCGTACACAGTCAGGCACCCCTTAAGCCATGCAGGCGGCTGAATACCTTTGAGCAGTGTGGCCGCGCCGGACCACAGCATCACGATGCCCAGCACGAAACCGGTCTGGAACGTGAAATACACCCAGAACTGCGGTTTGGACCATGCCTCATATGTGCCCACGAAGCAGAAACCGGCGATCGCAAAGCGCCACAACGCCACGATGAATCTCATGCATCGAGTCTACCGCTTCGCCAGTGGGCCGTATGGTGCGGCTGGCGTATTGGCTGGTCGTGATGATTATGGTCGGTGTGACCGACCGCCATAGTGCCGATGGATATGACGATACTGAACCCGGCAATATCGAATCTGGCGATACGAGAATAAGACGAGCCCTTCCCGCACGGCTTTGCCCGGACTACACTTAGGTGCAACTTCACCACTTATGTAGGAAAGGCCTTGCAATGGTCGATTATTCGCCGGCTCTGATGACCGACATGTATGAATACACGATGCTCGACGCCGCTCTGAAAGACGGTACCGCCGACCGCAAGTGCGTGTTCGAGGTGTTCACGCGTCACTTGCCCGAAGGCCGTCGCTATGGCGTGGTGGCCGGCACCGGCCGCATTCTGGATGCGCTGGAACATTTCCACTTGGATGAAGCGGATCTGAAGTTCCTGGCCGACCGTCACGTGGTAAGCCCCGAGACCATTAAGTGGCTGGAGAACTTCCACTTTTCCGGTACGATTCGCGGTTACCGCGAAGGTGAGATGTTCTTCCCGAACTCCCCGATTTTGCAGGTCGAAGGCACGTTCGGCGAATGCACGCTACTGGAGACGTTGATTCTATCCGTGCTGAACTACGATTCCGCAGTGGCCTCCGCCGCCTCACGTATGGCGTCGGCAGCCAAGGATCGTCCTTGCATGGATATGGGCGGACGCCGCACTAACGAGTGGGCCGCCGTGGCCGCCGCTCGAGCTGCCGTAGTGGGCGGATTCAAGGGTACCGCCAATCTGCTGGCCGCCCAGCTGTATGGTCTGAAGGCCATTGGCACCGCCGCGCATTGCTTCACGTTGGTGCATGATTCCGAGCGTGACGCCTTTGAATCGCAGATCGAGGCATTGGGCAAGAACACCACGCTGCTGGTGGACACCTACAACATCGAGGAAGCCGTGAAAACCGCCGTCGAAGTGGCCGGTCCCGAACTGGGTGGCGTGCGCATCGACTCCGGCGACTTGGCCGCCATGGCCCAGCGTGTGCGCAACCAGCTGGACGCCCTGGGTGCCACGAACACCACCATTACCGTGACCAACGATTTGGATGAGTACGCGCTCGCCGCATTGCAGACCGCGCCGGTCGACTCCTATGGCGTGGGCACCATGCTGGTCACCGGCTCCGGCGCTCCCACTTGTGCGATGGTGTACAAGCTCACCGAGCGTGAAGGCGCTGACGGCACGATGGTTCCGGTCATGAAGAAGTCCAAGGATAAGGCCACAGTGCCCGGTCGCAAGTTGGCATTCCGCTCCTACGAATACGCGCTAGCCGAAGCCGAACACGTGATTTCCGGCTCGGAAGAGAAGCTGGCCGGTTTCACGCCCGAACCGACGTGGAAGAACCTGCTGGTCGATTTCGTGGACCACGGCCATATCGATGCGCAGTGGCAGGGCCATGACGCTATCATGGCCGCCCACGACTACCACGCCAAGGCGTTGTCCGAACTGCCCATCACCGCGCAGAGCCTCATGAAGGGCGAGCCAGTGATTCCTACGGAGACTCAGGTTCTCTGACGAGAACTTTCGTCTCCATAGGAATCCGTCGCAGCATAGCTGCTCCCCTTACCTACGGACAGCCCACTGGGCTGTCCGCTTAACGGTTCGACCACAGAGACCAAAGTCCTCTGGCCGTATCTCACTGGCCGCATCCCTCTGGTTACATTGGCTACTCTTCCCTCTGTCTGTGCCCCTCTGTCTGTGTTGGCCGCACTCCTGTGGTCGCCGCCGAGGCGGGGAGATGCAACCCCGGTCGCACCCCCGTGTTTGCACCCCCTGTGGCTGTGTCCCGGGGCTGTATTGGCCGCGTCCCCTCGGGCTGAACTGCGTCCCGGTTCGCCGGACGTGGTTCCAGCTGAGGGTGCCCCCTTGTTTTTTTTTGGGGGGGGGTACTGCTCACCGGGGAAATATGTATATGTGCATGCTGTTGCAATGTACATTTTGTTGTCAGTTGACAACGTCTTGATTCAGATGAATTGGCGGGAAATGGCCATTTGTCTTATCCAATTGATTTGAAGAACGTTGTCAGTTGACAACGTTTTGTACATGGTGCGGAACGACACATATTCCTATCCTGGTCAGGATGCCGACGAGGTGGAGTGAAAACCAAACCATTTCAGAGGATATTGCACCGAGACGTTGTGGGATTGCCGTGTTGTCGGTGATGTTACAGAGATGGCGCAGTGTTGCGCGAGGGGTGTTGCGTGAGGGGTGTTGCGTGTGATGTTGCGTGTGATGTTGCGTGTGATGTTGCGTGTGATGTTGCGTTGGGCTGATTGGGAGGAATAGTGTGCCGGTAGAATGCCGTGATGCGTGCAGAGCAATCGTTTGCGGAGCAATCGTTGAAGAATCGTGTGAACTGATGCGATACGAATCATACCGTCTCTGAATTGTGGGATATGACGAATCGTATCGTCATGGGATTGTGGGATATGATGATTGCGGTTTGATGAAATGACCGGGAAATCGGCCGAGGCAAGGTGACTTCGATGAGTGAAACTCTCAATGATGAGAACGCGGCGGGCAACGATGACGTATCAGAGCGGCGCGCTGTAGAGCATCGAGCGTTAGAACAGTGCGATGTCGTGCATCACGGTGTGGTATCTGGTTGCCCTGTTAATTCGTGTGCGGCTGTGCTGAATGAAGTGATGTCGCAGACTGGTTGGAATGCCTATGAGCTTGCACAGCGCACTGGTTTGGATCGGTCTGCAATTGGTCGCGTATTGCGTGGGCAAAGAGGTATGTTGTTTGATGTTTTGGCCGAGGGGCTTGAGCGGGCTGGTTTTGGTCTTCACCTAGAAGCCGTGGCCCCCTCGCAAACGATTCCGGAAGACGAATTGCACATGTTGTTGGCGCAACTGCGTAGGCCTCCTGATTTCGATGCAATAGAAAGCGGAGCGACCTGGTCTACGTTGAAGATGCTCTGCGTCAATCTGATTCATGCTCGGAATGTTCAACATCAACGTATATCGTTCGTCCGAGCGGTTGCACGGGTGAACGATGCGTGCTGGATTGCGTTTCTCGCTGGTTTATACCGTTTTCTGCGTTGGGATATCAACCCAAGGAACAGACGCTTGACATTGGTTCCTCCGTACCGGTATGGCTTGGATGGATGGTGGTCCCCACTGCCGAGCGCGGCAATTATGCACGTGCTTCATCGATATGAAGAGCCGTTGCATGACATGGACTATACATATTTGCCGTTAATCGATTACGAACTCAACGCTATGCAGCGCAAGCAATTCAACCAAGCTTTCATGGAATATGGCATCCTTATTCCAGCGGACGATCTTTCCCAATCCTCATCAGGTACGCAGGCATTGACTCTGTAAGCGAGTGGTGCATAAGAAAATAGTGGCGTGCAGCCAAGTGTCATGGGATGGATATGTAAGCAGGGAATGACATTGCGCTGGAGTTCGATGATGGTTGACGAGTTGCTATCCAGGCATAGAGCGGATGGCGTATGCTGGGGCGCATGGTTGAAATCAAAGACATGCTTGGCAATCACCAAATAATTCGTGCCGACGGCCGCAAGGTCGACGAACTGCGCCCTGTGCGCATCACCCGCCACTTCACCGACGCCCCCGAAGGCTCCGTGCTCATCGAATGCGGTAACACGCGCGTGATGTGCACCGCCACTTTTACTCCCGGTGTGCCGCGTTGGCGCAAGGACTCCGGCCTCGGCTGGGTCACCGCCGAATACTCGATGCTGCCGCGTGCCACCGCCGAACGCACCGACCGTGAATCCGTACGTGGCAAAATCGGTGGCCGTACCCACGAAATCAGCCGACTGATTGGCCGCTGCCTGCGTGGCGTCATCGATATGAAGGCGCTCGGCGAGAATCAGATTCAGCTTGACTGCGATGTGCTTCAGGCCGATGGTGGTACTCGCACGGCTTCCGTAACCGGTGCGTACGTGGCTTTGGTCGACGCAGTCAATTGGGCGGAGAAGCACCGCCATATCAAGTCCGCCAGCCGCGTGCTTAAGGACTATGTGTCCGCCGTATCGGTGGGCGTGATCAACGGCACTCCGATGCTTGACCTGCCATACATTGAAGACAGTCAGGCCATGACCGACATGAACGTGGCCATGACCGGTTCCGGCACCTTCATCGAGATTCAGGGCACCGCAGAACACCGTCCGTTCAACCGTGCCGAACTCGGCACCCTGCTTGACTTGGCCGAAAAGGGCAACAAGGAACTGCAAGCCGCCCAGCGTGCCGCTCTGTCCCTAGACTAAGCCAGCTCCCCTGACAAGGGGAGCCTTCTTAAAGGAGAACCTCATGCAAATCGTCGTCGCAACCCATAACGAAGGCAAGCTTGTGGAAATCCGCCGCATTCTCGAAGAGGATCTTGGCGCGGATGCCGAAAACATCGAACTGGTGTCCGCTGGCAGCCTTCACCTGCCGGATCCGGTGGAAACCGGCGTCACCTTCCAGGAGAACGCGCTACTCAAGGCCCGCGCTGTGGCCATCCGTACCGGTCTGCCCGCTGTCGCGGATGATTCAGGTCTCATCGTCGATGTGATGGGTAACGCTCCGGGCATTCTGTCTGCTCGCTGGGCGGGTGCTCACGGCCACGACAAGGCCAATAATGCGCTGCTGCTCGCCCAAATCGAAGATATTCCGGATGACAAGCGTACCGCGCGCTTCCGTTGCGCCGCCGCGCTGGTGGTCCCGGACACCGAGACCGGTGCCGACGTGACCGGTGGAGTGGCTGCCGACGGCATCACCGTTCACACCACGGCTGCCGATGGGAGCCCTGCCCCGGTGCATGCTCGATACGCCATCAAGTCGGAGACAGTGGAGCTCGGCGACATGCCGGGTCGCATCATCCGCGAGGCTCGTGGCGAACACGGTTTCGGTTACGATCCGCTGTTTGTCCCGGACGATCAGCCTGCCGGTCGCGTCAGTACTGAGCCTGACCATGAAGGCGAGCCGCTGACCAGCGCCGAGATGACTCCGGCCGAGAAGAATGCGATTTCCCACCGAGGCAAGGCGCTGAAAGCCTTGGTCCCCGCCATCGAGGCCCTGCTGCACTAAGTCGTCTAGGCTGTCTAGCTGCACTGAGCCGCGACTAAGCCACAGTTGAGTCGCGGCTCAGCACTCAGCCCCCCGAATCGGGCGAGTGTCTAGCAAGCGCCTATGACCTAGCAAGGGCGATACGAAAGAAGGACGGCGCTTAGTGCGTCGGCCTTCTTGATGAACAAGAGCCACCCGATAGAATCGAACTACCGACCTTCCCACGAACGAGGGGGATGCTCTACCACTGAGCTAAGGTGGCGTGGCTTCAAGAGCCAAGTAGAGAATATAGCACTGCGTCTAGTTTGGCGCAAGCTGGATAACGGTGAACGCAATCGTAATAAGAGGATACGAGGCTCCAATGGCGAATGCTGATGTGCGCAGTATGCAAATGATATATAGAGAATGATGGATACTGCTTCTTGGCCGATGAGCGGCCATGCTAGCATGAGGGATTTGGATAGCGAGTTGGCATGAGGATAATGAGGATTAGGCATGCGTGATTTTGAATTGGTGAAGCTGTCAGAGGATGAATTCGACAAGTTTTCGGCGTGCCATCCGCAAGGCAATTTTCAGCAGACCTCAGCGATGGGAACCCTGCGTAAAGGGGAGGGCAAAACCGTTGATTACCTTGGCGTAAAGGAACATGGCGAGCTTAAGGCTGCCGGATTATTGCAGATTATTCATGCCGGTGGTTCCACATTCGCGCTGATTCACGATGGCCCGATGTGTGATTTCGACGATAAAGAACTGTTGGCGTTCTTTGTAGGCAAACTCAAGGAGTATGCCAAGCAGGGAGGTGCGGCACAGCTCGACATCACTCCCGAAGCGGTCTATCAGCTGCACACTCAGAAAGGGGAACTTGAAGGCTCCGCAGACGACGAGATGGTTGCCAACCTGTTGGCTCTGGGCTTCGACCATGTTGGCGGTTTCTCCACGGGATACACGTCCGTGCCTCGCTGGCGTTGGGTAAAAGACCTTACCGGCATTAAGGACGAGGCTGCGCTGACCGCAAGCTATGCGAAATACCGTCGCCGCAACGTGCGCATCGCGCGCGAATCCGGCGTACACACCCGTCGTCTTGAACGTGATGAGCTTTCGCTGTTTCATCAGCTGTGCGAATTGAGCTGCGAGAAGCAGGGCTTTGAGAATCGCCCACTGAGCTTCTTCGAGGAAATGTACGATGCGTTCGGCGATAACATCGAGTATCGCGTGGCCGAGATTCACTTTGACGAGTATCTGAAAACCTGGCAAGACAAGCTCGACAAATTGAATGCCGATAAGGCCCGTATCCAGAAAGATCTTGAACGTTCGCGTACCGATAAGCGCACGAATCAGCTGAATCTTCAGCTTGCCTCTGTCGACAAGAACATGCCTCCTGTTGTGAAGCGAGTCCAAGAAGCGCATGATCTGCTTGACCAATATGGCGCTGTAGTGCCGCTCGACGGCTCCATGTTCCTGTATCATCCGCGTGAAGTGGTGTGCACCACGAGTGGTGCCGATGAGCGATTCGACAAGTTCTACGCGCCCGCTTTGATGCATCACGAGATGATGGTGAAATGCATTGAACGAGGCATTCCCCGCTACAACCTCTACGGTATCAATGGACTGTTTACCCCAGAGAATAATCCGGGATTCGGAGTGCTTGAATTCAAGCAGCGGTTCAATGGGTTCGTTGAAGAGATGCCCGGCGAATTCGTGTTGCCGGTCAAGCCGCTTGTGTATGCCGCAAAACAGCTGGCGCATAAGCTGTTGCATCGCTAATCCTATACACAAGAAGGTCTCGCAGTATGCCTCACACTGATATGTCTGCTCCGTCGGCGCACGGCTCATTCAAGCCGGCATTCAAGCCGGTAACCATCACGCCAGAGGAGCTGGATGCATGTTCCGCCTCCCACCCACAGGGCAGTTTCCAACAGACGACCGCAATGATGGAAGTCGCTCGATCCCGTGTGGATTCGTTCGATATGGTGGGCATCCGTGATGAGAACGGCACATTGGTGGCGGGCTGTTTCATCGCCTACACGCGTGGCCGTTTCGGCCTGGAGGGATCCGTTTGGCTAGGCCCGTTGTGTGACCCCCATGACGTGCCGATGCTCAAGGCGATGACTGGCTGTATTAGCGATTCGGCGCGTCGTCATGGTGCCATGTCTGTTACCTGTTGGCCGAATTTGGTATATCAGCGTCATGACTCACAGGGTGCGCCCGAGGGGGAGCCAGATGCCGCAGCACTGCATGCCTATGAATCGTTGGGCTGGCGGCATGCGGGTTTTGGCCAGGGCTATGGTTCGGTGGTGAATCAGTGGGTATACGTCAAGGATTTGACCGGTATCGCCGATGAGAAAGCGTTGTTCAAGTCTTATGACAAGCGCACGCAGTGGAGCGTCAAGCGCGCGCAATCGATGGGCGTCACTGTGCGTGAGCTTGGTATTGACGAATTACAGTCGTTTGCCGATATTGAGACAGCCACGGCTCAGCGCCGCCATTTCCAAGATCGAGGCGTTGCATATTTCCGTCAGTTCAAGCAGGCGTTTGGTGATAAGGCGCATTTTATGCTTGCTGAAATTCACATTGACGACTATATGGCCGATATGACTGCCAAGCGTGAGGCCCTTGCCACTAAGGTTGCACGGTTGCAGGCCAAGAATGCCGAACATCCGACAACCAAGACCGAACGTCAGCTTGGTGAAGAAACCCGTAATTTAGCGGCGGCTGAGAAGCGTCTGGCGGAGGCCGCTGAATTTGCCAAAGACGGTGATGTACTACCGGCTGCGGCGTCGCTGTTCGTGGAGCATCCGAATGAAGTGGTGTACTTCTTCTCCGGCAGTGTGGAGCGTTATAAGCCGTTCTACGCCTCGGCGCTGATTCAGTACGAAGCAATGCTGCATCTATGTGTGGAGAAGGGCGTGCCCCGCTACAACTTCTACGGCATTTCCGGCGTGTTCGACGATCCGGACGACGAGGGCCGCGGCGTGCTGGAATTCAAGCAGGGCTTTAACGGCTACGTCGAGCAGATGGTAGGCAAATTCACGTTGCCGGTGGATAAGTTCCGCTTCGGCGTGAGCAATCTGGCGCACAAGCTGCTGCGCCGGTAGCGGCTGCGGTCGGGGGACGAGCCTATGTGGGCTGCGTCTCGTCTGACCGTGCACCCGCCGTGTGCCTACTTGCGCATTTGCTCACACGCCCATCAGCGCGTGAGCCACAGCCATCATCCCCAGTGAAATCATCGCGGTGATTGCCAGCGAGAAGCCGGCCAGTTTGGCGTTGCCGAGTACTTTGTCGGTGAACAGCGTGGAGAAAATGGCGATCGGAGCCAACGCGCAGATCACCATCACGGCGCGAATCGAAGCCGAGAACGGCAGCAGGAACCACGCGATCAACGCGAAGGCGACGCTGAACGGTATACGCCAAGCGATGACGGCCATGACTTCCTTCACGTCATGCTTGGATTGGGGCAGGTCCATGAGCATGCCCACCATCAGCATCGACACCAGCGCGTTGGCGCCGCTCAATGGCTGGGTTATAGAGGCGATCCAATCGGGAATCTTCACGTTGGCGACGGTCAACACGATCATGAGCAGATACGTGTCGAACGGCACCGAGCCGAAGAAGCTCTTGCCGATGGTGCGCAGCAATGCGCGGCGGGCAAGCCGTTTGGCGTCGCGATCCTTGGGCTTTTCGTACGGTAGGGTGGGAGCCGAACCGGCGTGTTGTTCGGCAAGTGTTTTGCCGGGCTGAATATGCAGCAGTTGCTGGGTGAGCACATTGGTGCCGGCGGCCACCATCACGCAGTTGCCGATATCGAACATCGCAGCCGGCACCACCGCGCCCGCACCCCAGAATGACTGGACGACCGGGAAAGAAAAACAGCCGAGATTGAAGCCGGCACCGTTGAGCATCAGGAAGGCGCGGTCGGTCACATTGCGCTTGCGGGTGGCCAGAAAGATGAACACGACCGGGATAAAAGCAAACAGGAATGCGAATACCGAAATAAGCAGCAGCGAGATGTCATGCGGATTGGTGGCGAACGAGTATACGATGGCACCGGGCAGCACGATGTTGAATTCCGCGGTTTGCAACACACGATAATCCTTCTGCCCGAACAGGCCGAACCGCTTGAACAGATAGCCGGTGAGAATGATCAGCAACAGGCCAACCGGCGTAAGAATGGCGGACATACACTTCTCTCCTTGACTCACACAGGCTCATGGCGCACAGGCTCAGACCCGCAATGCTGTGGCCCATTATATTTGCCGCCTTGGCATTGCCATATGTAGAGGTGTCCGCAAGGGCTTGCAGCTGCCGCGCGCATACACGAAAAGCCTCCCGGAAGCGTTGGCAATCCAATGCTTCCAAGAGGCTCAAGCCGGTGCGCGAGATGGGACTTGAACCCACACGTCAAAGACACAGGAACCTAAATCCTGCGCGTCTACCAATTCCGCCACTCGCGCGTGCATATCCGCGTTTCCACAGGTGTGGGAGATATGCAAAACCCTAGGCCGGACAGCCATTACAGACCGACCAGCCTAGGGCATCCGAGCCACTTGTCAGAATCGAACTGACGACCTGCTCATTACGAGTGAGCCGCTCTACCGACTGAGCTAAAGTGGCTTGGTTCGCGGAAGGCATTTCGCCAGCCGCGCACAAGAAATTAAGTATAAGACATCCCCACGAAAAGTCCAATCGGCGGATTGGCGGTTGTGTCGCGACCGCTCAGTCGAAGATGACGGTTGTGCCGCGCCACGAACTGTTCGATAATGCAAACGATGGCAATCCGACATCGCTGACTCATTTTGTTCTGTTCATGTCCGAATTTGTGAGTATTCTGTTTGGTGATACGGAGCGCATCCGAGCCGTGTGCAAGGGCGCTCCAGTCACTGATGAAAGGAATGGAATCCTATGGCCATCAATCCGCCCGTTGACGCCACCCAGACCCCTGAGTGGGCTGCTCTGCAGAAGCACTATGACGAGCTTCAGGTCGAAGGCGTGAGCCTCAAGAAGTGGTTCGCCGAGGACGCCGAGCGCGTCGAGAAGCTGTCCTTCGACGCCGGCGACCTGCACTTCGATCTGTCCAAGAACCTGATCAAGCCGGAAACCCTCCAGCTGTTCGCCAACCTTGCCAAGGCCGTCAAGCTCGATGAGCGCACCAAGGCTATGTACACCGGCGTGCACATCAACAACACCGAAGACCGCGCCGTGCTGCACACCGCGCTGCGCCGCCCGGTCGAAGACGAGGGCAAGTACATCGTTGACGGTCAGGACACCGTCAAGGACGTGCGCGAGGTGCTCGACCGCATCTACGCCTTCGCCGACAAGGTCCGTTCCGGCGAGTGGACCGGTGTGACCGGCAAGAAGATCGAAACCGTGGTCAACATCGGCATCGGCGGCTCCGACCTGGGCCCCGTCATGGTGTACGAGGCCCTCAAGCCGTACGCCGACGCGGGCATCTCCGCCCGCTACATCTCCAACATCGACCCGAACGACCTGGCCGAGAAGACCAAGGGCCTCGACCCGGAGACCACCCTGTTCATCATCGTCTCCAAGACCTTCACCACCCTGGAGACCCTGACCAACGCCCGTGAAGCCCGCACCTGGCTGCTCGAAGAGCTCAAGGCCAAGGGCGCCATCGACGGCTCCGACGAGAAGAACGCCGAAGCCATCAAGAAGCACTTCGTCGCCGTCTCCACCAACCTGGAGAAGGTCGAGGAGTTCGGCATCGACCCGAACAACGCGTTCGGCTTCTGGAACTGGGTCGGCGGCCGTTACTCCGTCGACTCCGCCGTCGGCACCTCTCTGGCCGTCGTCTTCGGCCCGGCCCGTTTCGAGGAGTTCCTGCACGGCTTCCACGAGATCGACGAGTACTTCGCCAACACCCCGTTCGAGAAGAACGTCGTGGTGCTGCTCGGCATGCTGAACGTCTGGTACCGCAACTTCTTCAAGGTCGCCTCCCACGCCGTGCTGCCGTACGACCAGTACCTGCACCGCTTCCCGGCCTACCTGCAGCAGCTGACCATGGAATCCAACGGCAAGTCCGTGCGTTGGGACGGCACCCCCGTCACCTCCGAGACCGGCGAGATCTTCTGGGGCGAGCCGGGCACCAACGGCCAGCACGCCTTCTACCAGCTGATTCACCAGGGCACCCAGCTCATCCCGGCCGACTTCATCGCGTTCGTCAACACCCCGAACCCGACCAAGGACGGCGACCAGGACGTGCACGAGCTGTTCCTGGGCAACTACTTCGCCCAGACCAAGGCCCTGGCGTTCGGTAAGACCGCCGACGAAGTGCGCGCCGAAGGCACCCCGGAGGAGATCGTCCCGGCCCGCGTGTTCACCGGCAACCGTCCGACCACCTCCATCTTCGGTGTGGCTCTGACCCCGTTCGCCGTCGGCGAGCTGATCGCCCTGTACGAGCACATCACCTTCGTGGAAGGCACCGTCTGGGGCCTCGACTCCTACGACCAGTGGGGCGTCGAGCTCGGCAAGCAGCTGGCCAAGCAGATCACCCCGGCCATCTCCCAGGACGACGACGCCCTCGCCGCCCAGGACGCCTCCACCCAGAGCCTGATCAAGTTCTACCGCGCCAACCGCGAATTCTGATCTCCGCTCCTGCGTCGCTTCAATCAGAACTCGCGGTTGGCGCGCCGCGCTGTGTTGTTTGATGGTCGGTCTGGCGACCGTCCATGGCGCGAGTTCTGATTCGTCGGTTCGGCTCTAGCAGCTGAACTCTGATACGCATGTGCCCCGGCATCTTCGGATACCGGGGCACATTGCTATATATTCCGTGCGACGTTATATCTATAACCTGTGAACTGGGGGTGGTGTTCCGGGTCAATGAGATCAGCCGTAGTAAACCGCTTCATTGCAGTATTCGGGGGTGCGGATGTTTTTTTGGAGACTGGACGAAAGGATTATCGTATGTCCGGTCCCGGGGAACGACGGCGCGTGGTGGACTTGTATTCCGCCACGCCGATGGCCGCGGCCCGGGTGGCCGAGCGCCTGGGTTATCCGACCGGGCAGTGCCTGGAATGCCGGCCGGCAAAGGATCCCGGGTATGCCGGCCATATGGCGAAATCCATCATCCCGCTGGAGACGGGGACCAAGGCGATCGAACCGGTGCCGGGCAGCATGCGGCGGAAGCGGGCCGCCGAACTGCTCGGCGCGGGCGTCGGCGCGGTCCACGACCGGGTCAAGGCGTATCGCGGGGGCGGTGTGGCCGCGTTGCGGCCCGAAAACAGGAACTCCGGCCAACCCAAAACACCGACTTGACTAAATACAACTTGCGCGTTTGCTGTACTGCGCCATGAAGAGGTTCTCACCCCGGTCAGGGAGTCCAAAAAACGTCACCACTTCGGTGCAGTCGCTCTTGCCTTACGAACTTTGCTGAAACTTGATATGTCTCCTTTAGCTTCAATTCATTCCGTTATTCTGATTATTGAGTTTGCGCATCATCTATATTGCCTGTTATCCGAGCAGCGGAGATTGCATATCATAAGAGGTTCCGCGAGATGTACCGAAACGGTTCCGCACTAGGGTTGATACGCCGATACTTCCACACCTAGGAATATTCTGAAATATTCTTGTGTCTTAACGTTGATGTCTTAGCAAAGGGAAGGAATACGCATGGCGGGCTCGTACGGTGCGGAAGCGACGCAGGGGGAGCGGTATCGGCTTTCCTTCACTGTCGGCGGACTTCTTGCCTCGCAGGGCCGGGCGCTTGCGGAAATGTATCTGAATCATCTGAATCATGCAGGCGGCGGCGACGCTGAGTGTTCTTCCCAAACCGAGGTGGGCAAGTCCATTGCCGCGATTCGCCAACAGGCCATCGAGGAAAACGTTCTTGCGATTCGCACGGATTCCGCGAACAGGCGCGTTGTGGCGGAAACTACTAGGCGACTCAGTGCGCTCACGGTTGGAGAGCTTGCATATTTGGCAGGCCCGGATTCCTCCACATCCGACCGCGAGGCACTTATGTGGATCGCGATGTGCCGTTATTACGCAATCGTCGGGGAATTCGCCGGCGAAGTACTTAAAAAGCATTATCTTACCGGCAATACGCATCTGGACTTTGAGGATTATGATCGGTTCATTGCGGACAAAGCCACATGGCATTCTGAACTGGAAACCGTAAGCGAGGGAACGGCGAAGAAACTTCGGTCCAATCTGTTCAAGGCCATGAGGGAGGCACATCTGTTCGATAAAAATTCCGACATGGTGTTGTCTTTCCTTCCCAGTCCCTCTTTGGCGGATATTCTTAGAAAGAGGGCGGATTCGTTCGGGTATCTTCCGATGCGCGAATCGTCGTTATGAGCAGAACGGAGGATAGCATGGCTGATTCCATCGCCGATATTGGATTTGTGGATGAGCGTCGTGACATTGATGCTGATTTCGCTCATTTATATGAGATCATGGAGTCCCGTTCATTCCGGACCAACAGCGGGCTGGCAGGAGAACAGCCGTATTACATCTATGACTACCCGCCCATGCAGGAGCTTGAAGTCGCCGAGCATATCAAGCAGTTGGCGAATCGTCTGCAGACGATGATGCCGAAAGATGATGGCGATTACGCTCCGCAAGTGCTTACGTTGGATTTGTACGACATTGCTTTGGAGATTCTTGAGAAGCGTGGCATTTTGGATCGCATATTCAAAAGGGAGGAAAAACGCCACAAAAAGGTTTCATCGGATGTTCACACGGATAACTTCTTGAGATTGCTCGACAATATACTGGGGGCCGATGCGAATCATCTGCCCGATACCATTCGTGATCATTACGAGCAGGCCAAGAGCGAAGGCGGGGCCGATATCGTGTTCATTACGGGAATCGGCAAGGTTTACCCGTATATTCGTGCGCATACACTGCTCAACGCGTTGCAAGGGCGTATCGATGATCGCCCGCTGGTACTGTTTTATCCGGGTACGTTCACAAGAAGCGCTACTTCAGGATCGGTCATGTCGCTGTTCAACTGTTTGCCGGGAGACAATTACTATCGTGCGCAAAATCTGCGTGAGATGAGCGTGCAGCTGGAAGCATAGCGGTTTAAAGGAATGTCCTGTCAGCTGCAACATGACAAGAGGCAGGATTTGCAAGTATTCGTTCAAAGAAGAAGGAACACAAATGAACGGGGAAAACGGCATCAGTTTCAAGGAGCTGTTCAGCAAGGACATTGACCGCAACATCAATGGTGTGATCAAGGCCAATGATGAGAAAAATCTTAACGATGAGGTCAACGAGTATGTGCTTACGGAGGAGATTTGCCGCAATCTGGCCAAATTCCTTGACGCATACAACGACCCGTCGAACCACGAACAGAACGGTGCATGGATTTCCGGTTTCTTCGGTTCCGGTAAATCGCACCTGTTGAAGATGCTGTCGCATATTCTGGGCGAGGTCCCGGCTGAACTCGTTGACAAGGGCAATAAGCCGACCATGAGTCGCGAACAGATTGTTCATGCCTTCATGGGCAAGGCCGAAGCACAGGATGACCAGATGCTTGCAGGTCAGCTTGAAAAGGCTTTGACGATACCAGCCACGTCGATTCTATTCAACATCGATCAGAAGGCGGATAAATCCAATGCCTCCGACATGCTGCTGTACGCTTTTGTTCGCGTATTCGATGAGGCGCGTGGTTTCTACGGCAAGAATCCATACGTTGCGAAATTCGAACGCGATTTGGCGAGCAATGGTTATTTCGAGGATTTCAAACAAGAGTTCGAACAGGTGGCTGGCAAACCATGGAGCGAAGGCCGTGGTGAGGCCGTGCTATGGGATGATGAGATCTGCGAAGCCTATGCCGCGGTGACAGGCAAACCGGAGCAAGACAGCATCATCCAACGGTACGAGGATACGTACACGATGACGGTCGGCGACTTCGCAGACGACGTGAACGTGTGGCTGTTCCGTCAGGAACCGAACCGCCGCATCCTGTTCCTCGTGGATGAGGTAGGCCAGTTCATCGGTGAGAACAGAGAGCTCATGCTGTCACTGCAATCCATCGCCGAGGATCTTGCCGTCAAGACCAACGGGCGTGCATGGGTGGTGGTCACTTCCCAGGAAGACATGGATACCATTGTTGGCGATCGGACCAAGCAACAAAGCTATGATTTTTCGAAGATCCAGGGCAGGTTCTCCATCAAGCTGAAGCTCAACAGCGCCGACGTGGTGGAGGTCATTCAGAAGCGCTTGCTGACCAAGAAACCGGAATATGAGTCGGTGATGAACGAGCTGTGGGATGAGCAGAACGCGAACCTGCGCACCATGTTCGAATTCACTCGTGAGACTTCGAAATTCAGTAATAACAAGGCATACAGCAAGGACGATTTCATCGCATCGTATCCGTTCGTGAACTATGAATTCGAATTGTTCCAGAACGTGCTGCGGGAGATGAGCCGCTACAACATGTTCTCCGGACGTCATGCCTCCGTGGGCGAACGGTCCATGCTCTCCACCATCAGCAGTGCGTTGCGGTCCAGTCAGCATAAGACGGTCGGAACCCTGATACCGTTTGACAAATTGTATGACGGCATCGCCGATGGCATCCAGTCGACGTCTAACTTCCGCGTCAACCAAGCCGAAAAGAGACTCGGCTCCGATATAAAGGAGCTGGGCGTGCGCCTGCTGAAGGTGCTGCTGCTGGTCAAGCATGTCGACGGATTCCCCACCACACCGCATAACCTGCGCATTCTGCTGACCGACCAGTTCGACATGGACGTGATGGAACTGGAACGGAACATCAAGTATGTTCTGGGAGAGTTGGAAAAAGATACGTATGTGCAGCGTGTGGGAGATACCTACAACTATCTGACCAACGAAGAGCAGGATATCGAGCAGGAGATCAAAAGCACGGACATCGACTCCAGCAAGGAAATCGACGAGCTGAAGAAGATCCTGGTCAGTGACGTGCTCGGCAAGATGACCGTGGCATACGGCGAACAGCGTGCCCAGTTCCGCTATGGTTTGCGCATCGATGGGGTGCAACAGTCCGCGCAACAGCCCATCTGGTTGAACGTGGTCACTTCGACCAATGTGCAGGACCGTGCCGATGCCATTCGCATGGGCATGGGTATGCGCGACACCATCACTTTGCTGTTGGATATGTCCGACAGAACACTGTTCGATGATCTGCGCATGTACGTGAAAACCTACACATACCTCATGCGCACCGACAAGAACAGTCAGTCAGAAGTGCGCCAGCAGATCATCTCCCGCAAGAGCGTCGCCAATGAAAGGCTTTATACGGAGCTGCGTACCCGCATCGTCAAAGCCGCGGCCAATGGCGAGTTCGACTATAACGGCGGAAAAGTGGAAGTGAAATCCACCGAGGTGCAGGCGCGTATGGCGGAAGGGCTTGGAACGCTCATCGGCCGGTACTACACGAACTTTTCCCTACTTGGTGGGCAACGATACGAGGAAACGGATCTCGCTCGCATCATCATGAACGCTTCGCAGCACCAGCTTGGCATGCTTGACGGCATGAACGCAGTGCAGGACAAGCTCGACGTTCCCGCCGATGATGTGTTCGCCGCGGTCAGTCGTGACAAAGGCAAAGGCATGGTCGCCACCGTCAAGAGCCTTCTTGACGCCTACGGCAACGTTCCCTATGGTTGGCCGTATGCCGCCACGCTCGCATGCATCGGCCACCTGTATGGTTCCGACAGAATCACGCTGACGCTGGACGGCAAGCCGGTGCAGCGCAGCGAGGCCGCCCGTTTGCTTAGAGAAACGAAGAAGCAGGATTCCATCCGAGTGGATCTGCCACGCGTATTCGACACGAGAAAAGTTTCACAGCTACGTGACTTCGCCAGGGATTTCCTTGGGCTCACCGCCGCGGACCTGCCATCGAACGCGATTGATCTGGCGGAGGCCGTTACCACGCGACTTAAGCGGGAAGCGGAGAGTCTGACCCAGCTGCGCGTGCGCAATGCCCGATTCGGCTTTGTGCAGCAGCTTGACAAGGCCATTGAGAAAATCAACTATGCCTCCGGAATGGGTGAGGACTGGCTTCTTGGCGATTTCACCGCACAAGAAACCGAAAACGGTTCCGAGGAACTGCTCGAGTTTAAAGAAGACGTAATCGACCCGATTGCCGCTTTCCTCAATGGCTCCCAATCCAGGATTCTTGCAGACGGATTGGAATGGCTGAAAAACAACAAGCCGAACATCGACTATGCCTCCGGCACTACGGCAAGCCTGTACCAATCCGCGGAACAGCTGGCAAACGACCCGAACATCTTCCGCAAAACCAATAAATTCAAGACCGCCATTGACGATCTGCGTGAGGCAACAGACGCAACCATCCAAACCGAACGCGCCAACGCGCTTAAGGACGTGGAAGATATTCGCGCCAGAATCCACGATTCCACCGAATATCAGCACGCAACACAAGCCGCGCAAATCAAGGTCGAGACAGAACTGGACCAAGTGGCGGAACGCATGCAGCACATACCGTTCATCTACAAAATGCGCGAAAGCGTACACGAACTGAGCGAACGCACTTACCCGCAACTCATTAACAGGCTATCGGCTTCCGCGTCGAGACCGAAGATCGCGCCCGCAAGTGAGGCGCAGGTTCCAACCGCTATGACGACGGATGCGGATATTCCTGAATCGCGGCAAGAGGAAACCCCGCGCGTGGCCGTGTCGTTCGCTACCATCAGCAGACCTCACACCAAGGATGCTTTGGAAACCACGGGTGATGTGGATGACTTCCTTGATGCCTACCGCCGTGAGCTTATCGCCGCCATTGAGAATGGAAAGAAGATCCTGCTATGAACACGTCGAAACTGCAAGCCTTCGCAACGGATGCGCGCCGCCAGCTCATGAATGCGGTGCAGGCCCGGCTTGACGCCGCATTGGTGCCGAATTCCGACGCTCAGGTTGACGACCCGCGTGCATTCGATTTTCTGCAGCGTGAGATCGGGCAGGCCGGTGGCGGCGTAGAGGGCCGCAGACATGTGGTGGAACGTTATGCGTACCGATGGTTCAACCGCATCATCGCGTTCCGTTACATGGATGTGCACGGGTTCACCGGCACGCCAGTGGTCTCTCCAGCTGGCCTGACCAGCACGAATGGTCTGCCGGAAGTGCTTGCAGCGGCGAAACGAGGCGAGTATGACAGCAGGGTGTTCTCGGCGCACGTGAATGATAAGGCCAAGGAGCGTATCGAAGGTTTGCTGAGCGGTTCCATCTTGGCGGATGATCCGCAGGGCCGCGCGTATGGTCTGCTGCTGCAATCCGAATGCCGGTTCTGGAACCATAATCTACCGTTCATGTTCGAAAGCGTCGGCAAGGAGGCCGGCAGGGTGGATGAACTGCTCATGCCAGCCGATCTGCTCGCCGAGGGTTCCGTGTTGAGGAATGCGGTGGAGGTCATGACCCCGGAGGATTGCGGTGTTGACGATCCGTCCGGCAATGTGGAGATCATCGGCTGGCTGTACCAGTACTACATTTCGGAACGCAAGAACGAGGTAATGGACGGGTTCAAGAGGAATCGCAAAGCCGGAGCCGAGGAGATTCCCGCCGCCACCCAGCTGTTCACGCCGGATTGGATCGTGCGCTACCTTGTGCAGAACACCGTGGGCAGGCTCTGGATGCAGTCACATCCAGACAGCCAGTTGTACAAGAACTGGAACTACTATATTCAGCCTTCGGAGGATGACTCCGCCGGGAACGAGGATATTCTCAACATCCAAGCGCCTGAAGACCTGACTGTCTGCGATCCCGCATGCGGTTCCGGCCACATGCTTACTTACGCGTTCGACCTGCTGTATGAGATTTACGAGGAGGAGGGGTATGCGCCGAGCGATATTCCCGGCCTGATTCTCAAGCACAACCTATACGGCATGGAAATCGATGAACGAGCCGCAAGCCTTGCCGCCTTCGCTCTGACCATGAAGGCTCGCTCCCGTTCCCGTAGATTCTTCAAGAAGCAGGTGGAGCCGAATATTCAGCGCATTGCGCCGATTGCGTTCAAGGAAGGCGAAGTCGTAGAACTGAATGACCTATACCAGGTGAATCTGGACTTCACGGTATGGAATACCTATGCGAAGGCGGATGTATATGGTTCGCTGATTCAGCCGCCGCAGGAGCTTGTTGAATTGATGGCGTCATCACCGGAAAGCGAGGATGGCATCGATACGTTGTTCGACCCACTTCTGCGTGAACATGCAGAGGACGTATTTACTCAAACAAGGTACCTCGTACGTAAATACGCGGCAGTGGTGGCGAACCCGCCATACATGGGCGCAAAGAACATGAGCGCCGAGCTCAAACAGTTCGTGCAGGACCATTATGAGGATGGCAAGGCTGATTTCTTTGCGGCATTCATTTATAGACTGTTTGAGTTGGTGCCTAAGCATGGGCAGCTTGGCTTCATGACTCCTTACGTGTGGATGTTCATATCTTCCTATGAGCAGATGCGTCAACGGATTATTCGACAGGAACATATCAGTTCGTTGATTCAACTGGAATATTCCGGATTCGAAGGCGCCACCGTGCCTATTTGCACTTTCACTTTAGAAAAGGGGCATAGTGACAGGAAGAGTGCATTCGTCAGGCTCAGCGATTTCGTGGGAGCTAAGCAGCAAGGGCCTCGTGCATTGGAAATCATTGATGCGCACAATAATGAGCAATCTGATCATTCGGATATGCGCAAGTATTTCTTCGAGGTGAACCAGCATGAGTTCGCGCAAATCCCTGGCTCGCCAATCGTCTATTGGCTCGGTGAGCAATTAAGAAAAACGTTGATAAATCCAGCTTCGGACACTATTCTTTTCAGCGATGGTTTAATTAAAACAGGTGATAATCTCCAATATTTACGCTTATGGTGGGAATTGATATCTACTGATGTAGATAATAAATCACGTTACCGTTTCTGTGCTAAAGGCGGTAAAGAACGGAATTATTATGGGAATTTAAATAACGTCGTGAAATGGGATGAGGAAACTCGTGATTATTACCGTTCAGATAAAGTAGCTCGAATTTCTCCTAAGTATTTATGGGATAAAGAAGGAATTACATGGACAAAAATTAGTTCGAGAGGTGGAACATTTCGCCTTCTTCGTAAGGAAGATATTGCTGAGACTGGAGGTCCAAGTTTATTCTTAAAAGATAATGTAGATGGCAATGATTTGTTGTCGTTTATCGGTGTGATTACATCTTCGCTTGCTCCATATATTTTGCAGGGGCTTAACCCAACATTAAACTATCAGACAGGGGATGTACTTCGGTTTCCTCTTCCTATTAAAAAAGAAGAAGCGTTGTCTAGTTTGGTTCATTCAATGATTGGATCTTCAAAAGAGGACTGGGATTCTTTTGAGACGTCATGGGATTTTCAACGGTTTGCGTTGCTTGATCCTAATCAGGGTTCACAAGCGGGAGATTTACTCGAAGATGCGGTAACGCATCTTCGCGAGTACTGGGATCGTGTGTCCGAGGAACAGCGCCAGCGTGAGATCCGTAATAACGAGATGGTTGCGGATGCGTATGGCGTGCGTGATGACGTGCCGTGCGATGTACTGTTGGAACGCGTGTCGCTGAAGCGCAACGTCGCGTTCGCATATCCGAAGGATACTCCGGAAGTGCGTAACGAGAAATTCGCTCAAGATGTCGTCAAGGAGCTCATTTCGTATGCGGTGGGCTGCATGTTCGGCAGGTATTCGCTCGATAAGCCTGGTTTGATTCTCGCTTCGCAGGGTGAAACACTTAATGATTTCCATGCACAGATTCCGAACCCGTCATTCGAGCCGGACGCGGACAATGTCATTCCGGTCACGGAGACGGACTGCTTCGAAGATGATATCGTGACACGGTTCCGCAGGTTCCTTACCGTGGCGTTCGGCAAGGAGAATCTGGCCGCGAACATCGCCTACATCGAACAGGTGCTGGGCAAGAGTATCCGCAAGTATTTCGTGAATGATTTCTACAACGACCACGTGAAGATGTACTCGAATCGTCCGATCTATTGGCAGTACTCCAGCCAAACCAACAACAAGGGCTCGTTCAAGGCGCTCGTGTATCTGCATCGGTATACGCCAAAAACCACGAACGTGGTACTCAACTATCTGCGTGACTATGCCAACAAAATCGCCGACATCGCCGATAGCTTGGAGCGTTCCGACCGTACCACGGACAAGAAACAGGCCGCCAAACTCCGTAAAGCCATTCTTGAATGCAAGGACTATGAGGATCAGACCCTGTACCCGCTGGCTACCAGTAATCTGGAAATCGATTTGGATGACGGTGTGCTGGTGAACTACCTGCGCATGGGCAAAGCCCTGCGTTCCATCCCAGCTATCGAGAAGAAACGCAAAGAAGTCTCCACCTGGACCTGGCCCGTTCATCCATTGAAGGAAGAAGACAAGGAAGTCAGAAATGGCAAAGAATAAGCTCAGCATTTATCTGATAAAACAAGATTTTCCAGTAGGAGAGATAATTCCTCCTGCTTCAGATGATGGTAACCGTATTGTTGAGTTGCAGGTCAAGGGGCATGAGAGTTATAAGCTATTCGCTCGTTCCAGTGAACCGCACGAGCCTGGATGGATTGATACTTTTTTTAATTCGACGGTAGAAAGTGAATCTCTTAAAGTTGCCAATATTGGAGCAGCCCTTGTCGTTCCGGTTATTGTTGGGAATGATTCGCTTGGCGCAAAAGAAGATGAAACTATTTCGTCAGGTGGAGGGGGTAATCAGCGCTATTTTGTTCTTACTTTTGGATATGGTCGCACACTTATTAATCGTTCTGCAATTGAGGAACGTTTTGGTCTGAAATGTGTGCTTAATTCTGTAGAAAATGATACATTGAGGGCGATTCATTTCGCTGATGTCTCGGGTAGTGCCAAGCGTTCAAGTGAACAGTTGGCACGAATAGGAGATATCGATGATTTTGCCATCGATACTGAAAGGAATTTGTTAAGCCAGGTAACGGCTAAATGCGGAGAAGATGAGTTGCTGTGTGGAACGGTGACTGGCGGTGATTCGCTTGCTGTTACAAAAGAAATTGATATAGATAATGTGCAAGAATTCCTTAAATCTCTCTATGAATTGTTCTGTCAAGAAACTTACAAGCAAGATTTTGATTGGGTTGACAATATCGCTCCTGTAAAAGATCCCGCTCTAGAACAAAAATTATGGGACGAATCTATTCGGCAAATCGCAAACTATAGCTATAACGATGACAGTCAGCATGATTTGTGGATGGCGGTTCCTGATATTATTGATTGGGATAGAGTTGAAGGTTTCCAAATTGGGTCTCAAACCGATGAGAATGATGAGCCTATCCTTCAGGATGATGTACTTTTAGCAGATGTACTTCGTTCTTTTAAAAAGCCTCTTACTTCTATTGACCAACTTAAAAATAAACGAGTAACTGCTATCTCAAAAGAAAATGGCTTGCCTTATCAAGGTTGGCAAGCGCATAAGTGTCTTGTTGGTGATTTGGCATACGGTGGGGAATCATATTGTGTGCTTGATGGCGCTTGGTATGAGATTCGCTCGGATTACCTTAATCGAATTAATGAAGATTTTATGGATACGGACGAATCGGATATAGATTTCATTCCATATCCTCAAAATGATGGAGAACAATTTGTTGATGATTTTGACGGGAAAAAGATAAAACTTGAGAAGGAAGGGCTATATAACTATAAGCTTGAGAAGGCTCTTGCTCAAAAATTCCCTAATCATTTTCTCTTAATGGATAAAAGATTAATTTCGTATGGTGGTGGTCGTAGCCGAATTGAATTTTGTGATGTGCTTGCTGATGATGGGAAAAGAATTCATATAAAGCGATATTCGGGTTCGGCAACAATGAGCCATTTGTTTAATCAGGGGCTTGTTTCGGCTTCTATGGAGCGGGATGCTGCCGATTATGCGGAAAAAGTGAATGAAAAAATCAAGCAGGTTGGCAAACAAGAGGGGCTGTCTTCAGTTGAGAATTTTCTGTTGAATCAGAATCAAATTCATGATGTCGTTTTCGCCATTGTTCCCAAGCAAGATAGTCATAGTCATGATCTTCCCTTTTTCAGCAAGGTTGCGTTATGCTCTGTTAAAAAACAGCTGAAGCGTATGGGGATAGAGACAAAACTGAATTGGATTAATCGTATAAATGAGCCAGAAGGGCAAACGCCTAATGAGCATTGAGACCTTGTTGAATGGCGAATCCAAGAATGTGGAGTACAAGCTCACTCCTCCCTCTAGGAGCATCAACTACACCAAAACCGCGGTGGCGTTCGCCAATGGACAGGGTGGTTGCTTGGTGTTCGGTGTCGAAGACCAGACGCTTCGCGTGGTGGGCATTGCCGAAGACAAAGTGTTCACGGTGATGGATTCCATTTCGGACGCCATCGTCAATAGCTGCGATCCGCTGATTATTCCTGATATCACCATGCATGATGTGAATGGCAAAACGGTCATCGTGGCTGAGATTGCTCCCGGCTTGCAGCGTCCGTACCATATCAAGTCGCTCGGCCAGGAACAGGGAACATTCGTTCGTGTGGCCGGCACCACGCGTCAAGCAGACCAGCCCACCATCCGTGAGCTGACCATTGAAGGCAGCAACCGGAGCTTCGACCAAGTGCAGTGCTTTGGACTATCCGTAACTGAAGAAGACATCGAGGCACTGTGCGCAAGTCTGACGAAAACCGCGAAGGATAATGCCGAAGACCCCTCGAAAGTCAAAACGGTTACGGAGAAACAGCTGCTGCAATGGGGCGTGCTGGTGGAACAAGACAGGCAATTGGGGCCTACCAACGCCTATGCGATTCTCACTGGTAATACGGCCGTCCGGTCCGTGGTGCAATGCGGAGTGTTCAAGGGAACCACCAAAGCTGTGTTTGTGGATCGGCGTGAGTTCACGGGCACTCCGCAGGAGCTTATTGAGGAGTCCTACCAGTATGTGCTGCGCAACATCCATATGGGCGCCCGATTCAAGGGCGTGTACCGGCAGGACGTGTACGAGATTCCGCCGGATGCCATTCGAGAGCTGATCGTCAACGCGATAGTGCATCGCAGCTATATCGACCATTCAAGCATTCAGATCGCAATCTACGATGATCGATTGGAAATCACTTCGCCCGGGCGCTTGCCGCTGGGACAGACCATTGAACGCATGAAGCAAGGTTATTCGAAGATCCGCAACGAAGCATTGGCCTCTGCTTTTGAATACATGGGCTATATCGAACATTGGGGGAGCGGCATCCTGCGCGTTCTGCAGGAGGTACGTGATGCCGGATTGCCTGAACCGGAATTCCTTGGCGGCGATACGGATCTGCGCATCAATATCTATCGCAATGGCTCAGAGACAGGTTCTGATGACGGGATTGTGACGGGATTACGACGGGATTCGCTTTCTGATGACGGGATTGCGGAAGAAACAACTTCCAAAACGAATGCTGCTCCGAATGCCACTATTACAGTGCTTCCATCCCAGAAAGAGCGTATTCTTGATGCGCTGCGTAAGAATGCGAGCATTTCTATCTCTGACGCCATACGGATACTGGGCGTGCAGGAAAGGCAGGCTCAACGAATATTGAAGAGCCTAATAGAGGAAGGCAGTGCAGTGAAAATCGGTGCCGCCCGTGCCACTCGATACGCTGAAGCGAAGAAAAGGACGGAACTGCATGAGTGAGAATAGCCAAGTAACAAGACTGCTCGCCAGACGTTTCAGCCAGCCAGGTGAACGCGGGCGCATCGTATTCTGGCGCGACGATAAGAAGCAGTACGTGGATGATGCGGCAACATTGGTAGGCGAGTGCGCCACCGATGAGATACTGCGTGAGGTTGAACTCATCACTCCGGAAATCGGGGATGAGAATGACAAGCGGTACATTCCGTTCACGGTGCGCTACCGCATGTTCCACGAGCAGCCAAATCAAAAATTCCTCGTATATCTGACGGAGCCGGCCCCGGCAGTTCAGGACAACTGGCTGTTGGATTTGGAGCTGGCATATGGCCCCACGTTCACCATGGACAAACTTGCCGTGATACTTACGGAAACGCTGCCGGAAGCTTCCGCCGACACCCGAAACAAGTGGTTGGAAGTGATGAAGCGTGTACCGAAGTTCTTCGACAGTGAAGAACGTGCCAAGCGCTTCGCGAAACGTCTTAACGCGCACGACGACGCCACCGATTTCCAAGCGAAGATGATCGCCACGTTGTTGCAACTGAAAGACGATCGGCACAGCATGCAAGACATCTGGGCTGAGCTGCTTACGCAATATTCGCTGGGTGACGATTCCGGTATCACCGCGATCGAACGCATGGGATTAAGCACGTTCCATTGGACTGGAACACGGCGCATTTATCGTTTTGACGTGGATACTGGTGCCGGCAACGAGCCAACGGTAAAGGACTTCGTGTTATGGCTGTTCCAGCTGGCATGGAATGGATTCTTCGATGGAAAGAACGCCGTTTCCGCTTATGCGAACATTATTCGCGACTGGGACGATTGGTATAAGAACGTCGACATGCGCACGGTGCTGCAGAATCTTTCCGAGAACGCCGTGGAGGAACTGCATCTGTCCACTCGAATCGCCGACATGAGCGTAGAAGAGCTTGCCGGCCGGGACCTGTTCCGCGACGTGGATGAGATGATTGTCAACAAGCTGTTCGAACGATTGGGCTCGCAATCCATTACGGACGACCAGGTGCAACGAATCATCAACGGGCGCAAGCAGAAGCTTTGGTACGCAGAATATGCCGACCAATACGAGTGCATTGCCGCCGCAAGCAGGCTTCGCGCCGTGTTGACTGAATGCAGCGGACTCATTAGCACCATCAGCTCGCCGGAGCAGGGGATGAAGCTGTATGCCGAAAAGCTATACAAGGCCGATGGCGCATACAGAAAATATGTGCTCGCATGGCATCGTGCCAACCCGGATGCGGTGAGCGTGGACGATGATCTGCAAAGCGCCTACGAGGCATATCAGCAGGATCTGGGTCAGGTATGGCAAAAACAAGTCGATACGCTAAGCCAATGGAAGTTCATAGACATGGACGCGCAAACCAATTTCTATGAACGTGAAATCGCGCCGGTATTGAAGTCCGGCAGAAAAATCGCCGTGATCATTTCCGATGCGCTACGTTACGAGGTTGCGCAGGAACTGTCCGAACGCATCGACAGGGAAAGCCGTTTCAGTACGAAACTGAATATGCAATACAGCGTTCTGCCATCCTATACGCAACTTGGCATGGCGGCGTTGCTGCCGCACGGCTCGCTCGAATTCGACAGCAAAGACCGTTTGTATGTTCTGGCTGATGGACGCAGCACCAAAGGAATCGAAGCGCGCACCGCCATTCTTTCGGCCGTAGGCGGCAAAGCGATTAGATATGACGATTTGACAAAGCTGAAAGTCAGCGAAATCAAAGAACTATATAAATCCTGCAACGTGCTGTATGTGTATCACAACCATATCGACGCCACCGGTGATACGGAGAAAACGGAATCGGAAACAGTGGACGCATGCGAGAAAACGTTCAAGGAACTGGGCGAAGTAGTCAAAAAACTTGCCAGCGGCAACGTTCATAACATGATCATCACCGCAGATCACGGATTCCTCTATCAGGACCGAGATCTGGACAGTACAGAATGGTTGAGCGAACAGCCCAAGGGCGATGCAGTATGGGTGAGAAAGCGGCGATTCTCCATCGGATCCAATCTCGCTCCGGGTCGCGCGTTCGTGACATTCAATGCCGCGCAGATAGGAATGGACGATGCTCGGAATGAAGGCATAAGCATTCAAGTGCCGAACTCCATCATGCGCTTGCGCATGCAGGGCGCCGGTGTGAAGTATGTGCATGGAGGAGCAGCATTGCAGGAAATCGTCGTTCCTGTGCTGCATGTCAGTAAGGGGCGTTCCGCGGCCGACGATGTGAGGCCTGTGGAATTCACTATTCTGCAACGAACCGACAGGCTTTCCAGCAGACAGTTGACTGTGGAATTCTTCCAGAACGAGCCCGTTGGAGGAAAAATCCGCGCACGTACCGTATTGGCCGGATTGTGGGGGCGTGATGCGGCAGGCAATGATGTGCTCATCTCCAATGAGACGCCGGTCGCCTTCGATCTGCTTGGGCAGGAGAAAAGCGAACGCCATGTGACGGCTACGCTCATGCTGACCAGTGACGCGGAACGATTCAATGGAACGAATATCGAACTGCGCCTGCGTGAGAAGACAGATGGGTCAAACGTGCTGGTCATGCTTGACCAGAAGGCACGATACTTCTTCAAACAGGGCGTGGTGGCCGACGATGCCGGATTCTTCGACTGAATTGGATGAGCACAGAGGAAAGCGACCGTAAGGGGTAACACAATGAATGAGCAGGGTATGAGCCAGAACGGTTGGATTGAAAGTCCTGAACACAACACGGATGGGAATTCCCTGACCGCGTTGGACGCTAAGATCACTGATATGTTCCCCGGGGTCACCGTCCGCAAGGATCTGGTGAACAAGGTCAAGGGCAATGCACTGGTGCCTTCATATGTGCTCGAGTTCCTGCTCAGCGCATATGCCACGAACACCGATCAGGCCAGTATCGAGTCGGGTGTGGATCGAGTGCGTGCCATTCTTGCAAACAACTATGTGCATCGCGAGGAAGCCAATCTTATCCAGTCGAAGATCCGCGAGAAAGGGAGCCATAGGATTATCGACCGTGTACAGGTGGCCCTTAACGAGAAGACCGACCTGTATGAGGCGACATTCTCCAATCTCGGCATCAGCCAGGTCATTGTCGATCCAAGCCTTGTAAAGGCTTATCCGAAACTGCTGGTGACGGGCATCTGGTGCATGTGTCAGATCGGTTACGCATATTCCGGCGACCCGCGCGAAGTGCCATGGCAGTTGCTACAGCTCAAGCCTGTGCAGATGTCGCGCGATGATCGCGAAAACTACATGCAGCAACGTTCGCAATTCACCGACGGCGAGTGGATCGATCTGCTGATGCAATCCATTGGGTTCAATTCCGATCTATTCTCCGACCGGGCTAAACTGCTGCATCTGGTACGCATGGTGCCGTTTGTGGAACGAAACTACAATCTGGTCGAACTCGGGCCGAAAGGCACCGGCAAGTCGCACATCTACTCGGAATTCTCGCCGCACGGCATGCTCATATCCGGCGGGGAAGTGACAGTGGCCAAACTGTTCGTGAACAATTCCAACGGACATCTGGGGCTTGTGGGCTATTGGGATACAGTGGCGTTCGACGAGTTCGCAGGCAAGGCCAAGAAGGCCGGCCGGGACTTGGTGGACATCATGAAGAACTACATGGCCAACAAGTCGTTCTCCCGTGGCGTCGAGACGTTCCAAGGCGAGGCGAGCATGGCGTTCGTAGGCAACACCTCGCATAACGTGCCGTACATGCTGAAAAACTCCGACCTGTTCGAGGAACTGCCGAAACAGTATCACGATCCGGCATTCCTGGATCGTATTCACTTCTATCTGCCGGGTTGGGAGTTCGAACAGATCCGTTCCGAGATGTTCACCAGCGGATTCGGTTTCGTTGTCGACTATCTGGCGGAGATTCTGCACAACCTGCGCGATGCCGATTACAGCGACCGGTTCGAAAAGTATTTCGAACTGTCTTCCACACTGTCCACGCGAGATAAGGACGGCATCAAAAAGACGTTCTCCGGATTGATGAAACTCATCTACCCGGACAGCAAGGCCACTCCCGAACAGATGGAGCCGTTGCTGCGTTGCGCCATCGAGGGCCGCAAGCGTGTCAAGGACCAGCTGTGCCGCATCGACTCCACCATGGAGGAGGTCGAGTTTACCTACAAGCGTGTGAGCGACGGCGAAATAGTCGCCGTGCAGACCTTGGAAGAGCTTGACTACCCGCAGTTGTATTGGCGTGGGCGTGTAGTTGAGAACTCGGAAGATGAAGGCGAGTCGGAATCGTCTGTTGCCGGTGAAGCCATGGCAATTGCGGGTAACGAGAAAGAAGCGAGTTCTTCTGAGAACGCCAATGCCTTGCCCGTAGCGCGGCAGCAAGAAACAGCTACGATGACTCCAATCGAGCGTCTTGCGGCAAAGGCCGATGGAAAGCAGCGGGAACTGATCGAAAACCAACGTGGAATCACGTATTTCGGATTATTCGGCCCCTACTTGGCCGGGGCAAAGAAAATCGTTGTAGAGGATGCGTATGTGCGTAAGCCGTACCAGCTGCGTAATCTGGCTGAGTTCTTGGAGATGCTGCTGAGATGCAAAAATCCCGATGAGGATGTAGCCGTTCATCTGGTGACCGGGCATAATGAGCCTGGATTCATGGAAGCGCAGCTAGATGGTTTGAACGAACTGGCATCGACGTTCTCACAGCTGGGCGTGAACCTTACCTACGAATTCAGAGACACTTTGCACGACCGTTCCATTACTTCGGATACCGGATGGGAGATTCTTCCCGGCCGCGGGCTTGACATCTTCCAAAAATTCGTTGACGGCGATTGGCTTAACCCGTTGCTGCGCCATCAGCAGCTCCGCCGCGTCAAGGAATGCAAGGTCACGTATAGGCGAATTGACGAGAAGCAATAGTAAGGAATAAAAAACGCAGAACGAAAAGATCCAAGAACTATATCCGCATATTGACATAGAAAAATTACGGAATTCGCTTTCTCCTTGGATTAATGAGAATCATCCATCCATAATGGATATGATTTCGTCATCTGGCAGGGAGTCTATTGCGAGAATGATTCAATCGAGTGAGGAGAAAACAGAAGATTATGGTACTAAATTTCTGGAAGATTCAATGTCGTTGATTTCGAAATCACAGATTTCAGACATGCTTAAAACGACTCAGCATCAACTGATTGTTTTGGGTAATGGCTTTGATCTTGAGTGTGGCCTTCATTCGCGTTTCGCAGATTTTGAAAAAGCACGTTTGAAAATAATAGAACTTTCCTCCGTTGCTAAAGATACGAATGGAGAGTCTTTTATTCAGCGATTGCGTAAGAATGGCATCACTGCATGGGATGTCATTCTAGCTGGAGACGTATATCGTTCTTGGTCTGATATTGAATCTGCTATTCAAGGTTGGATGACACAATTAAACGAAGATGAATCTACACCTTATTCAGTCGTCACAGATTTTCTCAATGAAGAAGATGCAACTGAAATGCGGATACTTCATCAGCCTAATTGCGGTGTGTCACAATGGCTTTCTGAAAAAACGGAGATACGAGTCGCGCAATTTTTATACTGTTCATACTTTGATTGTCGTCACACGGGTAATACCATGAACATATGGACTACTGCTGAGGTTGCTGAACTTATGTTGGAAGAGCTTCATGAGTTCGAGAGAGACTTTGCAGAATATTTGTCTCAGGAAGTTGCGAACAATTCTGAGTATCAAGAAAATGCCCTGAAATTACTAAAGAGGATATTTGAAATATTACCAGAAAATTATCAAGTAGATAGTAATCACAAATTTTCTATATTAGATTTCAATTATACAAATCCGTTTCAAAGAGTTGTTGAAAACTCTTTGGATAACTTTTCCGTTACTGTGGTCAATGTGCATGGCAGTTTGCAGGACGAAAATATTATTTTTGGAATAGATGGCAAAGAATATATGACTGAACCAGATGCTCTACCATTCACGAAGACGTATCGACTTCTTCTGCTTGGCAATGAGGATGTATCGAAACTGGTGTATCCAGAATCGCCTAGGACGGTGATGGGCACTTCAACTGATTTGATTAAATTCTATGGCCATTCACTTGCTTCGTCGGATTATTCGTATTTTCAGGCGATTTTTGACGAAATCGATTTGTACAAAAGTAATGTAAGACTTATTTTCCTATACAGGCCTTGGATAAAAGACGACGGGGAGCGTATCTCTGAAATCGAAGCTCGTGATGGTATGTGCCATAAAGTTTCTCAATTACTAACAACTTACGGATCTACTATGGAGAACAAAGATCATGGGAAGAACCTCATGCACAAATTGTTGCTCGAAGGCAGATTGAGCGTTCGACAGATTTAAATCTCGTTTCCATTTAATAAGACAAAAGGCGGTAGCATTATCGCAATTACTGGGTGATATTGGGATGATGGGTAATTTTAATGTCGGGGCGAGGGCTGTAGATAAGGGGGCTGCGGACGTTTTTTGGAGGTGATCACGCAGCCGTTCCTTGGCTTTGACGGTATTGTACCGGACTCATCCAGCCGAGCGACCGTTTGATGCGCTCGTGGTCGTGCCAGCGGATGCAGTCGTCGATCGGTCAGCGGCTCTGCGGTTCCATTGCGCATGACGGTGTCGCAGCGGGGCAGCATTTCGGAGACGGCGTCCTTGACGACCATGATGCGGCTGACGTTCCCGGACGTTCCGGCGCCGGCGCCGCTGGTCTCACTGATATCGCTGCCACCTGTGTGCTCGCGGTCCGCGTGGTGATGGCTCTTCGCGACGATGACGGTCGCCCGGCGTCGTATCGGATCGAAAGGCGTGCCTCCCTCGACCTGTACGTCGCCGGTATCGTTTGCCGAGTCGCCTTCGACTGCGACGATGGCGTCATCCCACGGATTGCTCGTCGTGTGGGGAAACAGTGTGGTCAGCCATGCCGCATGCAGCACGTAGGACGAGTTCAACCCGCTCATGCTCTGCGCCCGGTCGAGCTTGATGACGCCGCTGGTAGGTGTGCCGGTCTTGTCGACGCACAGCACGTCCATGCCGCCCAGCGTCTCGATGGCGTCGAGCCGCCTGACGATGGCCTTGCCGGAGGCCATCGCCCGCGCACCCCGGGACAGGCAGACGGTGACGATCAGTGGCAGCATCCTTGCGCACGGGCATGCTTTCGCCAGTGAGCGCCCCCATGTGCGATGCGCAGGTCTCGGCTCTCCAGCAGCTTGCAGTCGGCCGGGACGATGTCTCCGACGAACAACGTCACGATGTCGCCCACGACAAGCTCTTCGGACGGAATCTGCCGCTCGCCGGCACCGACCCGCCGCACCGTCGCCGTGATACTCACCATGGTGGCCAGCGCCGTCGCAGCATGCGAGCTTCGGGAGTCGTGCACGTATCAGATCAGACCGGACACCACCACCATGAGCAGGATGATGCCTGCGGTCACCGGCGCGCCGGTATGGTGTTGCCGCCGTAAGCCCGACGCGCTCGGCGAACCTCGTCGGGTTCCAAGCCGGATTCGTGCGCATACACCAAGGCGAGCGTGGCCTCTGGCGTGGCATGGGCGGCGAAATTCAGTCGCTGGGTGATGCTGGCGTGGCGCTCGCCGCGCCAGCGTATCAGTCGTAGCGTGTTCATGATTCCTCCTTGGCGATTCGGGGCGGTCCGTTCCGCTGTCGGGTTGATCGTTGTTTCCATTGCGGCAGTTGGCTGAGACGGGCCAACTCAGTCCGTTTCGCTGGCTTCCCCGGCCGGTCGGATGGCGTTTGCCGGGTTGGCGGCGTCGACGGTGATGATGTCATCATCGGCGTCGTAGTCGAACAGTTCTCCGTATCGACCCCACGTCATGGCGATGTTGAACTGGCGCTCCGCCTCCGCGTCCGTATGACGGGCCCTCAACAGGTCGACGATGAGCTCGCCGCGCAGGCGGCCGTGTTCGCTGTGACGGACCGCTCGGTCGATGATGCGCACCAGCGGTGCCTTGTCTTGCAGCATGGCGGCGAACATCGTCTTGCTTGTCAGAATGTCCGCCTGCCTCCACTGGCGTCCGAGCTCGGTCAATGTCACGTGTCCGTTCTCGACGGTCAGCAATCCCAGCATGGTTCCGGCGTCGATCAGCGGGAACAGGTCGTCCACCTCGAATGACAGCTCGGCGGCCAGATCGGCCAGATCGATGCCCTGCGCGTGATCGTATACGATCTCCACCAGTCCGGCCAGGCCTCCCGGCGTAGCGTTGGGCAGCATGTCGGAGGATGCCTGATGGTCGGCGTTGCTCGTCCGGGCCGGGGCCTGATCCGCTACCGTGGTCTGGTTCGCCGCGCCATCTGACGTGCCATGCACGACGCCGTCCCCGGCGGCCGTGCGCTCGTCGGCGGTATCCGCCGGCCCGCCATCGCGACTCTGCCCGGTCAGGATCGCATACAGGGTGTCGACCATAGCCTCGAACTGGGCGGAATGACGGTCGCGGGGCCTCGGCAGGGTGACGGGCACGTCGGCGATGAAATAACCGGGATGCGAGCCGAGCACCACGACACGATCCGCCATCTGCACGGCCTCCTCGATGTTGTGCGTCACGATGAGCACCGACTTGATGGAACGCTGATCGCCGCTCCACATCTTGAGCACCTCGTTGCGCAGGTTCTCGGCCGTCAGCACATCCAATGCGGAGAACGGCTCGTCCATGAACAGCGCATCGGGCTGCACCACCAGGGCCCGTGCGATGCCCACGCGCTGGCACATGCCGCCGGAGAGCTCCTTCGGGTACGCGTTCTCGAATCCGTCCAGTCCGATGGCGTCGATGGCCTGCAGTGCAGCGCGACGGCGTTCCTCGCGCGGCACGCCGCGAGCCTCCAGCCCCAGTTCCACATTCGCTTGCACCGTGAGCCACGGCATCAGCGCGAAGGTCTGGAACACGAGTCCCACTCCGGGATTAGGGCCGGTGATGTCGGTGCCGCGGTAGGTGACGGTACCGCTCGACGCGGGTACCAGGCCCGCCAGGATGCGCAGGAACGTGGATTTTCCAGCGCCGGACCGGCCCAGGATCGCCACGATCTCGCCCTCATGCAGGGTGAAGGAGATGTCGCGCAGCACGGTCAGCTCCTTACCGCGCTTGGCACGGTAGGCCTTGCCCACGTGCTGCGCCTCGATGATCGCGGTGCCGGCGGCGTTCGTCGCGGCGGTCTGCGGGAAGGTTGCGGTGCGGTCGGAAAAAGTTGCGATGGTCATGATAAATGGTCCTTGCTGTTACGTTTTTGCGGATGATCGCGGCGGATTCGAATGACATGCGCTCGCCGCCGATGCTGTTGGATTGTTGCGGGTCGATGGGCCGGGACGGCCGGTGCGGCCTCCGTCAGGCGACGGAGAAACGGCGCTCGGCGTACGCCTGCAATGGACGCCAGAACAGCTGGTTGACGCCCACGACGAACACACTCATCACGGCAACCCCGATGATGGTCTTGCCGGTGTCTCCCACCGCGGTCGCATTGGCGATATATGTTCCCAATCCATTTGCCGTAAGCGTGGTGTGCCCGTAGGCCACGATCTCGGAGACGATGGAGGCGTTCCACGCGCCGCCCGCCGCGGTGATGCCGCCAGTGCACCACGAGCCGAACACCGTCGGCAGGATCAGCTTGGTCCACCGCTGCCGCGTGTCCAGATGGAATGCCCGCGTGGCCTCGCGCAGGTCATCGGGAATGGCCGAAGCGCCCGCAATCACGTTGAACAGGATGTACCACTGCGTTCCCAGCGACATGAGCAGAATGCTGCCCCAGCTGATGTCGATATGCCAGGCGATGAACCACAGTGTGACGAACGGGAACGTGAAGTTCGAGGGGAAGCTCGCCAACACCTGCGCCAGCGGCTGCACGAACCGGGAAATCCGCGGATTCATGCCGATCTTCACGCCGGTCGGCACCCAGATGATGGAGCACACCACGGTCAGCAGCGTCACGCGAATGAACGTGATCAGTCCCAGAACCATCGCGTGGCCGACCTCGGCGAACCCCTCGCCGTCCGAGATGAAACGCACCAGCATCCACAGACCGGCCAGGCAGGCCACAGCCATGAGCGCCATAAACGCGATGTCGAGTGTGCGACGCCGGGTGCCGGCGGCCGGCCAGCGTGCGCCGGTACGGCCCAGTGGGCGGGTCAGCCAGAACATCAGATCAGCGATGGGCCGGCCTACGAGAGCCAGCGCATCCGAAATGCCGGAACGCCGCAGAATCGACAGCACCAGACTCGTCTTGGCCTGCACGGACTCGTTCTGCGTGATGCGGAACTTCTCGGCCCACGCCGTCAGCGGCTTCCACAGCAGCACGTCGATGAGCAGCACCACGATGACCATGGTCACGATGGCCCACAGCACCTTGCCCAGCTGTTCGTGCTCGGACGCCACCGCCACGAAGCTGCCGAGGCCGGGCAGTGCGTACGTCCTGTTGTTCACGGAGATCATCTCCGAGGCCGTCAGGAAGAACCAGCCGCCGCCGACGCTCATCATGCAGTTCCATAGCAGCGGAATCATCGAATTCGGCACGTCGAGCTTCCAGAAACGCTGCCAGCGCGTGAGCTGCATGGAACGAGCCGCCTCATCCAGCTCCTGCGGTTCGCTGAGCAGCGAATGGTAGAAGGAGAAGGTCATGTTCCATGCCTGGCTGGTGAAGATCGCGAAGATCGACGCCGCCTCCACGCCGAGAATGGAGCCGGGGAACAACACCATCCAAATGGTGACCGTGGCGGACAGGAAGCCGAGGATCGGCACCGACTGCAGGATGTCGAGCAGCGGTATCAGCACCATGCGCAGTCGCCGGCATCGGGCCGCCGCCAAACCATAGATGAAGCTGAACACCAGTGACAAAAACAGCGCGATGAACATGCGGAACATCGAACGCAGCGCGTAATACGGCAGCAGATGCAAATCGTCGCTCACCGTGCTCGGCACGCCTGACGGGCCGATCGGTTCGTTGATTTGCGGCAGCAGCCAGGCGACGACGCCGAACAGGGCGAGCACGCCTGCGGCCACCACCACGTCTGCGGCGATGCGGCGCGCGGCGCTGCTGCGGGACATGTCGGCGGCGTCGACGTCGGAACGCGGACGAATGCCGGGGAACGAGGAGTAATTGAAGAAGTTGGACATAACGGAACCTGTGCGCTCTCATGTCGTTATCTCGAAGGAGATAAACGGTTCCCGTTCGGTGGGCGTTCGACTCGGTATCCGTGCGGCAAGTGTGCGCCATGGACGTCAGCGGTCGCGTGCAGGCGCGCCGATATGCGGGTATGTCTGCATGCAGATAGCCGATCGGCGTCGTCATATGATGATGCCGATATGCCGGGAGTCCGGAGAACGGGATGTGGATTCGCGATTCAGGCGTTCGGTGCGTACGTCATGCGGGATGTCGCAGCCGTCGTGAGGCGGTGAAGTCGATGCGAGCCGAATCAGTCAGTGATCGGATCGCCCTCGCCGGATACGGCGGTATCGTGACGGACGGCCAATGCCATGGTCGCGGTACAAACGTGTGAAGAGAATGGGCCGTATGCTGCGCCCGATGGCATGTGATATTGTCCGCCATCGCGCAGCCGGCTACTATGACCTAAATCGCCGTCCATGACATTCACCTCCTCAATGGAACCAGTACGCCGTCGGACATTGACGACATGAGGAAGTGCGACTTCTCGAAGAGTTACCCCTAGTCGTGTCATCGTTCAAGCTTCAGCATCGCAGGGCGGTGGAATTGCGTTAGTTCATGCCTTGATCCGACAAGAACTGCTGACCTGCGTGCAGTGTCTCCACTGTTAGCGGCAGCAACCCATATCCCTGCGGTAGCCTCGCCTACCGACGCTCCCAAGATAAAGCCCGCCTGCAGGTCTGTCAACTACGTCGCAGTGCCTTGGTGTTGGAATGCCATCCGACAGCCATTCTGTCCGCAATAATCCGTACAATTGACGATTGCTGTGTCGAGAAGTGGGCCGCCGCATAAGCCCACGTCTCCATGGGTCCAGTCCGAACGGCCGCAAGGCCTGACTTTCGGCGGATCGGCAGGCTTCCCAAGGGCAAACCCGAGGGATAACGAGAACAGGCCAACGCACGTGATGCGCAATCGCGTGGATGGCCCCAGATCTGTGGCTGATATGCGGCAGCACTGAAGGAAAACAATGGTTAACGCTGTTGAGGCTTTTGACGCCAAGCACATGAAGCCGGCTGAGGAAATCCCGGCCTTCCGTCCCGGCGACACCGTCGACGTGAACGTGAAGATCCAGGAAGGCAACAACTCCCGTATCCAGACCTTCACCGGCGTGGTGATCGCTCGTAAGGGCGCTGGCGTGCGTGAGACCTTCGTGGTCCGCAAGATCAGCTTCGGCACTGGTGTGGAGCGTCGCTTCCCGGTGCACTCCCCGTCCATCGACTCCATCAAGCTCGTGCGTAAGGGCCGTGTGCGCCGCGCCAAGCTGTACTACCTGCGCGCTCTGCGCGGTAAGGCCGCTCGTATTGCCGAGCGCCGCGACAACTCCGCTAAGTGAGTCGATTCGCGGGTGCAATCGTGAGCCTGATGATGCAGGTGCGCGAATAAACCGTGAAATTCAGCCCGGAACCGTTTCGGTTTCGGGCTGTTTTCGTTTTTTCCACGTATGATGGACGGGCGCCGGCACCCCTCATATCCGGCAGCATGAATCGCGAGGAGATGGTATGCAGGACGATCAGGATAACGGCGAATTCCCGATTTCCGACAATCCGGAGAGCAATCAGACCTCGTATGATGACGAGGCCGATGCCCGCGATTCCCGTACGTTCCAAGTCGCCGACCACGGCATCGCCCCGTCCCCGGTTCCCCCGGCACCGGCGCGCCCGGCGTACGCCGCTTCTTCCGCTGGTGCGAATGCCGTGGCAGCATCATCGATGGATGATGACCACTTCACCCTACGCGACTTTTTCCTGTGGTGCGGCGTTCCCGTGCTTATCGTGCTGCTGATTCGCATTTTCGCCGTCGGCTTTTACGAGATTCCTTCGCGCTCGATGATGGACACCATGGTGCCCGGCGATCGCGTGGTGACCAGCAAGCTCACCCCCAAGATCTTCGATCTGCAGCGCGGCGACGTCGTGGTATTCAAAGATCCCAACAACTGGTTGAACGAGGAGCAGAGCAGCGCTCCCGGTGGCGGGTATCTCATCAAGCGACTGATCGGCCTGCCCGGTGACGTGGTCGAATGCAAGGGCGCGGGCCAGCCGGTGACCATCAACGGCGTGGCCATCAATGAGACCTCCTACATTCGCCCCGGCGTGGACCCGAGCGCCTTCCCGTTCTCGGTAACCGTGACCGAGGACCGCGTGTTCGTCATGGGCGACAATCGCGCCAATTCCGCCGACTCCCGCTATCATCAGGATGACGGCGATCGCGGCTTGGTTCCCATCTCCGATGTGGTCGGAGTCGGAATCGCGAAATACTGGCCGCTTGACCGGCTTGGTGCGATTGATGACCACCACGAAGTCTTCAAGGACGTGCCTGACGCTTCCGGCTCGAATTCCTGAGTCTTTTTTTGAACCGTGTGAGTCTTTGAACTGATTGAGTTCCGGGCCGTCTGAACCCTGAACCATATGAATCCTGGACCGTCTGAATCCTAACCATTGTGAGACGATGGGAGCCGCGCATGATTACCCCGACACTTGACTTGGAACGCAGCCTTGCGGCCCAGGGCTATGACCTTATCGCTGGATTCGATGAAGTCGGCCGCGGCGCGCTCGCCGGCCCGGTGATGGTCGGGTGCGCCGCCATTTGGGCCCGTGATTTGGAGCCGCTTGACGGCGATGATTCCGCCGAACTGTCCGGGCGGACCTACCTCGGCGTACCGGACGGCGTGGCCGACTCCAAGATGCTCACCGAACATAGGCGCGAGGCGATTTTCGACGAACTGCGCGACTGGTGCGCGGCCTACGCCGTAGGCCAGGCCAGCAACACCGAGATCGACGAATGGGGCATCACCTATGCGCTCGGCGTGGCCGCCCTGCGCGCGCTCAGCCAAGTCGAACGCGAACTTGGCTTACGGCTTGGAGGGGGATTGACGGCAAAAAAGGCTGCGGGGGAGATTGTGGAAGGTCGTCCGGGAGACTCCGTAGGGGAATCCATTGGAAATTGTGGGGAAAGCGTTCGCGCCCTGCCCAAAGTCGCCGGAATTCTCGACGGGCCGAGCGATTACATCACCAAGGCGCTCAACACGTTCGACGCGCCGGACGTGCCGATTCCAGCCGATATAACGACCAAAGTCAAAGGCGACCAGCATTGCGCCACCGTCGCCACCGCGGCGGTCATCGCCAAAGTGACCCGAGACCGGCTGATGGTCGACCTCGCGCAAAGCAACCCACGTTACGCCGCCTACGAATGGGCTCATAACAAGGGCTATGGTTCCGCCGCACACCGTGCCGCCATCGCCGAACACGGGCCGACTCCGCTCCATCGTGTCTCATGGCACCTGACCTGAGCCGCGTGCGACACGATAGTGTGAGCGCTAACGCAAAACTGTTGTGGACGCGCTAAAGTCAGTATTGATTAAGGTACAAGCCTGGCCGTGCACGGATGCCGGCCGCCAGCGGGGAGGTTAGGTAGCATGGTGACCAGCCGCAAGCCAAGCAAACGTCCGTCCATGTTCGAAGTGGCCAAGCTCGCCGGAGTCAGCCACCAAACCGTCTCCCGTGTGATCAATGACTCGCCGGACGTTTCCGACGCCACCCGTGCGCGAGTCCAGGCCGCCATTGACCAACTCGGCTACCGCCCCTCCAACTCCGCGCGCGCACTGGCTTCCCGCCGTTCGCGCACCATAGGGCTGATCGCCGGAGGCCTCAAATTCTTCGGCCCGATTTCCTCCATCTCCTCCATCGAATCCATGGCCCGCGAGCACGGTCTGTTCATGAGCGTGATGATGGTCCACGAGGCCTTGTGCGCGCAGGCCGACTTCGACAACCTGTGCGACACCTTCAACGAGCAGAACGTCGACGCCTTCATCTTCCTGACTCCGACCGACGTGATGTTCGCCGCCGCCTGCCGTGCGCGAGTCACTCAGCCGCGCGTCATCGTCACCGCCACCCACGGCCAAATGACCGTGCGTGAGGGATTGGGCCTTATCTCCACCGAAAACAAGCGTCGCACTGCGCTGGTCGGTATCGACCAGTGGGGTGCAATGGCCAAAGTGGTGGCCTTGCTGGGCGAATACGGGCACAAATCGGCTCTGTATTTTGCCGGTCCCAACGAATGGCGCGACGCCCACACCCGACTGGATGCGTGGCGCAAGCTCGCCGCCTCCCGATCCATCGATTCACAGATCGTGCGCTGCCATACGTGGGATGCCTCTGAGGCGTATGCGCACATGAATCATCTCATTGATGAGTATGGGCGTCGAGGCGCGGCGTTGCCCACCGCGGTCGTCGCCGCGAACGACAATCAGGCCGTTGGCATCATGCGCGCGTTGCATGAGCATGGGCTTCGGATTCCGCAAGACATCAGCGTGGTCGGATTCGACGACATGTCTGGCGTGGATAACATGTACCCACCGCTGACCACCGTGCATCCCGATTTCGAGGGGCTCGGCGTGGCCGCCATGCGAGAGACGCTGCGCTTGCTGGGGGAGGGCGGCGAGCCGACCTTCCTGACCACCCAGCACGGCATGGGGCTGATTCCCGCCGAGGTGCGTGCCCGGCGGTCCTTGGGGCCGGCTCCTCGGCGGTAAATTGGCGCTGTTATCAAACCGTTATGATGCGTGACACGGCATAAGTTGTGTCGAATGCGGGTTGTCGGTACAATGTTTTTTGGAAATTGTGAGCGCTAACACCCTCCCCAAGGAAGGGGATAACAACGCCGGCGCTCCAAGGCAAAGGAAAGATATGGCAGCAACCGACAACGCGGCCGAGCAGGCCGCCCACATCGCCGAGAAGATTCGCGCTGGCAAGACCACGCTGGGCATCGAATTCGGCTCCACCCGCATCAAGGCCGTCCTCATCGACGACAACTTCCAGACCATCGCCTCCGGCGACTACAGCTGGGCCTCCCACTTGGAGGATGGTCTGTGGAGCTACACCACCGAGGAGATCTGGGGCGGTTTGCAGTCCGCTTACGCCTCCATGGCCAACGACGTCGAGACCGCCTATGGCGAGAAGCTCACGCACGTCGGCCACATCGGCTTCTCCGCCATGATGCACGGTTACCTCGCATTCGACGAGGCCGGCGAACTGCTGGTGCCGTTCCGCACCTGGCAGAACACCAACACCTCCGAAGCTCACAAGAAGCTCTCCGAGCTGTTCCAGTACAACATCCCCGAGCGTTGGTCCATCGCTCACCTGTACCAGGCCGTGCTCAACAAGGAAGAGCACGTCTCCAAGGTGGCTTACTTCACCACACTCGCCGGTTACGTGCACTGGAAGCTCACCGGTAAGAAGGTCCTCGGCGTGGGCGATGCCTCCGGCATGTTCCCGATTGACCCGACCACTCACACTTACGAAACCGCATTCATTGAGAAGTTCGACGCTCTGCCTGAGGTCGCAGCCCAGCCGTGGAAGCTGGAGAACCTGCTTCCTGAGCCGCTCGTGGCCGGCACTCCGGCTGGCGAGCTGACCGAGGAAGGTGCCAAGCTGCTCGATCCGTCCGGTGCCCTGAAGCCCGGCATCGTGCTCGCCCCGCCTGAGGGCGACGCCGGTACTGGCATGGTAGCCACCAACTCCGTGCGCGTACGCACTGGTAACGTCTCCGCCGGCACCTCCATCTTCGCCATGGTGGTTCTGGAGCACAAGCTCAAGGCCCTCCACCCTGAGGTTGACTTGGTCACCACCCCGGCCGGCGATCTGGCCGGTATGAGCCACGCCAACAACTTCACCTCCGACCTCAACGCTTGGGTCGGCCTGTTCGGCCAGTTCGCCAAGGCTATCGGCCAGCCGGTTGACGCAGGTATGCTGTACGGCACCCTGTTCCGCGCGGCCATCGCCGACGACGTGGACGCCAACTGCGGCGGCCTGCTGAACTACCCGTTCCGTTCCGGCGAATTCCTGGCCGGTCTGCCTGAAGGTCGCCCGCTGTTCGCCCGCAGCCCCGAAGCCAACATGACCCTCGGCAACTTCATGCGCGCCCAGCTGTTCTCCGCGTTCTCCCCGGTCAAGATCGGCATGGACGTGATGACCAAGCAGGAGCGCGTGCAGGTCGACTCTCTCGTGGGCCACGGCGGCATCTTCGCCACTCCGAAGGTGGCTCAGAAGATTCTCGCTGCTGCCTTCAACACCCCGATCAAGGTCATGTCCACCGCCGCCGAAGGTGGCGCCTGGGGCATGGCCGTGCTCGCCAACTACCTGTGGAACACCAACGAGGATCACAGCAACCTCGCTGACTTCCTTGACGGTTGCGTGTTCAAGGACGCCCAGTCCACCACTGAGAAGCCGGTGGCTTCCGATGTGGTTGGTTTCGAGGACTTCTTCGCCCGCTTCACCAAGGGCCTGCCCATCGAGCACGCCGCCATCGAAACCATCAACCTCGAAGATAAGTAAGCCTTTCTGACCTCCCTCTATTGAGGGAGGTCCTTGAGATTTTGAAAAAACGTCCATCCATCACAGTGGAAAGGAAAACCAATAATGGCAACTTTGGCTGATTACGGCCCCGAGGTTCGCGCCGAGGTCAAGCAGGTTCGTGAGGTCGTCTCCAACCTGCACCAGCAGCTGATCAAGTGGAACCTGGTCGTGTGGACCGCGGGCAACGTTTCCCAGCGTCTGCACACCGCCGACCTGTTCGTCATCAAGCCCTCCGGCCTGCGCTACGAGTACCTGACCCCGTCCTCCATGGTCGTGTGCGACCTTGACGGCAACGTGGTCGACGGCACCGAAGCCCCGTCCTCGGACACCGCTTCCCACGCCTACATCTACCGCAACATGCCCGACGTCTACGGTGTCGTGCACACCCACTCCACCTACGCCACCGCTTGGGCTGCCACTGGTCAGAACATCCCGTGCGGCCTGACGATGATGGGTGACGAGTTCGGCGGCCCGGTGCCGGTCGGCCCGTTCCGTCTGATCGGCTCCGAGGCGATCGGCAAGGGTGTCGTCGAGACCCTCAAGAAGTACCCGAAGTCCCCGGCCGTCCTCATGCAGAACCATGGCCCCTTCACCATCGGCAAGGATGCTGAAGGCGCCGTCAAGGCCGCTGCCATGACCGAGGAAGTCGCTCACACCATGTGGGCCGCCCGTCAGCTCGGTGACATCATCGAGATCGACCAGGCCGACATCGATAAGCTCAACGACCGCTACCAGAACGTCTACGGTCAGCACTGATTTGATGGAGTGTCCGCCGCGTTACGGAAGGCCCGACGTACCTTCGTACGCCTTCGCCTTCCGCGCCTTGCGGACACACACATCAAATCAGCGCTGACTCCGCCAGCACGGTGGTGTCTTGGCTCCCCTCTCTGAGGGGAGCTGTCAGCGATAGCTGACTGAGGGGAGCCTCGGTCGGCGAATGAAACTTAAACAAACCCCCATAAACAAAGAAGTAAAGGAAGTAACCCTATGGTTATGGAAAACCCCTTCGAGGGCAAGGAAATCTGGTTCGGCGTTGGTTCGCAGGACCTGTACGGCGAAGAAGCCCTGCGCCAGGTCGCCATTCACTCCGCTGAAATGGTCGACTACCTGAACAACACCGGCAAGATTCCGGCCAAGATCGTCCTCAAGCCCACCCTGAAGTCCTCCGACGGTGTCAAGGAGTTCATGGTCGAGGCTTCCGCCAACCCGAACGTCATCGGCGTCATCACCTGGTGCCACACCTTCTCCCCGGCCAAGATGTGGATTCGCGGCCTCGAAGTGCTGACCAAGCCGCTGCTGCAGCTGGCCACCCAGCACCACAAGGAAATCCCGTGGGAGACCATCGACATGGACTTCATGAACCTGAACCAGGCCGCCCACGGCGACCGTGAGTTCGGTTACATCGTCTCCCGCCTCGGCATCAAGCGCAAGGTTGTCGTCGGCCACTACACCGATCCCGAGGTCGCCGAGAAGCTCGGCACCTGGGCCCGCGCCTGCGCCGGCTGGGATGCCTCCAACAACATGAAGGTCATGCGCTGGGGCGACAACATGCGTAACGTCGCCGTCACCGAGGGCGACAAGACCGAGGCTGAGCGCGTGTTCGGCGCCTCCATCAACACTTGGGCCGTCAACGAGCTCGTCGCTGCGTACGACGCCGTCAAGGACGACCAGGTCAAGGAGATCATCGAGGACTACAAGGCCAAGTACGACGTCGACCCGGCTCTGCTGGACGCCAAGTACGACTCCCTGTTCATCGCCGCCAAGGAAGAGGCCGCGATGGTCAACATGATGCGCGCCAACGGCTGCACCGCCGGCGTCGACAACTTCGAGGACCTCGGCGCTCTGCCGCAGCTGCCGGGCGTTGGCCCGCAGCGCTTCCCGTCCGAGTACGGCTGGGGCTTCTCCGCTGAAGGCGACTGGAAGACCGCCGTCCTCGTGCGCATCGGTGCCGTCATGGGCTACGGCCTTGAGGGTGGCGCCTCCCTCATGGAGGACTACTCCTACAACTTCACCGAGGGTGACGAGCTCGACATGGGCTCCCACATGCTCGAGGTTTCCCCGTCCATCGGCACCATCGCCAAGCCGAAGCTGGAGATCCACCCGCTGGGCATCGGCGGCAAGGCCGACCCGGTCCGCCTGGTCTTCTCCGGCAAGCCCGCCAAGGACGCCGTCGTGGTCTCCATGTCCGACGTTCGCGAACGCTTCCGCCTGCTCATGGACGTCGTCGACGTCGTTGAGCCGCAGGGCTCCCTCAAGGAGCTTCCGTGCGCCCGCGCCGTCTGGGAGCCGAAGCCGAGCCTGAAGACCGCTGTTGAGTGCTGGATCACCGCCGGTGGTTCTCACCACACCTGCATGACCACCTCCGTTGGTCGTGAGGCTTGGGAAGACTTCGCCCGCATCGCCGGTGTTGAGCTCGCCGTCATCGACGAGAACACCACCGCTCGCCAGTTCGAGAAGGAACTGGAGCTGTCCGAGATGTACCACCGTCTCAACAACCAGCACTGATTGGCGGAGCGTATACCGCCTTTCCTCAGGTTCGACGTACCTTCGTACGCCTTCGCCTTCGGACGGCGGTCTCCGCACGCGCCAATCAGCGCTGGCAAGCCAGCACTGATGACTAAATCAGTCTGCTGACTGCTACCGCTGAAAAGGGGCTGTTCCGGGAAACCGGAGCAGCCCCTTTTGCTGTTATCGGCAACTCCCCACAAACGCATCAAAAATCGCCTGCGAGCGTGGATCTACCTTGTAGAGAAACTCGGGATGCCACTGCACGGCCCACAGGAAGTGGCTTGCCGGCCGGTACAGGGCCTCGATCACGCCGTCGGGCGCGACGGCCATGACCTCGAGTCCAGCAGCAGGCTCACGAACCGCCTGATGGTGATAGCTATTCACCGCAATCTCAGTCTGCCCTGCGAACAATGAAGCCAGGGGAGTGCCGGGCACCAAGGAAACGTTATGTCCGAACGCATCGTACGGCGGATTCATATGGTGTTCGATATCGCTCGGATGCTGGCTTGGCAGATCCTGCCACAACGTGCCGCGCAGCGCTGCGTTGATGAACTGAATGCCACGGCAGATGCCCAGAATCGGCTTGTCCCAAGCCATTACAGCTGGCAGCAGAATCGATTCCATTCGGTCGCGCTCAGGAGAGAGCACCTCGCTACGGCCGGTGGCGGAGGCCGCTGCACCAACCATCGGTCCCACATCCGGCCCGCCCGTAAACAGAAACGCGTCAAACCGTTCGGCGCATTGCGCAAGAATGTCGGTGTCATCGGTCAGCGGCAACATGACGGGCGTACCGCCGGCCCGCATTATCGCCTCCATATATCCGGGCAGCATCCACAGACTATCGCGCCCGTAATCCATCAGCGGAGTCACCGCAATGAGCGGTCGATTCGTGGTCATGCCTGCCTCTTTTCGCCCAGGTGTTGTTTTCGTCGTTCTGCCGCGAATCGCTTGATTCAGTGGCCGATAATGCCGCCACTGTACCGAACCAATGTAACCGGTCGGCCAACATTATTTCGTTAGCCAGCCGCGACGAGATCGCACAATGTGCCAATGATGGGGGCATTCGGTGTGACCTTGTCAATGTTCGGGCCATTGCACGTTCGGCGGGGAAAAGCATGCCCCGTCCGCGCATCATGATGAACGAGTAAGGTTGACGGGGAGGGAGAATCACATGAACCAGGCATGCGTACGCAACGACACCATCGACGCGGGCAACCATCATGGCCGACCGCAATACCGGTCGTTCCTGCGATTTCTGACATCGCAGGAACGCAACGTCATTTGGCTGTTGCTGGCCATTGCTTTTCTTCCGGTGGACGGCACCACGCTTGGCCTGTACGCGCCGTTCTGGTCGCCAATCAGTCCGGCGCTGTTCGCCGTGTACTGCCTATGCAATTGGCGGCAACTGCGCATCGCAGCCAACCGGTACCTGCCAATGTTCCTCCTACCGGTGGCCTGCATAATCCTGTCCATCCCGGGATGGCTGAAGTTCGGCATCCACCTCAACGCCGCGTTCATGAGCATCACCGGATTGCTGGGCGTGCTCGCCACTTTGGGGGCGATCGCCCTTGCGTTCGACATCAAACGCATTCCGTGGCGTACGCCATTGCGGATTCTCATCGCATCATACTGGGTTTCCTTCGGAGTGGGCGTCGTGCAATGGCTGTCCATCCGTCTGCACGCCAAACCGTTGACCGACTATTTCTCGCACCTCATGTACCGGCAATACATCAGCGACAACTCGGTGTGGGGCGGCGGCCGTCCGCAGTTCCTGTTCGCCGAGCCCAGCTATATCGGCATGCACCTGTTCGGCATACTGCTTCCGCTCATGTGGCTCATGCGCGGGCGCGACCGCATCTACGCCAAACGGCTGCGTGACCTCATCGTCACGTATGCCGTCGGCGCGGTGCTCATGCAAGCCGGCACCAGAATCGTCATCGATTCCGTCGTGGCGTTGCTGATCGCCCTTGTGGCGCGCACCGATTGGCATGACGGCGCACGCCGCGTCCGGGGCATGCTGCAGATTCTCGGCGCATGCGCACTGGGCCTGCTGGGTGTGCTGGCGGATTCCAGACTCTCCGCCATCGCGGAAAACGGGGCCGAGGGAGACGGCTCGTTCTTCGCGCGGATCTACCAAAGCCTCGATCCGATATGCGGATTGCTCACCCATCCGTGGACGCTGCTCACCGGTTATGGCGCGGGCAACATCATCAATGCGGTGTGGGCCGGCGCGGCCAAAGCCGGACGGCTGCTGGACGGTCTTGGCATGAACGGCGGCGCGGCCACGGGATTCGCGGCCGGCGTGAACGCGGACACGGTGTGGACGATGTGCGCGTATACCAGCGTCATCGCCGAATACGGGCTGATCGGGCTGGCCATGCTGGTCGGAGCCTCGATGGTCTGCATGACGCGCGGGAGGACGGTATGCCGTGGCGGTGCGGATGGCGCATCGTCCGACGAGCTGGCGCACGGTGTTTGTGTCGCCGACGTTGCTGATGTTGCCGGGGGTAATAGTGGTGGTGGCGTTGCCGGCGCGGGTTCGGGCGAATCCGGCGTCTGGCACAAGACCGTCATCTGCTGGCTCGTCCTGGTCGCATACCTGTACATCCAATGCGAGAACTATGCGTTCGCCGCTCTGCCGCTTCTTGTGTTCGCCGCCTCGAAGGTGAGGCGCGAGCCTGATTTCTCGCGGGCCGACGCATCGACGCGGCCCGAGATGGACCAAAATCCAGAATAACCGACATTCGCCGCTGTTCCGTTTTTCGCTCAAGGCGTATATCTCCCGTATCTTGAGGTGCATCATGTATCGTCGCGGCTAACTAATCGGCGAAACGCGGCATGTTTCGCATTTTGGGCGAAAAGCCCAAGTCCCACAGGAGGTATTGATGACGTTCGTTGCACGGTCGGTGCGCTATGTGCTCAGAAAACGAGTGCGAACCATAGTGCTCCTTATAATACTGACCATCATAACGGCGAGCATGCTATCCACGATCGCGGTTTCTCGGGCAGCTCAACAGGCCGCCGGACGAATCGAGAAGGAAGCGGTCGGTGGATTTGTGCTGTCCAGCAACATGCAGGGCAGCATGCTCACGCCTCGCGGAGGCGGCATGGTGCGCCCCGCCGACGTGCGCAGGATCGCCCAACTGCCCGGGGTCGATTCGTATATGGTCCGTCAGAACGCCACCGCCGATCTCGTGGGGGCGAATGTGGCGAAGGTCCCCGGCGGCGATGATTACGATGCGACCCAGGAGCAGCAGTTTGGCAACGCCGCCAACGTCATGGGCACGAATGATTCGTCGAAACTCAACGTGTTCACGTCGCGCACGCTCGGCATGGCCGAAGGACGACATCTGAAGGCCTCCGACAAGTACACGTCGATGATCCATGAGGATCTCGCCAAAGCCAACGGGCTCAAAGTCGGAGACACGCTCACGCTCAAGGCCAACGCCTATGACGCCGACAACGAATCACATTCGACGGCGACCGTCAAGACCACCATCGTGGGCATATTCAAGGGCGACAGCGCCAGAAAGGTATCCAGCCGAGCGGAACTCACCGCCAACACCATCTACACCGATCTGGATACCACACGCGACCTGTACCAGTACAAGGACGGCAAGGAAATATACCAGGACGCCACCTTCGTGCTGTCCAAGGGCGTTGACGTGGAGAAGACCATGGATGCCGCGAAGAAACTCCCGGTGGATTGGAACAACTATCAGATCACGCGCAACGACCAGTATTCATCGAGCATGCTGCATGCCGCCCGCGGCGTGCGCTCCATGATGCGCGGCGCCCTGATCGGCGTGACCGTCTCGGCCGTGCTCGTGCTCAGTCTCATGCTGCTGCTGTGGATGAACGACCGCCGTCAAGAGATGGGCATACTGGTGTCCCTTGGCGTCGGCAAGCCCTCCCTGGTCGCCCAATACCTCACCGAGATGGTGCTGATCGGTCTGCCGTCCCTCGCCCTCGGCTGGCTGTGCGCGCAGGGAATGGCCCAATGGCTCGGCGCCACGGCGCTCCATTCCGTGAACGCCTCCGCGGCGAAGGAGCTGAGCAGCATGGGGCAGGTCGGCGGCGATCTTGAATCCAGCATGTCGGTGCGCACCCTGGATTCGCTCACGGTGTCGGTCGACGGGACCGCCATGCTGTACGTGGCGCTCGGATTGTTGGCGGTGATGCTGGTGTGCGTCGCGGTGGCGTGCATGCCGATGCTGCGCAAATCGCCGCGAGACCTGTCGGAGATTCGATGATGAGCATGAATGTGTGGAAGCGTGCCACGTTGGCGATCGTACGCAAGCCGGTACGTAGCGGCATCATCGGTCTGCTGATGCTGATGGTCTTCACGAGCCTGGTGGCGCAGGTCGGAGTCTCGACGGCCCTGCGTACCATGTCCGACGGCATCGGCGCGGGCATGGGCATAGGGTTTACCGTCAGCGCCGGCGAGAATCCCATTAGCGCCGAGGAGGCGAGCCGGTTCTCGCGTATCCCCGGTGTGACGAAGACCGCCTATGCGACGAAGACCTTGGCGCAGGTGGATGGCGCGCGCCCGGTCATGCCCCGGCAGGGCCCCCGATTGGACTCCGATCTGGCCATGCAGGTCAGCGTGCTGGGCACCACCGATTCCTCATTGTCCGAGGAATTCCAGAGCGGCCTGTACCGCCTGGAGCAGGGCCGCCATATCTCGGGCGACGGCGACAATGTGCTGGTCCACCGCGACTTCGCGATGCAGAACGGCCTATCGGTCGGCTCGACATTCCGTCTCCGGCAGGAGGGGCGCAACGCCACGGTGCGTGTGGCCGGGATCTTCTCCGGCAACGTGCAGGCCCAAAGCCCCCTGCCCTCGGACACTTCCGAGAACCTCATCTATTCGGGCAGGCGAGTGACCTCCGCTCTGACCGGAAACGACCAGATCGGCATGATCCGATGCCTGTCGGATAATCCGCAGGACCTGTCCGCGGCGGTCAGTCAGGCCAAGACCATGGCCGGTGGCAAGTACGACGTCACCGACGATTCGGCCCGGCTCTCCGGCGTCCTGCAATCCGTGCAGACGGTGCGTGATCTGGTGCGCATGGTGCTGCTGTCCGTCTGCCTCGCGGACGTACTGGTGCTGGCGATGGCGCTGGTCTTCTGGATTCGCTCACGCATCCATGAGATAGGCACGCTTCTGGCCCTCGGCATCGACAAGATGCGGATAGTCGCACAACTCGCCATCGAAACCGGACTCATGGCGGCGGTCGCCGCCCTGTGTTCGCTGGGCACCGGCGCCATGCTGTCGGGATACGTGTCTTCCCGACTGTTGCGCGATTCGGGCGTCGCGCCGTTGGAATCGTTGCACGTGGAGGCCTTGCCGCCTGAGCAGACGATGCTCATCCTGCTGCTCGGATGCGCGGTCATCGCCGTGGCTCTTGCCGTGTCATGCGCCGCCGTGCTGTCCAAATCCCCGAAATCCATTCTTTCCTCTATGCGTTAGGAGTCACCAATCATGTCTAACTGTCTGCAACTGGACCATGTCGATTACGCCTACGGCGCGGCGAAGATCCGTGTTCTTTCGGATGTCAGCGCGGATTTCGAATCCGGGAAGATGTATGCGATCACCGGCCCGTCCGGCGCCGGCAAGAGCACGCTGCTGTCGCTGCTGGCCGGCCTGGACGCCCCCTCCCGGGGAGTGGTCCGCTTCGAAGGGGAGGACATCGCCGCATCGGGCTATGCGAAGCACCGCCGGGAGCACGTGTCCCTGGTGTTCCAGGACCATAACCTGATCGACTACCTCACCCCCGAAGAGAACCTGCGGCTGGTCAGCGCCAAGGCCGATATGAAGATCCTCGAGGAACTGGGTTTGAGCCGTGAGGAATCCAAGCGCAACATCATGCACCTGTCGGGCGGCCAGCGTCAACGGGTGGCGGTCGGCCGCGCGCTGGTCGCCCCGGGCCGCGCGATCCTCGCGGACGAGCCGACGGGCAGCCTCGACCCGGAGATGACCGACGAGGTGATTCATCTGCTGCAGCACGCCGCCCATCAGCTCGGCAAATGCGTGATCGTGGTGACGCATTCCAAGCGCGTCGCCAACTCCGCCGATGTCGTGCTGCGTCTCAGGAGCAAGAAACTGACCCGGGCATGACCCACCTGGGCCGGGCGGCACCCCGGCGACGACCCGCATGGAATCATCGTCATAATGACGCCTGCGATCCCTGGACATGAGAAACCGCACCTCCGATCATCGAATCTGGATTACTCCAGTCCAACAATCGGGGTGCGGTTCAAAAGGCCCTTTTTTGTGTCGGATTACGAACCGCGCGTCTCACCGCTTGCCGTTGTAGATCTCGTTGTCGATCACATCGGCGAACACGCGATTGACGGCCGGGCGCACCACTTTCAGCGACGGTGTCAGGCACTTGTTCTCCTGCGTGAACTGCGTGTCCAGCACGGCGAACTTGCGTACGGATTCGGCGCGCGAGACCGTCGCATTCGCCTTGTCCACGTACTGCTGAATCTCCTCGCGCACCGCGGCGTTCGTGGCGAGCCGGTCGACCGGCGTCTCCGTGGACAGGCCGTGCGCGGGCAGCCACAATGCCAGCGACTCCGGATCGAGCGTCACCAACGCGCCGATGAACGGGCGCTGGTCGCCCACCACCACGCAGTGCTCCACGATCGGGCACTTGGCGATCTCTTCCTCCAGCGGAATGGGGGAGACGTTCTTGCCGCCGGCAGTAATAATAATGTCCTTGATGCGGCCGGTGATGACGATGTGGCCCTCATCATCGATCTCGGCCAAGTCGCCGGTCCTGAGCCAGCCGTCGGCGGTGAACGCCTCGGCCGTCTTCTCCGGCAGATTGTGGTAGCCGCGGAACACGTTCGGGCCCTTGACCTGCAGTTCGCCTTCGTCGGAAATGCGAATCGAGGAGCCGGGCGCGGGCTGGCCTACGGTGCCGATCACATTGTCGGTCACGCGCGTGGCGGCGAACGGGGCGGCGGTTTCGGTCATGCCATAACCCTGAATCATCGGCAGTCCGATGCCGTTGTAGAAATGCGCCAGATCGAGCGACAGTGGTGCGCCGCCGCAGGCCACGTACTTGATCTTCGGGCCCAGAGCACCGCGCACCGTGCGGTAGACGAGCGTTTCGTACTTGGCGCGCTCGGCGATTTCGGCAAACGTGTGCTGCTCGCCGGCCTGCTCCTTGCGGCTCCAGACGCGCGCGGCCTCGGCGGCCTTGACAAACAGGCGGCCCTTCCAGCCGGCACCGGCCTTGTGCGAGGCGGCGTTGTATACCTTCTCGAACACGCGCGGCACGCCCAGCAGGTAGGTCGGTTCAAACGAACGCAGGTCCGGCAGCAGGGTTTTGGTGTCCGGCAGATAACCGACCACGCCGTCATCGGAGGCGATGGAGGCGTACTGGATGAATCGCGCGAAGCAGTGGGCCAGCGGCAGGAAGAGCAGCAGGCGCGGATGGTCGTCAAGCACCACTTCATGCAACGCCTGCGAGGCGGAGATGGTGATGGACACGAAGTTCTTGTGGGTCAGTTCGGCACCCTTCGGGTTGCCGGTGGAGCCCGAAGTGTAGACGATGGTGGCCAGATCGTCGGCGCGCACGGTGGCCACGCGCTCGTTCAGTTCCTCGTCCGAAACAGCCACGCCCAGACCTTCGAGCGCGCCCAGCGCGTTGCCCTCGATCATGAGAATCTGCTTCAAGGCAGGACAGTGGTCCTTGACCGAGTCGAGCCGGTCGAAGCGCTCGCGGTTGTCGGCAAAGGCCAGCTTGACCGCCGAATCGTTCATGATGCGCTGGGCTTGCGGGGCGGAGTCGGTGTCGTAGATCGGCACGCTTACCGCGCCCACTGCGGCCAGTGCGAAATCGAGAATGCCCCATTCGAGACGGGTGGAGGAAAAGATGGTCACCGCGTCGCCCTTGGCGATGCCGAGCGCGATCAGGCCCTTGGCGGCCGAGACCACGCGCTCGTGGAATTCGCCGGTGGTGACGTTCTGCCAGCGGCCGGGGCCGATTTTCTTGGCGGCGATTACCGTGTCCGCGCCGGTGCGGGCAAGGCGATCGGTAAGTAGGGAGTAGATGGTCTGGTTGTCGCGGATTTCGATGGATTCGCCAGGCGTGGTGTAGTGGTCAAGCATAAGCGGGCCGTGTCCTTACGTGCGTTGCGTGATGGCTGTTGACAAAATCGAGCCATTCTGACAAGTTAGGTTACGCTGGCGTAAGGTTGCGCGCGTTGTGGGCAATGGAGAAGTTGTCTGTCTGGTTTTGTGGATTGTATACAACGCCGTGTCTAACCGGTTTGCTCTACGGTTATGACACCGTGTCCATTTCGGGAGCCATCGACTTCCTGCAGGACAAGTACGCGCTGAGCCCGGCCCTGCAGGGTCTGGTCATCAGCTCCATCATGATCGGCGGCGTGATCGGCGCCGGCTTCTCCGGCTTCCTGTCCGATAAGTACGGCCGCCGCCGAAGCACTGGTCGCCGCGCAAAAAGCAGCACTAGGCCGCGTTTGCTGCGTCTATTGGCGAATTGATCATATGGGTCGTCTGCGTGCAGACGACCCTTTTGCGTTCCGTCGGCTTCTGACACCGTAGAAACGTGCTTTCTCGGCTTCGAGGGGCTGATTTTGCCTTATCTGGAAGTCTACTTCCACTTCGAGGGGCTGATGCCCAAGTAGACACGGCCCTAAAACGGCGGAATGACGTTGACGTGTAGCCGTTTATACTTCCGATTACATGGATGAGGAGCCCCTCGAAGCGGAGATAGACTTCCGGCAAATGCGAAATCAGCCCCTTGAAACGGAAGTAGGCCTCCGGCAAACGCAAAAATGAGCCTCCTCGAAACGGATAAATGCACGTATTGGGTGTAGTGGATGCTTCAGCCCCTGATATCGAAGCATATTTTTTTTGGTTGGCGCGTCTAGCATGCGCACTCCGCAATCGATAATTCTGTGGCCTCTCTCACTTTAAAAGTCTGGCGTGTGCGAGGGCGTTCGCTTAAGGTGAATGGGATTGCGCGGAATGTGGAGCGCAGGTACACATGACGAGGGCACACCGCAACAACACGGCAAGGGGAAGCGGACCATGTTCGACAAACGACTGTTCCAATTGGCGCCTGGCTTGAAAAAACTCATAGCTGGCAAAGTGGCCCTGATGTGGGTAGGTCTGCTTGCCAACATTGGTTTTATGCTGTCGCTGGTAATGCTGCTGAACAGCTTACTGACCGCTGTGGCACCGCCGCTGCTCCAATGCGGCGGCACTTCGCAAGGCGCGGCCTGCCCCGTGCCGTTGTCTGATCGGCACGGCGCGGATGTGCTGCCCATGGCTGGCGACGTCATGATTTACGTGCTGCTTGCGCTGGTCTGTATAGCGGTCCGTTACACGGCCACCACGCACGCCACCCGTCTCGGCACCGAAGCCGCCGAACGAGTCAAGCTCGCTTTGCGCTCCAAGCTGTACCGCAAAATGGTGGCACTCGGCCCGTCCTACAAAACCCGCATCAAGACCTCGGATGTGGTGCAATCCGCCGGCGAAGGTGTTGAACAGATTCAAAGCTTCTTTGAACTGTTCCTGCCGCAGCTCTTCTATGCGATTCTTGCGCCAATCACCTTGTTCGTGGCCATTGCGCCGATTAACGTGCCCGCCGCTGCCGTCATGCTGGTCTGCGCGCCGTTCATCATCATCGTGACCGGCATCGTCTCCATGACCGCCGCCCGCGCCTTCAAAAAATACTGGGGCCGATACACCGACATGGGTGCCGCATTCCTCGACAACCTGCAAGGCCTCGAAACCCTGAAGAACTTCGACGCCGACGACCGTGCCGCCGCCGAAATGGACAAGAAGGCCGAAGGCTTCCGCGTCATGACCATGCGCGTGCTGCAGATCCAGCTGCGCTCGCTGACCGCCATGGATATCGTGGCCTACGGCGGTGCGGCGGCCGGCATTGGTGTGGCTCTATGGCAGTATGCGCATACCGCCGCGGCCGCCGCAGGAGCCAGCGCCGCCGGCTGGTCGCCGGTCATGCTCGCCGCCCACCTGCCCGGTGCGTTCGCCTACCTGGCCTACGGCCTGCAATACCTGATGCCATTCGGAGCGGGCTTCCCGCTCACCCTCGCCGGACTGTTGCTGATCGTGCTGCTGTCCGCCGAATTCTTCATCCCCATGCGCCAACTCGGCTCCTACTTCCACGTGGCGATGAACGGCATGACCTCCACCAAACGGATCTTCGCCCTGCTGGACACCCCCGAGCCCGCCCACGGCACTGCCACGCTGCCGGCCACCGCTGGCACCGATGCCGGGACTGATGCCGGTACCAAGGCCGGGGCCAAGGCCGATGGCGGAATCACCGTCAGCTTCGACCACGTCGGCTATTCCTATGACAGCGCCGATTCCGGTGCCGCCATTCAACAAACGAATTCCGCGCCGGCACCTGCGCTCACCGACCTCACCTTCACTGCCTACCCCGGTCAACTCACCGCCATCGTCGGCATCTCCGGTTCCGGCAAATCCACGGCTGCCGCGCTGCTTGCCGGTACGTTGACCGGATACCAAGGCTCGCTTACGCTGAACGGCGTCAAGGTATCCGACCTGTCCGGAGAGACGCTCGCCCGAACCATCACCCTGATCGGTGCCAGTAGCCATCTGTTTGCCGGTACTCTGCGTGAGAACCTTCTGATGGCTTTGCCCGATGACGGCCAGAACGGTGAAGCCGCGTCCGACGCCGTGGATTCCCGTCTCTGGGACACGCTCGAACAGGCCCGTATCGCCGACTTCGTGCGTTCGCAGCAGGACGGCCTTGACATGCCGATTGAGTCCGATGCCGCCAACCTGTCCGGCGGCCAACGCCAGCGCATCGCCATCGCCCGCGCGCTCCTGCATGATTCGCCGGTATTTGTGTTCGATGAGGCGACCAGCAGCGTTGACATGGAATCCGAAGAGCTGATCCTGGATACAATTCGCGAATTGGCGCAATCCCGCGGCAAGACGGTTATTATGATCACCCATCGCATGGCCAACGCCGAACACGCTGATCAAGTGGTGGTGCTCGAACACGGCAAGTCGGTTGAGAGGGGCACCCATACCGAGCTGATGACGGCGGACGGCGTCTACGCCAAGCTGTTTACCACGCAGGCAGATATTGAGAACTTCGGAGAAGGCCATGCTCGGCGTGTGCTGCAGGTTGGTTCCCGCAAGCAGGAGCTGTCCGACGACAGTCGGACTGAGGGTGGCGCAGCGCGCGTAAGCGCAGAGGCGGGTATGACGGTTGACCGCCTGCAGTCAGCTTTGCCGACGGCTTCCGTTGGCGGGAGTGAGCAGGCCTCGGCTGAGACTCCGGCTGGTGTTGCAAATAGCGATTCGTCTTCCAAAATGAGCACATTCCAAGTGATCAGGCGACTGCTTAAGGAAGCCCGACCTCTGGCAGGACTGATGGCAGCGGCCTCCACCGCCGGCACCATCGGCCATCTTTCGGCCACTTTCCTGCCCGTGTTCGGCATTATCGCGGCATTTGCACTTACCGGTAATCCGGTGTGGGGCATGGGTGTTGCGCCCGCCGTCATCATGATGATTATCTGTGCTCTTCTGCGTGGCATCACCCGATACATTGAACAATATCTGAACCACAATGTGGCATTCCATCTGCTCGCACTCTTCCGTTCCAAGGCGTTCGCCGCGTTGCGCAGACTGGCGCCGGCCAAGCTCGCGGGCAAAGGTAAGGGCAACCTTATCGCCATGCTGACCACCGATGTGGAACTGCTTGAGATCTTCTTTGCCCACACCATCAGTCCGGTGGCCATCGCGGTAACCTCCACCATCATCTACACGATTGTGGCCGCCACCCTAAGCCCATGGATGGCGCTGGCGTTGATTGCCGCCCACCTGGTTATCGGCATCCTTGTGCCGCGATTCTTTGCCACCGGCGTACGTAACCTTGGCCCTGCCATCCGTGGCGCTGCCGGAGAACTCGACGATGTGATACTCGATGACATGCGCGGCCTGGACGAAATCATCCGATTTGGTCGCGGCGAGGAACGTGCGCAGGCCATCGAGGACCGTACCCATGCGTTGTGGAAGGATCACGCCAAACTCAGCAAGGTCAACGGCCGTTTCACCGGAATCAGCGGACTCTTGGTGGCTGTGCTCACAGCGGCTTCGGTCGCCGTGGCTATTGCCTGTGCCGGCGCGAACCCGCAGAGCATTCCGGCTCTGATTGCCGCCTTCGTGCTGTTCGCCGGCTCGTTCGGACCGACTTTGGCGCTCGCCGCCTTGCCCGCTAACCTGACTCAGACCTTCGCGTCCGCTAGCCGACTGTTCGGACTGATGGACGAGGTGCCCGCTGTGACCGAGAACGGCACTGTTGTGCCGCAGGAGTATATGGGCATGCGTCTTGATGACGTCACCTTTGCATATGCGGGGGAGCGCGAAGTCCTGTCCGACTTCTCGCTTGACGTGCCGCAGCATGGCGTGCTGGGTATCCAGGGGCCGTCCGGCCGAGGCAAGTCCACCATGCTCAAGCTGCTGCTGCGCTACTGGGATCCGCAGCGCGGTCAGGTGACGTTGTCCGGCACGCCGTTGCCCGAGGTCGATGTGCATGCTCGCCGACGTATTCAGGCCATGATGAGCCAGGAAACCCACCTGTTTGATGGCTCTATCCGAGACAATCTGCTGATTGCTTTGCCTGAGTCCGAGGTTGAAGCTGCAAATGTTGCAGGCAATGGGGAAGTGGGTGCCAAGACCGTTGATTCCCGACAGCAGCGGTTGGCGGCGCAATCGGCAGAGGGCGATGCCGTTCAGGTGGCAGCATCTGACGGTCTCGACGCTCGTTTGCGTCAGGCTCTCGCCAAGGCCTCCGTGCTTGATCTCATTGATTCCCTGCCCGATGGCCTTGATACTCAGGTAGGCGAGTTGGGCGACCGTCTATCCGAAGGTGAACGCCAGCGTATCGGTTTGGCTCGTGTGTTCCTGCGCAATGCTGATCTGGTGCTTTTCGACGAGCCGACCAGCCGTTTGGATGCTTTGAACGAGGCTATTATTCTACGTTCCATTCACGCTATGGCCGTGGGTGAGCAGCATGCAGACAAGGAGCGCGGCGCGGCTGTGGTGCTGGTCTCCCACCGCGAATCCGCCATGCGCATTGCTGATGCGGTACTCAATCTGTAACTGCCTGTAACTACGCGGGAATTACATCGCATTGCGTTACGTTACCGCGTTGCACTGCGGTTCCTCGCGGGTGGCGGCGATGCCATCTCCGGTCGTCATTGCGTTGCTGCGTTTGTGTTGCGATATGTGATGCGGCAACGCAGCAATGCGGCAATGCAATGTGATGTGGCAACGTGGCAACGTAGCGATGCAATAACGCGACAACGTGACAACGTAGCGATGCAATAACGCGGCAACATGGCAACATGGCAATGCAGTAACGCAACGCAGCATTCACGCCTTGATCAAAGTGCCGATGATGAGCGCCTTCTGCAGCCCTGGGCGGAACAGGTCGTGAAATTCATGCGACATTTCGGTTTCGAGTTTGACCGATGCATGGATGTCGTCAGTGCGAAGGCGTGCCTGTTCGGTGCCGATGATGTGCTCGAGCACCGCGAATCCCTCTTCGGTTTTGCCGGCTTGAATGAGGAATCGTGGGCTTTCCGGTGCTCGCACCATGGAGAGCAGGAACGCGGCGGCCGGAATCGCACCCAGCCTCAGCATCCAACGCCAACCGGCGTTGACATCCCAGCTTCTGGAACCGTAGGAGGCGATGATGTAGTTGATGACATTGGTCAGGAAGATGCCGCATACCGCGAGGAGCTGATAGGAAAAGGCAAGCAGACCGCGGATATTGACCGGCGCTTAAGGCCAGACCGAACGTATATTTGCCCGATCCGTGAGTACGTATGGTTGTTCCCAAGGGATTGCGCTGCTTGGAAGCAGCTTGAAACAGGCCCGCCATGTGCTTTTCCTCTCAATACAGCTATGGGGGGTGCCTGTTCATACTAGTCAGATTCTTGTCATATGGCGTTGAATATCTACAAATGTGGGCACTGGTGAGGCGGCTGAGTGGTGGAATCGCGCCGTGGTGTGTGGGTGTTGGGGACTCACGAGCATGCTGCGCGTTATTTGGTGGTGTGCTGAGAGTCGGGACCTACTCACGTTGGGGGAGGGGATGAAGAGCCTCTGAGACAAGTCGCTGTTCGACTGGAGATTTGCTCACGTGGAAAGCATGGAAAAGGCGAAAAAAATCAGGCGTGTCGGGTGATTTGACAAATTGGTACACAGGTGTATCATCTTAGGTATTGGTACACGGGTGTACCAAAGAAAACACCCCAAGGAAAGGTGGCCAGAGGAGACTTCGCAAGCGGCCAAACGAATTGAAATCCAACGCAGCAGTCGATTCGTTTTTGGCAATCGGAAGGCAGTCGTCAACAATCGGAAGGCAGCCAAAGACAGCCGGAAGATAACCGAGAAGTAACCGGACGAAAACCGGAAGCCAGTCGGAAGAAAGCCAACCACCCGCAAGTCAACTCCAATGGTCCAGAAGGAGATAACATGCGCAACACCAAGAAGGTCATCGCGGCAACGGCAGCCGTGGCCACGCTCGTCGGTCTCGCCGCCTGCGGCAGCAGCAACGACAACGGCGCCAACAAGGGTGACGCTGACAAGGCCGAACTCGTGTTCTGGGGCTGGGATTCCGGCAACTCGATGAAGGAAATCCTCGCTGACTTCGAGAAGGCCAACCCCGGCATCGCCGTCAAGTTCAACAACACCGGCACCGCCGAGAAGACCTCCACCGCGCTCTCCAACGCCATCGCCGCAGGCAACGGCGCCCCTGACGTCGTGATGCTCGAAGATCCGACCGTCACCCAGTTCGCCGTCACCGATGGCCTCGTGGACCTGAGCGAATTCGGCGCCGACAAACTCGCCGACGACTTCGCCGCCGGCCCGTGGAACAAGCTCCAGTACAACAACAAGCCGTACGCTCTGCCGATTGATTCCGGCCCCGAAATGTTCTTCTACAACAAGGCAGTGTTCGACAAGGCCGGCGTGGACGGCGAGTCCATCAAGACCTGGAACGACTACTACGAGGCCGCCAAGAAGATCCGTGCCACCGGCTCCTACATCACCAATCTGGCCGGTACCTCCAACGACTATCAGCCGTTCACCGCCCAGATCTGGCAGGCCGGTGCCCAGCCGTGGAAGGTCGATGGCGAGAACATCACCATCAACATGACCAAGGACGAGGGCATGCAGCGCTATATCCAATTCGTCCAGAAGCTCATCGACGAAGACCTCGTGGACGCCAAGACCCCGAACTGGTCCGACGATTGGAACCGCGAGCTCAACGATGGCACCCTCGCCTCCCTGACCATCGGCGCTTGGATGCCGATCAACCTCATGACCGGCGCCCCCGATCAGGCCGGCAACTGGCGCGTCGCCCAGCTGCCGCAGTGGGAGGAAGGCAAGGAAGTCTCCGCCGAAGACGGTGGCTCTGCACTTGCCGTCACCTCGCAGTCCAAGAACCAGGCCGCTGCCTACAAGCTCGTTGAGTACATGACTCATGGCGAGGGCGCTCAGACCATGGCCGACACCGGTACCTTCCCGTCCCTGAAGAAGATCCTCCGGTCCGACTCCTTCACCGACCCGACCACCGAGTCCAACAAGAAGACCAACGACTACTTCGGCGGTCAGAACGTCAACGAAGTCCTTTCCGCCGCGGCTCAGCGCCCGACCGAGAAGTTCCAGTACCTGCCGTACAACCCGTACGCCCAGACCGCTTACGGCGACGAAGTCTCCAAGGCCTACTCCGGCGACATCACCCTGGAGAAGGCGCTTGAAAACTATGCCAACAAGCTCGCCGAGCAAGGCAAGCAGCAGGGCTACAACGTCACCGTCAAGTGACGCAACCGATCTATTGCCGGTACATCCGGCACTGACCAACAATCAAAACCTGCGGCTAGGCCACTCTCCTTCCGCCTAGCCGCCCGATCTCCCAAAGCGGGGATGCTCCCCAGTGTCCCCGCTTTCCCGTGCCCTCGCCTGACGTGACCGCTCCAATCGAGCGACCCCCTGGTAGCGGGCGCAGCACAGCAATCCGTATTCCAAGAAAGCAATCGATTATGTCCGATCAAACAATGGCCGCAGCCCCGCAGCCAACGGTGGGAATCCTGCCTGAGGAGGCGGATCTGCACACGGCCGAGGCCCGCGTCAACAAGCACAAGGCCGACTGGCGCGGCTGGAAGTTCATGTGGCCGTTCGCCGTGGTGTTCGTCTTCGTGTTCATCATCCCAATTGTGTACGCCATTTACATCTCCTTCTTCAAGAAGCAGATGGTCGGCGGCACCAAGTTCGTCGGCTTCGAGAACTACGCCCGACTGATTCAGGATCCGCAGTTCTGGAGCTCGGTGGGCCGCGTCACTATCTTCACCGTATTCCAGGTGCCGATCATGCTGTTTCTGGCCGCAGCCATGGCCCTCGCTTTGGATTCGATGAAGCTGCATGGCACCAAGTTCTTCCGCATCTCCACATTCCTGCCCTATGCGGTGCCCGCAGTGGTCTCCACCATGATTTGGGGTTTCGTGTATGGCGCCAAATACGGTCTGGTCGGCTCCCTCAACGACTTCCTCGGCACCAACATCGATGTGCTCAACCCCGACGTGCTGCTTGCATCCATCGCGAACATCAACACGTGGGAATATGCCGGCTACAACATGCTGATTTTTTACAGCTCCCTAAGCACCATTCCACACAGCTTGTATGAGGCCGCCTCCATCGACGGCGCTTCGGAGTGGCAGATTGTTAAGAAGATCAAGCTGCCGGAGCTGAAGGGCTCGCTGGCCATCACGGTGATCTTCTCGATCATCGGCAGCTTCCAGCTGTTCAACGAGCCGAGCATTTTGCAGAACATGGTTCCGGGCAACGCGATCACCACGTACTACACGCCGAACATGTACGCCTACAACCTGAGCTTCACCGGCAATCAGAGCAACTATGCCGCAGCTCTGGCCATCGTGATGGCCATCATCACCATGGCCATTGCGTATGTCGTCCAGCTTAAGAGTATGAAGGAGCAGATGAAGTAATTATGAGCACTGCAACCATGACTTCAACAACAACCATGACCCTGGCCGATCTCAAGGCTCAGGAAAAGGCCGCCAAGAAGGCCGAGAAGGAGCGTCAGAAGCGCATCGACGCCGACGAGAAGGCCGAGCGCAAGCGCGCCGCCAAAACCGGTTTCTCCAACCCGGCGAACCCGACCCGCTCGATGGCCCTGACCATCGTGTGCGCGATTTTCGCGGTCTACTGCCTCTTCCCGTTTGTCTACCTGATGATTAACGCCACCAAGACCCAGTCCGACTTCACTTCGACGTTCGGCCTCGGTTTCGGCAAAACGTTCGCCCTGTTCGACAACATCGCCACGGTGTTCACCTATCAGGACGGTATCTTCGGCCGCTGGTTCGTCAACACGATTCTGTATGTGGTGGTCGGCGCCGGCGGTGCCACCTTGCTGGCCATCATGGGCGGCTATGCGCTGGCCAAGTTCCGCTTCCCCGGCCGTAAGCTGTGCTTCGTGATCATCATCGGCGCCATTTCGGTGCCGGGTATCGCGCTGGCCGTGCCGCAGTTCCTGCTGTTCGCCAAGATGGGCCTCACGAACACCCCGTGGTCGATGATTATCCCGAGTTTGGTATCCACGTTCGGTCTGTATCTGATGTGGATCTTCTCCGATCAGGCCGTGCCGGATGAGCTGCTTGAAGCCGCGCGCGTGGATGGTGCCGGCGAGTTCCGCACCTTCTTCCAGATTTCCCTGCCGCTGTTGGCACCCGGCATCGTGACCACTGCATTGTTCGCCATTGTAGCGACGTGGAACAACTACTTCCTGCCGTTGATCATGTTGAAGGATTCCAACTGGTACCCGTTGACGATCGGTCTGAACCAGTGGAAGGACCAGGCTTCAACCGCAGGCGGTCAAGCTATCCAAAACCTCGTGATTACCGGTTCGCTGATCACGATCATCCCTCTGGTGATTGCGTTCCTGTGCCTGCAGAAGTACTGGCAGTCAGGCCTCGCCGCAGGCGCCGTCAAGGAGTAACCTCTGGCTCCCTCTGACGGGAGCTGGCCGCGGAGCGGACTGAGGGTGGTCATATGGGGATTCGACTGGCGACCACCCCCAGTCAGCTTCGCTGACAGCCCCGCCAGCGGGGGCGGCCTCTCTGGTGTTCACAACCTGCAAGCACAGCACTTCCCGCAAACCGATACAATAAAGGATTTGATTAATATGACTACTCATAGAGCATTTAGGTGGCCGTCCCTGCTGACGGAATCCGGCCGCGGCATCGCGTTCGGCGGCGACTACAACCCGGACCAGTGGCCCGAGGAGACGCTGGACGAGGATATCCGTCTCATGGGTGAGGCCGGCGTGAACGTCGTATCGCTGGCAATTTTCAGCTGGGACAAGATCGAGCCGGTCGAGGGCGCGTTCACGTTCGAGTGGCTCGACCATGTGATCGACAGGCTCGGCAGAGCCGGCATCGCCGTGGACTTGGCCTCCGCCACAGCCGCCGCGCCGCTGTGGCTGTACGAATCCCATCCAGAGGTGCTGCCGGTAGACCGGTATGGTCATACCGTCAACGCGGGCTCACGCCAGTCGTGGCAGCCAACAAGCCCGGTGTTCAAGGAATACGCGCTGCGCCTGTGCCGCAGACTTGCCGAACACTACAAGGACAACCCGTATGTGACCGCCTGGCACATGGGCAACGAATACGGCTGGAACAACCGCTACGACTACTCCGACAACGCCTTGGCCGCGTTCCGCACGTGGTGCGAGGCCAAGTACGGTACCATCGACGCGTTGAACGAGGCGTGGGGCACGGCCTTCTGGTCGCAGCACGTGAACAGTTTCGACGAGGTGCTGCTGCCACGTCACATGGGCGGCGACGCCATGGTCAACCCGTCGCAGCAGTTGGATTACGAGCGGTTCGGCAACGACATGCTGCTCGACTTCTACAAAGCCGAACGCGACGCCATCGAGCAGATCTGCCCCGACAAGCCGTTCACCACGAACTTCATGGTCTCCACCGACCAGTGCGTCATGAACTACGCCAAATGGGCGGATGAGGTGGACTTCGTGTCCAACGATCACTACTTCCATGAGGGCGAATCCCACCTGGACGAACTCGCCTGCTCGGACGCGCTCATGGACTCCCTCGCGCTGGGCAAGCCGTGGTACGTGATGGAGCACTCCACCTCAGCCGTGCAGTGGAAGCCGCTGAACACACGCAAACGGGCCGGCGAACTCATGCGCGACTCCCTGGCCCACGTGGCCATGGGCGCCGACGCCATCTGCTTTTTCCAATGGCGGCAATCCAAGTCGGGCGCCGAGGCGTTCCACTCCGCCATGCTGCCCCACGCGGGTGCCGATTCCAAGGTCTTCCGCGGCGTATGCGAGCTCGGTAAGGCGCTGAAGACCCTCTCCGACGCCGGGCTGCAGGGCACTGAGCTCGAGCGTGCCGGCACGGCGATCCTGTTCAGCGCGGAATCCGAATGGGCCACACGCTCCGAAACCCTGCCCAGCATGAAACTCAACCACTGGCACGACGTGCGCGACTGGTACCGCGGCTTCCTGGATGCCGGGCTGCGCGCGGACGTGGTGCCGCTCGCCTACGACTGGACCGGCTACAAAACCATCGTGCTGCCCACCGTGCTCAGCCTGTCCGACGAAGACGTTCTCCGTATCGCCGACTTCGCGAAGGCCGGCGGAACCGTCATCGTCGGCTATGCCGCCGGCCTGATCGACGAGCACTTCCACATCGGCCTCGGCGGCTACCCCGGCGCCGGCAACGGGCTCCTACGCGACATGCTCGGCATCCGCTCCGAAGAATTCAACATCCTCGGTGAAGAAGCCGAAGGCGAGCCCAGCGAAATCAGCCTGTCCAATGGTCTGACGACCCGCCTGTGGCAGAACGACGTGACTTCCGTAGCCGCGGACACCACAGTGCTTGCCTCTTACGCAGGTGAGTCCGCCGCCGACTGGGAGCTGGAGCGCACCCCCGCCATCACCAGCCGCCCCTATGGCAACGGTACCGCCATCTACGTGGGCTGCGACCTCAACCGTCACGACATTGCCCAGTTGCTCAAAGCACTTGGCTCCCGATGGCAGGAGTTGTCGGCGCAGCCGACTGAGAGTGGTCAAACTCCAACCTATCCCACCACAGATCCCCGCATCCTGCACACCATCCGCCGATCCGCAGACGGCTCCACCCGCTTCGATTTCTACCTCAACCGCTCAAACCAGCCCGTTGCCGTCAACGGCATTGAGGGAGAACCAATCATCGCCTACCGTTGCGAGGCCGACACCACCGGCTATACGCTGAACCGCAATGCCATTCTTATTGCTAAAGCGTCCTGCTAGACCGCGCTAGAATGGCAATGTTGTCCAGATAGAGGAGTGCGGCATGAGCGGCGAGAAAACAGCCAAGCGTCGAGTGACGCTACGCGATGTCGCTCAGGCCGCCGGTGTATCGCTCAAAACTGCGTCGAACGTGATCAATGGCTCTGGGCGTATGACCGATGAGACCCGTGCCAAGGTCGAGTCGGTCATTAAGGACCTCGACTACCGAGTCAACGTGGCCGCCCGCAACCTGAATCGCGATCACACCGGTTTCATCACCCTTGCCGTGCCTTCGCTGATTCCGCCATATCTGGCCGAGTTGGCCAATCGCACCATTGACGCCGCCCGTCAGCGCGACTACTCCGTATACGTCACCACGTATGCAGAGGGCTCGGCCAAAGGAGCGCGCGATCTGCTGAAGAAGTTCAACTCCACGGTGTCCGATGGCATGATCCTTTCCATGAGCGAGGTGGAAAACATTTCGCCCGATGATCTGAAGGTTGATTTTCCGCTGGTCATCGTTGGCGCGCGTACCACGTGGGGCATTGTGGATCACGTGACCCCAGACGATGTATCCGCAGCCGCCATGGCCGCAGGCTACCTGTATGACCGCGGTTCCACCAGACTTGCAGTGATCGGTGCCCGTGACGTTTACGACGAAGATGCATTGCTGAATGCCGTAGAAGGCAACGCGCAGCTGCGTCTGCGCGGCATCATCGAAGAGACCCGTAGGCGTGGGCTCTCCTTGGATCCGCAGCTGATTGGCAACACCGATCAGGATTGGACCATCGGAGCCGGTGCCCGTGTGACCCAGCGGCTCATTGATTCCGGCGTGCCATTCGACGGTGTGATTGCCTTGAACGATCAGTTGGCCATCGGCGCATTGACCGCTCTGCGCACCGCTGGTTATGAGGTGCCCGTGCAGGTGCAGGTCATCGGCTTCGATAACAACGAGGAAGCCCCCTACCTGCAGATTCCGCTGACCACCATGGATTCCCGCCTTGACTGGACGGCTCCCACGGCAGTGAATCGCATCCTCGGACGCATCGACGGCAGCATCACCAAGTCCGAACTGCTCACCACCGAATCCCAGGTCATCGCCCGCGCCTCCACACGCTGAACGACATTGCTGTAATGCTGGTGTTGCTGTACTGGGCCGTACGAGGCGTTGATACACCGGTTGACCAACACGGCATAAAGTGCTAAGGTGACGATTGCGTGGTACACAGCTGTACCGCGTGGCGCATAAGGAAAGGAAGCGCCAAGCATCACTGGGCGTTCGTTCTGAGCGTTCACCATTCAAAGGAGAAAAAGCATGCGCCGAAATACCGCGCTTACTCGCATTATGGCATCCGGCGTGGCCGCCATAATGCTCTGCGCAGGAGGCACGTTCACTGTAAACGCCGCCGAAGAAGAACCAGTTAAAGCCGACGTCTCGGTCAAGGCCATCCAAGGCTTAAGCGATGATTTCATCGGCGGTATGGACGTCTCATCCATGCTCTCGCTGGAAGAAAGCGGCGTCACGTTCAAGAACGCCAATGGCGAGGTCGAGGATTTGTTCACGTTGCTCAAGGAATCCGGCGTGAACTATGTGCGTCTGCGTGTGTGGAACGATCCGTTCACCGCAGACGGCCAAGGATATGGCGGCGGCAACGTCAACGCCGATCGCGCACTGACCATGGCCAAGCGAGCCACGGCAGCAGGGCTGAAAGTGCTGGTCGACTTCCATTACTCCGATTTCTGGGCCGACCCCAGCAAGCAGCAGGTGCCCAAGGCGTGGAAATCCTTTGAAGGCGACGCGGACAAAACCGCCGACACCGTATACGACTACACCAAGCAGACTCTGACCACGTTCAAACAAGCCGGCGTGGACGTCGGCATGGTGCAGGTCGGCAACGAAACCACTGCGAAAATCGCCGGCATCTCCGGCTGGGACGGCATGTCCAAAGTATTCTCCGCAGGTTCCAAAGCCATACGCGAAGTGCTCCCCGAAGCCAAGGTCGTCATTCATTTCACCAACCCGGAGAAAGCCGGCACCTACGCCACTTACGCCAAACAGTTGAGCAACCACAATGTGGATTACGATGTGTTCGCCAGCTCCTACTACCCGTTCTGGCATGGCACCACCGAAAACCTCACCAGCGTGCTCAAGAACGTGGCCTCCACTTATAAGAAAGATGTGATGGTGGCGGAAACGTCGTGGGCATACACCTTGGATGATGGCGACGACGATTCCAACACAGTGCCCAGTAAAGTAACCGCCGATAACCTCAAGAAATACGACATCAGCCCGCAAGGCCAGGCCGATGAGATTCGCGCGGTCGCCGAGGCCGTGAACAATATCGGCGACAATGATGGCGATGGCGAAAACGACGGCCTGGGTGTGTTCTACTGGGAGCCCGCATGGGTGCCCGTGGGCACCGGCGGCAAGGATAACGCCGAACTGGTGGATACGTGGAACAAGTACGGTGGCGGCTGGGCCACTGAAGCGGCCGGCGAATACGATCCCAATGACGCCGGCCTGTACTGGGGCGGCTCAGGTGTCGACAACCAAGCTTTGTTCGATTTCGATGGCAAGGCGCTCGCCTCTCTGCCGACGTTCAAGTACATTCACACCGGTGCCGTCACCGATCATGTGTTCACCAAGATAGATCCAGTGGAGATTACCGCGACTGACTCGGATTCCATCGACGCGATCAAAGCGCAATTGCCGAGTGAGGTGGCCGCACACTATCAGGATGGGGTGGACGAGACCGAAACCGTGACCTGGCAATCCGCTGCGCTTGACTGGATTCGTGGCGCAGGCACATACACCATCACCGGCACCACCAACGCTGGCCACGACGTGACCGTCACCGTCACCGTCACCGCCACTCCCGCCAAGGATTACGTAACGGACGGCAGCTTCGAGAACGCTGAGAACGATAAGAACTGGACCATTGCCGGCACCGGTGCGTCCATCACCGAAGACAGTGGCAACGCCGCCGACGGCAAGCGCGCGCTGAAGTTTTGGGCATCCGATGCCTACAGTTTCTCCGCCACGCAGACCATCACCGGACTCGAGCCTGGCGAATACGTGCTGACCGCCATGAGCCAAGGCGCGGCAGCGGACAACGCCGCTATTACCGATGGTGTGGCCCTCTCCGCCACAACGGGTGGCAAGACCACGTCCGATGCGCTGGAACTCAACGGTTGGGTTAAGTTCGATACCGCCACCGTGCCTGTCACCGTGGGTGCTGATGGCACAGCGACCATCACCATCACGGGCAACCTGCCTGCCGACGCATGGGGCAATGTGGACAAGGTCTCACTCGTCAAAAAGACCGAAACTCCGGTGAAGCCATCCACGGAGAACCTGGACAAGGCCGTGGCCGAAGCCGGGAAAATCAATCGCGATGAGTACACCAACGAGTCGCTCGCCAAACTCGATCAGGCGCTTGCCGCCGCTGACGTGCTGCTTGCCGGCAGCACCTACACCGAGCAGGACGTGAACGATGTGATCAAGCTTGTTGCCGATGCCATTGCCGGCCTCGCCCAAAAGGAGGTCTCCAGCCTGACCGTCACGCCAAGCAAAACCACCTATCAGGTGGGCGATGCCATCGATGCCGACCATGATCTCAAGGTCGTGGGCAACTATTCCGCAGGCATGGGCAACGTGACGCTTTCCGCCGACCAGTTCACGCTCGATTACGATTTCTCCGCTCCCGCTGATGCGGCGAAGGTTACCGTAACGCTCAAGTCGAATCCGAATGTCACCGAAACCTATACGGTTGCGGTTACCGCTCGGGCCGAAGGTGGTTCCGGCAACGGCTCGGACGGTGCGGGTAATGGCGGGGCTACTATCAATCCCGATACGGGCGAGGGCGATAAGACCAACGGTGCGAATGGCGACAAGATCACTGGTGTGCTGAGCAATACCGGTAGCGCGGTGACTGCCGTGGGTCTTGCGGTTGTCGTTCTCGGCGTGGCCGGCGGGGTCTCGCTTGCTTTGCGTCGTAAGCGCTCCTGATAGAGACTGATGCGGCATTATGATGCGGTTGCCGGCAGCCGGCAACCGGCTGTCAGATGCCATCTGTCGGTTTTCGTCTGCTTGGATGCCATCTGTCGGCTGTCGTTTATCGGTTGTCGGCTGTCAGATGCGTCTGTCTCGGCGCAGCGATGCGATTCTGTCCCGGTTCGTGCATCAATCGTTTGATGTGGGTACTAGGACAGAAATCACTGTCCCGGTTTGCGAAAACGGGTGTTTTTCGCGTACCGGGACAATTCCCGTTGCCCCGGTTTGCACGTCAATCGTTCTATGTGAGAACCGGGACAGTATGTTGATTTCGGGATTGGCTGTATTCCGCAGATTCTGTTTGTCAGGTATGTGGACTTTGAGGATTGGCTTGTCCTGGTCCTCGAAAATGGTCCGAAATTGCGTACTGGGACAACGATTTCTGCTCCGGCGCAAACGTCAATCGATCGACGCCTCTACCGGGGCAAATTCGCGCCCGAGAACAATAGGGCGAGGGCCGGTCGCAGGAGTAGAGCGTGATGTTGTCATGATTGCGCCCGGCTCTCCCACACGGAAGGCCGGGCGCAATCATGCCGTTTGGTTGCAGCCCCCCGCACATCGCCTGCATAACCGTGTACAGTGGCGTGTAGTTGCAGTACATGAAGGAGCATCACAAGCCATGACCAACGGACACATCAACCCCGCCAACGTGCCGGACATCGCCTTGAAAGACGGTCATTCCATTCCGCAAGTCGGTCTCGGCGTGCTACGTATCGACGATGAGGGTGTGGTCCCCGTCGTCGAATCCGCGTTGGAAGCCGGCTACCGCCATATCGATGGTGCGGCCGGCTACAACAACGAGGCCGGCGTGGGTCGTGCGCTCGCCGCCTCCGGATACAACAAGGGAGCCAAGCGCGAGACCCTGTGGGTCACCACCAAGCTGCGCGACTCCCAGCAGGGCTACGATTCCGCGCTCAAAGCTTTCGACAACTCGCTGGAACTCCTCCAGCTCGATTACGTGGACATGTACATGATCCATTGGCCCACGCCGTTCGACTGGCGCAGCACCGACACCTGGAAGGCGTTCGTCAAGCTGCGCGACGAAGGCATGGCCCGCACGCTCGGCGTATGCAACTTCATGCCCGACGATTTGAAGCGTCTGCACGAGGAGACCGGCGCATGGCCGGTCGTCAATCAGATTGAGCTGCACCCCACGTGGCAGCAGCGCGAAGTGGTGGCGTTCTGCAAGGAGCACGGCATCGCCGTGGAGGCATACTCGCCGATGGCGCGTGGCGCCGACCTCAACGCCGGCGACGGCACCATCGAGAAGATCGCCGCCGCCCATGAGGTCAGCCCGGCCCAGGTGATTCTGCGTTGGCACATCGAAAACGGCACGATCATCATCCCCAAGTCCGTGCATGCTGACCGCCAGAAGGAGAATCTCGACCTGTTCGGCTTCGCCCTGACCGCCGATGAACACGCTGCCATCGACGCCCTCGACGGCCCCACCCGCGCCGGCCACGACCCCCTCACCTTCACCTATGCGTGATTGATGGCACGTCGTAACGCCCACTTCCGCCGTCGTTTCAACGCTTCTGGTCCGCTGGAGCGCGTGCTGATTCTCATCGTTCTCGCCGCAGCAATCGGCGTGACCATCGGCCTGCTACTGCCGCAGGTCAGCTCCGACGCGGCCAAAATCACCGGTGGCTACACTGCCACCGGTTCAGCCGCCGACACTTTGAACGCGCTCGCCGTAGACGACAACCAAAGCTCCTCCGGCTACGACCGCGATTCCTTCGGTTTCCGCACCACCGACGTCGACGGCAATGGCTGCGACGTACGCGACGACGTGCTCGCCCGTGATCTCACGGACATCACCTACAAATACGCCGGTTCCTGTGTGGTCGAGTCCGGCACACTGGCCGATCCGTACACCGCTCAGATCATCCATTTTGTACGTGGCCGCGCCACCAGCGCCAAAGTGCAGATCGACCATGTGGTGGCCCTTGAAAACGCTTGGCAATCCGGTGCGCACGACTGGTCCACTGCCAAACGCCATGAATTCGGCAATGACCCCTACAACCTGCTGGCCGTCGACGGCCCGGCCAATCAGGAGAAGGGTTCGGCTTCCGCCGCCTACTGGCTACCCACCAACGCCGACTACCGTTGCGATTACGTGGCCCGCCAGATTGGCGTCAAAGACAAGTACCAGCTCACCGTCACCTCCCAAGAAAAGGACGCCATGCTCGCCGTCCTCCACACCTGCCCGGGCCAGGCCGTGCCCGCAGACCAGTAAGAGGAAGGGTATCTCGCTTGAGAGAGGTACATTAGGCCATTCGCAGAGTGCTATCTGCTTTCAAAGCAGATAGCACTGTCAGCTGCACTTTCATGAGCGAGTTTTCTACCGTCTGGCACATTTCATGAGCGAGTTTTCTAGTAATTTCCTCATTTCATGAGCGAGTTTTCGGCGGTTTGTCACATTTCATGAGCGAGATGGCGGGGAATGCCAGCTGCCAGTCCGCCAGTCATCCATCAATCGTCCGCAGATTGTCCGTCTGTTGACGTGAGAAACATGCCCGCGCTATAACTGAGCCCGGTATGAAGGGAGAAGGGAATAGGAACAGACGATATGGCAGTAACACACACCGCAGCAGATGCCACTGCGGCAACCACTATGACGAACGCCGTGGCAGACATCGAACAGGAAACACCGGAAATCGAGAAGGAACGCCAGCTTGCCGGAGTCGGAGCCGGAGCTGGAACCGTGGCAAACGGCAAGAAAAAGCCGCATGACCATGCGCTGGCCAGCATCCTCGGCCCCGCGTTCGTGGCGGCCGTGGCTTACGTCGATCCTGGCAACGTGGCGGCCAACATCACCTCCGGCGCACGATACGGCTACCTGTTGGTGTGGGTGCTGGTGCTCGCCAACGCCATGAGCGTGCTCATCCAGTATCAGTCCGCAAAACTCGGCATCGTGACCAACAAATCCCTGCCGGAACTGCTGGGTGAACGTATGAGCGATGCCGGCCGCTTCATGTTCTTCATGCAGGCCGAGGTCATCGCCATTGCCACCGATCTGGCCGAGGTGATCGGCGGCGCCATCGCCCTGAACCTGCTGTTCGGATTGCCGCTGTTCATCGGCGGTCTGGTGATCGGCGCAATCTCCACGGTGATGTTGTGGTTCCAAGGTGGCAAGACGCAAACCACGTTCGAGCGCATCATCATCGTGATGCTGCTGATTATCACATTCGGCTTCATCGCAGGCCTGTTCGTGGACCCGCCGAGCCCCGGCGAAGTGGTCAAGGGCATGATTCCACGCTTCCAAGGCACCGACTCGGTGCTGATGGCCGCCTCGATTCTGGGCGCCACCGTGATGCCGCACGCCATCTACCTGCACTCCACGCTGGTGAATGACCATTACGCAGGCGGCGAAAAGCCGTCGATCAAAACGCAGCTGAAAGGCTCGAAAATCGATGTGGTCTGGGCGCTGTTGCTGGCCGGCACCGTGAATCTGGCGATGCTGGTGCTCGCCGCCAACTCGCTGCACGGCATGTCTGGCACGGATTCCATCGACGGCGCACAACGGGCGATCACGCAGGTGCTCGGCCCGGTGATCGGCACGATCTTCTCCATCGGCCTGCTGGCTTCGTCGCTGAGCTCCACATCGGTCGGCACGTATGCCGGCTCGGAAATCATGCACGGTCTGCTGCACGTTAACGCCCCGATGTGGGCCTGCCGCGTGGTCACGCTGGTGCCGGCTCTGATTGTGCTGTGGTTCGCCAAGGACCCGACTCAGGCGCTGGTCATCGGCCAGGTGGTGCTTTCCATCGGCATCCCGTTCGCCGTGATTCCGCTGATGCGATACACGCATAACAAGGAACTCATGGGCAAGTGGGCTGATGGAACCGTCAAGCACGTGATTTTTATGATTGTGGTGGCACTGATTGTGGCGCTCAACGTGCTGCTGATTGTCCTGACGCTGATGGGCAGGGCGTAATAGACTCCAGCTGAAATCCTGCGATAGCACAACATAATAAGAAGCCCCGGTGTTGGAACCGGGGTTTCTTATTATGTTGAGAATGGTTGAATCTGCCGTCAGTTCGCAGCCATACGCCGCGCACGCCGTTCGCGCAGCGCGCGCAAGGAAATAATGTCTCGCGTACGACCGGCACCGTCGCCCTTGACGCCGAAGAACACCATCAACACCATTGCCAGACAGATTATTGCGGAGATTCGCAGCGCCCATTGAATGCCGAAAATCGAAGCGGCGACGGCGGAGGCGCCGCCCTGCTTATGCAAAGCGGCAAACGTTTCCATCAGAATCACCAACACGGGTGCGCCCACAGCGCCCGCAATCTGACGCGCGGTATTCGTCACCGATGATCCGGCGGACACTTCGCTCGGCCCGTTCAGGCAATTCAGGGACCACGTGGTAATCGGCATCAGCAGGAAACCCATGCCGATCTGACGGATGAACTGGCAGATCGATACCCACCAGATCCACGTATCCATCGCCACCAGCGACATGCCCAAGGTGCCAAGGGTCAACACAATCGAACCGAACAAAGCCACCGGGCGCGCGCCGAACCGATCCATCGCGCGGCCGCCGAAGAACTGGGAGACGCACTGGCCGATGGCGCCCGGCAGCATGATCAGACCGCTCATCGTGGCCGAATAGCCGCGGTCAGTCTGGATGTAGAGCGGCATGATGACCAAAATCGAACTGAAGGCGAAAAATGCCAGCGACGCGGTAATGGTGCCGACGGTGAACGAACGGTTCTTCAGCACTTCCAAGTCCAGCAGCGGCGGCTGGGGGAGTGCCGACTCGTCCTTGGCTACGGCCTCGCGATACCGCTTGCCAGCGCGCAGGTTACGCATCACAAACCACACGATGCCGACCAGTCCCACAACCATCGGCCCCCACGTGACCGGTGCCGCGAATCCATAGGTCTCTGAATTGGTGAAGCCGAACATAAGCCCGCCAAAGCCGATCACCGACAGGCATGCCGAGAAGAAGTCCGCGCGGGCCGAAGGGTCGTGTGAACCGAAATTATGCAGTCCGAACATGGCCGCCAGCAGCGAGATTACGCCAATGATGGTCATGGTCAGGAAGATCGAGCGCCAGCCGTTGGCATCGGTCTGCCAGCCGCCCAAGGTGGGGCCGATGGCTGGCGCCACGCTCATGGCCATGCCCACCGTGCCCATGGCAAACCCGCGGCGAGACAGCGGGTAAATGGAGAACACGGTGATTTGCAGCACCGGCCACATCACGCCCGTGCCGGCAGCTTCGAGCACGCGCCCGACCAGCACCCATACGAAGTTTGGCCCCAACCATGCCAGCACGGAGCCGAGTGTGAACACCGCCATCGAGCAGATGACGATCTGGCGGGTGGAGAAGCGTCGGGTCAGAAACGCGGTCAGCGGCACCATCACGCCCATGACCAGCTGGAACACGGAGGTGAGCCACTGCCCGGTGGTTACGGAGATGTGGAATTCGGAAACGATAATTGGCAGCGCGGAACTCAGCTGCAACTGCGTGAAGTTGCCCACGAAGGTGATGAAGGTCAATATCGCGATGGAGATGAACGCCGCCCGGCTGAGTTTGCCGTCTACATATGATTCCTCGCGGCTCAGCACCCGCTGCAGTTCGCCGCGATGATTCTTGATTCCCTGAGCTCCGTTCATTCCACTCACGTGCATACTCCACTCTCGCTGATCGACCGCAACAACGCATCAGGCGGTCTCTCAAAGCAACCCCAACACGCTACACCCAGGGGTAGTCCGTGGGGTAGTCCGTCGAGATGCAATGCCGAGATGACTGGCCGCCCGGTTGCAGAGCAAATTAGTCCCGTTATTCGAGACGTCAAAATGAACGTAGTTACTATCCGATCACGTTCGCTATGTTGGTTTTCCAACACCCCCCCCCCTAGCGGTTAGGGGTGTGATGTCTGTACCATGTTGAAGGGGTAACCCCGTATACACCCGTACACAGGGGAATCCAGAGAAGTGAGAGCCGCGAGACCTGCAGTATACGGTCGAAAAGGAAGGACTGGTGTCTGAGGTGTCGTATCTGAGCAGTAACGGTCAGCCGTCTACGCGCAGCAGACAGGCCAATAGCGGTGACCGAACCACCGCTCAGCTCAGAGATATCCGCCAAAAGCAGCTCAGCCACGTGCTGTACTGGCGATTCTTCGTCAATCTCGCCCTCATGCTTATCGACGCCGCCATGTACATCATCGCCGGAGCCACGGTGCTCAATCTGCGCCATGAGGCAACGCCGCTCTATTCGAGCAGATTCAATTTCACGATTGACTCCACCGTTTACCTTATTATTGTGGCCTGCTTCTGGGTGTGGTCGCTCTATGTTGCCGGCATTTATCACCGCCATGTTATGGGTGACGGTTACCAGCTCAATGTGCTGCTGGTCAAAGGCATGGTCGTGTGCTGGGTGGTGCAGTGCGCGTTCAACTACTTCTTTAATCTGGGTCTGACCCTCACGTCGCTCTGCTTGGTGGTGATTGCCGGATGGTTGCTCACCATGGTGGAACGCATCGCCAGCCGTGCATTCATTACGCGTAGTCGTCGCAAGGGCACCTACGCTTATGGCACGGTGATCATCGGTTCCCCGCACGGCATTGGTCGCACGCTACAATTCCTCGGTCAGCGTCGGCAACTCAACTACCGCCCGGTGGCAGTATGCCCGATTCATCTCAATCCCGATACCGGATTGATTGAACAGAGCACCGACCATGAGACACTCCGTGAGGAGATGCAAAAGAACGAAGGCTGCCAGCTGCCCGTACTCGAGTACAGCGATCATAATCTTGCTGAACAGATTATTGACATGAACGCGCAGACCGTTATGGTGGCTGACGAGCTGCGTCGCTATTCGGATAATTACGATATCTTCTCCGTGCGCATGGAATCGTTCGGTCTGGAGATTGCCATGCTGGCTTCCGCCGCTGACACTTCTAACCATGAGATTCAGGTTCGATCCATACAGGGCACCACGATTATCACGCAGCGTCTTGCGCAATACACGCCAGCCCGCCGTTTGACCAAACGCTTGTTTGATTTGGTGATTTCTTCGCTAGCGATCATCTGTTCGTCGATTATCACCATCCCGGTGGCGATCGCCATCAAAGTCACGGACGGCGGACCGGTGTTCTACAAGCAGACCCGTATGGGCCTGCGCGGCAAGCCGTTCCAGATGTACAAGTTCCGTTCGATGGTAGTGAACGCCGACGCGCTCAAGAAGGAGCTCGCAAAAGAGACCGGCCAGACCGACCGCTTCATCTTCAAGATGAAGAACGACCCACGCATCACCAAGGTGGGGCACTTCATTCGCCGCTTCTCCATTGACGAGTTGCCCCAGTTCCTCAACGTGTGGATGGGGGATATGTCCGTAGTGGGGCCGCGCCCGCCGCTGCCTGAGGAATATGCCCGTTACAACCGTCTGTACGCCACCCGCATGCTGGTCAAGCCCGGCATCACCGGTCCGTGGCAGGTGTCCGGCCGCTCCGATCTGTCCGCCGAGGAAAGCGAGGCCCTTGATGTGGCTTACGTGCAGAACTGGTCGATTATGGGAGACATTGTGCTGCTGTTCCGCACGGTGGGTGCAGTGCTGAGCCATAAGGGAGCGTACTGATTCCTTCCCGTTTCGCTGTCACAGTTTTGCCGCGCCCTTGCCGCACCGCCCTTGAACGTGATTACAGAAAGATAAGTCGATATATCTATGACTGATTCGAACATACCAGAAATACCTCAGCCGCCGGCACCCTCCGAGCGGTCGGAAAACGCGGATGATCGCCAAGTGATACAGCCGTATGTTGACCCTGAGGTACTTGCTGAAGACGCCCGAGCGGCGGAACGGCGTAAGCACCGCCGGCGTATGAGCCATGAACATATCAGGCGGATCAAGCGCAAAAAGCGCATTCGGATGGTGCTGATTGTAATCGGCGCACTGCTGTTGATTATTGCCGCGCTCGCGGCGTGGCTTGGCCTTTCCGCGCTCAAAGCGAAAAATGAAGTGGAAGCAGCGATTCAGGCCGCAAGCCGCATCCAATCACAAGTTCAAGCCGGCGACACCGACAAAGCGCAAGCCAGCATTGAAGCATTCTCCCAGCATATCGACGCTACGTATGTGCAGACCAAGCAGCCGGTATGGAAACTGGCCACATTGGTGCCCTATTACGGTTCTGACGTGAAGGCCGCGCGAGACATGGTGCACATTTTGGAAGACGTGTCGAACAACGCATTGCCGAAGCTTGCCAAGGCGGCACAGGCCTTGGATTTCAACAGCATCGGTATCAAAGACGGAACGATTCAGCTGGGGGATATGGCCAGCGTGGCTCAGGATCTTGCCGCCGCCAATGGAGTAGTGGCGGATGCCAGCGTAGACATGGGCAAGATTGGCGATACGCATATTCCGCAGATTACCGAGGCGGTGCAGCAGGGGCGTAGCAGGTTCAAGGAGCTTGCCAGCCTGACGGATGCGGCCAGTCGGCTGGCGGATGTGCTGCCCAAGATGTTCGACTTGGATAGCAGCGGGGGTAGTAGCAGTGGCCCGCGAACCTACCTGGTGCTGGCACAGAACAATGCTGAGCTGCGTGCCACGGGAGGTATTCCAACTGCGTGGGCCACGCTCACCGTCGATGCAGGCAAAATCAGCATGAGCACGTTCGGCGATCCGCCTCGGGATGGTCTGTTCAGCCAGGATGAAGCCGCGAGCGTACTGACGGCGGAAGAACGCAATCTCTTCTCCACCAAGATGGCCACGGACTACCCGGACATCAATTTCACTCCCGATTTCCCCCGCGTCGCTGATATCGCGAGTCAGATCTGGCATCGAGCCGGTCATGACGATGTGGATGGCGTCATCAGCGTGGACCCGGTGTTCCTGCAGCGGTTATTGAAGGTTGCCGGCCCCGTGACGCTCTCCGATGGCACGGTGATGAGCGGCGACAATGCCGAGCAGCGGATTCTGAACCAGATTTATATTGATACCGATACGCAGGCGGAGCAAACCGACTTCTTCACGATGGCGGCCAGTGAGATCTTCACGCATGTGCTCAAGAATGTGGACGGCAAGAATCAGCAGCTGGTGCAAACGTTCCAGGAGTCCGTATCCGACGGCCATCTGTATGTATGGAGTGCTCATGAAGATGAGCAGCGGCGTATCTCGGGTACGACCATCGCCGGCGAATTGCGGTCGAAACCGGCTCATTCGGTTACGGGGGTGTACTTCAACGATGCCACTATGGGCAAGATGGACTGGTACCTGAAGCGTGAAGTGACCAGTACATATGACAAAACCTATCCCAGTGGCGCCAAGCAATACACCGTTCACATCAAACTGACGAATACGGCCGATGCCGCCAAGGTGAATGCCGCTCCGGATCTATTGCGCGGCTATGACCATAACGGCAACCCCCGTACAGGGGAGATCGAAACGGTGCTGTACGTCTACGCCCCCAATGAAGGGCGCATTGTGGATTGGACCCAGGATTTCGATCAGTTCGCTGTGCACGATGGACTGACGGTGGGTGTGAAAACCGTGACATTGCGGCCGGGGGAAAGTTTCGAGACCACGGTGCATGTGCTGGCCAGTCCCGCGGCCAATGAAAATGAAATGATTTTGAGACAGACCCCCTTGGTTGATTAAAGGGGCAACCCCTATACATTAAGGTGGAACCGTGAATAAGGAAGAACGGAGCATAGCTGTGGATGAAGCTGAACAGGTGCAGGATGGTAATGGAGTCACCATTCTCGATTTATTCAATGCGGTAAGAAAGCATGTGATTACCGCAGTGGTCACGCTGGTTATTGTGATGGTGGCAATCTGCGCGTACACCTTTACCCGCACTCCGCAATACACCGCGACTTCCGAACTCTTGGCCACTTATCGCAGTTCAGCGGCTGCGTCGGGCGCATCCAGCAATGCAGTCGAGCTGAGCTCTGGCGCCAATTACATCAATAGCCAGATTCAAACGTATCCGCAATTGATAAAAACCGAGTCCGTATTGCAGCCGGTTATTGACGATCTGGGTCTTGACACCACGGTAAAGGAATTGGCTGCGAGCGTTACCGCTTCCAACCCGGACGGCACCATGCTGGTGGATATTTCGGTTAATGATCCAGACCCGAAGCAGGCGTCCAGCATTGCCAATTCGGTTGCCGAAAACCTGAGAAAACAGGTTACTTCCACGATTTACAGCGATGAGGGCGATAAGATCATCTCTCCCGTCAACCTGACTGTGGTGCAGCAGGCGTACGCTCCGGCTTCCCCCAGCTCACCCAACGTCAAGCTGAATATGGCGATAGGCCTTGTGTCCGGCATTGTTCTCGGCGTCATGGTGGCCCTTATCAAGGATTTGCTGGACACCCGTGTTCGCCGCGATTCGGATGTTACTACTGTTATCGATGCTCCCGTACTGGGGTCGCTGAGCCGCAATGAGGCTTATGTCGGTACGTCGCCGGTGATTATCTCCCGCCCGGCCTCCCGCGAGGCAGAAGAGATTCGACGTCTGCGCACCAATGTGATGTTCGTGCTGCCCGATGAGCCGTTATCCAATGTGATTGTGGTGACTTCCGCCGGCCCGTCTGAAGGCAAGACCACGCTGAGCGTGAACCTGGCGACTGCATTTGCCGAAAACGGCAGCAAGGTACTGCTGATCGACGCCGATGTGCGCAACCCCTCGGTGAGCAAGGCCCTAGGCATTGAGGGCGCAGTGGGCTTGACCCATCTGATTACCAACCGTGTATCGTCGCATGATGCGATTCAACGCTACTGGAAGCCGAACTTCCACGTGCTTCCTGCTGGAAAACAAACCATGAACCCCAGCATTCTGCTGAATTCCCGCGCTATGAAGGCACTGGTTGAGCAGGTTTCCGGAGCCTATGACTATGTGATTATCGATACCGCCCCCATGCAGGTGGCCAATGATGCCGCCGTATTCGCCAAGGAAGGGCCGGAACTGCTGCTGGTGGCCGGCTTGGGAGTGACGGAAAAGAAACTGCTCCGGCAGACCGGGCGCGAACTGAGCACACTGAGCATCGATCCCGTGGGCTTGGCCATGAATTACGGCGAGACGGAGAAGCCCCAGAAGGGTGGCTATTACTACTACGGCGACGAGTCCGATGACAACGGCAGGAAGCGCCAAATCCAGCACAAAAAGAGCGAGAAAATGAAGAAGGACTGAGGCCATGAGGATCGCGTTCATCGGCCACAAACGCATTCCGTCTCGCGAAGGTGGCATCGAGATTGTTGTGGACGAACTGGCTACACGTATGGCTGCACGCGGAGAACAGGTCATAGCGTTTAACCGCAAAGGCCATAATGTTGCCGGTGCGGTGTTCGATAATGCGTCGAATCAGAATAGCAAGCCGTTCATGTATCGCGGAGTGAAGGTAATACCTGTCACCACTATCGATGCAAAAGGTCTGGCCGCGCTCACCTCGTCATTCTTTGCCACAGTAAAGGCTATTATGGCCCGCCCTGATGTGATTCATTACCACGCGGAAGGGCCGTGCGTGCCGTTGCGTTTTGCGCACTGGTTCGGTATTCGTACAGTGGCCACGATTCATGGTCTAGATTGGCAGCGCGCCAAATGGGGTAAATTCGCCTCTACGTATCTGAAATTAGGGGAGCGTACCGCCGCTACCTGTGCCGATGAAGTGATTGTGCTGAGCCGCAACGTGCAGCGCTATTTCAAAGACACCTATGGGCGTGATGTGCGATTCATTCCCAATGGCATTGAACGCAATGAGTCTGTTCCAGCCAATGAGATTACTCGGAAATATGGTTTGGTGAAAGACGGGTATGTGCTGTTTCTAGGCCGTATCGTGCCGGAAAAAGGCGTGCATTATCTTATCGAGGCATTCAAGCAATTGGATACTGATAAGAAGCTGGTCATCGCCGGCGGATCTTCCGATTCCGCTGAATACTATGAACAGATTCAATCTGCTGCGGCTACCGATCCTCGCATCGTGTTGACTGGTTTTATCGAGGGTCAGGAACTTGCGGAGTTGTACAGCAATGCTTATATCTATGTGTTGCCTAGTGATCTCGAAGGCATGCCTATGAGTCTGCTGGAAGCCATGAGCTATGGCAATTGTTGCCTTACTTCCGACATCCCCGAATGCGCCGAGGTAGTAGAAGACCACGCCGTTACCTTCCGCAAGGGTGATGTTGCAGATCTCACTGCCAAACTGAGCAACTTGCTCACTGACCCTTCCCGCGTGGCGCAGCTACAAGCGACCGCCGCCAACTACATCACTCAAAAATACAATTGGGACAAAGTAGTGGACCAAACCTTGGCGTTGTACCAAGGAAAAGACCCCTCTGACGAGGGGGCTCCCGGCGGAGCCGGGTGGGGGAGAGCCCACCACGACCATCAGGAGGCTTCCCAATGAAAATCCTCCTAGTCAATAAATACTTCTACCGCAAAGGCGGTGCCGAAACCTACTTTTTCGCACTCGCCGAAGGCCTGAAATCATTAGGCCACGAAGTTGCCTTCTTCTCCATGCAGCACCCGAACAACGAGCCAAGCTATTGGAGCAAGTATTTCGTATCTGAAAAAGACTACGTCGGTAAAATTTCCGCATTCCAACAGGCAAAGGAAGCGGCAACGCTGATCTATTCGTTGGAATCCAAGCGCAAGTTTGAGGCGCTGCTGGAGGAGTTCCAGCCGGATGTGATCCACATGAACAACGTGCACCGTCAGCTGACACTGTCGATTCTGGATGCGCCGTACCTGAAGAAGCATCGTGTGCCAGTGGTGTACACCGCACATGACTACATTCTGCTGTGCCCTGCATACACCATGGTGGACGGCAACGGCAAGGTGTGCGACGACTGCCTTGATCGACGTTTCATCCATGCTGTGAAGAAGACTTGCGTGAAGGGTTCCAAAGCCAAAAGCGGACTCGCGTTCCTGGAGGCGGAGTTCCTGAAACACCATCACAGCTACGACAAGATCGACAAGATCATCGCGCCGAGCGAGTTCATGAAGAGCAAGCTCGACGAGGGCGGCTATGCGGGCCGTACCGTGGCCATGCAGAACTTCCTGACCACCAGCCAGATGGATATGGCTCATAAAGTAACGAATACGGACAAATTCAACACCGTGGACCCGTATTTTCTGTTCTTCGGTCGTCTCTCCAAGGAAAAGGGCATCCTTACCTTGGTCAAGGCTTTCCTTCAGGCCGCAGGTCTGCTCCCGCTGGCGGGAGCTGTCGAGCAAAGCGAGACTGAGGGTGGTCACCTTGTAGCTAACTGTCTCCCCTCCAATTGGACCCTCCACATCGTCGGCGACGGCCCAGAACGCCAAACCATCGAAATGCTCATCAAATCTGCCGGCTCCGAAGCCGAAAATCGCATTAAACTCCTCGGCTACAAAACCGGCGAAAATCTCCAGCGCGAAGTCGGCAACGCCCGCTTCTCTGTTCTATGCTCCGAATGGCGTGAGAACATGCCGTACTCCGGCTTGGAATCCTTGGCAGCGCAGACCCCGGTGATCGGCGCGAACATCGGAGGCATCCCCGAACTCGTGGTGGAAGGCGAAACTGGCTTCAAATTCGAAAGCGGGAACCAGGACGATCTGGCCCGGACATTGACCAAGGCGGCACAGGTGGACGCCGGACGCTACGCCTCCATGCAGGAGTCCTGCGGCCGCTATGTCGAGGAACGGTGCCGACAGGATATGTATGTGCGGCAGCTGGAGGATGTCTACCGAGGCACTCGCAATGCCGACGGCATGTCCGTGGTTTCCGGCGTTGCCGGGAATAGGTAAGTTGACACGGGCCGTCTGATAGACGCGTGGAAGCAGAGGAGAGCAAGAAAATATGGTCGCAGGTCATTCAAGTATCAAACGAATCGTCCATCGTATCGGTGAGGAGTGCCGTTCCACGGCGGAGATCGCCCGGCTGACGTCATGGCCGGAGGCGTTGGAGACCTTCATGGCGAAGGTGGACATCCAGATGATGAATCGCAACGGATTCAAAGAACCGCCGGCGGTGCGCAACCGTCTGGTACACAAGCATGAGATTCTCATGAAGTACTTCGAGCAGCGTTATGGCCGCTTCGCCGATGAGTATGACTTCCATGCCCCCATGCAGGCGAGCGACCCCGCTCTTGAAGGCAAGATCTGGACGTGCTGGTGGCAGGGCCTCGATCAGGCTCCCGAAATCGTCAAATGGTGCGTGGAATCCATCAAGCGGAACGCCGGTGGCCGCGAGGTCATCATCATCACCGATGAGAACTACGAACGCTACGTGCACATCCCCCAGTGGGTGAAGGAGAAGCAGAAGGCCGGCATCATCACGCGGACCCATCTTTCGGATCTGCTTCGTTTCATGCTGCTGTCGCAATACGGTGGGCTGTGGCTGGATTCCACGTTCTTCTGCACCGGTTCCTTGGAGGATGTCGCGTTTGCTTCTTCCCTGTGGTCGATCAAGCGGCCGGATTATTTCCATGCCTCTGTGGCTCAGGGCTATTTCGCGAACTACTCTTTTGCGTGCCATTCCGATAAACGTTGGGTATTCGCCGCTATTCGTGATTTTGTTCTGGAATACTGGCGTACCAATGATTCCATGGTGGATTATCTGTTCGTCGATTACCTGATTACATTGGCGATACGGCATGATACGGCAATGAAGGAAGCATTCGCGGCGATTCCTTCCAATAACCCCAATTGCGATGAATTGTTCAAAGTATTGGGCAAGCCATATGACGAACGACTCTGGGGAAAGATAGGTAAGGAGACCTCCTTGTTCAAGCTTACATGGAAACAAGTTTTTCCTGTCGAGCATGATGGTGAAAAAACATTTTATGGAATGTTGAAAGGCATAGGAGATTAATAATATGCCTATCCTTTCAGTTGTCATACCCTGTTATAATGCCTCGTCGACAATCGAAGAATGTGTTCTGTCGGTCATGGATCAATCGTTAACTGATTTGGAAATAATTGTGGTTGATGATGGATCTACGGACGATTCTTTAGCTATTTGTCGCAGGTTAGCCGAGGAAGATGAACGGATTTCCGTTTATACAAAAAAGAATGCCGGTCAAGGCATTGCTCGGAATTTTGGCATGTCGCATGCAACAGGGGAATACATAGCTTTTGTTGATGCTGATGATACATGTAATGTTGAGATGTACAGGGCGTTGATTGATTCAGCTAAAGAATTCGACGCAGATCTTGTTTTCTCGGGATATAGAGACATTAAAGACGGGAAAGTGGTAGAAGAGCATCCAAACAATAGAGAAGTACTCCAAGACGATGCTGCTATTCGACAACACATGGCCGATCTTATAGCTTCTTCTGCAGGGAATGTTGGTTCGTGCTGTGTTGCGGTCTGGGATGGCATATTTAGGTTATCCATGCTAAGAAAATATGGCATAGAATTCCCTTCAGAAAGGACTGTTTATTCCGAAGATCTTGTATTCAAGCTAAGATCACTTGCATTGTCCAATACGGTATCTTTCCTTCCGGATAGTTATTATGAATACCATATAAGCGAATCTTCGTATTCAAGATGTATTGATGTACATGTTATTGACAAGCTTATTTCGATGTATAAAATAATTGAGTGTGAATTTTCGGAAACACTGGATGAGTTCTGTTTCTCATCAAGAAACGCAGTGAGGCTGTTTGCCTCGCTCCGTTTTGCTTTGCGTAGCGCACCGTTGGATAATGGACGTTTGTCGTTTTTCAGAGCAGTTGTCTCAAATCAGGATTTACGAGTTTGTTTAGCGTTATTTAAGCCGAATTCTGCCTTGGATAAGCTTATATATAGAACGTTTTTGAAGGAAGAATACATCATTCTTTCTCTCCTATTTTTATGTTTCCAGCTGAAAGGGTATCTGAAATGAAAATTGGTGTCATCACGTTTCACCGTGCCATCAACTACGGTGCTGCACTGCAGACTTACGCACTGCAGAGGGCCATATCTGACCTCGGTTTTGATACCGAGGTAATTGATTACCGGTGTGAACATATGGAAAATCTGTATAAACTGATTGGTGGTTTCAAGCAGAAGACATTTAAGCAGAATATCAGAGGGTTTATTAATCTTATTCCATCTTGGAAGAAGATGAATAGTTTCCGCTCTATGATTGCTGGGAATACTAAATTAAGTCCTGTTGCGTATGATTCAAAGTCAATCGCCACAGCAAATCAACGCTATGATGTATTCATCACCGGAAGTGATCAAGTTTTTAACTATGCTTGTTCAGATTTTGATAAGAATTATTATCTTTCGTTTGTAGAAGATACTAGGAAAATAAATTCTTATGCAGCATCTTTTGGGATTAGTGAAATTCCTCAAGAGTACCAGAGTGAGTACACGAGGTTGCTTAATAGATTTAATCATCTCTCAGTCCGAGAAGAATCCGGACGCCGTATCGTTCGTGAATTGACGGGAAGAGATTGCGCATTACATGTCGATCCGGTTTTCCTTTTAAATGCCGCTGAATGGTCGAAACTCGCGAAAGATCCTGGTATTGATAATTACATTCTTATTTATCGTTTGAATAAGTCAAATATTATTGATGATTTTGCTAGAAAACTTGCAAAAAAAACAGGAAAAAGGGTCATTAATATTGGTCAGGACTTGATTGACAAAGTCAAGAATCCAGATTTTGAAGGTAATCTTAGCACTTCCGTTGAAGAATTCCTTGGTCTATTCAAGCATGCCGATTATGTTGTGACTAATTCTTTCCATGGTACGGCTTTTTCTGTAATCTTTAATCGTAAGCTATATGTAGAGACAAAACAGAAAGATTTCAAGAAGAACGATAGAGCAGAGAATTTACTTAAACTAACTGGTCTCACAGACTCGATTATCGAGACTTTGGATGATTGTAATCTTGATATTGTTCGTGATTTTGAGCATGCTCAATCTGTACTTTCTAGCGAGAGAGAGTCTGCCTTAGATTATCTCCGGGGAATTTGTTCCAATGAATAGTCTGATATATAAGTTAAGAATCTGGCTGAGAACAACTCCAATTGAAGATTATTTCATTCCATGCATATTGCTTATATTAGTTTTTTCTACTGATAATAAGCTAATATTCATCACGAGACAGTTAGCCATTGTGCTTACGGCTGCTATTTTCTGTTTCGCATTGATGTCGAAAAGGAAGTCAGGTTTATCCTCTGTCGTAGAGAAAGTCTACGTAGCTTTTTTCTTGCTTATCTGCATAAGCTTTCTCTACACAGGTGATCGCTTAACTTATAGTAAGTATTTTCCTTACGTCCTTGCCATCTTTTCTATGACGCTTTTTGAATTCGATAGTAAATTTTTTAGTTGTCTCATCAGGCAGTTTGAATTTCTGTTCTGGATATTTATCTTTTCGATGTATCTAGAGTTATTGGCTCCCAATCTATTTTCTTTATTCTTCGGTTTTCTTGATCATGGAAGTAGCCGATCTGCAGTTATGGTTAACACTGGTGGCGCTATTTCGGGATTAGCTTATGAAAAAGGTTATGCAGCGTTCCTATGCAACATGGGATTAGGCGTGCTATTTGCAAAGTTTTTCGTCAGAGGATTTACCTTAGCTAGATTGTTCCAAATCATTGGTGTCTTTGCTGCTTTAATGATGACAGGTAAAAGGACTTTGTTTCTTATTCCAGTGATGGGACTTATCGTATTTGCGTTGTTCTTCTCCAAGAAGCATAAGATTTCAATTGCTCTTGGTCTATCCTTTGTGCTCGTTGTGTCATTAACAATAGCTGATTCGCTTATTCCTCAAGTGTCTCTTGTATTCGACAGATTGTTTGCAGATAACGGCGATCCCTTGAGCGGTAGACAGGTTTTTTGGACATATGCCATGCAGATGTTTGAGGCATCTCCGCTTATCGGCAGAGGCTTTCTTTCATTTAATGCGTATATAAATGCTCAAGGTTTCCGTTATTATGGGTTGCTTTGGAGCTATCAAGCCCATAACGTTTATTTACAGCTTCTTGCTGAGCTTGGTATTGCTGGTTTTTTGCTATTCGTTGCCTTGCTTGCCACGCTTACCTTTGGTCTAGTTCGTAGTTTTTTGAGTTGGAAAGACAGCCAAGGCTTGGAACCTGTTATTCTTCTTACTGCAGTATACTGGATTATTCTCATAGCCGTGTATAGCTTGACCGGCAATACAATCTACTATTCGTGTCAACTTGTGGTGCTCGGTATTTGTATAGCTATATATCAGACTTTCAAATTTAAGAAAGCGTTGCAGAAAAATGGAACCACTTGTTAGTATTATTACTCCGGCTTTTAACGCCTCTAAGTATCTTGTTTCTTTCTTCGAATCTGTGTTAGACCAGGAATATTCCAACTATGAACTAATTTTCATAAATGATGGTTCAACTGATGATACAGAGGAAATTGCACTACAATACAAGAAGATTTTTGAAGAAAAAGGTCATCGATTCGTTTATCTTGTAAAAGAGAATGGCGGACAGGCTGCTGCCCTTAATACCGGTTTCCCATACATGAAGGGAAAGTACTTTATCTGGCCTGACTCTGATGATACTCTATGCTCCGATAATCTGTCAGTCAAAGTTGACTTCATGGAAAAAAATCCGAGTATCGATCTTGGTATCGCGTGGGCGATACATGTGGATGAGAGTGGCAATGATTTAGGTGTTCTAAAAAGAATACCTGCGGAAAATGATAATCTATTCCGTGATTTACTTGTCAGTAATAATGTGCAGTTCTGTCCAGGTATATATATTATTAGAACTTCCACTTTCAAAAAGTGTTACCCTGAGCTGCATATTGATGAGAGTCGAGCCGGGCAAAATTATCAGCTTCTTCTTCCTATGGCGTATAAGTATCGTTACGGTTATATTAATAGAGTTTTGTATACATATATCTTGCATCCTGCCAGTCACTCAAATTTCAAGCCGCATGATGAGCAAGCCCAGATGGAACGTTTTGAGAGACAAGAGCATCTTTTGCTGAGGCTCGTAGAACATATATGTGTCCAAGATGATAAGGTTGAGATGATTGCTCTGGTCAGGAGACATTTTCAAGGCATTTATCTGAGGATTGCCAATGAACATATTGACAGAAGAAAAGCTGCAGCCTCCATGTATTCGTTATGTCGCATGCATCAGGTGAATTGTAAGGATATCATCTACGCATTCGCAACTTTTGCTGGAATCAAGCTTAAATGAGGGGTGAGCATCTTGGGAAGGACAAGCAAATTCGTTCTCAATGCGATATCAACTGCGCTTCTTCAGATAGTAACTATGGTAGCAGGGTTTATTACACCCCGTTTTCTTTTAGTCGCTTATGGGTCAGATATTAATGGTCTTATCTCATCCATCAATCAGTTCATTGTTTACTTTAATCTTGTAGAGGCTGGGTTGTCAAGTGCCGCTGTTTATTCATTATATAAACCAATAGCTGAGCATAATTATAACCAAATCAATCGTGTTGTAGTTGCTGCGCGAAATTTTTATGTTAAGTCTGGCTTCATCTTTGTCGGTCTTGTTTTTCTGCTTGCATTTGTATATCCTTGGATAACGCATACAGAGGTACTGGATAAGGGAACTGTTTTTTGTCTAGTCCTTGTACTTGGCGTAAATGGTGCTCTTGAATTTTTCACTCTGGCAAAATATAGAGCTTTATTGACAGCGGATCAAAAAACTTATGTGATCTCCACGGCATCAATCGTTTATACAATCCTTAATACTCTCATTGTCGTTATTCTATCGACTTTGAGAGTTGACATATTACTCCTTCGGATCGTCGCCCTTATTTCCATATTTGCTAGAAGTCTGATCTTATATATTTATATAAAGATACACTATAAGTTTATTGATTATAAAGTAGCACCAGATAATTCTGCCATGGATAAGCGTTGGAGTGCGTTGTACCTGCAGGTTGTGCAGACTGTACAAAATGCTTCTCCCGCTGTATTGACTACGTTATTCTCTACACTTAAGATGGTCAGTGTTTATTCCGTCTATAATATGGTGCTCGCTGGAATCAATGGTGTAATGTCGGTGTTTTCTACTGGAGTATCTGCTGGGTTCGGAGAGCTCCTAGTAAAGAAAGACATGAAAGCGTTCAGCAAAGCATATAAAGACTTTGAATACCTATATTATATGGCGATGAGCATAGTATACGGTGTTACGATGGCAACGATTCTTCCATTCATTCAGGTGTATACAAAAGGTGTTAATGATGTTCAGTACGTGAATATTGTTTTTGCCGTATTGTTTGTCCTCAATGGGGTTTTTTATAATCTAAAGACACCTCAAGGAATGCTAGTGATTGCAGCTGGTCTCTACAAGGAGACGCGGATTCAGAGCACCATTCAGGCGGGTATCCTGGTTGTTGGAGGTGTTGTCCTCGGCTATTCATTTGGTCTTACGGGTGTTTTGGTTGCCTCTTGCTTGTCTAATTTCTATAGATGTGTTGATTTGCTTTTCTTCATTCCGAAGAATGTTACGCATCTTCCGATTCTCCCTTCATTACGGCGAATGGTGGAGACGCTGGTGGTCATTGTCCTGATATGTGCCGCTTCATGGCTCTGCCTTCCGTTCCATCCGAACACTTTGATGACTTGGGTTGGTTATGCTTTCTGTAATCTTGTGTTGGCGGTTCTGTTGGTAATGCTGTTCCATGTTCTTTTTGAGCGATCAAATATTCATATTGTTGTTGACAGAGTTCGTTCGATTTTCAAGAGAAAATAGTACATGTCTTTGTGGATCATATTCTATGAATGCATATTCCTTAATTTAAAACTGGCTCGCTTCCTTTTTTATAGTGTGATTAACGAATGTTGGTTGAACAGCATTGTATAGGGTCCGGATTTCAATATTGCTGACAATATGGGCATATACTCTGAATTGAATAGAAAGGATGTTCTAATGAATATCAAAGATGAAGTAAAAAAGTTAACTCCAGTTTTTTTGTTGGAAAGAAAACAGTGGCTGCATTTAAAACATGAATCGCTTTATCAACTGAAACGTTTCTATAATGCCATTACGAATGGTAGCAATAATAATGTAAATCACTGCATCGCCAAGGTAACGTTCTATAGTCATCAAATCGAAAAAGGATTAAGCCATAGTCATTTTCGCTATGGATTTGGGAAGTCAGCTTTAATGAATCTTTCCTCAGCCTTAGAAGATCTGAAACGATGTGATTCTGACTATCCGGAATGTGCGGCTTATCAGAGTGCTGTGGCAGCATTGCAGGAATACCGCTATAAGCATGAAAATGCTGGTTATCACATAGATGATATGATTGCGCTTTTTCCCTCGGACATCTGGGATGATGCTTCTGCATCTGCTTCCGCTAACGGTGGAAGTGTTCCGGTTAAAGCCTCATTGAAAGATGGAAATGCCACCATTCCCTTTGAGAACCTGTTCCTAAACCGTAGGTCTGTACGCGAATTTTCTGATAGCCCTCTTACCGAAACCGAGATTCAACATGTGATTGAAGTAGCTACGAAAGCACCGTCGGTTTGTAACCGTCAGCCGGTTCGTGTGTACGCGATTACGAATAAAACTGTAATTGAGAAAGCGTTGAAGCTACAAGGAGGCTTTAATGGGTATAAGGTTCCCCCGGCTTTGTTCTTGATCACAGCAGACAATGAAGCTTTTCTTTCGATAAGCGAACACAATGAAGGTTTTGTTGACGGCGGTCTTTTCTCCATGGCCTTACTAATGGCTATGGAAGCTAATAAGATCGCTGCGTGTCCTTTAAACACTATGTTCTCAAAACAGATTGATCAACAGACGCGTAATTTAATCGGAGTTCCTGAAAACGAGTTCTTGATTATGTATATTGCTGCTGGACATTTTCCTGATGAAACACATACATGTATTTCTAAACGATATCCTGTTCAGGATATTCTTACTATCGTCAGATAGTGTATTCTGAAATACAGTACAAGGTTCATTTCTATGTTTCATAACAGTTCATCGCCAGAATTGTGATAATTAAGTACTATCTACCACTTTTTTCATTACTGGCATGTCGAAGAGAAAGGTTGATAAATGAACGGAGTCAAAGATGATGAGCTCCATACCATCGAACGTGTGATAGCGTCTCCTGACGAGGATGCGATTGGAGGCACGGCTACATACTGCATAGGATGTGGTTCGTGTGCGGTAATAGATCCAGCGTTTCGCATTGCAAAAAATGCAGATGGCTGCTATCGAGCTAGTGTTGTCGGTGAGCCTCGTGATTGGATTGCGGCGGAGCGTGTTTGCCCATTCGCGTCCTCGGTAGACGAGAACCAGCTCGGGGAGGAGCTGTTTAGCAAACAGTCCGGCGTTAAGTATGACCAGCATCTAGGTTATTACCTGAGTGCTTATGCCGGATATGTGTCTGTGGACGGTTGGCGTTCCCGGGGCACTTCCGGTGGCATGATCAGTTGGCTGGCTGCTAAAATGCTTCAGGATGGGCTTGTAGATGCGGTCATTCATGCCAAAGATGGTCCTGATCCTAAGAATATGTATACTATCCAGATCTCCCGTACTGTCGATGAGATCAAAGCGGGTGCAAAAGCGAAGTATTATCCTATTGAACTCAGCGAGGCCATTAAACAGGTACGTGAGCACGAAGGGCGTTACCTATTTATCGGCCTTCCGTGCTTTGTTAAGGCCGTTCGGCTTTTACGTCGTGAGGATCCTGTGCTGATGAAGCGCATCCCCTATTGCATCGGCTTGATATGCGGACATTTGAAATCTGATTTCTTTGGACAAGCCGAAGCATGGGAGTCAGGCGTGCCTCTTGACAAGATTGCACGTGTGGACTTCCGGCACAAGACTTCCGGTACACGTGCCTCGGATTATGCAATTGAGGTGCGTCGCACGGATAAGGATGAGCCTATCGTCAAGCGCATTGCCGAATTGTCTACTGCAAACTGGGGACTCGGCTATTTCAAATACAATGCGTGTGATTACTGCGATGATGTGCTTGCCGAGACCGCTGACGCGACTTTCGGAGATGCATGGATTCCCAAATATGTGTCGGATGACAAAGGTTGCAATGTTATCATCATTCGGAATCAAGCCATTCAGGATTTGTTTAACCGGTATAGGAATGAACTCGTCCTGCATGATTCGGATGCCACGGAAGTCTATCAATCACAGTCCAGCGGATTCCGCCATCGTCGCCAAGGTCTAGCTGAGCGTCTGTACATCCATCAACAGCGTGGCGAATGGACACCTACCAAACGTATTAAGCCGTCCCTTGATGGAATTCCTGAACGGCGTCAGCGGGTTTACGCAATGCGCACCATTTTGAAAAATGAGAGCTTTGTAGCATTCCGTGAGGCCGTCAAAGCCGGGGATTTCACCGTGTTCAACAAACACATGAAACCCCTCGAACGTAAGTACTGGCGCGTTAGTATCCCTTTCAAGAAGCGTATGATGAACCTCGTCAAACGAGCCATTAACAAACTAGGCCGAATCCTTAAAAAGCTCTAATTTCCGCCGCGAATATGTTCCGATGTTCTAATGCCGATAATCGGAATGGATTCATATCGATAGGACTACCATTTTGGTGCAGGGGCTGCGGGCGTCTTTTTAAGATAGCCATGCAGCCCCTATTACTGTGATGCGTACAATGATAAGGGGGGTGAAGACCAAAGTGCGCAAAACTTTGGGCCCTAGGGGACACTTGCAGGTCGGGTGCGACGTTGTACAACGCCATGCGCATCTGCCCGTAGCTCATATGGGCAGACAAGGGTAAGAGAGATGCCGGTTCCACGGCCGTCCTTATCGGGAGGCTTCTGTTTTCTCTATGCTCGGTCGTCATAGGTCTGTTCCTCCGACGGTGCGGCTCTGCGAATGAAATCACCCATGCCGGGAACGGTGAATGCCAAGAGCCCACGTTCTGGCGAATATGCCAGCCCGGAATCGATGATGCCTTTTCTGACCCGTACGACATCCGCAGGTGGCCGTCCCAGTCGTTCCGCGATCTCCGCCGAGCTGCACACGCTTTTTTCGAGCGAGGCCATGGCCCTCATGTATTCCCGTTCCAGTGGGCGGGCCCGTTGCCAGCGTGATTCGTATAGGCCGCTGTCCAGTGATGCCTGCGCTATGGGTTCGCCCTTGATGACGGCGGACAATGGGATTGGTGATGATTCGGATTCATCGAAGGCTGCAGAACCATATGCCTGGATGGAATACGGATACCCCTTGGAGAGCTCTATGAGACGGTTCAGGGCATCGTCGTCGAATCGCACATTGATTTTGCCGATGGTCTTTTCGAAGCATTCCCTGGTCTCGTCTTCGGGGAGCCGTCCGATTCGCTTGTACTGGAACAGGCGTTCGGCGTAGGAGCGTGATTTGGTAAGCACGCCGGGAAGGTTGGGCAGTCCCGCCGCGATGACGTAGAAGGGCAGATCCTCCTGTCCCATGCTGTGCTGCAGTCCGATGATGGTGCCCATCAGGTCGCTGGACATCACTTGGAACTCGTCGATGAACAGGAACAGGCCCGATCCTTCCTTTTTGAGTTCGCGGCATAGTTCCTCGACCATCATTTCGAGTCGCAGCGAGTCGCTGGATATGCCTTTGTCCTCGTTGCCGAGCCCGATTGACGTTTTGATTAACCCGAGTTCGAGGGAAACCTCGTTGACGTGTTTGAGGGAGTCGAGCATTTTCTGTCGGAGCGTTCCTCTTCTCTCGCGCAGTATCGCTTTGGAGATGCCGTCGAAGAGGAGTTCGTAGTCGTGGGTCTCGTTTCCCGTGGCTTCCATGCGGACGGTAATGAGTCCTTGGCCGGCGGCCATGTCTTTCATTCTCAGCAGGAGCACGGTCTTGCCGACGCCTCTCAGCCCGCTGTAGACCAGTCCGCGGTCGGAGTATCCCGCTTTTGTTCTGGCGATGATTCTGTCCATGATTTCGAGTTCCTGCTCGCGTCCTACGAGTTCCTTGGGTTGTCTTCCCGCTCCGGGCGCGAATGGATTGAGGGCGTGCATCGCTTCTTTGCGTCTGGCTAAATCCACGGTGTTCATGTGCGGTTCCTTTGGCCTTCCATAAGTTCTAGGTAAAAATATACACATATATACATGAATATGTGAGTTCAAGCGAACTGATGCTACGCCGGCTCGTCCCCGTCCCCATCAAACTTGTGCTCATCCTCGTAGGCAACGATGTCCATATCGCCTCGATGGAGTTTCTTGAGTGTTTCAGCTACTCGCGCCTGCTCATCATCAACAATAGGGCGCTCGCCGGCTAAGCATGTGAGACCATCGGATACTGCGGAAAACACTGCCGAACCCGCCCAACAAACATTGAAGCAATACATTTTTTATTTGCTTCGTTACTGCGTATTCTGTACTTCACATGTGCGAAACGTTGGAATTCCGCCAAAATTTTATTTGCCTGGTATTTGCTTGGGTGGGTCGCAAAGCGCGGTTGCGGCACGATTCTTAGTGGTGGTGCCTTATGGCGTCGGGCTTTCCTTGCAAATCGAGGTAAGGAAACTGGCCCTTAACCCGGAATTTGAAAAAGTAAAAGGTCCCTGGCTGTTCACCAGCCAGAGACCTTTTTGGTAACAACTGAGGTTGAGGAAACCTCGGCAGTTGGGTCCAACGGGGCGAAAGTCTGTGGCGCCGCCGAGAAGATTGCCCCGAAGCTAGCGCGACCTTTCTGCTACAACACAGCATATCAGCATCCATCGAACCTTCCCCGTACACTGGACAGACCAAACCAAGGAACTACTAGCGTGGCACCTTGACACGGTGTCATTGTGCCAGCAGGCATAGTGACTGGTTACAACTAAAGAGGAGGTTCTCATGGAAGGCAACGACCATGACAACCGTCCGAGATCTGACCGACAATACCGGGAAGGCCTGATGACGGGCCTGTTGATCGCTCTGGCCAACCAAGTTGGACAGGGATGGTCGACGGCTATCATCATCGCCACACTGGTACTGCTTGGATTAAGTCTCAGACGAGGCCGCTGACTTGTCAGCGGAACAGCCGGAATCTTTTACGGGTTCCGGCCCCTCGTCTTCAATCAGGGCACCATTTCAAGGCAGAAGAATCAGGCGGCCTTTTTGCGGCCGCGGCGCTTCATGGTGCCAGCGGTGGCGTTGGCCACGTCGAAGATCACGGTCTTGCTTTCGGGGTAGGCGGTACCGTTGACGGACTGGTAGGCGATTTCGCCTTCCGGAGCCTCAGGCAGAGTGAAGTATGCCTTCACTGCTTCAATGAGCGTGGCTTCCTTGACGCTTACCGAAGCAGCCTGCTTGCCTTCGGGCTTGCTGAACTTAATGGCGTTGTCGGCCTTGGCGGTGGTCGGGGTTACGGCGATCTGCTTGGTCTTGTCGTTAATCAGCACCTTGACGTACGCCGGGAATCCGAGCACTTCAGCGGTGGCTTTGTTGAAACGAATGGCGGAATCGGTGACGGTCAGAACGGTCTTGCCCACCGGCTTGACCAGCTGAACCTCTTCGAATCCCTGAAGCAATGAAGCCATAATTGCTCTCCTTATTGCATTGGTAACGTGTTTTTATTTACGCCACTAATTGTAACCAGCTAATTTCGCATTATACAAACCATATGCATGCATGATTGCATAATTGAAGAACATTTGACCTACGTATTGCGCTCCCCGAATAGCATTGATTTAACCAATACCAAGAAAAGAGGAAACAAGAACCCGCAATATCAGCCGTATTGAATATAGAAATATGCAATTTCAACATCGCAATAACTGACGGTCTTTTTGCTGGCTCTATTCGCCGATATCGCATTCAGGCCACAGCGCCGAGCATAATATCGACGCCGTGCTTGATTTCCGCATACACGCGTTCAAACACCTCGCGTGATTGACGATGAGGGTCTTCGGTTTCGAGTGCCGTAGGCAAAAACGGCCGCAGCATAGGTACGCAATCCATGATTTCGATGAGCCTGTCTGCGGCGGTATCGCCGGCAATCGGACCCTCGGCATGCATATGTTTGCAAGCGTTCACGAAGTCATTGAACAGAAATACTTTGCGAATAGCCAGTGGATTCTGTTCAAGCAAATCGGAAATTTGCTCACGCTCAAAACACAGAATCAGGTCGGCTTGCCGGCTGATATCGGTGGTGAGAGGGGTGGAAGAATGGGAATTCGCGTCAATGCCGTCGTTCTTCAGCAAATCGATAACCATCGGATCAGCGGGATGCGGGGGATAGTGCAGAGTACCCGCGCTGCGCACGGTGATATTGCCGCTCTGCAAGCCAATTCCTCGGTCGGCAAGCTTGGCTCGGGTGTAGTATTCGGCCATCACGGAACGGCATTGATTGCCGGTGCATACATACATGATTTGCATAACAACGTCCCTTCTCAAGTGTTGTGAGCATTCCCTCATATATTCCAGTGAGCATTCCTCGCGAATATGCGTGCGTTATGTACCGTAGCAATAACATGAAAAAACCGGGAATCATCGACTCCCGGTTCAGTGGTATTCGCGAACTATGCTTCAGCGTCTACTGTTTATTATGTCAGTCACGTCAGCGACGAGTGGTGTTCTTGCGGACGGCGAACAGGGCGATGCCCGCGGCGGCAAGCAGCACAACGGCCACACCGTACGGTGCGATGGCCGCACCGGTGTTGGCGGTGGTAGCAGTCGTGGTACCGGACTGGTCACCGGTTCCGGTTGCCGGAACCTGAATGGTGGCGGTCTTGGTACCGGATACAGCGCCAACAGCCTTGACCGCGATGGTCTTGCCAGCCTGGCTGGCCTTGAACGTGTACAGCAAAGTCAAGGAACCATCTGCCTTGGCAGTGAACGTCTTGGATACTTCAGCGATCTGCTGGACGTCGGCGACGATGGCATCATCGTAGTACACGGTGACGGATTCATTCGGTTGGAATGTGCCTGCAGGGAACGTCACGGTAGCGGTGGTGCCGCTGTAAGTAACCGTTGCACCGTAATCATCAGCCATGGCGGTATTCGTTGCGAAACCAAAGCCCAGAACTGCGGCGATAACGGCCAGCACGGCCATAATCTTCTTCTTCATAACTTCGAACCTCCACAATAGAACCGGTTACTACCGATAAAAAATCGGTTCTTATCAATAGAAAATCGGTCTTTTTTCAATTACAGCCCCCAACCATACACCCCCCTTTGCCGGTATATAAGGGGTAATTATGTTAACGGATAAGGGGGTGTGACAACGTGGTCACACCATGTGACAACGTTCGAACATATTGTCGCCGCATTACCGTTGCAGCGGGGTCTTCTGACATTCTGAAAACGTTGTTATTCCAACGATTGCGCTGATTGGCGATACGTGCATGGCAAACAACAGGGAAATTTTTTCTGCGACACGCCGACGGGCTACTCGGGTTCTGATTTGTACTCGTCGTCAAAACTGAACAGGTCCTCTACGGTGGTGCCGAACACCCGCGCCAAATCCATGGCCAGACGCAATGACGGGCAGTATTGCCCCTGTTCCAGCCTTCCTATGGTCTCACGTCGCACGTTGACCAGATCGGCGAGGTCGGATTGCTTCATACCGCGTTGGAGTCGGTGAAGTTTCAGGCTAGTCTTCATCGTCGCCCTCGGTGCCGGCATCGTGTTCCAGCCATAGATATCGAATATCGGAAATGGCCAGGGCGCACATGGCCAATGCGGGCAACAGCATTGGCGGAATAATGTGAACTATCGAGCGGTCAATCAGATTCAGTGTGGTGTAGATAAAGCCGACAATTACCAGAATGCCCACCAAACTGACCAGCGCGAATTGCATGGCCGAGCCTTGATGCATATCGGAAAGCTCGTCGCGTCGCGGGTTCTGCCGTCGGAATGCAGTCATGCCCCATACTTCGCCGCCGATCCACAACAGCGCCGCGATCGCTGCCACGATTACTCCGAGCAGGTTATTGCCAATAAGAGCCATCAGCATGCAGGCAATGGCACCTATGGATTCAAGGATGGCACAAAAGCAAATATACCGATTAAAAGTCATGGCCGTCTCCGTGAATTATGCGAGCGATATTGAATTGCATACGCAATTATAAAGTTAGGGGGTAACCCCTTGTGCGGTGGTTAGACCAATCGGCGGAGGCTCTTTGCGTAGACCGAGAATAATCGCAATCAGTAATTGTTATGAGCGATCCAGTAGTTGTACGCTGCGACGATGCCGCCGTAGCGCTGCTCGCAGTAGCTGATGAACCACTTGAACTGGGTCTTGTAGTTGGTCTGCCAGTCCGCACCGGCGGAAGCCATCTTGCTACCGGGGTAGGCCTGACCCAAGCCATAAGCACCAGACGTGGGGTTGGTGGCGGTGGGGCTCCAACCGGACTCGTGGTTGATGATGTAGTTCGCAGCGGTGAAGTCTGCTTCGCTATACCCGTTGTCCAACAGATACTGATGCGCCCAGGACTGCACTTCTCCAGCCGGAACAGTGGTGCCGAGATCGGCCGACGACGATGACTTGGTGGAACCAGTGCCCACCAGGATCACCTTATCCACCGGGGCCTTCTTGACCCATGAGGCGAATACGTTGGAAGAGATGACCTTGTCGCCGGCTCGCTTGATCAGCGAGGTGGTCTCCATAATGCCCTTTTGGCCCTCGGTCTCGACCTTTTCCTGACCCTTGGGCAGGCTGCTGGTCTCCTTGCGTACTTCATTGAAGGCGATCTCGGTATCGTTGGTCTCCACATCGGCATCCGCGCGATTAATGGTGACCACGGTGGCCTCGGTGACCTTGGATTTCAGCGAGGGAGATACGGCATCATCCGGGTCAAGCGTGATATCACCCGTCTCCAGCACGTCCTTGACGGTGGTCATGTTGGCTTTTTCGCCAAGTACTACGCGCGAATCGCCATTAATCTTCACCGTAACGAACGTGGTGTTCTTGTCGGCGCTGTTGATTGCGCCACGAGTGGCAGAACGGGATGCGGCCGAATCGGTGGCGGAGAACGAAGTGATGGTGGAAATCGGCTTCACATCATCAGCATGGTAGAAACTGCGCGACACCAATCCCGCCGCGCCGAGCAGACCTGCCGCGGCCACCACAGCCGCGATCTTCATCCACTGGCGCTTGTTCAACGGTCTGAGCATACGGGTCGGCTTGGCATGTCTCGTCATTGCGCTCCTTGATCGGATTTCACACTGCCCACCATGATAGGCGGCGCAGTGGATGAAGGAAAATCAGGCTCAGGCCTGCTGGTCGGCACCGGACTGGGCGGCCTTGGCGGCGGCCAGATCGAGTGCCTTGGCCTGGGCGATCAGATCGTCGAGATCGGCGGCCTGCAGCGCGCCGGCCTGCTGGAAGATGACCTCGCCCTGCTTGGCGATCATCAGTGTGGGCACCGCCTGGATGCCGGCGGCCTGGGCCAGATCCTGGTTGGCGTCGATATCAACCTTGACGAAGGCGATGTTCGCGTTCTCCGGCTCGTTGGAGGCCGCCTCGAAAATCGGGCCGAACGCGCGGCACGGGCCGCACCAGGTGGCCCAGAAGTCAACGAACACGATTTCGTTGTCGGTGATGGTCTTCTCGAAATCGGCGGAGGTGATGGCGGTGGTTGCCATGATGTTCCCTTCTTCTGTGTTTTCCTTGGCGTCGCCGTACGGCCCTCGTGCGTGGCCGCCGGGCGATTGCCTTATTCATGCAATACGTCTTGGCGCTTGGAGCCGTGCGGTTCGTGGCCGTCGGCTCCCTGCTGGCTACCAGCTTCCCAGCACCACCCAACATTTGTGTCGTATTTTCCGCCGCCGGCCAAACGTTTCCCAAGATTTCGCTGGAAGGTGACGCGCGGCGCGCTGTGACGCGCAATAATGGGATGCATGCCAGTCATGAATGATGAAGTGCCCGACGAGGGCGATTATGATGCCGGCCGTGGCCGCGGCGAATTCGACAACATCACGCCCGAGGACTTCATCCACGGGGGCGGTTCCGGCCACGGCAACCCGCCGGGCTGGCTGGGACCGGCCGACATCAACCGGGCGCGTCATCAGATGCCCATCGCATACGTGGAGATCGTGCCCGTGCGCACCGATGAGATGGGCCGCATCTCCCAGGTGGGCTCGCTGCTGCGCGTATCCGATGACGGGTCGATCGAACGCACGCTGATCACCGGCCGTGTGCTGTACCACGAGACGCTGCGCGAGGCCATCGCCCGCAATGTGGCCAAGGACCTGGGCGACATCGCCCTGCCGCTGCTGCCGGTCGGACTCCAGCCATTCACCGTGGCCGAATTCTTCCCCACGCCGGGACTGAGCGAATACTACGATCCGCGCCAGCACGCCATCGCCCTGTGCTACATGGTGCCCATCGCCGGCGACTGCAAGCCGCAGGACGAGACGCTGGATGTGGAATGGGTGGATCCCAAGAGCGACGTAATGGACACGTTCGTGGCGCAGATGGTCAACGGCCATGGGCGCATCGTGCGACAGGCGTTGGCCTGGGCCGGAATCTGACAGTTGTTTTGCCTTCCGTTGGAGGGGATGGCGCGTAGCGACGGAGGGCGGTCCGCGTTGAGACCGCTCCCAGCCGACTGTGCCGACAGCTCCGCCAGTGGGGCGCGAATGTGAAGGAGTAATTCATGGCAATCGAATTGGCCAATCATATCTACCGCGACGGCGAAGGCGTGCCGGTGGTGCTGATGAACGCCTACCCGGTGGACCACCGCATGTGGGACGTGTGCGCGAAGGCGCTCGCCGACTTCGCCGACCTGAACGACGTGCCGGACTTCCCGATCTGGGCTCCGGACATGGCCGGCTCCGGCGCATCCCCGGTGCCGAGCGACGCCGATTCGGGCCCCCGCATGGCGAACGGCGCGTACAGCGAGGCGTTGGATCGCCTGGCCGGAGCCTACGTGGACCTGATCAAGGCCGCCGGCTATGAGCAGGCGATTTGGGTCGGGCTGTCGATGGGCGGCTACGTGGCGATGGACATCCAGCGCCTGTACCCCGAAACGGTGGCCGGACTGGCCTTGTGCGACACGATGGCCGCGTCCGACGGCGTGGGCGGAGAGAACCGACTGAAGATGGCGGACGCCGCCGAACAGACGAACTCGGTCGAACCGGTGATGCACTTCGCGCAGCCGGCCGATGGCGATTCCACCGTCAAGAAGACTCCTGAATTCATCGCGACCATGACCGGCTGGATCAACGAACAGAACCCGGCTGGTCTGGCCTGGCGTCAGCGCATGACCTACGGACGTCCTGAACTGGGGGCGGTGCCGGAAACGATCAGCGCACCGAGCCTGGTGGTATCCGGCGAACTGGACCCCTCCAGCAATCCGAGTGTGATGCGGCCGCTCGCCGAACGAATCACCGGCGCTGAATTCATCGATATTCCGGACTGCGGCCATTTCAGTGCCGTCGAACATCCGGATACCGTGGCGCGAGCACTGCTCTCGCTCGTCAAGCGCGTGCAGAGCGCGCAGAAGAACGCATAGGAGACTTCGATGACCGCTGACATTCATTTCTCGCCTCTGGCACTGACCCATGCGCTGCCGTTCCTGCCGCTCGCACAAGGTGACATCGACTATCAGGTGGACCGGCGCAGCGAACCCGGCCTGATCGACGAGCTGTTGGCCGAGCCGACCACCAAAGTCGTGCTTACGCGCGGCGGACTTGTCGCCGTACCGCGCGGCCAAGGCGAGCTTGTGGACTATGAGAACGTGAAAATGCGGCTCGCCACGTTGCCGGGCGCCTATGTGTCCGCCGAACTGGCACGCTACCCCGAAGCGGTCGCCATGTTCCTTGGCTCCTATGTCGGGGCGCGCGGCGAATCCGTGGTCGCCGTGGATATCACGCGCGTGCCGGAAGCCGGCGTTCCCGGTGTTGGCGGGATTGCCGGTGTTGGCGGTGCCGTCGGCGGCGTGCTCGGCACCCAGGATTCCGGCACTGTGGACGGCGCGCTGGGCAAGAACGGCATCAGCGGAGGTGCTGCCGCCGGAATACGGCAGCCGGGAAACGCCAAGGGTAATGGCGGCGTAGCCGCAGCCAAAATCGCCGGGCCGCTCGGTGTACCGGATTCGGCCGGGCAAGGTGCGGACGATGCCTTCGATGATTCGGTCGGCGCGCCCGTACAGCCCTTGGCCCCGAAGCCCACGCTGCTGCAACAGGCCGTGACCCGGTTCGACTGGGTGGACCTGCGCGGATTTGCCCCTCACTCCAACGCGCGCGAGGCCGGGCAAGCCACCAGTGCCATCACCTTAAGCATCTGGCACAGCCGCCAGCGGTTCTGTCCCACCTGTGGCGCGGCGGTCCGGCCGGCGCTCGCCGGATGGGCGCAGCGATGCACCAACGAGGCGGACGGCAACCGTGTGCTGTTCCCACGCGTGGAGCCGGCGGTCATTACCGCCATCGTGGACGGGCACGACCGTCTGCTGCTGCAACACAACGCGGCATGGAAGGATTCGAGGCTGTATTCGGTGTCCGCCGGATTTGTGGAGGCGGGGGAGAACCTTGAACACGCCTGCCGCCGCGAGGCCATGGAAGAGACCGGCATCAAGCTTGGCGAGGTGCGGTACCTGGGTTCGCAGCCGTGGCCGTTCCCGGCTTCGCTGATGATGGCGTTCAAGGCACATGCGATCACCACCGACGTGCGTGTGGACGGCGAGGAGACCATGACCGCGCGATGGGTCACACGCGACGAATACACGGCCGAGCTCATCGCCGGCCGTATGGCGGCGCCGGGCCGCGCCACCATCGCCCGCTACATGATTGAGGAATGGCTCGGTCGCGAGCTGTGACGGACCGCGAAGATAGGTTAGGCTTATGACTATGAGTGATGACAACGAAAACGAACAGCCGCTGAATCTCGACATTCCCGACCACCTCGAATACTCCGAGGAACATGCATGGGTGGACCGTTCGGTCGACCCCGCAATCATCGGCATCACCGAATACGCCGCCGACCAGCTTGGCGAACTTGTGTTCGTGGATCTGCCTGAGCCTGGCGCCCGTGTGGAGGCCGGCGACGAGATCGTGGAGCTTGAATCCTCCAAGGCCGTCCAGCCGCTGATCAGCCCCGTGGCGGGTACGGTCAAGTATGTGAACCGTGACGTGGCGGACGACCCGTCCGTGGTCAACGGCGATCCGTACGGCGAAGGCTGGCTGCTGAAGGTCGAGCTTGACGACGATGAGCCGGAGCTGCTGAGCGCCGACGAATACGCGAAGGTCGTGCGGTAGTTCCTTTTGAGCTCCCCTCTCTGAGGGGAGCCAAGAAAATGAGGCGTATGGCCTATATTGGTGTCTATGAGAAGCCCACGCGAGGATTTTGAGGCGGCAGGCAAGCGACTGCCTTGGGATGCTGCTGCTTGCAATGCAGCGCTGTCCGCCACCGCGCCAGTCTCTGACGTCAAGGCATCCGCCAATGGTGCCGACAATGCCAGCAACGCTGAACATTCCGATGACATGCCCACCGTGCCGATTCCCGCACGCAAGGCTGCCACGACGTTCGACACCCCCTCCAAGCGTGAGCGCATCGAAGTCAAGCCGCCGATCACCCGATTCATACGTCGTGCCGTCACCCGCGTGTTCGGCGTATGGTCACGCATCTCCACTCAGGTGGTGCGCCAATGGGACTGGTATCCGCGAGTGGAACCCTATGTGGGTTATGGCACCGGCGATTACTCGCGTCTGATCTGCCGCACGGTATACGCCCCCAGGCACGCGCAATCCGGCGAACTGATCCGCGGCATCCGCGGCATGCTTGCCATACCCGCGCCGCGCACCCACGTGCAGGCCAGCATTGATGACATGCCGCTCAACACCGTGCAGATCGGCGTCTCCGAGGTCTATGACAAGGTGGACCGCACGCGCGATCTCGGCAGCGAATACGCCATCTCCGATTCCGCCGGATATCTCGACCTCGTGGCCGAGCATCGTCTGGTGCCCGGCATCCATCGCGTCTCCTACAGCGTGGCCAACCGCAAACCCGTGAGCGCCAACCTGTACACCATCCCCGCCAGTGCCAAAGTCGGCATCATCTCCGATGTGGACGACACCATCATGATCACGCAGGCCCCGGTGCCATGGAAGGCCGCGTACAACCTGCTGTTCCTCGACCCCAAGAAGAAAGCCTCCGTGCCGGGCATGAGCGTGCTGTTCACCCGCATCGCCGACCTGTTCCCCGGCGCACCGTTCTTCTATCTTTCGACATCGCCCTGGAATGTGGAGAGTTCGATTCGCAACTTCATCACTGACCATGGTTTTCCCGAAGGCCCGCTGCTGCTGCGCGACCTCGACCCGAGGCCCAAGACCTTCGTACCCACCGGCCCCCAGCACAAACTTGAGTTTGCCGAACAACTTATGGCCGACTTCCCAGACATGAAGTTCATTCTGGTGGGCGATGACGGGCAGAAAGACCCGACCACGTACGCCACCATCGCCCGCAGATATCCCGGACGTGTACTGGCGATCGTCATTCGCGAGTTGAGCCCGCGCGAATCAACCGGATTGGCGTCGGTGACGGGGCTCACCTCGACCCAGCCGACTCCGGTAACCGATGTGCCAGTATTCACCGGCACCACCGGCTCGAACATTCTGAAGACCATGCTGCCGTATCTGAAGACGGTGTTGCGATAGGCGCGGCGTGATGAACACTGAATGCGTCCCGGTGCGGTGCCTCGCCTATAATCGCGTGGTATGACTGACGAGAGCACAAACGCCGCGGCCGCGATGCCGCCTTACGCCAAGCGCGAGCCGAAGCGCCGCGAATTCCACGGTGACGTTTTCGAAGACGATTACGAGTGGATGCGAGACAAAGACTCCGATGATGTGCGCAGCTACGTAGCTGCCGAAAACCAGTACTGCGAGCGTCGCATGGCGCATCTGGCGGATTTCCGGCATACGTTGTTTGAAGAGCTGAAATCGCATGTGGAAGAGACTGATATGTCGGTTCCCACGCGCGTCAATGATTACTGGTACTTCACCCGCACGCAGCAGGGCAAACAGTATGGCGTGCAATGCCGCATCCCCGTGCGCGATGCCGATGACTGGGACCCGCCGGTCGTGGATCCGCAAGGCGCGCCCGGCTCCATGCCCGGTGAACAGGTCGTTTTTGATGCGAACAAGGAATCCGAGGGACATGACTTCTTCCGGCTCGGCGGCTTGGATCTGAGCAAGGACGGCCGTTGGATGCTGTACGGCGTGGATGTTGCGGGAGACGAACGATATGATTTCCGCATTCGCGACCTTGCCGGGCTGGAGACCGGGGAGCCGGTCAGCGAACTGCCCGAACAGTTCACCGGCATTGGCAGCGCATGCTTCACGCCGGACGGCCAATGGGTGTTCTGGGTGGAATTGGACGATTCCTGGCGGCCGCTCGCTGTGTGGCGGCATCGTGTTGGCACGGCGGTCGAATCGGATGTGTGCGTGTACCGAGAAACCGATGAACGGTTCTGGGTGGGCGTTGGCATCAGTTTTGATGAGCGCAATATCGTGATCGGCACCGGTTCCAAAACCACCACCGAAGTGCTGATGCTGCCGGTGGCCACGCCTGAAGGCGAATTCCAAGCTTTCATTCCGCGTCAGAACGATATTGAATATGATGTGAGCTTTGCCTGTTTTGAAGGCGCGGGGGAGAACGGTGCGGATGTGCCACTCGCCGTGGTCTATCACAACGCCGCCAATCCGAATTTCGAAATCGACGTCATTGACATGCGTGGCCATGAGCCGCCGTACCGACTCGGCGAAGGCGTGTGCATTGCCGCCGGGTCGCCGTACGGCTGTGAACATGGTGAGCCGGATAAGCCGATTACCGAGGCATACTTCAACGCCGTCAATCCGGCGATATTGCAGGGTGCCCACGGTCTGGGCATCGAAGGCATCGCGTTGCATCGCAACTTTGTGTCCCTGAGCTACCGTGCCGACGGCCAGCCGCACGTGGCATACATGACCAAGAGCGCGGCTGCCGCCGACTTCCTGGCCGGACGGCCGTGGCAGTTTACGGAATTGCTGCCGCCTGCCCTGGAGGACGACTGGGACATGGTTGCCGACGATCGCGAAAACTTCACCGGCGATCATGGCGAAATCTTGTGGACCGAAGATGAGGCCCCCACGGATCACACGTCATCTTCCGATGGTGCTAGCGACGACCACCTGCCCGGTGAGACCCGGCGCTTGTACACCATCGGCGTCGGCGGCAACCCCTCGTATGAGGCGCCGCGCATGCGCTACTCGTTCGCCAGCTACACCCGCCCGGGCGAGTTGCACGAAATCGATCCCGCCACCGGTGAAGATGCGCTGCTGAAGCGAGCCACCGTGTTGGGCAACTTCAATCCACGCGATTACATGGAACGCCGTGTGTGGATTACCGCGCGCGACGGCGAACGCATTCCTGTTTCCCTCGTCTGGCACCGCGATTGCCCGGCGCAGGATTCGCCGATGTTCATTACCGGATATGGTGCATACGAGATTTCCTCCGATCCGGGGTTCTCGGTCTCTCGTCTGAGCATGTTGGATCGCGGTGTGCTGTACGCCGTGCCGCATATTCGTGGCGGCGGCGAAATGGGACGCGCCTGGTATGAGCAGGGGCGCAGACTGAACAAGAAGCATTCCTTTGAGGACTTCGTGGACGCCACACGCGCGCTGCAGAAGGCGCATTTGGCTGATGCTTGGCGCACCGTGGCCAACGGCGGATCCGCTGGCGGTCTGCTGATGGGCGCGATTGCCAATATGGCGCCCGAATGCTACGCCGGTGTTGAGGCGGATGTGCCGTTCGTGGACGCGTTGACCTCCATTCTTGACCCGGACTTGCCGTTGACCGTCACCGAATGGGACGAATGGGGAGACCCGTTGCATGACCCTGAGGTGTATCAGTATATGAAGTCGTACACGCCATACGAGAATGTGCCGGTCGCCGTGCTCGAGGGCGGCAACGACGAGGCTGCCGGTGACGGCAGTGCTGATGGGGCTGCCACCGGCGCGGTCGCCGCCGCGCAATTCCCGAGAATCTTCATTACCACCTCGATGAACGACACCCGCGTGCTGTACGTCGAGCCGCTCAAATGGCTGGCCCGTTTGCAGTCCGCCGGCGTGGACGCGGTGGCCAAGATTGAGGTCGAGGCCGGTCACGGCGGTCTATCCGGGCGTTACAAGCAATGGGAAGAGGTTTCCTATGAGAACGCTTGGTGCATGGATGTGATGGGGCTCGCTCATTAGGCCATGTCCACTAGCTGAGCGGGTTCGGGCCGGCAGGTGATAGCGCGAGTAGGCTCCTTGAACTATGGCAAAGACATATAAAATCGCCGTTATTCCCGGCGACGGTATTGGCAAGGAAGTCACTCCGTGGGCTCAGAAGGCTTTGGAAAAGGCCGCTGAAGGCGTAGCTGACTTCGAGTACGAGAACTTCGACTTGGGTGCCGAGCGCTATCTGCGCGATGGTGCGATCCTGCCCGAGGACGAAGAGGAGCGCATCAAGGCCAACGACGCGATTCTGCTCGGTGCCGTGGGCGATCCGCGCATCAAGGCCGGCATTCTGGAACGCGGCCTGCTGCTCAAGCTCCGCTTCGACCTCGACCAGTACGTGAACCTGCGCCCCTCCAAGCTGTACAAGGGCGTCACCTCGCCGCTCGCCAACCCCGGCGACATCGACTTCGTGGTGGTACGTGAAGGCACCGAAGGTCTGTACTGCGGTGCCGGCGGCGCGGTGCGCCGCAACACCCCGCAGGAGGTGGCCACCGAGGTGTCCATCAACACCGCATACGGTGTGGAGCGTGTGGTGCGTTACGCCTTCAAGCTCGCTATGAAGCGCAAGAAGCACGTCACCCTGGTGCACAAGAAGAACGTGCTCGTCAACGCCGGTGATATGTGGCAGCGCATCGTCGACAAGGTCGGCGAGGAATACCCTGAGGTCACCCACGACTACCAGCACATTGATGCGGCCACCATCTTCCTGGTCTCCGACCCGAGCCGTTTCGATGTGATTCTCACCGACAACCTCTTTGGCGACATTCTGACCGATGAGGCCGGCTCCGTGGTGGGCGGCGTGGGCTACTCCGCCTCCGGCTGCATCAACGCCTCCGACGAGTTCCCGTCCATGTTCGAGCCGATTCACGGTTCCGCTCCGGACATCGCCGGTCAGAACAAGGCCAACCCGACCGCCGCCATCCTCTCCGCCGCCATGCTGCTCGAGCATCTCGGCTTTGATGATGCGGCCAAGAAGATCCATACCGCCGTCGAAGCGGACATCGAGGAGCTCGGCTCCACCGTGCGCTCCACCGACCAGGTCGGCAAGGACATTCTGGCCCGCATGTGACCTCAAACCTGGCTCCCCTCGCTGAGGGGAGCCAGAAAACTCTCTATACTGAGTTGCATGCAAATGCGACATGGGGAATGCAAAACCGTTGGCAGCAAACTAGTCGCCGTGACCGTATCCGTCGATGATGACGGCACCGCACAGTCATGCCATATCAGCGGTGATTTCTTTATTGAATCAGTTTCGGATGCCGAATCCCATGCTTTGTTGCATGACCTGGAACGAGCTCTAATTAGCGATGATTCATTGCGGTCCGTATTGGACGCCCATCCTAGTTGCCAAATTATCGGCACAGATGAAGTTGCCATCAAAACCGCATACAGCCGAGCCGTAAGCAGCAACTTGCCCCCGCTGGCGGGGGCTCCAGCTCAGCGGGTGGGGGTGGGCAGCCCCGATGCGCCGAACATCCCAGCATCCATCAATACACAAACCAAGCAGCCCGACAAAAGCTCTGAATACCGGGAGCGCTGGAACGCCCTCAAGCCTCAACTCACCGTGATCCACGACCATCCGCGTACTCCGGACGAGCAAATGGCCATTGACGAGACCTGGGCGCGTGAAGTCGCAGCGGGAACACGACAGCCGACCATCCGATTATGGGAGTGGGCGGGCCCGGCTGTGGTCATCGGCCGTTTCCAATCGGCCCAGGACGAGGTGAATCTGGACATTGCCAAGCAGCTCGGCTTCGACGTGGTACGCCGTTGCACGGGCGGCGGAGCGATGTTTATCGAACCGGGCAACACCATTACCTATTCTCTGTATGCGCCGCTCGATTTCGTTCAGGGCGTAAGCATCGAAGAATCCTACCGGCTCTGTGACTGGTGGCTGGTCGAAGCGCTGCGCGAACTTGGCTTGGATGTGCGGTTCGCGGGCCTCAATGATATCGCCTCGCAGTACGGCAAGATCGGGGGAGCGGCGCAGCGGCGCTTCCCCGTAGGCTCAGGCGGCGCGGTGCTGCACCATGTGACCATGGCGTATGACATCGATGCGGCCAAGATGAGCCGTGTGCTCAACACCAGTCGCGAGAAGATGTCAGACAAAGCGGTGAAATCAGCGGTCAAACGCGTGGACCCGATGAAAAGCCAGACGGGTCTCAGCCGCGAACACATCGTCGAGCACCTTATTGACTGGTTTGCGGCGTGATTTCACCGATGGCCGTATACGATTTTGCCGGTGGCCGTGCGCGGTTTTGTCATGGGCGAGCGCGGTAACCGCGACAGTGCCGTTTTTCGCGGTAACGCATTCGTCAGCATGCCGTACGGCTATCGGATCGTGCCACACATGAAGTGACGAATGAGGGCATGCTCCTGACGAAACCTGTGGGGGCGCGTTACAATATGACGGATGGGCGACGACGGTCATAGGACAATAAGGATGGTGCGATGAGCTTGGAAACGCCAAACGCTTTTGCTGACGAGGAAAACATCCTGTTGCATACGGCATTGTTCAAGCAGGTATCGCCAGCCGAAGCCGAGGAGCTGTTGCCGCATTTGAAGCATGCGACGTTCGATAAAGGCGACTATATCTTCTCCGAAGGCGATACCGATCAGCGCATGTATTTACTGGAGCAGGGGCGCGTCAAGCTGATTCGCACTTCTTCCGATGACCGCGTGCAGCTGCTGTCCATCCACGCGCCGGGCGAAGTGCTTGGCGAGATTCCGGTATTCGACCCTCATGGTGGCCCGCGCACCGCGTCCGCGGTGTCCATGAGCCATGGCACGCGCGTGGTCTGGCTGGAGCATGATGCCCTGTTCGCATGGCTTGATGAGCATCCGCGTGTGGCCATCGACATGTTGCAGGTCATGGCCAGCCGCCAGCGCGGCAACAACGAACGCATCTCCGACTTGGTATTCATGGATGTGCCGGCGCGTCTGGCCAAGACATTGCTCAACTTGGGCTCACGTTTCGGCGAGCCGGTGGAACAGGGCCTCAAAGTGCCGCATGACCTGACTCAGGAAGAGCTGGCCCAACTGGTGGGCTCCAGTCGTGAGACCGTGAACAAGGCGTTGATGGACTTTTCCAACCGCGGATGGATCGCACGTGACGGCCGATCGATCATCATCTTCCAGCCCGGTATGCTGATTCGACGCTCGCGGCGCTGACCGTTCGGCTGACTTCCAGCCAATGTTACGCTAGTGCGATTCTTGTGATGATATGTTCACGGGAGCTGACCGTAAGCCCGGTTGGTAGGGCACCCCATTTAGAATGGGGCCCATGCCCAAAAAGAAGTCCCTCACTCTCCAACGTGTGCTTGTTCTCCTCTTGGCCTATATCATGCTTGCCGTCTGCGGCGGCGTGGCGGCCAGCGTGTTGTTTGTACCGGGTGTGATCGGTGCCAATAAAGCCGCCAAAGCGGTGATTCCGTCGCTCAAGGTAGAAAACGTGGACTTCGACGTGACTAGTCTGCCCCAGAAGTCGACGATGTACGCGCGAGACGGTTCCACCGTTATCGCGACGTTCTACAACCAAAACCGTATCGTCGTGCCGCTGAAGAAGATTTCCAAAACCATGCAGCAGGCAGTGGTGGCGCGCGAAGACCGTCGATTCTGGACTCACGCCGGCGTCGACGTGCAAGGCGTGATGCGTGCGTTCGTGCAGACCTACCTCGTCAAAGGCTCCCAGCAGGGTGGTTCGTCGCTGACCCAGCAGTACGTCAAGAACGTGCTGCTGATGCAGGCGATCGAGGATGACGATTCGATCGCCCAGTACCATGCCACTGAAGACACCATCGCCCGTAAGATTCGCGAGATGCTGATTTCCGTGCAGATGGAAAAGAAGTATTCCAAGGCCGAGATTCTGCAGGGCTATTTGAACATCGCCCAGTTCGGCAACAACCTGTATGGCGTGGAAACCGCGGCCCAGCGCTACTTCAGCGTGTCCGCCGCCGATTTGAACGTGGTGCAGTCCGCCACCATCGCGGCTATCACCAAGAACCCAAGCCTGTATGATCCGCTGGTCGAAGAGAACCAGAAGGAAAGCGAAAACCAACGCAATATCGTGCTCAAGCTGATGCTGCAGGAAGGATACATCACCCAGAAGCAGTACACCGAAGCTGTGAACACGCCGTTGAAGGACACGCTGAAAGCACAGGACGTGAATGTCGGCTGTCAGGACACCGGCGATTACGCGTACTTCTGCGATTTTGTGGTGCATCGCATCCAGAACTCCGAAGAATTCGGCAAGACTCGTGCCGAGCGTAACAAGCTGCTGCAGGAGGGTGGCCTGAAAATCGTCACCACGCTGGATGTGGAAGCGAATTCCACGATGATGGAGACCGCGCGTAATACCATTCCACCGGACGATCCCAGCGGCATGGAGATAGCCATGGCCGCAGTCAAACCGGGAACCGGCGAAGTGCTGAGCTTTGGCCTGAATCGTTACTATGACGCCACTCCGGCAGCCGCGAACGATCCCACCAAGACGAGCCAGAACTATGCCGTCGATTTGGCGGATGGCGGTGGTTCTGGTTGGACCATCGGTTCGTCCTGGAAGCCGATCAACCTGATTGCGTGGATGGAAGCGGGCCATTCCATCAACGACAACCTCCAGACCTCGACGTCATACCCCACTACGGACTTCGCCTGCAGTAACTATTCGGGCGGTGCCGATTCGTGGAACGTGTCGAACGCCATGGGCGCAGGTACAGTGAACCCAGAAAGCCCATTCCTCGGTCTGGTCCGTTCGCATAACACTACTCAGGCTTCCATGGGTGCCATCCTCAAACTGTGCAAGGTGGCGGACACCGCGACTGAACTGGGATACCATGACGCCGCCACGGGTGAGACCATCGACAAAACCCAGGTGTATACACCATCCATGATGATCGGCTCGGTGAATGTGTCCCCGCTGACCATGGCGAGCATCTTCGCCGTATACGCCTCGAATGGTGTGCAATGCAACCCGATTGCCATCAGCAAGGTGACCGATAAGGACGGCAACGATCTCAAGGTTCCATCCGCGAACTGCCATCAGGCGGTGGATAAGGACATCATCCAAACACTCGCTTATACCCTGAACCAAGGTACGGTGCGGCCGGATGGTGCCGGTTGGTCATTCAGATTGGCTGACGGGCGTAAGTCGTTTGGTAAGACCGGTACCAGTGAGGATCTTGCGGTGTCCGGTGGATCGTTCATTCCTAATCAGATTGCGGCGTTCGCTGTGGTCGGCGATGCACAGAACCCGTACACCAACCGTATTTCCAACATTGCCATCAACGGCCGGTACAACAGCTATTGGGATGGTTCGACAATCGCGGCTCCGGCCGTTACCAACTTCTTCAATAGCTACATTTCCAAGAAGAAAATACCGATTGACAACGATTACGGCCAGCCCGTCTCGAAGTACACCACGACTGGCAAGTATCTGGGCATTGGCGGACGAACGTTCAGCGTGCCGCAGACCACTACGAATGGCAACAGCCAATCGCAGAGCAGCAACAATCAGTCTCAGTCGCAGAACACTGGGCAAAACAACACCCAAACCCAGGGCACCAATTCAGAGCAGTCGAATGATGGCCAGTGATTGGTGATTGGCGTTTGACATTTGGTGATTGCAGGCCGGCTGAGTCTGCGTAACATGGCCGACTGCGATACCCAAATTACGTAGTTTGCGGGCGTTACCTGTTTCAGGTGACGCCCGTTTTACAATACTTAATGACAACGCCATCGCGTTCATCGAATATTTGCCATGAACGTGCATCGGAAAGGGGAACGATGAGCAACGACGATCTGACGCATGAGAATTTTGATTTTCGTGGATTCGACGTGCCGGATCTCAAAGCGGTGACGCTGGCTTCGTCTTCGGACGGCGATCAGTCCAAGCAGCCGAAGACCAAGCACGAGGATGCATCGAAGAACCGTAAGCACGGTAAGAAGAAGTCAAAATCCGATGCACGGTCCAAGAAGCGGGCCGGCGCGGGCAAGACGAGCGAATCGTTCGATGATTATGAGGAAAGGGAAGCTGTGAGCAAGGCAGATAAGAAAGTCAGCAAGGACCGTCCGGGGCTGTTTGCGCCAATGACGCTGCGCGAGGTGACCGTGCGTAATCGTATTTGGTTGCCGCCGATGTGCACGTATTCGTCGTTCGCCCGCGATGGTAGGCCCACGCCGTTCCACTACCAGCATTACGTGTCTCGCGCGTTCGGCGGATTCGGCATGGTGATTGTCGAATCCACCGCCGTGGCTCCTGAGGGGCGTATCACGCCGTGCGATCTGGGCCTGTGGGAAGACGGGCAGATTGATGCTTGGCGCTGGATCGTGGACGGTATTCGCGAGGCGGGTGCGGTGCCTGCCATCCAGCTCAACCATGCGGGGCGTAAGGCTTCGACTGGTTGCTTTGCCGTTGGTTACGACGGTCAGAGCGTGCCGGAGGAGGCGGGCGGCTGGCCTACCATGGCACCGTCTGAAATCACGTTCGGTGGGTTGCGTACGCCGCGCGCGCTGTCCGTGGATGAGATTCATGGTCTGGTCGGCGCGTTCGCCGCGGCGGCGGGCCGTGCGGTGGCCGCCGGCTTCCAGGCGATTCAGATTCATGCCGCGCATGGCTATCTGATTTCTCAGTTCCTTGACCCGCTGAGCAATGAGCGTGATGACGAATATGGTGGCGATTTGACCGGTCGCTCTCGGTTCCTGGTCGAGGTTGTGGATGCCGTGCGTGGGGCCGTCCCTGAGGGCGTGCCGGTTCTGGTGCGCATTTCGGCCACGGATTGGGCCGCCGGCGGTTGGGATTTGGACCAGACCATCGCACTATCCAAGGTGCTGAAGGAGCATGGCGTCGATGTGATGGACGTGTCTACCGGCGGCATCATGTCGGGAGTGTCGATTCCGGTCAAGCCGAACTATCAGGTGCCGTTCGCCGAGCAGGTCAAGGCCAAGGCCGATATTCCGGTGACCGCGGTGGGTCTTATCACCAAGCCGAAGCAGGCGGCCAAGATTCTGGCCCATGGCGAAGCCGATGCCGTGGAGATTGGCCGCGCCGCATTGCGTGATCCATACTGGCCGTTGCGTGCAGCCAACAAGCTGGGCATACCGTCCACCGAGATCCCCTACGCCCCGCAATACGTGGCCGGTGCGTACTAAATCCTCATGGGGCGGTAACTTTCCCATGGGGCGGTAAAACCCTCATGGGGCGGTAACCCAAAACGGCGGTATTCTGCGGAATGTGAAATTTGGCTAACCGCCCCATGGGACAATCACCGCCCCATGAGGGTTTTACCGCCCCATGGGTAATAGGGCAATATGTGAGTTCACTCCACGTCTACGCCGACGGCGTCGGAGACGTGCTCGAATCCGTCGCGGCGCAGCAGCTGGGCCAGACCGCGCTTCAACACGGTAATCTGCTGCGGGCCTCGGTACATCAGCGAACTGATGAACATGACCAAGCTGGAGCCGGAACGAATCTTCGCATAGGCTTGCTCGGGGGTAAAGACGCCACCGATGCCGGCGATAGCGAACCGGTCGCCATACTCTTTATACACCTTGCGAATCAGCTCGGTGCTGGCGTTGGTGCACGGGCCGCCGGACAGGCCGCCCTCCCAATCGCGCGGAATCTCGAGGCCGGTGCGGTCCTTCTGCAGATTGGCGATGGACAGCCCCTGCACATTGTGCTCGGCCAGCACATCGAGCAGTTCCTTGTACTCGCCCCACGGCTTGTTCAACGGCATCTTGACCAGCGTGGGCTGCGGGCGGTCGATCTTGTCGAGCGCCGTAAACAGACGGTCGAGCGCTTCCGGAGTCGCGGTGAACGGTTCGCCGACGTGCGTGTTCGGGCAGGAGACGTTGACCTCCACCATCGCGGTGCGGCCGGCGGCGCGGCGCATTGAAATGCAGTAATCCTCAATGCCTTCGTCCAAATCGCCGCACTGGTCGTCGTTGGTGCGGGCGATCGACACGGACAGCTGCATCTGGCGGGCCTGAGTCCAAGCCTTCTCGGCGCGCTCGATGACCTTGTCCGAACCGATGTTGGCGAGGCCGACGTGCACCATCATCGAATCGTATTCAGGCAGACGGTGGAACCACGGCTTGGCGTTGCCCGGGCAGGGACGCGAGGTGGTGGAGCCTACGGTTTCGAAGCCGAAGCCGGCATGGTCCAGCACCACGGGCATCTCGCAGTTCTTGTCGAGGCCGGCGGACAGGCCGAACGGGTTGGTGAAATCGACGCCCATCACATTCGTTTCCAGAATGGGGTCGGTGTAGTCGAGCATCAGCTGCTCGGCGAGCAGCAGCGGCGGGACGTTCTTGACGACGTGGCAGAACTCGATCATCTGATCGTGCGCCTCATCGGGGCGGTGGTTGAACACGAAGTTCGGTTTGATGATGTGTTTGTAGCCGAAGGTGAACAGATCGGTGGTGGCTTTGTTGACGGCGTCGTGCCAGAAGCTTTCAGAAACGTAAGTCATACCGCCTATTGTCTCACGCTTGGGCCGGTGCGGCTAGGCGATTCCTGCCTAGGCGAATTGGGGAAGGGGCTACCGCGTGTCGAGGCGCACGCAGGCGTCGGCTCGGCAGAAGATACATGAATCGGGATGCACCAGGTATCAGGCGTGACTCGCCGCTGAGCAACGCGCTCGGGAGAGTCGTCGGTCGTGAGCTATCGCGCTAGTGGTCGCTGCGAGAATATCGGTTCGCACAATGTGCGATTTTGCGCGGTTTTGTGGAAATGAACACCTGAATTGCCCGGAATTTTCGAGAGATTGTCCCCAAAACGCTCAAGCCGGTTTGGTTTGTGAGCTTTTGTGTGCGATAATGTTCATATGATTTCGTCACAACGTCAGCACCTCATCTTGAGCAGGTTGCGCACGCGCGGGGCAGTGCGCATTACGGCGCTATCGAAGGAACTGGGTGTGTCAGCGATGACCATCCGCCGCGATATCGCCGAACTCGCCGACAAGGGACTGCTGAAGCGCGTCCATGGCGGCGCGGTGACTACCAGTACCTTGCTCAGCGAACCCCTGTTCTCTGTCAAGTCCCAGATGGATATCGGCCTGAAGGACGCCATCGCCCAGGAAGCCATCAAATATGTGGCTCCCGGCGATGTGATCGCCATCGGCGGCGGCACCACGGCCTATGTCTTCGCCCAGCATCTGCTCGAATCGCAGCAGTCCAGCGGCATCACCATCCTCACCAATTCGATTCCCGTGGCCGAACTGGTCCAGGCCCTCGAATCCAAGGACGTGGAGGTGATCGTCACCGGCGGAGTGATCACCCGATCGAACTCGCTTGTCGGTCCGATCGCGGACAAGGTCGTCGCCTCGCTGCGTGTCAACACCGTATTCCTCGGCACCCACTCGGTGTCGATTCCCCGTGGCTTCCTGATGCCGAATTCGCTGGAAGCCGCAACCGATATGGCGATGATGGACATCGCCGATCGCACCATAGTTTTGACCGATCACACCAAGTGGAGCTGCACATCGCTGTCGCTGTTTGCGCGCTTCGACCAAGTGGACACGGTCATTACTGACGACGGGCTCGACCCCGACTCCGCCGCCAAAACCAAGGATTTGGTAAAGGAACTCGTGCTGGCCCACCAGAGCGAGATCATTGAGGAAAGTGAGTAAACCCATGGCTGATTTCGCCAACTACACCCCCGGGGAGTATGCGAAGGAGCACATCCGCATCACGCCGACGACGCTTGCCGACGGTCGTGACTTCTTCTACCTGGACGACGACCCCGAGTTCGTCTCCGGTGCCAAGTCCCGCGAGCTCAAGGACCCGCGCCCGCTGGACTACCGTTTCGCCCCGCACCTGGACGCCGACGGCAACGAAGTGCCGTACGCCGCCCCGCAGATGCGCCGCGACCCGCTGACCGGCGACTGGATCCCGATGGCCACCGCCCGTATGAACCGCCCGATCACCGCCGGCCCCGGCGCTACCGCCAAGGGCAACCCGCTGGCCGCCCGCAAGCCCGGTGACCCGTACCAGGACGGCGAAGTGCCGGACACCGACTACAACGTCGTCGTGTTCGAGAACCGCTTCCCCTCCATGGTGCGCGTGCCCGGCGTCTCCGAGGACGTGACCTACGTTGACGGCAACCCGCTGTGGGAGAAGAAGCTCGCCGCCGGCCGCTGCGAGGTCATCTGCTTCGACCCGAACGAGGACGGCCTGCCGGCCGATCTGCCGGTCTCCCGCCTGCGCACCGTGGTTGAGGCTTGGGCCTTCCGTACCGCCGAAATCTCCAAGATGGAAGGCATCGAGCAGATCTTCCCGTTCGAGAACCACGGCCAGGAAATCGGCGTCTCCCTCGCCCACCCGCACGGCCAGGTCTACTGCTACCCGTTCATCGCCCCGAAGATGGAGAAGGAACTCCAGCACACCGAGGCCTACCACGAGAAGACCGGCGGCAACCTGCTTAAGGACATCATGAACGCCGAGCTCGAAGCCGGCGAACGCATCGTGATGCGCAACCACAGCTGGGTCGCCTACGTGCCGGCCGCCGCCCGTTGGCCCCTCGAGGTTCACGTGGCTCCGGTGCGCGACGTGCTCACCCTCGACCAGCTCAACGACGAAGAGCGTTGGGACCTTGCCTCCATGTACTCGCACCTCCTGAAGCGCGGCAACGCCTTCTTCGACAAGGGCGACGGCAAGGGCATGGACCTGCCATACATCGCCGCCTGGCACCAGGCCCCGGTGCACGACAAGCGCCGTGAGAACTACCGCCTGAACCTGCAGTTCTTCTCCTTCCGCCGCGCCGCCAACAAGATCAAGTACCTCGCCGGCTCCGAATCCGGCATGGCCGCCTGGATCTCCGACACCACGCCGGAACTCATCGCCAAGCGCTTCCACGAGCTCGGCTCCATCGACATCGCCGACTGATAGAAAGAAAACATCAATGACTGCTGTTGAATTCATTGAGCCGCTGACCCATGAGGAAGGCGTCTCGCAAGCTACCAAGCTGTTCGTCGACACCTACGGCGCTGCGCCCGAGGGCGTGTGGGCTGCTCCGGGCCGTGTGAACCTGATCGGTGAGCACACCGATTACAACGCCGGCCTGTGCCTGCCGATCGCTCTGCCGCACCGCACCTTCATCGCCCTGAAGCCGCGCGAAGACACCAAGGTTCGCGTCGTCTCCGACGTGGCTCCCGACAAGGTTGCCGAAGCTGATCTCGATGGCCTCAAGGCCCGTGGCGTGGACGGCTGGTCCGCCTACCCGACCGGCGTGGCCTGGGCGCTGCGTGAAGCCGGCTTCGACAAGGTCAAGGGCTTTGACGCCGCTTTCGTCTCCTGCGTGCCGCTGGGCTCTGGCCTGAGCTCCTCCGCCGCCATGACCTGCTCCACCGCTCTGGCTCTGGACGACGTGTACGGCCTTGGTTACGGCGATTCCGACGCCGGCCGCGTGACCCTCATCAACGCTGCCATCAAGTCCGAGAACGAGATGGCCGGCGCTTCCACCGGTGGTCTTGACCAGAGCGCCTCCATGCGTTGCACCGAAGGCCACGCGCTGCTGCTCGACTGCCGCCCGGAGCTCACCCCGCTGGAAAACGTCTCCCAGCAGGAGTTCGATCTCGACGAGTACAACCTCGAATTGCTTGTGGTCGATACCCAGGCTCCGCACCAGCTCAACGATGGTCAGTACGCTCAGCGTCGCGCCACCTGCGAGCAGGCCGCGAAGATCCTCGGCGTGGCCAACCTGCGCGTCACCGCCGACGGCATCGCCAAGGCCGACGGCCCGTTCCAGGCGCTCAAGGAGACGCTGGACGCGCTGCCGGACGAGACGATGAAGAAGCGCGTGCGCCATGTGGTCACCGAGATCGAGCGCGTGCGCTCCTTCGTGCGCGCCTTCGCCAACGGCGACATCGAGGCCGCGGGCCGCCTGTTCAACGCCTCTCATGATTCGCTGGCCGCGGACTACGAGGTCACTGTGCCCGAGCTCGACGTGGCCGTGGACGTGGCCCGCAAGAACGGTGCCTACGGTGCGCGTATGACCGGCGGCGGCTTCGGCGGCTCCATCATCGCTCTGGTCGACAAGGGTCGTTCCCAGGAAGTCGCTCAGAAGATCGCCGACGAATTCGAAAAGCAAGGCTTCCACGCACCGCGCGCGCTTGCCGCGTACGCGGCGAAATCCGCTTCACGCGAGGCATGATAATAAATCACAATGCTAAATGGCGGGTGTCTTCCCTATACTTGGGTAGTCACCCGCTTTTTGTATACGACCAGGGAGAGCCATGAACAAGGCAATCATCACCGTCGTCGGTCAGGACACCGTCGGCATCATCGCGCGAGTCTGCACCTACCTGTCCCAGCACAACGTCAACGTGCTCGACATCTCGCAGACCATCATCGACGGTTACTTCAACATGATGATGATTGTCGACTACGCCAACGCGGACAAGGACTTCGGCGCGATGGTCGGCAACCTTGAGGACCTCGGCGACGACATCGGCGTGCGCATCCGCTGCCAGCGTGAGGAAATCTTCACCAAGATGCACCGTATTTGAGGCGGCCCGCTCAGCAGGCCGCCTCACGCGAGGAGGTGGAAAGCCCGGTGGGCTTTCCACTGACGGAGCCATCCTTATCCCTCTGATGAGGGTGACCGCCAAACTAGTCTTTAAATATCCTGTAAGGAACAAACCATGCTGAACATCATGGAGGTCCACGAGACCAATCAGATGATCGAGCAGGAGAAGCTCGACGTCCGCACCATCACCATGGGCATCTCGTTGCTCGACTGCGCCTCGGACGATGTCGACAAGACCTGCGACAACATCTACCGCAAGATCACTACCTATGCCAAGGACCTCGTTTCCACCGGCAAGGCCATCGAACGCGACTACGGCATCCCGATCGTCAACAAGCGCATCACCGTCACCCCGATCTCGCTGGTCGGTGCCAGCTCCTGCAAGACGAGCGAGGACTTCGTCAAGATCGCCCACGCGCTTGACAAGGCGGCCAAGGAGGTCGGCGTCGACCTGATCGGCGGCTACTCCGCACTCGTCTCCAAGTCCATGACCCCGGCCGAGGAGTTGCTCATCCGCTCCCTGCCGCAAGCCCTTTCCGAGACCGACATCGTCTGCTCGTCCGTGAACGTCGGCTCCACCAAGACCGGCATCGACATGAACGCGGTCGAACTGCTCGGCCACATCATCAAGGACGTTGCCGAGCGCACCGCCGACAACGACTCCTACGGCTGCGTCAAGTTCGTGGCCTTCTGCAACGTGCCTGACGACAACCCGTTCATGGCCGGCGGCTTCCACGGCGTCACCGAAGGCGACGCGGTCATCAACGTCGGCGTCTCCGGCCCCGGCGTGGTCTCCCGCGCGCTCGATGCGGCCAAGGGCAAGGACTTCGAATTCCTGTGCGAGACCATCAAGCGCACCGCGTTCAAGATCACGCGCGTCGGCCAGCTTGTGGCCCAGGAAGCATCCCGCCGCCTCGGCATCCCGTTCGGCATCATCGACCTGTCGCTCGCCCCGACCCCGGCCGTGGGCGACTCCGTGGGTGAAGTGCTGGAGAAGATCGGCCTCGAGCAGGTCGGCGCTCCCGGCACCACAGCGGCGCTCGCCATGCTCAACGACCAGGTCAAGAAGGGCGGCATCATGGCGTCCTCCTACGTGGGCGGCTTGTCCGGCGCGTTCATCCCGGTCTCCGAAGACAAGAACATGATCGACGCGGCTTCTTCCGATTGCCTGACCATCGAGAAGCTCGAAGCCATGACCTGCGTGTGCTCGGTGGGCCTCGACATGATCGCCATTCCGGGCGATACCTCTGCTTCCACCATCTCCGGCCTGATCGCCGACGAGGCCGCCATCGGCATGGTCAACCAGAAGACTACCGCCGTGCGCGTGATCCCGGTTGCCGGCAAGGGCGTGGGCGAGATGGCGAACTTCGGCGGCCTGATGGGCTACGCGCCCATCATGCCGGTCAACCAGACCAGCTGCGAGGCCTTTGTGACCCGTGGCGGTCGTATTCCCGCTCCGATTCACAGCTTCAAGAACTGATTCAGTAGGGTATCTGCCTTCAAAGAGGTACATTTGCGCAGATAGGTATCTGCTTTCAGAGGGGTACCTCAATCAAGAAACCCCGAGTACAAGCGTTGATATTTCAACGCCTATACTCGGGGTTTCGTCCTTTAACAGCCCCTCGAAGCGCCGATAGACCTCCGGCAGATGCCAAATCAGCCCCTCGAAGCGCCGATAGACCCATTTTCTGCGATGATGGTCGTGCTGCGAGGCTCAGGGTTTCCTCTCTCACGCCTGTCGGCGTTCGTTCGGCGTCGCTACTCGAAGGCCCACCGGGCCTTCTCCTCAGCGCCCTCCAGCGAAGTTGAGTTGGCGCCAGGCTTCGTAGATGGCGATGGACGCGCAATTGGTGAGGTTCAGGGAACGCAAGGACGGGCGCATGGGCAGTCGCACTTGTTCGGCCACATGAGGGCCCTCCATGATGTCCATCGGGTCGGGGATGTCGCCGGGCTCGGGGCCGAACAGCAGGATGTCGGTCGGCTTGTATTCCACCTCGGTGTACAGCTTGGTAGCATGTGCGGTGAACGCGATGATGCGCGAATTGGGCATGGACTCCACCAGGTTGTCGAAATTCGGGTGCAGCACCACGTGGGCCATGTCGTGGTAGTCGAGGCCTGCTCGGCGCAGCTTGGTGTCGCGCAGGTTGAAACCCAACGGCTCCACCAAATGCAGGATGGTGCCGGTCACCGCGCACAGGCGGATGGCCGAGCCGGTGTTGCCGGGAATGCGCGGTGAGTAGTAGCACAGATGCGGTGTTACGGTTTCGGTGGTGGCGGCCTTTTCAGCCGAGAGCATCGCGTCCACCACGGAGATGGGGTTGCCATGCGCGTCGGTTACGAGTTCGTCCGGTCCGTAATTCGATTTACGGTACCCGTACTCGAACATCTTCTCGACTTTTGTTTCGGGATTCTGTGCGTTCTGCGAATTCTGTTCTGCTTCGTTCGTCATAGCTGCTAAGAATAAGAACGATGAACGACACAGCAATTTCTTTGCGATTGGGCGCATGGTGGGAGGCCAATGCGCGCGATTTGCCATGGCGCTTCGGCCGGGCCACGCCGTGGGGCGTGCTGGTATCCGAAGTCATGAGCCAGCAGACGCAGATGAGCCGTGTAGTGCCGTACTGGACCGACTGGATGGAACGTTGGCCCGACGCCCGCGCCCTCGCCGAGGCCCCCAAGGCCGAGGTGATCACCGCATGGGGGCGGCTCGGCTATCCACGCCGCGCATTGCGGTTACAGGAATGCGCCCGCGTGGTGGCTGAAGATTACGCCGACAAACTGCCGCGCACGTATGACGAACTCACTGCATTGCCCGGCATCGGCGATTACACCGCCTCCGCGGTGATGAGCTTTGCGTTCGGCGAACGAATTGCCGTGATCGATACCAACATTCGCCGCGTGCTGAGCCGCGTGTTCCTGGGCGTCGAATCGCGCGGGGGAGCGACCAGCCCGGCCGAACGCGCGCTGGCGAACCGCATGCTGCCCAAAGACGAGATTCTCGGGTGCGATGCTGACGTCGCCGATAATGCCGGTAGCGCCGAACATGTCGTGAACAGCACTATCCGTGGCGGCAAACGCTCTCGACTGCATCGTGGCGAGCGCCCATCGGTCACGTGGAACCAGTCGGTGATGGAACTGGGCGCGGTGATCTGCACGGCCAAGTCGCCGCTGTGCGACACCTGCCCGATTGCGGACGACTGTGCATTTCTCAAGGCCGGCCGCCCCGGACTGGGGGAGCGCCGCACCCGCCCACGCCAACGATTCCAAGGCACGGATCGACAGGTGCGCGGTCTGGTGCTCGCCGCGCTGCGCGAGCTTCCCGCTGGAGCCACGTTGCCCAGGGAAGATGCCGACAAGCTTTGGAAGGACCAGATTCAGCTTGCCGCCTGCATCGCCAGCCTTGACGATGACGGCCTGATAGAGATTCTGGACGGCGGCCTGCGACTACCCAGCTGACATTGTGAAAAATGGTGGGCTCCCCAAGCGTGTATGGGCGTGGTGACCGTAGACTGGAAGAGTTATGGCAGTGCAGAGGAACACATCAGGCGCGAGAACGGCACGCGGAGCCGGCACCGGGGCCAATGGGCCATCCGGCGGGCCCTCCCAAAACAACCGTTCCGGCAAGCCGCGCAAGCGCAGGATCAGCAAAAAGCAGCAGGCCATCTATCGTCGTCGGCGTATCGTGGCCGGTACGGTGCTGCTGCTGATAATCGCGCTGATTGTATTCTGCGTGTATAGCCTTGGCCGGGGTATCGGTGCCGTGAACTCGATGATCCACCATGACGAGGTGTATGCGATTTCCCGCGACGCCACGCCGGCGCCGAAGAAAGTCAGCAACGTCAAGGATTGCTCGGCCAGTGATGTGACATTGCAGCTTTCCGCGGCCTCCCAATCCGTGCCGGTAGGAGGATCGCTTGATTTCACCGCGACCATCGTGCACGAGGGGTCAGGCAACTGTTTAGTGGACGGGTCCGATTCCGGCCGTGTGCTCACCATTACTTCCGGTCAGGAAACGATTTACAAGTCCGATGTGTGCCCGGCGGATTCACGTCTGCTGCTGATGGCTAAGGGCGATAAGGACGTTCAGAAGGTCACGTGGAATACCAATGCGAACGCCACGCTCGCCAAATGCACGGATGAGTCAGGTTGGGCCAAAGTCAATGCGGGAACGTACGTGGCGCAGCTGAGTTTGAAGGATCATCCGAAGGTGAAGAGCGATCCGGTGACGTTTACGGTGCAGTAAAAGTCTTGCCTTAGCGCTATTCTTTTGACTTTGCATGAGGTGTGTCATATTGCGGGCATGCCGTCGACAATGAAGCGTCCGCATAGGCATATGGTGGCCATGCCGGCGCTCCCAGGGGAATTACCACATATTAGCGAGCGATAAGGAACGTCCATTGGCTACTGAGTCTACGACGAACACCACCACCATCATCGCACGCGCCGACCAGCATGATATTGACCTGCACAAGGCGTCGGATCGCGTGAACTTCGGTTCCATCAAGGAACCCATCGATGTGCCCTACCTGCTGGGCGTGCAGACCGACAGCTTCGATTGGCTGATCGGCAACGAACGCTGGAAGGCGCGCGTCGAGGAGGACGAAAAGAACGGCACTAACACCGTGGCCCACACCTCCGGCCTCGATGAGGTCTTCAACGAGATCTCTCCGATCGAGAACTTCGCTCAGACCATGAGCCTGACCTTCTCCGATCCGTACTTCGAAGAGCCGCGTCACACCGTGCAGGAATGCAAGGAAAAGGATTACACCTACTCCGCACCGCTGTACGTGAATGCCGAGTTCGAGAACGGCGACACCGGCGAGATCAAGTCCCAGACCGTGTTCATGGGCGATTTCCCGCTGCAGACCCCGCACGGCACCTTCATCATCGGCGGCACCGAGCGAGTCATCGTCTCCCAGCTCGTGCGTTCCCCGGGCGTCTACTTCGACCGCCAGCAGGATCGCACCTCCGATAAGGAAGTCTTCGGCGCGAAGATCATCCCGAGCCGTGGTGCATGGCTCGAGTTCGAGATCGATAAGAAAGACCAGCCGCAGGTGCGCGTGGACCGCAAGCGCAAGCAGTCCGCCATCGTGTTCCTCATGGCCATCGGCATGACCAAGTCCGAGATCGCCCAGGCATTCAAGGACTACCCGCTGGTGCTCGACGCACTCGAGAAGGAAACCCTCGAGACCCAGGACGAGGCCCTCGTTGACCTCTACCGCAAGATTCGTCCGGCCGACACCCCGACCCCCGAGGCCGGCAAGAATCTGCTGGACTCCTTCTACTTCAACACCAAGCGCTACGATCTGGCCCGTGTCGGCCGCTACAAGATCAACCGCAAGCTGGGTGTCGAGGCCGATTTCAACGATCGTTCCCTCCACCAGGAAGACATCATCGCCACAATCAAGTACCTGGTGGCCCTGCACGACGGTGCGGCGACCTTCCCGGGCAAGCGCAACGGCGAAGACGTTGACCTGCGCGTGGACGTCGACGATATCGATCACTTCGGCAACCGTCGTATCCGCCAGGTCGGCGAGCTGATCCAGAACCAGCTGCGTACCGGTCTGAGCCGTATGGAGCGCGTGGTGCGCGAGCGTATGACCACTCAGGACGCCGAGGCCATCACCCCGCAGTCCCTGATCAACATCCGTCCGGTGAACGCCACCATCAAGGAGTTCTTCGGCACTTCCCAGCTCTCCCAGTTCATGGATCAGAACAACCCGCTGTCCGGTGTGACGAACAAGCGTCGTCTTTCCGCACTGGGCCCCGGCGGTCTGTCCCGCGACCGCGCCTCCATGGAGGTGCGCGACGTGCACCCGTCCCACTTCGGCCGTATGTGCCCGATCGAGTCTCCTGAAGGCCCGAACATCGGTCTGATCGGCTCCCTGGCAACCTTCGGCCGCGTCAACCCGTTCGGCTTCATCGAGACCCCGTACCGCAAGGTCGTCAACGGCCACGTGACCGACGAGGTCGAGTACATGACCGCTGACCGCGATCTTGACCACGTCATTGCCCAGGCCAACCAGGAGCTCGACGAGAACGGCAACTTCGTCTCCAAGTCCGCCCTTGCCCGAGTCGGCGAAGAAGAGGCGGTCGATGTGCCGGTGAGCTCCGTGGACTACATGGACGTCTCCCCGCGCCAGATGGTCTCCCTCGGCGCCTCCCTGATTCCGTTCCTGGAGCATGATGAGGGCCACCGTGCACTGATGGGTACCAACATGCAGCGTCAGGCCGTGCCGCTGATCGAATCCGAGCGCCCGCTGGTGGGCACCGGCTCCGAATGGCGCGCCGCCAACGACTCCGGCGACGTCATCAAGTCCGAGAAGGACGGTGTGGTTACCTACGTGTCCGCCGACCTGATCCGCGTGATGAACGACGACGGCACCACCAGCTCCTACAAGCTGGCCAAGTTCCAGCGCTCCAACCAGACCACCTGCTACAACCAGCGCCCGATCGTCCACGACGGCGAGCGTGTGGAAGCCGGCTCGGTTATGGCTGACGGCCCCGCCATCCAGAACGGCGACCTGGCCCTGGGCAAGAACCTGCTCATCGCCTTCATGCCATGGAACGGCTACAACTACGAGGATGCTGTGATCATCTCCCAGCGCCTCGTGCAGGACGACACCCTCTCCTCCATCCACATCGAGGAGTACGAGATCGACGCCCGCGAAACCAAGCTGGGCGCCGAAGAGATCACCCGCGACCTGCCGAACGTCGGCGAGGACGCCGTGGCCAACCTCGACGAGCGCGGCATCATCCGCATTGGCGCCGAGGTCGAGGCCGGCGACATCCTGGTCGGTAAGGTCACCCCGAAGGGCGAGACCGAGCTGACCCCGGAGGAGCGCCTGCTGCGCGCCATCTTCGGCGAGAAGTCCCGCGAGGTGCGTGACACCTCCCTGCGCGTGCCCCACGGCGAGACCGGTACCGTCATCGGTGTCAAGGAGATCACCCGTGAGGATGCCGAGGAGGACGGCGACGAGCTGCCCAACGGCGTCAACCAGATGATCCGCGTCTACATCGCCCAGCACCGTAAGATCACGGTGGGCGACAAGCTCTCCGGCCGCCACGGCAACAAGGGCTGCATCTCCCGCATCCTGCCGGAAGAGGACATGCCGTTCCTGGCTGACGGTACTCCGGTCGACATCATGCTGAACCCGCTGGGTGTGCCTTCCCGAATGAACCTTGGCCAGGTGCTCGAACTGCACCTCGGCTGGATTGCTCACTCCGGTTGGGACATCTCTTTGGATCCGAATCTGGAAGCCGAGTGGAAGAAGCTGATTCCGTCCGGTGCCGAGAAGGCCGAGCCGAACACCCCGGTCGCCACCCCGGTGTTCGACGGTGTCAAGCCTGAGGTCCTGAAGGGCCTGCTGTCCACCACGCTGCCGAACCGCGACGGCGACCGTCTGGTCGGCCCCGACGGCAAGGCCACCCTGTTCGATGGCCGTACCGGTGAGCCGTACACCAAGCCGATTTCCGTTGGCTACATGTACATGCTGAAGCTGCACCACCTGGTCGACGACAAGATTCATGCTCGTTCCACCGGCCCGTACTCCATGATCACCCAGCAGCCGCTCGGTGGTAAGGCCCAGTTCGGTGGCCAGCGCTTCGGCGAGATGGAGGTGTGGGCCCTTGAGGCCTACGGCGCCGCCTACACGCTGCACGAGATGATGACCACCAAGTCCGATGACGTCGACGGCCGCGTGCGTGTCTACGGTGCCATCGTCAAGGGCGATAACCTGCCGCCGGCAGGCATCCCCGAGTCGTTCAAGGTGCTCCTGAAGGAAATGCAGTCCCTGTCCCTGAACGTCGAAGTGCTCAACGCCGAAGGCGTGGCCATCGACATGAAGGATGAGGATGACGATCCGGCCAGCTCCGCTGACGACCTCGGCTTCAACATCGGCGCCCGCCCCGACGCGGCCGCCAAGGAAGACCAGAAGGCCGAAGAGCCCGAATACCAGTGATCCCTCGGGCTGCATGCGGTCAATACGCCGCGTGTAGCTCCGCCAACGTGAAATAAATAACGTACAGAGACCTTTCCGGTTTGCACTACCCCTCAGTCAGCCTTGGCTGACAGCTCCCCTGACAAGGGGAGCTTGGGAAGGTCTCAAGAACAGAAACGGATTAACAAGTGCTGGACGTCAACGCATTTGACAAGATTCGCATCGGCCTTGCCACCGCCGATGACATCCGTGGTTGGAGCCACGGTGAGGTCAAGAAGCCTGAAACCATCAACTACCGTACGCTGAAGCCTGAGAAGGACGGTCTGTTCGGCGAACAGATCTTCGGCCCGACCCGTGACTGGGAGTGCGCCTGCGGCAAGTACAAGCGCGTGCGCTTCAAGGGCATCGTCTGCGAGCGATGCGGCGTCGAAGTGACCCGCAGCCGCGTGCGCCGTGAGCGCATGGGCCACATCGAGCTCGCCGCCCCGGTGACGCACATCTGGTTCTTCAAGGGTGTGCCTTCCCGCCTCGGCTACCTGCTGAACGTCACCCCGAAGGACCTGGAGCGCGTGATTTACTTCGCCTCCTACATGGTCACCGAGGTGAACGAAGACGAGCGTCACAACGATCTGCCCGGCCTGCAGGACGAGTTCGATTCCGAGATCAAGCGCCTTGAGCAGCGCCGTGACTCCGACATTGAAGCCCGCGCCAAGAAGGTCGAAGAGGATCTCGCCGCCCTTGAGGAGGCCGGCGAGGCCAAGGGCCCGGCCCGCACCAAGTTGCGTAACGGTGCCGAGCGTGATATGGCTGCCATCCGCACCCGCTACAACGACCAGATCGCCCGTGTGGACGCCGTCTTCGACAAGTTCAAGAAGCTCAAGCCCGGCGACATGGTCGACGACGTGGACCTGTGGCGCGAGATGCAGGACCGCTACGGCGATTACTTCGACGGCTGCATGGGCGCCGAAGCCATCAAGAAGCGCCTGCAGTCCCTCGACCTGGAGACCATCTCCAAGGAACTGCGCGAGGAGATCAAGGACGCTTCCGAACAGCGTAAGACCAAGGCCCTGAAGCGCCTCAAGGTCGTCAACGCCTTCCTGACCACCGGCAACAAGCCGGAGGCCATGGTGCTCGACGTGATCCCGGTCATCCCGCCGGACCTGCGCCCGATGGTCCAGCTCGACGGTGGCCGCTTCGCCACCTCCGACCTCAACGACCTGTACCGCCGTGTGATCAACCGTAACAACCGTCTGAAGCGACTGATCGAGCTCGGCGCCCCTGAAATCATGCTCAACAACGAGAAGCGCATGCTCCAGGAAGCCGTCGACTCCCTGTTCGACAACGGCCGTCGTGGTCGCCCGGTCACCGGTGCCTCCAACCGTCCGCTGAAGTCCCTGTCCGACATGCTCAAGGGTAAGCAGGGTCGTTTCCGTCAGAACCTGCTCGGTAAGCGAGTCGACTACTCCGGCCGTTCCGTGATCGTGGTCGGCCCGTCCCTGCGCATGCACCAGTGCGGTCTGCCGAAGCCGATGGCCCTCGAGCTGTTCAAGCCGTTCGTCATCAAGCGCCTCGTGGACCTGAACTATGCGCAGAACATGAAGTCCGCCAAGCGTCTTGTGGACCGCGGCGACGCCGAAGTGTGGGGCGTGCTCGAGGAGGTCATCTCCGAGCACCCCGTGCTGCTCAACCGTGCACCTACGCTGCACCGTCTGGGTATTCAGGCATTCGAGCCGATCCTGGTGGAAGGCAAGGCCATCCACCTGCCGCCGCTGGCCTGCGCCGCCTTCAACGCCGACTTCGATGGTGACCAGATGGCAGTCCACCTGCCGCTCTCCGCAGAAGCCCAGGCCGAGGCCCGCTCGCTGATGATGGCTTCCGACAACATCCTGAAGCCGGCCGACGGCCACACCGTGACCATGCCGAGCCAGGATATGATCCTCGGTTTGTACTACCTGTCCACCGTGCTGGAAGGCGTCAAGGGCCAGGGCCGCGTGTTCTCCTCGCTGGAAGAGGCCGAAATGGCCCTCGACCGCCACGAGATCGACATGCAGGCCAAGGTGCTCATCCGCCTGCCCGAGAGCTTCGTGCTGCCGAAGAACTGGGAGCCCGGCGAAGTCAAGGTGCTCGACCCGCGCGAAGGCGAGGACGAGGTCGTCAAGGAAGAACGCTTCCACGACGGCACCGTGCTGTTCGCCACCTCCTACGGCCGCATCCTGTTCAACGAGACCCTGCCGACCGACTACCCGTTCGTCAACGAGCAGGTGGCCAAGGGCCGTCTGTCCAAGATCGTCGATGACATCGCCATGCGTTACTCCACCCAGCAGGTGGCCGCCACGCTGGATGCCCTGAAGGATCTCGGCTTCACCCGCGCACCGTGGTCCGGCGTGTCCTTCGCGTTCTCCGACGTGAACGAGCCGCCCGAGCGCGACGAGAAGATCGCCGAGTACGAGGCCAAGGCCGACAAGGTCAACGCCAACTACGAGATGGGTCTGTTGACCGAGGAAGCTCGCCGTCAGGAACTCATCGACCTGTGGACCGAGTGCACCGCCGAAGTGTCCAAGGAAGTCGAGGAGAAGTTCGACCCGACCTCCAACCTGGCCATCATCGTGCAGTCTGGTGCACGAGGCAACATGATGCAGATCAACCAGATTGCAGGTATGCGAGGCCTCGTGGCTAACCCGAAGGGTGAGATCATTCCTCGTCCTGTGAAGTCCAACTACCGCGACGGCCTGTCCGTGCTGGAGTACTTCATCTCCCAGCACGGTGCACGTAAGGGTCTGGCCGATACCGCACTGCGTACCGCAGAATCCGGTTACCTGACCCGTCGTCTGGTCGACGTCTCCCAGGACGTCATCGTGCGCGAAGAGGACTGCGGCACCAAGGCCGGTCTGCCCATCCGCGTCGCCGAGCGCGACAACGACGGCAACCTGGTGCTCGTCAAGGCCGCCGACGGTGGCCCGTACTCCCGTCTGCTCGCCGCCGACGTCATCGACCCGGCCGACGGACAGACCGTGCTGTACAAGCGCGACGACGCCCTGTCCATGGACGTGCTCAACGACCTCGTGGCCCACGGCGTCGAGGAAGTCAAGTGCCGTTCCGTGCTGACCTGCGAGTCCAAGCGCGGCGTGTGCGCCAAGTGCTACGGCTGGTCCCTGGCCACCAACAAGCTGGTCGATGTCGGCGAGACCGTCGGTATCGTCGCCGCCCAGTCCATCGGTGAGCCTGGTACCCAGCTGACGCTGCGTTCCTTCCACTCCGGTGGTGTGGCCGCGGCCTCCGATATCACCCAGGGTCTTCCCCGTGTCACCGAGCTTTTCGAGGCCCGCACCCCGAAGGGTGAGGCCCCGATCACCGAGTTCGCCGGCAGCATCAAGATCGTGGAGAACGATCGCGGTCGCCAGATCATCCTGACCCCGGACGCCGATTCCGGCGCACCGAAGGAAGACGGCGTGATCAAGCCGATCACCTACCAGGTCTCCAAGCGCGTGCCGCTCAAGGTTGCCGACGGCGACCACATCAAGGTCGGCACCCAGCTGGTCGAAGGTTCTGTGGACCCCAAGAAGATCCTCACCATCCTCGGCAAGCGCGCCGCCCAGGTCAACATCGTGGAGGAAGTGCACACCGTGTACCGCTCCCAGGGTGTGGATATCCACGACAAGCACATCGAGGTCATCGTGCACCAGATGACCCGTCGCGTGACCATCATCGACTCCGGCGACACCGACCTGCTGCCGGGTGAGCTGGTGGACAACGCCCGCTTCCGCGAGATCAACCGCAACATCGTCAAGAACGGTGGCCGTCCGGCCGTCGGTCGTCCGGCGCTTATGGGTATCACCAAGGCGTCGCTGGCCACCGACTCCTGGCTGTCCGCCGCATCCTTCCAGGAGACCACCCGCGTGCTCACCGAAGCCGCCCTCTCCGAGAAGGTCGACGACCTCAAGGGCCTCAAGGAGAACGTCATCATCGGTAAGCTCATCCCGGCCGGTACGGGCCTCGCGCGCTACCGCAACGCCGTGGTCGAGCCTGACAAGGCCATCCGCGACACCATCTACCCGAACTTCGGTCTGGGCGGCGATGGCGATCTCGGCGACGCGAGCTTCTCCGACGCCGACCTGTCTGACCTGAACTTCTCGAACCTCGAGTTCGGCGATCTGAAGCTCGGCGACGACTTCAACCCGGATGATTTCTACTCCGATCAGGGCGGTCAGCCTGACATCGAGGAGTAAGTGAGAAGGTCCTAGAAAGGATGCCCCTTCTAGGACTCAGATCTTGCGTTAATCGCAATAAGATGGCCCGGAACTATATCAGTTCCGGGCCATCCGTATATTTGCCATTGTGATTTTCCTGTTGAACAAGAGCAGGCAGCCGCTCGTTGCTTGATTACTCAAGCCTGTTTTTCGGTGAACTGGAAGAACTGGTCTCCGATACGCACCGTGGCAGGCGCGCTGAGCTTGAGCGGTGTGCCCTTGGTGACTTGTGTCTCTTGGCCATTGGTGATGATGTAGGTGCCGTTCAACGAGCCGTAGTCCTCGATCCACAGCGCGCCATCGGTGTCGATGCTGATGGCGGCATGGTTGCGGGATGTGGTGCGGGTCGGGTCTACGATACGCACCGCCTTGGCACCCTGCGGCACATCCATGGAAGGCTTGCGGCCCAGCAACGTGCTCTTATCGATCACGATGGTCTGGCCGGTGACATCGTTATGCAGCAGGTACGTCTTCTTCGGTGCCTTGGACGTGAACGAGGAGGAGAGCACGGTGCTGTCCCAATCCTCGATGTCGTTTTCGGCGGCGTGCGGTGTGGTGTCTGCCGGAGCGGTGGCAGCGGGCTCAGCGGCGGCGGCCGTGGCGGCAGGCTCTGCGGTAAAAGCGGTATTGGTTGCCGCTTCCGCGGTACTGGGCTGCCCGTAGTCGTTCTGCGGTTCGGCTGTGCCAACTGCGGAATCCGGGGTGCCTTCCACCGGATCGTCAGAATACCAACCCAGTTCAGGTGCTGGAGGGTAGGGAAGTTTGGCCATGATGATGCCGTCCTTTCACTGACGGGAAGCCAGAGCGGCGTTGATTGCCGGGTCGCCGAGCTGGCCCAGCCATTCGATCAGTGCCGGATAGGTGTTGGGATTACGTGCGATGCAGGCGCGTAGTTCAGGCGCGTACTGGGCAATCTGGGCGATTTGCATCTGGTCGGTGGTGGTCAGGGCCTGTTCGGCGGTGAAACCGTAAGGATTGGTGGCCACAGGCTCCTCGAATGCCGCCTGAGCCGCGGGCTGCTGAGCCTGTTCGGCGGCGGGCTGCTGGGCCGCCTGTGCCGTGGCTTTCTGATCCTGAACCGGGCCGCCGAATGCCTCGGCAGTGAACCCGTATTGCGCCAGGGTCTCGCGGGCGCGATCGTCACCGAACTCGGCGATCCAACGCTTCAAGCCGGGATAACAGCGCGGATTCACGGCGACATTGGCACCGAATTCCGGATTCTCGTAGGCGATTTTTGCCAGCAGAATCGGATCCGCGTTCGGATCCTGAACGGCAGCGACCGCAGCATCATAATCAACCATGGGATTACCTCCTTATGTTCGCTCGGTTATGCCGAACGTATGGTCCGTAGTGTTTGTAGTGTTGCGTCTTCAATGGCGCCGATATCCTCACCTTCGTCCAGCCTGAATGCGCTGAACGCATGATGTTCGGGTTCGGTCAATGGCATATCGGCCACAATCACAGTGATATTGTCGGTTCCGCCCGCATCAAGAGCGGCCGCCACCAAGGCGTCCACGGCCTCCTGCGGACTGGAATGCGCCGCGGCGATGGCCGCGATCTGTTCGTCCGGCACCTCGCCATGCAATCCATCCGAACAGATGATGAAGCGGCCGGTCAGATCGGCGACATATACGTCGGGCATGATGCCATCCGGATCACCCAGACATTGGGTGATGATGTTGCGTGGAATGGTCGCCTCCGCCTCTTCCGGCAACATCTGCCCGGAATCGATGGCTTCTTGGCGCTGGGAATGGTCTCGCGTGATGCGGGTCAGCGAAGCGGCGTCCCACACGGGAATGATATCCGTGGCGGGAGCATCGGCATGCGCCAACGGACTGAGATGGTAGGTGCGGGAATCGCCGACATTGACCACATAGGTCTGGTCCGAGAAGTCCTGATCATCGGCGTCACTGAACAAAGCAGCGCTGCGGGCGCTGGCGGAATCCGCATGATCTTGGGGCAGTACCAAACCGGAGCAGGTTGTGCCGGCCACGCCGCCAAGGCGGTCTCCCAGATCGAGAATGTCGTGCTGGGCCCGTGCCAAGGTGTCGTCGATATCCTGACGGGTGCGTGAAGGCATGGCGGCCAATTGTGCGAAATGCTGGGCAGCCAACTGGCTTGCCTGCTCGCCGCCTTTGCCGCCGCCCATGCCGTCACAGACCATGAACACGCCTTGTTGCGCGAATCCGGTGTCTTGGTTGTTTTTGCGCCTAAGACCCACGTCACTGGTCATCGCGATACGGATGGAGCCTGTGGTCATGACGCCTTCCCCTTCTTACGCGTGCGCTTGACATGCGTCGTGTGCGGCTTTGCTGCGTGCCCATTTGACAGTATAGCCACGCTTTTCAGGGAAAGTCGTGTACGTATCCTCCTGAAACGCGGCAAAGAAGCGAGCATTGCCTTGCGCAATTGGTCGACTCCTGTCCAATATGTGGTGGCTTGGCCCGATTCAATGTCTTGCCCCGAGAACGTGGCGTAGTCGGCTTCCCGGCCAAGCTGGATCAAAGCCTGGTCATCTGTGCCGAGTTGACGGGCGATGGCACCGGCCTGATCTCGACGAGTGCCCTTGGCTGTGATGCCGCTTTGCTCGGCAAGCATGCGTATGGCATTCCAACCTGCTGCCACACGGGTTTTCGGACTGCCGTGTCGCCGCGCTCGTGCCAGCAGTATGGCCTTGAACATCAGAATCAGACCGCAGGCGATGAGTAGGGTCCACAATGGGCTGCCGTACAGGGCCACCTTGCGGGTCACTCGCCAGAACCGCGCCCAGAACAGGTTGGTCGGCGAATCATCGGCGTCGGCGCCGGCCAATGAGCTTTGGCCCTTGGCTTGCGTCTGATCGCGCAGCGGATCGGTCAACGGCACTGGTGGTTGCCGGACCAGCGTCTGCGGATTCGGCGGCGTCAGGTTCTGGTTTTCATCAGGCATCTTGGTCTCCTTGGGCGTCGGATAGAACGCCACCCATCCCAGGCCCTGCAATTTGATTTCCACCCAAGCGGTGACATCGTTGCCGGTGAATTCGATTTTGGTGCCATTGCCTGAGGTCTTCTCCGTGCGGGCATCGGTGATTTCGCCATCCTCGTTTTTCGGCAGGAAGCCCAGGACCACACGGGAGGGCAGTCCCAGATCACGAGCCATCAGTGCCATGGCGGAGGCATATTGCTCGGAGTCGCCCACCATGGCCGTGCCTGCCAGCAGCTTGTTGATGCGGTAGTTGCCATGGCCGGCATCGGAGGGATAGTCGCCTTCAAGTCCATGAGAGAACCATCCGGAGTCTTTCAATGTGTCGGCCAACGCCGTGGCTGCGGCACCGCCCGAGGACTGCCCGCCGGCAATGGACGTGGCCAGTTTGCTGGCCGAATCGGGAACATCCTGGGCTTCTGGTTGGGTGATGCGGGCCGCAGCCGCACTGCTGATCTGCTTATCGGTGGGATTACGGGCGATAATGCCGGATTCGGTATAGGTGAGGCCTTTACGCGTGCCGGCGGGAATAATGGCGGAATCGGTATCCGTGTTGTAGTAAAACGTGTCATTGCCGTTGTCGGCATCGTTGGCGAAGCTCACGCCAGTGGCCGCTCCCGCCAGCGGCAGCCAGGTGTCGGTCAGTCCCTGATCGACGGTGAAGGTCGCAGTGAAGGATTTACCCTGCTCATCCGCCTTGATCGTGGTGCCCACGCGATGATAATTCGAGGAGTCCGTGGCTTCGGAAGAATCGGACAGGTTCCATACTGTGCCATCGAATCGATCCATCACCGCAAGTTTGACCGGTGTTCCGGCCGGCAGATTATGAACGGTCAGCAACACGTCTTTTTTGTGGTCCTTGATATAGGATCGCATGCCGCTGAGCGGGCTGGTGTAATCGTAGGGGCTTAACGGCGGATCGTAGCGGTCACGCAGCACGAAACGGTCCTGTGGCACCAGCAACGTGCCCCCGAAAGCAAGGCCGGCAGCGAGCACGACGATGATCAGCGCGGATATCCAGCGCCCCCATTCCAGCAGTTCAAGACGCCAAGACAGCCAGATAATCAGCAGCAAGGCAAAGGCAATACCGCAGATGGCGCGTTGCCAGCCGCTGTCTGTGCCCAGCAGGGCACATACGGCCACGGCCGCCGCAAGGGGCAGCACTCCCACCAGAGACAACCATGCGTTGGCATTAATGGCAAACACGCCGGTGAAGAACGTAAGCCACAGGCCGATGGTCCATACCGCCATCAGCACGCCGTCTTGCGTGCCCAGAGGCGGATCGACGGAAATAATGTACTTGAACGAGCCAAACGTCATTTCCCAACCTGAACTCAAGGTCTTCAAGGTGGGAATCACGTAATGGGACGTAGTGGAACTCAGCGTTACCACCGGGCCGATGATGAATTGGGCAAACGCCAGAAACACGATTTGCCACCACAGTCGCAACGCCGGCAACATGCCCGCCAGAGCGATGATCGCGCCCAGCAAGGTGGCCGGTACAGCGGCAATCGCCCAAGTGGCCACGCCGCCGTACACGTCGATGAGATTGGCTTGCGCCAGCAACATCATCGCCGCTATGAGTACGAGGCTGGCGATTCGTTTGCCCCACGGCTGGCGACTGAGGCCCATGCCGCGAAGCACATTGCCTCTGGTCATCCAGATAACCGAATGTGTGGAGTCGGCCCAGGAGCCGGTGGTGGTGGAGGTCCCGGTGTACGTGCCGGAGGAAGTGCCGGTGTATGTGCCGCTCGATCCGGCGTACGCAGCGGTATTGGTATTGGTGATACTGGACTGGTCGAAGGTCATGCGAGCACCCCCATGATCAGCGGGAGATCATCGAGGTCGCCGATGGTGGCCAATGTGAAGTTGGCGAATCTTCTGATGCCGCGATTGGCGCCGGCGCTGGCCTGCAATACCACGCAGCTGGCCGATCGGGGCAAGGCCAAGGTCATGCGCTTGATTTGCTCGATGTCTTTCAGCGATCCAACAGTGAAAAAATAGAACGAAGCATCAGGACTGTGCTTCAGCGTGCCCTCGGCGAGATTCGGATTATCCTCACGATCAGGCTCTATGGCACTGGCGTTGTCGAGGAACTCCATGGCGTTGCGCGGCTGGCCGTGCGCGTTGCCCGCGTGGCAGAACAATGGACGATCCTGCAGCAGGCATTTGACGCCGATGGAGGAGTGGATGGACACCGCCATCTCGAATTCCTCGCCGTTGACGTATTCGTCCGGGTTCACGCTGATGGTCACCGAGGTGTCGGTGCGGCGCGTGGCCTCATATTGGCGAATCATCAACGTGCCGGTTTTCGCGGAGCTCAGCCAGTGGACGTTACGCACGTCGTCGCCCGGCTCGTATTCGCGCAATCCGTAGAAGTCGAGATCATCATCCACGATCTGGCCGGATGGTTGGCCTTCCAGGTCGCGGGGCACGCCGGCATTCAGAGTATCGAGACGCACGGTACGAGGGTGGATGAATACGGTGATGCGGTCGGCCAGCTCCTTTTCGTGACGCACCAGACCGAACGGGTCTCCCTTGCGGATGCGCAATGGGCCGATGGGCAGTATTGCGCGCGATACGGTACGGAACTCCACATCGGTTTGCTTGGATTGCCCGGGAGCCAGCATGGGGATGTTGAATCGTTCATGCGCATCGCCGATTGGCAGATATCCGCGTGCCGTGGTCGTCGGCGTTCTGCCGGTGTTGTCGATGCCGACGATAACGGATACGGTGTCTCCCACGGTCACGCGATGATTGGATACGACGATGGACGCGTGGAAGCGTGTGTTGCCGAGGGAAAGCACGATTGCCGCGAGCATCATCACCATCGCCACGATGCCGAATACGAGCAGCTCATACCAGCCCAGAAACGGGAACGCAATAAGGCATGCGATGCCTGCGCCCGTTACCGCCCAGCCCAAGGGCGAGACGTAGGATGCGAAGAACCGTCTGATGCGTCTTACCGCGCGCTTGAACATGCGTTCAGCGCGCCGGCGACGGCGTAATGCGGCGGATGTAGATGCCATGGTCGGATACCTTTCCGGGCCCTATCAGGAACCGATGGTGGGGGAGGGAACGTCTTCGAGCACCTGTGCGATCAGGCTTTCCGGAGTCGCGCCATCGAAGGTGGCTTCCGGAGTCAGCGTGATACGGTGTGCGAGCACGGCCACTGCAAGGTCCTTGACGTCATCCGGCACCACGTAGGCACGGCCATCGGCCGCGGCCCAGATACGGGCGCATCGGGTCAGTGCCAAAGCGCCACGCATGGAGGAGCCGACCGTGATCTTCTCGTTGTGGCGGGTCGCCTCGACGAGCCTGACGATGTATTCACGAATCGCATCATCCACATAGATTTCGGTGGCCACCTGACGCAGCCGCATGACATCGTCACCGCTCAGCACCGGGGAAATGGTCTGCGCACGGTCGGTGATATCGACCTGCTTGAGGATATCGACGGACACATCATGGCCCGGGTAGCCGATTGACGTCTTGATAAGGAATCGGTCCATCTGCGCCTCAGGCAGCTTATAGGTACCGAGCTGCTCGATGGGGTTCTGGGTTGCGATCACGATAAACGGCTGCGGCACATCATGTGTGACGCCGTCAACGGTGACTTTCTGCTCTTCCATAACCTCCAGAAGTGCGGACTGCGTCTTCGGCGATGCACGGTTGATCTCATCGGCCAGCACGATGGAGGCGAAAATCGGGCCTTCGCGGAACTCAAATTCTCCGCGCTTCTGATCGTAGAAAGTCACACCCACCACATCCGAAGGCAGCAGATCGGGCGTGAACTGAACACGCTTGAAACCGGTGGAAATGGAATTGGCCAAGCCTCGGGCCAACTGGGTCTTACCGGTGCCGGGGTTGTCTTCAAGCAGAATATGGCCACCGACCATCAGTGCGGTGACGCATTGCTTGATAGGGATGGTCTTGCCGATAACCACCTTGGAGACATTTTCGACCAGCGCATTGAAGGACTGCTGGAAATCCCGGACCTGAGCCGTGGGCTGGGGCAGTAGTCCGGAATTGATGCTGGCGGGCAGTGCCGATGCGGCTGCTTGCGCGGCTTTGCTCGACTGACGCTGCGGCTGTGATTGCGGCTGGGATTGCGCGGTGGCCTGCTGCGGGATGGCTGGCGTCGATCCCTTGCGCGGCTTGAGCACGGTGCTGTCATCGCCCGCAGGAATGGAGGCGGCATCAGTAGTAGGAGACGGCTTTTCTGACGGCGCTTGTGACGGCCGCTGCGGCAGGTTAGGCAGCGCAACGGACTGCGGCGCCGACTCGGTGCTTGGGGTCGTGCCGGTGTGTGGTGCGGATGCCAGGTGCGTGGCGTCGGACAAGTGCGTGCTGTCGGATAGCTGCGTGCTGTCGGACAGACGGGTCGTGTCAGACAACTGCGTCGCGTCATCGATGTTCTCGCTCATGGATGTTCTCCTACTGCTTGTGAATGGTGGTTGACGATATTGGGGTATTGCCGAAACCAAGAATCCAGGGGTTCTTGGCCAAAGTGGTGACATCGGTACCGGATTTGAGCGACTTGGTCCCCTCCGAGGAGTCAGAGGGACGTGTGCCCGCGACGCTGCCTCCGTCCGCAGTGTTGTCGAGACCGGAGTATCCCGGCCCGCCGGTGACTTTGACGCTCCACGCGTAGTTGCCATCGGCGGCCACGGCCAAGTCGGTGACATCCAATGGCTGGCCGGAGTTCCACGTGAACGGTTGGCCATTGATGATGATTTGTACAGTGGCCGACTTGCCATAGACATCAACCGAACCGCCGGTGACGTTAATGACGTGAGCGTTGTCTGACCAGCGCAGCTCCTGCGGTTTGTTGATTACAGCCTTCTTCTCATAGGTGTAAGGAGCGCCATTGTGCGGGCCTCCGGTGACGGCGTCGCTGGTAGCGCCGTTGAACACCTGTTGCACCGATGCGGTGTTGCATTTGGCCCAAGGACTCATTCGGAAGTCGAGTGAGTTCCGGTTAGTAGCTGTACCGGAATCGATGCCATCGGCAGTCACGCTGTAGGACTGCGCATGTCCCTGCTTGGTCCAATGCACGGTGCATGTACTGCCGGATCCGGTGGTGTAGACGTCAGTGGGCGGCTGGACCTTGTACTGCGGGACAAAGCTGCTCTTGCCCGTGCCGGAGGAAGCATCGCGCTGCGGCACCACGGTGGCCGTTACGGTGATTTCCCGGGTGTTCAAATCGTTCTCATTGATATCGAACGTAGCGCCACTGTCACTGCAATCGATGGTGTCCTTGACGTCTCCTCCCAAGGAAATTCGCCGGCAGCCGGCATTGCGGTTATTGCCGAGAGTGACTTTCGCCGTTACCGTGGTGTCGTCGTTCGACAACGCAATGTTCGGCGCATCCGGGTCTCCCCAGATCTTCTCTGACGGCGATGCGGCGGACTCGGCACTCCAATTGATTTTGTTATGGGCTTTGACGGTCGCCGTAATGGCGGTGCCATCGGAAATGTCGTTGTTGTTGAACGTAAACGACAGCTCGGTGGCCGTATTGCCGGTTTCCTTGGTCTGCGGAGCACCTGCACCGGTGACGGTCACTGAATAGTTGTCGACGGCGCTGAAATCACCGCTCGGCGCTTTCCACGTCACCTTGGCGGTTTTATTGCCACCTGTGACCGTAACATCGGTGGGAGCGGACGGCACCTTGTCCGGTGTGGCTTCGACGGCGGTGGACGGCTTGGACCAGCCGACGTCATTTCGCGCGGCGACGGTGAAGGAATAGGTTTTGCCGTTCTTCAGACCAGTGACCTGGCATGAGGTGACGGTACCGCAATCCTTCTCTCCGGTGACGGCACCGGTCCAACTGACCTTGTAGTTGGTGATCGGGCTGCCATTGGCGGCACCGGGCGTCCATGTGAGGCTGACCGCGCTGTCCTGCGGTTCCCCGGCTACGGGAGAGAGCAGTGGCGGCTCGGGCTTGTCGATCACGGACACGGTAATCGATGCGGTGACTTCACGATCCTTGGACTTGGTGCCGTCTTGCACGGTGACGAGCACGGTGTTCGTGGAAGCACCTACATCGGATGCGACGGCGATGGTGATGTTTCCGGAGGCATCGCATCCGGCGATGGTGAGTTTGGCGGCGTCATCCGCCTTGCAGCTGATGACGGTCAGCGAGGAATCGGGGAACGGATTGTACGCGCCGGTAAGCACGTTCACGGCATCGCTGGCACCGGCCTTGATCTTCAACGTCTTGTTGCCGACGCGTGTCAGCGGACGGGTCGAAGACACTACGCGCACGGTCACACCGGCATTCACGGTGCCCGCGCCGTATGCGATTTGCACGGGAATGGACGCGGTGGTGCCAGGAGCGGCATCCTTGGTGGCGGAAACCTGCAAGCTACCGGAACGGGACAGGTTTGCGGTGATTTGCCTGGATGATGAGCTTCCACCGGAATACGTGTATTGCTTTTCGTCGTCATACACGCCGGACGGTGCATGGGTGAGCGCCGTCAGATCAACGGTCTTGGGGTCCGCGCCCGCCTCGACATCAATAGTGGAGGACGAGAACGTGGGCGGCGGCACATCGCGGCCTATCACCGTGATCTGGAGAGTGATCACTGCGGAATTGATGATCTTGGTCTTATCCGATCCCTGCTTGCCATCCACAGCGGTAAAGGTAATGGAGGCGGGGCCTGCGTAGTCTTTTGCCGCAGTGAACTTCAGGGTCTTGTCGTTCACGTAGAAATCGGAGTTGGAAGCCTTGGTGGCGCTGACGGAATCAGCGCTTTCGATATACGGTTCCTTGCCGGCGCCGACGCGGACATAGTCATTGATGTTGATTTCAATGGTCTCGCGCGAGTTGACCTTCAATTCCGGTGCCTTGGGACGCAGCGTGGGCGGAAAGACACCATAGGCCGGTACCTGGATGAACGCGGTGGAGGTGATGTTGTATTTCGTATTGGTCACCGTGTAAGGCACGGCTCGCGCCTGTGACGTCAGGTCGACGGTGATGGTGGTCGAATGCTCGCCGCCCTTGACGTGAGCGTGAGCGCTGGCGGAGGGATGCACGCCGACCTTGAGCTCATTGGCTGTGCCGGAAGGATTGGCGATCCACTGGGAAACATCCACATCCACGGACTTCTTATCGATGGTGGCGGCGGACGGCACACGATAGTCGTAGGCGGTAGGCGGCTCGATGGCGGCACTCGGATCCACGTTTACCGTGAGGGTGGCCGTATCGGACAAGCCGGCCTTGTCTTTGACCGTGTAGGCGATATAGTCGGTGGTGGCGCTGCCGGGCGTGGTGAAGGAGATCATATTGTCTTTCACGCTCACCCCGTCGAGACCTTGGACCTCGACATGCTTGTCGACGGTCAGATTGGTGTTGTCGCCGGAGATGTCGTTCTGCGCGACCGGCACGGTTGCGGCCGTATTGGGCCTCAACGTGATTTCGTCATCCCTGGCGTATACGCCGGAGTCGGACGATCCTTGGAATACGCCCACGCGGATCTGCGCCTGTGCGCGCTGACCGGTCCAATCCTCCACGGCATAGGAGAAGGTGTCGGTGCCGGACGAATCCGGATACGCTTCATAGACCAAGTAGTCGGAACCGACTTCGGATATGCGGCCCAGCGTGGGTGCCTTGTTGCCCAGACCCAACAGCTGATCGTCGTCGCCATCCGTGTCTATGCCGGTCAGTGTGATGGGGATGCGGACCTTCTGCCCGGCGGCAACCTGCGCTTCGGCGTCATGCGGGGTTGGCGCGGCCTTGCTCGCTGCGTCGCTCTTATGCACGGTAATGGTGATATTGGCGGAAGCCACATTACCCAGATTGTCTTCAACCGTATAGGTGATGGGGAAGTTGCCGGTCTCGCTGGATGCTTGGTAGCGGACCGTGTCTCCAGAGACGAAGGCCAGACCCTTGAACGTCCCCTTGTCGTATTGCAGGTTGTTCTTGAGTTTGACCGTGGTGCCATCCGAGTAGGCCACATGGTCAAGCACATCCACGGACACGATGCCGTCGGTACGCACCTGGGCATTGATATTGCTGGCCTTGGGCACTGAATTCGAGGTGGCCAGAGCCGGCGGCTGCAACACGATGGTGCCCTTGGCGGTTCCGGAGGCGTTGGCCACGGTGTAGGTAAGGGCGACGGGCTTCGTGGGCACCTGACGCGCGGTGATATACACGCGCTTATGGCTGACGAGACCAACCTTGATGCCGGAGTCGGCCGGTGCGCTCACCGTGGTGACGGACAGCACACCGCCCATCGGATCGACGTCATTGGTGAGCGGCTCCACAATGGCGGTATTATCCGCGCCAAGCAGGGCGACATCGTTGGCGGCAACCGGTTTGGCGGCCTCGCCGGTGGCAGGCTGCACCTCGACTCGAGCCAATCCGGTGGCCGGAATCGAACCTTGAGTAATGATGTAGGGCACATAATAGGTGCCGGGATTGGTGGCCTTGAACGTCAACGACATATCCGCCGCATTGGTGGTCGTCGAAGCGCCGTTGGGCGTATCCACCTGAGTCAGTTGTGCCGGCTGCAAGGAAGTGCCATGCACATAAGAGGACAGCTTGACGACGGTATCCGTGTTGGGAACGGTGGTTTTCGCTACCGGGTCGATGACCGCGGCCAAGGTGTTCGCGGGCTTGACCGAGAAATACACCATGCCGGTGCCGGTTGCCGTGCCGTCGGAGACGGTGACCTCGACGCCCACACGTCCCGACGCCAGCGCACCGGTGTTGAACGTAAGCTGGCCGTCGGCTCGGGTGGACACCTGCACCTGGTCGGTGTTCTGGGCCACAGCGGAGACCAGAGTGAGCGGGTCTCCATCCGGATCGTTGAAGCTGCTCAGCGCATTGGCGGTATAACTGGCTCCCTGCTCCACATCGATCTCGGGAGGAGTGTCGAACTGTACGGGAGCGTGGTTGCCTCCATCATTCAGGGTTACGGTCACCGTGGCGGAAGAGGTCTGGCCGCGACCATCGGAAATATCGTAAGTAAAGGTAACGGTGCCTGCGGATGCGGCGGAGGCATCGAGTTGCAGATACCGGCCGTCGTAAATCGGCGAAATGGTGACGTCTTTGTTGTTTGGTGCGCCAACCTTGGTGATTTTCAGTACGGAACAATCGGTCTGCTCGTCATTGCGCAGCGCGTCGAGAATCTGTTCCGAACCGGCTCGTGCGCCGATTTCATCATCCTCGGCTTTGATTTGGCCGGATTGTGCGGAACAGGTCTTGGAGAAGTCGTGGTGGTTGTTGGCCGAGTCGTTGTTCTGCTGTTCTTTCTCGGTCTGCTCGGTCTGTATTTTGTTCCACTGTATTTTGATGACTTTGGTGGAATCCTCAGGGTTCCACACATTGCCGTTAACCGTGTCGTTGAGCACCACAAGGCGATGGTTGGTGCGGAACACCAATTCGGAAGTAGTATTGACGGATTCGAGGGTTTGCGGCTTGACGCTGGTATCCGTGGGGGAGCAGGCGCGAATGTAGTTGCTGGCCTTCTGGCTCCAAGCCGAGTACACGCAGCCCTTGGACGATACCGGTCGTGCTGGATTCGCCTTGCCCCCGTTGGCTATGAAATTCGCCTTGGCATTGGACTTCAACGGGATAAGCGCAAGGCCTCTCGGTGATGCCGCGGCCACCCAATCGGACTGTATGTCATCGGTGGGAGGCTCCTGAAGGGTGAGGGTGCCGGTCGTGTCGACATCGACGCGGCCGCCCTTGAATATGACGGTTTTGCCGGTTGCGATTACCGGCGTGCTCCCGATGACGGTAAAGCTTTCAACGGTCTGCTGCTTGCCGTCGGTCAGCGATTCGAGGGTTTTGGCCTTGGCGCTGCTGGGATTGTCAAGACGCAGCACCATACCGTCGGATGGACGGTATCCGTAGACCTTGCCATCGTGGGTTACTGCGATGCGCCCGCCCTCGCCCAGCTTTATTTTCGGATCGGAAGTGGTGGGGGTCACGGAATCAAGGTTTTCCGACAAGCCGGTCCACACATTGCCGGTCTTCTCGTTGATCAGGGCTGCGGTATCCCCGCCGACCACAGTGGTGGTGTTGGCTTTGATGTCGGTCTTGACACCGGTGCTGACCGTGGATGCCTTGATGGTGGAGGCTTTGGTCGTTTCGGTCAGGATGGTGTCGCCATTATGCTGTGCGATGTCGAATCGTGGGGCGGAGGAGGAGACGCCGGCGTCGGCCTCCTTGTTCTTTACGTTGAATCGTGCGGCCTTCTGGTTTTTCAGCGAAGTGACCCATACGGTGCCATCGTCCAGTTGCACATGGCGGCGCGTGACGGTGCTCATGATCACCGCGCCGGCAACAAGTCCCAGAAGCAGCAGGAGCGTGATTACGGGAACCGTCCACGTATGCCCTCCGGAGGGCATAAGGCGGCGCAAAGCCGCGCTGATGCGTCGGCGACGATCGTATGACTGGGACGATGTGGCCATCTGAACTCCCTGACCCCTGTTTTCTCTGGTTGCTGGTGTAATGACAACGCTTTACGGTTCCAATACCTGCCGTTCCTGTTGTCCATTTGGTGAATTCGCCGCTGCTGGGCGCACGTCTGATGCGATACGCAATGCCAGGGTGGCATGCCCGGCAGTGGCGAGCGGATCATTCTTGCGGCTTGGCCGCACAGGCGATGGCGGGGCTGACGGACATCTGGCGGTTCTTGCGCACAATGGACACCTGAATGCAGGTCTGCGAGCCTTCCTGCGCGTTGACGGTCACCGTGGGATCTGACGTTGTGACGGTTTGCGCGCTCTGGTCGGTATTGCTGCCCTGCACTATGGCCCACGCATAGGTATCACCGCTTTGCGGGTCTGGATTCGTCCAGGTGAACGTCACGGATGACCCATCCGCCGCATAGGTGCCGTTCAGATTCTCCGGGGAAGGAATCTGGGCGTTCGCGGTATCGGTGATCACGTCATCCTGATTATTGCGGTTGTTGTCATCATCCTTGGTGCCGGGCGTCGCCACCTGTTTGGTATCTGATCCGGTGGCGCTGTCCATGCGGGGAACGACCACGAAGGCGAATATCAGTGCCGCTGCGGTGATCGCCGCAAGTATACCGACGGTAATACCCACCGGTTTGACCCATCGCCGTGACGAACGGGTGATCTGATCTCGCTGGTCCGTGGCCCGGTGCCGACGCTCGATGTCTTTGGGATAGGCCGGCATCCCTTCCACGGTAACGGGAGTGGCATGCCCGAAATATGCGAATTGCACACGCTGCATGGCACGTGCGAACTCCAACGCGGAGTAGTACCGCTGGTCGGGGTCCTTGTTCAGGGCCCGGCGCAGCACCGCTTCCACATCGGCCGGCACGTCGGGGCGGTTGAGGCGAGGCAATGGCTGGTTGACGATCAGCGAAATCAGTTCCGATTGCGAACGCGGGTGATAATCGTGCTGGAATGGCGAGCAGCCGACGAACATGGCGTACAGGGTGGCCGCCAGTGAATAGATGTCGGCGGCTTCCGAACCATTGGTCAGATGCTGAAGCACCTCAGGCGGTGCCCACGGCGGCGAGAATCCGGTTTCGGTGCGGTCATACACATCGGTGGAGATACCGAAATCACCCAGAACAGGCAAGCCCTGCGAGGTGATGAGAATGTTGCTGGGCTTGATGTCGTGATGGATGATATTGCTGCGATGCGCGGTGAACAGCGCGCTTGACAGCTTGATGCCGAGGTCGAGTACCTGCTCGCAGGTCATGGACCGGGCCTTCATGATGCTGTTGTAGGTGCCGCCCGGCGCATATTCGATGACGATGTAGCCATGGCCATCGGAGGTGACGCCGGCACCATATACCGGCAGAATGTACGGGTGGGATGACAGCTTGGCCATGAAGTTGGCCTCGCGGTTGAACAGGGCAGCGGCCCGTGGGTCAAGGGTTTTGGCGCTGGCCTTTACCGCCACCGGGCGTGCGGGCATACGCTGGTTATATAGGTACACCGTGGCGGTGGCACCGCTTCCCAACATCTGGACGAAATCATATCCGGGCAGCTTCGGCGGTCTCATCGGAATGTTGTCCATCTGTTCCCTCCCTCCTTGGAAAATGCGCTCTCCCTGCATTCGTTCTACAGGATACCGTCAAGGGTACGATTCTTCGTCGGGTTCGGTAAAATTTTTCCCTCTGTGACGGTCGGGTTTAGGCTGGAGCCATGATGACGAGACTTGAACCTGGAACAGTGCTGGACGGCATCGACCGTGATGGAGCGGCGAGGCTGATTGTCGGCACGCCTGGAAGCGGCAAAACTGAATTCGCCTTATCGGTGTTGATGGCGGGGCTGCGCCGCTACGGTGGCACGCAGGCGGTGATGGCCGTATCCGGCCGTGTGGCCGCCGACGCATTGGGCAATCGGGTGATTCGTGAGCTCGGGTTTTCCGTGCAGGCCAGGCCGGTCACCACGCTGGGTGCCGTGGCATTCCGGGCCATATCGGCTTCGCGCGAGGGAACTGGATTGCCGTCGCCTCGATTGCTGAACGGTGCGGAACAGGATGCTTTGCTGCGTCAAGTCATGGCCGTGCATCTGCGCCATGCCGTAGCGGGAGATGATTGCGGCACCTGTGATTTGCTGCGCGTCTACTTTGCCCAGGATGACTGGGCGAGACTCATACGCGATGCCGGTGCCGGCGAGATGCCCGGCTCGGCCGCTTCCGCACAATCAAGCCTCTCGCAACAAGGGTCGGATTCGCCGTCTCCGACGTCGGCAGGCGGCTCGACCAGCGCGGATAGGTTCACGCGAGGTATTTCAGATGCGTTTATCAGCCAGTTGCGCGATATGCTGGCCCGATTGGATGAGCTCGGTGTAGGCGTTCACGAAGAGCCACGTCTCTTGGACGCCGTGACGGAGGACGCGCGATTGTCGGTGCAATGGCGTTTGGCTTTCGCGTTGCGCCGTGAATATATTGCAGCCCAAAGCGCGGTATATCCGGGGCAATACCGTTTGGATGCCTCGTATTTGCTGGTGGCAGGCGCTCGTGTGGTGCGTGAGGCATTCGCCGCCGATCACGCGGATGATTCCGACCGGCCTATGTGTGTGGAGGCGTTGGGCTTGCCCCGGCTGCTGGTTGTGGATGATGTTCAAGACACCACGCTGGCCGGCATGCGCTTCTTGGAGGAGTTGGGGAATGCCGGCGTCAAGTTGGTGCTGGTCGGCAACCCGGATGAATCGGTGCAGACCTTCCGCGGATCGTATCCGGAATATCTGATGCGCCGTGCCGTGGAAGGGCGGCTGAAGGCCAAGGAAGAACAGCTGGTTGGCGGCAGTGCCGTCGCTGATCAGTCGCACATGACGATGGCTGATGTGATCGCGTCTCGTATTTCGCTGTCGATTCCCTCGCCGGAAGACGAGCCGCTGCCTCCGGCCGAGCGTCCCGGCAAGCTGACCGCCATACTGGGCGGAGTCGATGCAGCGAATTATCAGGCGGACGGCACGGTGACCGCCGGCCTGTACCGATCCTCACGTGAGGAGCTGGATGATGTGGTCTGGCGCATCAAGCGGGCGCATCTTGACCGGCATATTCGGTGGAACGACATGGCGGTCATCACCCACGACAATGCCGCCGTGCGGCTGTTCGGCGAACGACTGCGCCGAGATGGTGTACCGGTGCGGTATTCGTCGGTCACCCGTCCTTTGAAGGACGAGACTTTCGTGCAGGGATTGTTCGCGCTTGTGGAGCTTGCCCGATTGCGTGCCGAGGGGATGGCGGAATGCCAGATGACGTTGGCTTCCTGCGCGGCATATATAAGGACTAGAGTGGCCACGTTGATGAACGGCCCGTTGGTGAGTGCCGGGGCCAAACCCGGTCAGGGGCGTCCCGCAAGGCTTGCGCCGATCGAATCGGCCATGGGGTCGTTGGAGTCGCTGGCGCATCTCGCCACGGATGATGCCATGCTGACCTCTCTGACGACGGCATGGGAAACATTGCGTGAAACATACCATGAAACACGGTGTGAAACAGGTCGTGAAACATCCTCGTCAGTGGTTTCGACGTCAGCGGTTTCGTCGTCAGTGACTTCGTTGCCAGTGTCTGTCGAAATACTCGGTGAACCGTCCGGCGATGACTTGGCCTTTGGCGTTGACGCGCTGTACGTGATGCTTGCCATTGATGATGCCGCCGCGCCGGCGCAGGCTGCGCTCGCATCCATCCACGCGGTGCTCGGCAACGACCCTCAGGCCCGCGCTTTTGCGAACCTGTGGCATCTGGTGGGCAGCGTTGCTTCCGGCTTGGAGCGGCTGCCGGCAAGCCAGCGCGTACAGCCGCGCTATGCGCTGTCTGTTGCGTGGAACGCCACCGGTCTGGCACCGGTCTGGCAGCGTGCGGCATTATTCAACACGGCAGAGGGGCGTACGGCCAATGACCGGCTGGACGCGGCAATGCGCCTGTTCCAGTTCGCCGATGATTCCACCGCCAGTCGAGACATCACGTCATTCATGGCACAGGTTCGGGGCATGGAAGTGCAGGCCGATTCCTTGGCCCACATAGGACCGGTGGAAGACGCGGTGACATTGACTACGCCGGCAGGCGCGGCCGGACGCCACTGGGAATATGCGTGGATACCGGTGGTCCAGCAAGACGTGTGGCCGAACCTCGCCGGGCGCAACACCATGTTCGGTGGTGAAGACCTTGCCGAGCTCGTGCTGAGGGGAGCGCTTGAAGAAAGCGACAAAACCGGGCATGATCCGCGGTTCGCGGCTGTATTGTCGGGCGAGAAGAAGAGTTTCCTGGTCGCGCTGACCCGTGCACGGCGAATCATGATCAGCGCGGTATGGAACGACAGCATGAGCCCCTCGGACTTTCTCTTCGGGTATCTGCCGGAATACTATCCGCGCAACCGGCAACAGGCGCCTTTCACCACAGTGGGGGCACATGCGGGATTCGCCGAATATGATCTGGCCGGATTGGACGCCGACCCACGTGGGTTGGTCAGCGCCGCCCGCGCGGTTCTGGCCACTGCTCAACCGCAGCAGGCTGCCGCAAAGGACGCCGCGATTGCGTTGACACTCCTGTTAGAGCATGGTGTGCGCGCCGCAAATCCGCAGAGCTGGGCGTTTGTGGAATCGCCGGCCCAATCGGATAGCGCGTCATCTGGCGGTGCGTCATCTGGCGGTGCGTCATCTGGCGATACCTCATCTGACAGTGCCTCATCCGACAGCGCGTCATCTGGTGGTGTACAGCCTGACGGTATCCAAACAGGGAAAGGCAAGACGGATGCGCAGGCCGCGCCCATGGTCACCTTATCTCCATCGGCGGTCGACAGCCTATGGGCGTGCCCGGTGTGCTGGATGCTGGAGAACCGGTTCGCCGGTCCTCGCCCCAGCTCCGTGGCCACCAGTTTCGGAACCCTCATCCATGCGGTTGCGCAGCAAGGCAGCGAGGAAGGGCTGGACCATCTTTCCCACAATGCCCAGGCGTTGGCCGCACTGGGCTTGGACTCCACGGCCGGCGCGGAACGTCGCATCGAGGCTGTCTCGGCACGGCTTAATGCCATCTATCAGAGCAAACGTCCTGATCCGAATGCCATAGCCGACACCCGGAACCGCTATGAGGCCACCCGTAAGGACGAGTCCGCGGCGGATACCCTGCGCAACATCGCCGATTACTTTGTGCGCAGCGACGCCGATCCGGAAACGTATCTTGGCAAGAACTCCAGCAACTTCAGCATTGGCGCATTGGCCGGTGCCGAATGCGAACGGGAGTTTGCCGCACGATTCGATGTGCGTGACATACTCGACGCATACAATGCCGTGCCCGGCCTGCACCCAATCGGTCGGAACACGCTGGTCCGTCTGATGGGAGCACTGGTCGGAGGGTGGCCGGAAGGCATGGACGAGCATCTGACCGTGAGACTGTCCGGGCGCATCGACCGTATGGAAACCCGCGTACTCGCAGACGGCGGCGAATGCATTCGCCTCATTGACTACAAAACAGGCAGAACGCCCACGGTCAAACAGATTTTCAATGATTTGCAGCTCGTGTGCTATCAGCTTGGCCTCGTGTTCCCCGAAGACGGGCCGCGCGGTGCCAAGGCACTTGCCGCAATGCCGCATATCAGCCAAAGCGTGCTATTCCATGTCGGGCAGAATGCGGCACCAGCCAGAAGCTACGCTCCGGAAGGTGCCTTCCAGCCGCCGCTGTTCACTGATGGCTCGTTGAATGCCGAACCGTTCACGCCCCGATACTGGTATAAAGACCCCAACCGTTTCTTCGACATACCCGCCATAGATCCGGCTACTCCTCCCGAAGGTGTGAGTGCCGAAGCGTGGGCGCAATTCGCCGCGCTCGCCGGTACGCAGACGTTATGGTCGCTGACCATGATCGCCCGCGTATTCTATGCCGCGGCGGCCAGCAGATCAGCCATCATCGAGGCCCATCCGCAAGACACCCATATCGGATTCTGCCGTATGAAGAACGTCTGCCCTGCCTGTGCAGGCCAGATCGACACGATTTTCGAAACGAGGCAAGCATGAGCACGTTCACTCCCAGTGCGGAACAGGCCGCCATCATCGATGCGCCAGTCGATGCTGACGTATTGGTGGTTGCCGGTGCCGGTTCCGGCAAAACCTTTACGATGACCCAACGCATCATCGCGCTTATCAATCGAGGTGTGGCACCTGAACGCATCCTGGGCCTGACCTTCACACGCAAGGCCGCAGGCGAACTGCTGGAACGCGTCTCCGCCGCAGTGGCCGGTGATATGGCGGGCTCTACGACCGCCACGGTGTCTGATCGGGCATTCCTCAAGCCGGCCATTTTCACGTATGACGCCTTCTTCCAGACCATCGTGCGCCAATATGGACTGCTTGTCGGATTCGATCAGAACACGCAACCATTGAGCGCAGCCGGAGCGCTTCAACTGGCCACCGAAGTCATCGACAGTCACATGGATCTGGCGTTCAGTGAGGATTTTGGCGCCTTCTCCAGTTTGGCGAACCGTGTTCTGGCGTTGTCGGATGCCATTGGCAGTGCCATGATCGGTGCCGGCTGCACCAGCTTCGATGATGCGATCAATCGAGTACGGCAATGGGATTCGGCATTCATCAATCGATTGCAACAAGCCGTTGCAGATGAACCCATGCCCGAGGACGAGCCGAAAATCCCCAAGATCAAACGACTGAAGAAAGATACCGACGCCAGCTGGCAAGCCAAGCTCGATGACCGTGCCGAACATTTGCACGCCCGCTGCACCTATCATTGCGGTGCGCTGCTGGAGACCACACGCAAACGCGATATTCTGCTCCAGCTGGTGGAGGCCTATGCCCAAGCCAAGCGGGAACGCAATATGGCCGAATTCTCCGACTTCACCATTGCCGCGTATCAGCTTATCGAGCGCTTCCCCTCCATCGGAGAGCGTACGCGCCGCAGGTACAGCCACGTGCTGCTCGACGAATATCAGGACACCTCCACCACGCAGGCCGCTCTGCTGGCAGCACTGTTCCACGTGGATGCGTCACAGAGGTCCGCCGTCAACGCGGTGGGTGATCCGTTCCAGTCGATTTACGCATGGCGTGGTGCCAGCCCTGGTGCATTCCGTATGTTCCAGCAAGATTTCCACCTGTCTGCCGGATACAAGCCATTCCCGCTGTCCGTCACCAGGCGAAACAGCCGTATAGTGCTCGAAGCCGCCAATAATCTCACGCTGCCGTTGCGCTCCAATCCGTCGCGTCCTTCCAGCTCATTGATGCGTGAGGTCGATGTCTCATCGCTCGACCCCATGCCTGATGCCCCCGAAGGAACATTGGGAGTACTGGGCTTCGCCACGGCCGGGCAGGAGATCGACGCCGTAGTGCGTTTCTGCAAGACGGCCATCGCACGGCACCGTTCCGCAGCCGAACAACAGGAACAGATGCCGGGCGAACAGAAAGCGCCGGTCGCCGTGCTGTTTCGGTCCAAATCACATATGCCCGAATATCAGGCGGCATTGGAACAGGCCGGATTGACCACATTCGTGGTCGGCTATTCCGCGCTGTTGGAACGTCCGGAAATCCGCGATCTGATGGCGTTGCTGCACGTGGCCGCCGACCACACCGATACGGGATCGCTGATGCGCTTGCTGGCCACGCCACGATTCACCATGTCCGCAGCGGATTTGACCATGTTGGCCCGTTTTGCTGAAGAACAGAACACGGAACAACGCTTCCAAGCATTGGTGCAGGCCGGCCTTGCCCAACCGGATACACCAGCGAATGAATGGGCGGCTGTGGTGCGTGAGTACCGCGATCAGGTGGCCAATGCGGTATTCCTGCCAGACGTATTGCTACGCGGCGACCTGGTAAAACTGCTTGAACGGTTGAGCGCACACGGGCGCAACGCCATAACCCGGGCCGCGGTGATGCTCCGTCAGGTGCATGATGCCGTCGGGCGGCCACTGGGCGACGTGATTCGCGCCGGCATAGAAGCGTTGGATCTTGACATCGACACCGTATTGGCCGGTGTGCTGCATAATCCGCAGCACCGCGCCAATCCCGCTTTGGCGCATATGCCTATGGATGCGATTGTGGATTTGGTGGATACGTACACGCAAGAGATTGCCGCTGAGCAAACTCCCTCGTTGCATGGGTTCATCACATGGGTGGATCATCTGGCTTCGGTGGAGGATGAAGCCGCCAGTCTCCCTGACGCTCCGGTGGATGTGGAACTGATGACCGTACACCAGTCCAAAGGGTTGGAATGGGATGCCGTTGCGGTAGTGGGGCTTACCGCCGTCGGATTCCCCAGCAATCAGGGCGACCATCTCAAGATCGTGCTGGACGAGCACCATACGGGAGGCACCGAGCAAGGTCACTGGACCGCACCCGAATATCATGAGACCGCCGACTCCTGGCTCACCAACCCCACCGCCGTACCCGTGCCTATGCGTGCCGATGCCGGCATTCTGCCGCGATTCCCCCATGATGCCGATGTGGAAGCCGACCCCATCGCATCGTTGGCGGCTTTGGATGATGTGGAGCTTATTGATGATGAAGTGTTCGGCTCCATGCGCGAATTCGGCGATGGCGTGGAAGAAGTGGATGCATCCGGCTGGTATTTGACGCAGGCGGAGGAATATGGGCGCCGGCTGCATGCCGACGAACGTCGATTGATGTATGTGGCGCTTACCCGTGCGCGAGAAGATGCCCTGATGACCTATTGCGCCTATACGGGCGAATCCGGGCGGGACCCGTCAGTGGTGCCCAAAGGCTCTCGCGCCGCTCAGCCATCCAATTTCTGGCTTGAAGTGCATGACGCGCTCCAAGCCCGTGAACATGCGATATCGGCTCAGGACTGTGTGGAACGGCTGCAAGCCGCCAATGCCGGGAAGCCCATGCTGATCTCGGCGCAAGGCGAAGCGATTGCCACTCCCGAAGGGTTCTTTATCGGAGAGCATGCCGCGGCATACGGTGACGCCGTGGTGGGGGAGGCATGGCAGACGCCGATTACGCAGACGGATGCCGCTGTCGAATTGCCGTGGCCGGCTACCCTCAGCGACGCAGTGCATGAACAGCTGTCACGTGGCATCGATGTTATCGCCGCAGATTCCTCGTCACTTGAGCAGCACCAAGACGCCGGTCCACTGCTGCAACGGGCGCAATTGCTGGTGGACGACGCCGATTTGATGGCCGATGCCGCCAGCGGCCAGTCGCTTGATGAGGCAGTCAAAGCCAAGGCGCAACGCGTTCTGGCTGCAGGACGCCAGAACGTGACAAGCCTGCAAGCCCGCGTAGGTGGCATGAACGAACGGGAGGAGCGCCTCTACTGGCGTAGCATTATCCGCCCGATTCCGCGCATATCGTCTCCGGCGGCCGAGGCCGGCACGCAGTTCCATGCGTGGGCTGAGCAATTCATCAATGCCGGTAAGCCGGATGAAGCGGTACTGGCATATGAAGCCGAATCAAGTATGCCGCATACAGGTCAGGATGCGGGATTCGTTTCCCGGGAAGCCATGTTGGCCGATTTGGCCGAACGGGAGCGGCAATGCCGCAAGCCATCCACACGGCAGCCCGCTGTCCCACAGCCCACGGCTCAACAATCCGCATCCGCCGTATCCGCCGCCTCCGCCACTTCCATAAGTAGCGACAATGCCACCGAGTCCAAGCTGGTGGCGTGGCAGCGCAGACTGGCCGAATCATCGTGGGCCAAGCGCATCCCGGCGTGGACGGAGCGTGCCATCGTCGTGGACGTGCCGGGCGTGGGCCTGGTCAATGGCAAACTCGATGCGGTATTCATCGGTGGACTTGACCCGTCCAGCACCACCGCACGCTTTACCGTGGTCGACTGGAAAACCGGTCGTCGGCCCACCAAGCCAGACGACATCACCCGCAAACTCGCCCAGCTCGACATGTACCGACTGCTGCTGGCAGCGGTCGAAGGTGTGGAATTGGACAGTATCGACGCCACTCTCTACTATGTCAGTGAGCCCGACGAGGGCTTGCGCGAGCTTCACGCCCGCGCGAAAACCAAACAGGAAATCCTTACCGAGTTGAGCTCCGGCATTCCCGAACAATCTGACAACGACTGAGCCCAAAGGCTCATGACCTGTACAGCATCGGACGGCCTTCACCGGCGGAGAGACCTTATGCATCGCAAGGCATCTCCGACGATGAAGACGACTGGCCACGTACCGGTCCGCGGTTGAAACGCGCCGCGTGACGTTGCTTGGGAACCGCTACCCCTCGGATGGCACGTGTGGGCGGGCGCACGTGCCGGACAACGCACCAGTAAGGAGTTATTGTGTCCACGACTCGCGCGGTTTCGAAGTCGTCCGCTGCCCACTCGCCCTATCGGCGCCTGTTCATGCTGCCCGGAGCCAAGGCGTTCTGCCTGTCCGGTGCGGTGGCACGATTGCCGATCTCCATGATGAGTCTCGGCATCGTTCTGGCGCTCAACCATCTCTACGACAATTGGACCATCGCCGGCACCATGAGCGCCGCCTATGTGCTGGCCATGAGCTGCGTCACCCCGTTCTACGCCCGCGCCTTCGACCGTTTCGGCCAAGCCCGCGTGGGCCGGCTTGCGCTCGCCGTGCAGATCGTGGCCATGCTCGCCTTCGCCTTCGCGGCGTTGGTGCGCGTGCCGATTCCGCTGCTGTTCGCTTTGGCCATCATCATGGGTCTGACGCAGTTCTCATTCGGCGCATTGGTCCGAACCCGTTGGTCCTATGCGTTGCGCGGTGTGGAAGATGGCGAACAGCTGCTCAACACGGCCTACGCCATGGAAGCCGCCATTGACGAGATCGTCTTTATTCTGGGGCCGATTCTGGCGGCTTGGCTGGCCACCTCCGTGCATCCGGTATCCCAACTGTTCGTGCCCACCGTGGCATGCGGCATCGGCGGCACCATATTCTTCTCGCTGAAATCCACCCAGCCGCCGGTCATCGTGGAACAGGTCAGCGTGGCCGCGCACGATGACGGCAGCCCCGCTGCAAGCGAAGATGCCGACCAGCTGACCCTGCGCCAACTCAAACGCAGCGGTGCCAAGCCCAAGAGTGTATTGCTCTATGCCGGCGTACTGCCGTTGCTCGCCGTGTTCATCGTGTTCAATATGAGCTTCACGTCCTTCGACGTGTCCATTACCGCCACCATGAAATCCATGGGACTTGAGCCCTTCCTCGGTCTGCAATTGGCGATGTTCGCGGTCGGCTCGTGCATCGGCGCGCTGGTGTTCGGCTCTTGCCAACTCAAAGGCTCCCATTGGGCGCATATGGTGATGTTCCTGTCGCTGCTGACCGTCGGCTACGTGTTCTTCCGGTTGTCAATGGACAATCTCATCCTGCTGGGCGTCTTCGAAATCCTCGCCGGCCTGACCGTCTCGCCGACGTTCGCCACCGGCAACCTCATCGTCAAGGATCTGGTGCCGGCGGAATCCCTGACCGAAGGACTGAGCTGGGTAACCACCGCAGGCACGGTCGGCACGTCGATCGGCTCGTCCGTGGCCGGCATTGTGCTTGACGCCTCCAACCCTCATGTGGGCATGATGCTGCCATTCATCTTCACGCTGGCGTCCGTGCCATTGGCGTTGGCCGGATGGGCCTTGGCCAAGCGGCGTGGGTGAAACGGGATCGGGCTACGCCCGATGGATGGTTGGCGGCTTCGCCGGGGTCTCTCCCTCAGTCCGCTTCGCGTCCAGCTCGAACGCAATTAATGATGGCTTTCAGCCAACTGAATTATTGCTCACTGTCGTTCGCCCTCACCTAAAAACGCCTCCGGCGTTTTCTTCACGGTTCGGCTCATCAGAGGGAGCTCGACTTCACGGTTCGGCTCGTCAGAGGGAGCTTGATTCTGTGGACGGGGTATTGGCGTGAGGGCTTGGCGGTGATAGGCTGATTGCCGATTGGAAAACGTCCCGGGTACATTGCCGGGCAGGTACGGGTAGACAGGGAAGAAGACATGATCAAGGTTTCGGTGGTCGGAGCAAAGGGCCGCATGGGCTCGCACGTGGTCGAAGCGGTGAACAACGCCGAGGATACGCAGCTGGCGCTCGCATTGGATGCCGGCGACGACCTGACCCAGATCACCACCGACAACACCGATGTGGTCGTCGAATTCACCGTGCCGTCCGTCAGCCTGAACAACGTGCTGACCCTGATCGGCCAAGGCGTGGACGTGGTGGTCGGCACCACCGGCTGGACCGACGAGAAACTCGCCCAGGTCAAATCCGCCATCGCCAACGGTCCGAAGCCCGAAACCCAGAAGGTCTTCATCGCACCTAACTTCGCGATCTCCGCCGTACTGGCCGACTACTTTGCCACCAAGGCCGCGAAATACTTCGAATCCGCCGAAGTCATCGAACTGCACCACCCCACCAAGGTGGACGCCCCCTCCGGCACTGCCATCCACACCGCCCACGGCATCGCCGAAGCGCGCAAGGCCGCAGGACTCGCCCCCGTGCCGGACGCCACCGAAACCGATGGCGGCTCACGCGGCCAGGTGGTCGACGGCATCCACGTGCACGCCGTGCGTCTGCGCGGCCTCAACGCCCACGAGGAAGTGCTCTTCGGCAACGCCGGCGAGCAGCTGACCATTCGGGCCGACAGCTTCGACCGCACCAGCTTCATGCCCGGCGTCCTGCTTGCCGTGCGCAAGCTCGCCGGCGACGCTCCGGCCGGCCTGACCATCGGCCTCGACCACTTCCTCGACCTGTAATCGACCCGCAGTCGACCAGTAGTTGCCCCCGCATTTCAGGCAGGGAAGCGCGCCGGGACGCGCATCACGGCATTGCCACCGGCTCCGGCCATAATGCCACGCATTCAGCAACAATCAAGGTACGTAGTATAAGAGTCCACAATGGGAAGTACGGTGAACACTATGAGCGAGCATGACATGCACCTTCTTGATTCAGCACCTTTCGGCCGCATTCTGCCGGCTATGGTCACCCCGATGAAATCCGACGGCAGCGTCGATTTCGCCGCCGCGCAGAAGCTCGCCAAATACCTCGTCGCCGATGGCGCGGATGGTCTGGTGGTCAATGGCACCACCGGTGAATCGCCCGTCACCCATATGGATGAGAAGGTCGAGCTGGTCAGGGCCGTCAAGGAGGTCGTCGACGTTCCGGTGATTTCCGGCGCCGGCTCCAACGACACCGCACACACCGTGCGTATGGTCGAACAGACTCAGGAAGCGGGCGCCGACGCGGTGCTCGTCGTCATGCCTTACTATTCCCGCCCCTCGCAGGACGGTATCGTCGGCCACTACAAGGCCGTCGACGAATCCGCCGAAAAGCCGATCATCGTCTACGATGTTCCCGGCCGTACCGGCTTGAAGGTCAAGGTCGAAACCTACGACCGACTGGCCGAACTTGAACACGTCAAGGCTGTCAAGGACGCCACCGGCGATCTTGCAGCCGCAGTGGAGAAGCAGCAGCGCACCGGCCTCGCCTGGTATTCCGGCGATGACGGCCTGTTCCTGCCGTTCCTCTCCATCGGCGCCGTCGGCATCATTTCGGTGATTGCCCACGTCGCCTCCAACCCCATGCAGCAGCTTGTCCAGGCATTCGATCGCGGCGATATCACCACCGCCCGTCGCCTCGCCAACCAGCTCGCCCCCCTTGTCCATGCGTTGAATGGCGACGGCTATCAGGCCGTCATGGCCAAGGCTGCGCTCAAGGTCAAGGGCGTTATCCCCTCCACCACCATGCGTCTGCCGAACATCGGTCCCGACGCCACTCAGCTTGACAAGGCTGAAGAGGGCATGCGCGCTGCCGGACTGCTGTAAGCCCGAAACGCTGCATACGGGTTGCCAGCCCGCCGCCCCTGCATGACAGAGCAGAGGCACCACAACAGAAATCCCAAAAAGGTTATGGCACAAGAACAAAAGAAAACAAGCAAGAACACGAATTCTCGCCGTCGCGGTTCCGCGCGCGGCCGCAACGCCAACGGATCCAACAGCCGTACGCCGTCCCGTAAGATCAACGCCACCCGGCAGGCCACCGCACCCCAGCAGGATGCCGTGCTGATCGCCCCGCCGAAGTACCGCAAGGGCTCCATGCGCATCACGCCGCTCGGCGGCTTGGGCGAAATCGGCCGCAACATGAACGTGATCGAATACAACGGTCACCTGCTGCTCATCGACTGCGGCGTGCTCTTCCCCGAGGAGGAGCAGCCGGGCGTGGATCTCATCCTGCCCGATTTCAGCTACATCAAGAACCGTCTCGACAAGGTCGACGCCCTGGTGCTCACCCACGGCCACGAGGACCACATCGGCGGCGTGCCCTACCTGCTCAAGCTGCGTCCGGACATCCCGCTGATCGGCTCCAAGCTGACCCTCGCCTTCGTGGACGCCAAGTGCAAGGAACACCACCAGAACCCCACCAAGGTTGAGGTTGCCGGCCGTGAGAAGCTCAAGGTGGGCCCCTTCGACCTCGAATTCGTCAACGTCACCCACTCCATCCCGGACGCCCTGGCCGTCTACGTCAAGACCCCGGCCGGCTCCCTGATCGACACGGGCGATATCAAGCTCGACCAGCTGCCGCTCGACCACCGCATCACCGACCTCGTCGAATTCGGCAAGATCGGCGAAAAGGGCGTGGACCTGCTGATGATGGACTCCACCAACGCCGAGGTGCCCGGCTTCGTCAAGCCCGAGACCTCCATCGGCCCGGCCCTTGACCAAGCGTTCGCCCAGGCCACCCGCAAGATCATCGTCGCCAGCTTCTCCTCCCACGTGCACCGTGTGCAGCAGGTGGTGGACGCCGCCCACAAGTACGGCCGCAAGGTCGTGTTCGTCGGCCGTTCGATGGTGCGCAACATGTCCATCGCCGCCGACCTCGGCTACCTGCACATCCCCGAAGGCACCGTCGTGGACCTGAAGCAGGCCAACGACATTCAGGACGACAAGCTCGTCTTCATGTGCACCGGTTCCCAGGGCGAACCGATGGCCGCACTCGGCCGCATCGCCGACGGCAACCACCGCGACATCCACATCAACGAGTTCGACACCGTGATTCTCGCCAGCTCCCTGATTCCAGGCAATGAGCACGGCGTCTACAAGGTGATCAACAAGCTCGTGCAGCTCGGCGCCAAGGTCGTCAACCGCGACAACGCCGCCGTGCATGTGTCCGGCCACTGCAACGAGGGCGAGCTGCTGTACATGTACAACATCGTCAAGCCCAAGTGCGCCATGCCGATCCACGGCGAGAACCGTCACCTGGTGGCCAACGGCCTGATCGCCGTCAAGACCGGCGTGGACCCGCAGAACGTGGTCTTGGCCGAAGACGGCGACGTGGTCGACCTGTATCACGGCAAGGCCGCGGTCGTCGGCTCCGTGCCGTGCGGTTACGTGTACGTCGATGGCGATTCCGTCGGCGAGCTGACCGATGACGAGCTGGAAAAGCGCCGCATTCTCGGCACCGAGGGCTTCGTATCCGCGTTCGTGGTGGTCGACACCGACAACCACGAGGTCGTCACCGGCCCGAAGATCTACCTGAACGCCGTGGCCGAGGACGAAAGCGAGTTCGACAAGGTGCGTCACCAGATCGTCGAACAGCTCAACGACCAGATGATGCAGGGCACGCGTGACACCTACAAGCTGCAGCAGACCATGCGCCGCACGCTTGGCAGCTGGGTTGCGCGCCAGCTGCACCGCAAGCCGATGATCGTGCCCGTCGTGGCCGACATCGCCCAGGACGTCGAAACCGTAGAAACCAAGTAGTCCGGATTATCCAGGGACGACCGTAAGGAGTAATTGAAGTCATGCCCGGTTCTAATCTCACTCGTATTGAAGCCGAAGAACGTAAGGCCGTTATCGAAGCGCCGATTCACTATCACGTCGACCTTGACCTGACGGTCGGCGCGAAGAACTTCGGTTCCAAGTCGCTCATCTGCTTCAACGCGAAGCCTGGTTCGTCGACCTTCCTCGACCTGATTGCCGACGAAGTGACATCCATCGACCTCAACGGCAAGTCCCTGGACCCAGCCGTGGCCTTCCAGGACAACCGCATCGAACTGACCGACCTCAAGGAGAAGAACGAGGTCACCGTCGAAGCCAAGTGCCGTTACTCCAACACCGGCGAGGGCCTGCACCGCTCGGTCGACCCGTCCGATGGCAACATCTACCTGTACTCCCAGTTCGAGGTGCCGGACGCGCGCCGCGTCTACGCCGTGTTCGACCAGCCTGACCTGAAGGCCACCTTCGATTTCAAGGTGCTCGCTCCCGCCAGCTGGATCGTCACCTCCAACATGCCGGTTGCCACCATCGAGGACGATCCGCGCGAAACCCTCGACGGCACCCTCGGCGACAAGCCGAACGAAAGCACCCGTCTGTGGGACTTCGAGCCGACCCCGGTGATGAGCTCCTACCTGACCGCCATCTGCGCCGGCCCGTACGCCGAATGGCACACCGAATACCTGAACGAAGACGGTCGCACCGTGCCGATGGCCCAGTACTGCCGACAGTCGTTGGCCAAGGCCTTCGCGAAGGACGTCGACTACCTGTTCGACATCACCAAGAAGGGCTTCGCGTTCTACGCCAAGACCTGGGGCGTGCCCTACCCGTACGCCAAGTTCGACCAGATCTACGTGCCCGAATACAACGCGGGCGCTATGGAGAACATCGGCATGGTCACCATCCGTGACTCCTACGTGTTCGAGTCCAAGGTGACCGACGCGCTGGCCGAGCGCCGCGTGGTGACCGTGCTGCACGAGCTTGCGCACATGTGGTTCGGCGACTATGTGACCATGAGGTGGTGGAACGACCTGTGGCTCAACGAGTCCTTCGCTGAATTCACCTCCACGCTGGCCACTGCCGAAGCCACCGAATGGCATGACGCTTGGGCCACTTTCTGCTCCGGCGAGAAGAGCTGGGCGTTGCGCCAGGATCAGCTGCCCACCACGCACCCGATCGTCGCGCCGATCAACGACCTCAACGACACTTACGTCAACTTTGACGGCATCACCTACGCCAAGGGCGCCTCCGTGCTGAAGCAGCTGGCATTCTACGTGGGCCGCACGCAGTTCTTCGAAGGTATCCACAACTACCTGAACCGTCACGCCTACTCCAACGCCACCCTGGCCGACCTGCTGAGCGAACTGGAGAAGACCTCCGGCCGCGATCTCAAGGCCTGGAGCGCCAAGTGGCTGGAGGAATCCGGCATCAACACGATCGCCACTGGCCTGACCGTAAACGCGGACGGCACCATCGCCGAATTGAAGCTCACCCAGAGCGCGCCGGCCGAACACCCGGTGCTGCGCCCGCATCGCCTGGCCGTCGGCTTCTACAACGAAGACGCCGCAACCGGCAAGATCGTGCGCACCGAGCAGTTCGAACTCGACGTGGATGGCGAAACCACCATCGTCGAGGCCGCGGCAGGCAAGCCGCGCCCGGCATTCGTGCTGGTCAACGACGATGACCTGACCTACACCAAGATTCGTTTCGACGCCGAATCCCAGGCATTCGCCGAAGCCAACCTGCATCGTTTCGATGATGCCCTGGCCCGCGCCGTGACCTGGCTCGCCTTCTGGGATATGACCCGTGACGGCGAATTCCCGGCCGAACGCTTCGTGGACATGACCCTGCGTCTTCTGGCCACGGAAACCGAATCCACCACCTTCCGTTACGCGCTGGCCTGCATGAGCACCACCGCCCACCACTACGTGGCGCCCGCCCGCCGCGACGATGTGCTGCGCCACGTGGCCGCCGAACTGTGGACTCTGGCCAACGCCGCCGAAGCCGGCTCGGACACCCAGTTCCAGCTCGTCACCGCCTACTTGGGCTATGGCGAGGAGGGCGATGCCGCATTCGCCGCCAACGCACACGGTCTGCTGGACGGCACCGTGCGTCTTGAAGGCCTCGAAATCGACAACAACTTCACGTGGACCATCGTCCAAGCGCTCACCTCCGTCAACGAGATGACCAACGACGACGTGGACGCGCAGCTCGCCAAGAAGGAGACCACGGAAAACCGCGAGTTCGCCTACGGCGCCCGTGCCTCCATGGCCACCGCTGAGGCCAAGGAATGGGCTTGGGATCAGGCGCTCCACAACGACGAGCTGACCAACTCCCAGCTCGAGGCCGTGGCCCGTGGCTTCTCCGCCACCCCGCGCTCCGATCTGGCCGAGCCGTTCGCCGCCAAGTACTTCGAGACTGTGGACTGGGTCTGGGCCAACAAGACCTACCACATGGCCGACGCCCTGCTCAACGGCCTGTACCCGGGCTACGCCGATCCCGCCACGCTGGTCAAGCTCGGTGACGCCTGGCTGGACGAGCACATTGCCGCCGACAATGCCCTGAAGCGTCTGATCGTCGAAAACGTGGCATCCTCCCACCGCACCCTCAAGGTTCGCGAATACAACGAAGCGCTCTGATTTCCTTCTGGCTCCCCTCGGGCGCGAGGGGAGCTGTCGCCTCAGGCGACTGAGGGGAGTCGCTTCCGCGAGAAGCTACGTCCACATTCCAACATAAAACCCGCAACCAATCCTCAACAGCGTATTCTCGCTCAAGGCCGGCAATATGCCGGTCGATGAGCGACAAGGATACGGGGAATGATTGCGGGCTTTTCCATAACTTCATTACTGCTGATTCTGTTGGCCGGAATCGGCGCAGGATTCGTGGGCTATGCGGTAGGCGCATCGTCACTGGTCTCATACCCGGCCCTGCTCGCGTTCGGCATTCCGCCTGTATTGGCAAACGCTTCTAACACCGTTGGCGTGGTCGGCACGGGCATCGGTGGCGTGATGGGTGCGCGCAAAGAACTCAAAGGCCAAGCGGTACGCTCCATTACGTATGTGGTCATCGGCGCATTCGGCGGGGTGGCCGGTGCGTTTCTGTTGCTCAAACTCGACCCGAGTGTCTTTGAATTTGCCGCACCAGTGCTGATTTTGCTGAGCTCGCTGATCATCGCCATCAATCCGCGCGGCCGCATGCAGGCCAAGCAAGCCGCCGCGGATGCCACCGCGCAACTCAAGCACATCGAAGCCACTGAAGCCACTGAAGCCACTGAAGCCACTGAAGCCACTGAAGCCGCCAAGCGCGCAACCACCCCTACCGCACCTCACCGCCCGCCGGAACAACTCGTGCAGCCCATGAGTCAGGATTCCTGGTGGGTATGGCTGGGCGTAGCGGCGGTCGCCATCTACTCCGGCTACTTCGGCGCGGGCGCCGGTACCTTGGCTCTCGCCGTGCTTGATGCCGCCAAAATCGGCCCATTCCACAAGATCAATGCATTGAAAACCCTGATCGGCACAGGCGCGAACATCAGCGCCTCAGTGGTATTCATCATCCAAGGCGCGGTCGATTGGCCGGCCGCCATCATGCTGTGCATCGGATGCTTCATCGGCGGGTACATCGCCCCGTCCATCACCCGCAAGATTCCCGCAAACATCATGCGCGCCGCCGCCGTAATCGCCGGCATCATTCTTACCATCGATCTGGGGCTCAAAACCTATTGATTCGTGCCTTACACTGATGCAGTGAAGCATACAGCATGGCCGTCAACCGCAGCGTGGTCGCAGACCCCGATAAGGTGGCCAATGTCTGGCATTTGGCGACTGCGGAACCTGAGCGCCTAGAAACCAGCGCGGCAGGCGAAGCGGTGAACGACTTCCTCGATCCGCCAGACACGTCGCAGATTCACGGCATTGCGTGTCATGCTGATTGGCGGTTCGCGGCGCGAGCAGGTGCTGTTCGCCGGCGTTATGAAGGAGCTACTCGCGCCCATCAACAATCCGCGATATGTCATCATCGGTAAGGAATGGGGCGTGCGCGTTTACTGCGTGAGCTTCCCCTGCCCGTCCGTATTTGCCCGCCGCCAGCAGGACGCCGAGATACTGAGCCGGCAGTTGGACCGCTGCCTGACGCATTGCACCATGGTATACGCCCGCACTGAGGAAGGTCGGCATACGCTACTTCGCTGCCAAACGCGTTCTTTCCTCAACCGCGACGAGCAACTGCCGCACATACTGACCACAACATCGGAGTAATAGATCGTTGCATTCATGGCCGAGACCACCCCGGTAGAGGAGATGCCGTTGGGCATGTTCATCGCATGGCTCAGCGTGTTCCTCGCCGTCGTTCTGTTTGGTGTTGCTTTGCCGGTTATCGATGTACGCTGGGTAGTTCCGTTCGTCGTATTTGCCGCTGTATTGTTTACAGGCGCGTTTGCCGGCCCGTTCTTACTAGTGCGATGGCTTCATTCCCGTGCCGGAGTGCATCGGTCCGCCCGGCATGCCCGCTAACGAATGTATCTCATCATTCATCCGCCGAACAAGATGAATATGCGGGTTTGTGGGTGATGCCATTGCGGCTGTTGAATGCTGATTTCCGGTTCTGGAGCAGATTCCGTGGCGGTTTTTTGCCGAGTCGGGTCCTAGGGTGGAGCACAACGACTACGATGGTGCGGGTAACGCGATACAAGGAGTGGAACTTCATATGCCGAAGATGTTTGGAACCGATGGTGTTCGAGGACTGGCCAATAGGGATTTGACCGCACGTCTGGCGTTGGATTTGGGCGACGCCGCCGTGCGTGTGCTCGGTGACGCCGGTACGCAGGACGACCAGCCCGAGGGCCGCCGCCGTGCGCTGGTGGGCCGTGATACCCGCGTTTCCGGTGATTTCCTGGCTTCCGCGCTGTCCGCAGGCATGTCTGCCGGCGGATTCGACGTGATCGACGCAGGCATCATCCCGACCCCGGGCATCGCGTTCCTGACCAGCGTGCTCAACGTTGAGATGGGTGCCGTGATCTCCGCCTCCCACAACCCGATGCCCGACAACGGCATCAAGTTCTTCGCACGCGGCGGCTTCAAGCTGCCCGACCAGAAGGAAGACGACATCGAGGCCGTGCTCGGCCAGGACTGGGACCGCCCGACCGGTGCCGGCGTGGGCCGCGTGAGCCACGACCAGACCACCGCCACCAACCTGTACATCGATCATCTGGTGGCCACCATCGCTCCGCTGAACGATGACAAAACCCAGCCCAAGCCGCTCAAGGGCCTGAAGATCGTGGCCGACTGCGCCAACGGCGCCACTTCCGTGGTGGCTCCCGAAGCCCTGCGCCGTGCTGGTGCGGATGTAATCGTGATCAACGCCTCGCCGGACGGCTACAACATCAACAAGAACGCCGGTTCCACCCACCCCGAGCAGCTGCAGGCCATGGTCAAGGCCACCGATGCCGTGATGGGCGTGGCCTTCGACGGCGACGCCGACCGTTGCCTCGCCGTGGACGAAGACGGCAACATGATCAACGGCGACCAGATCATGGGCATTCTGGCCCGTGCCAAGCAGCGCGAAGGCAAGCTCAACCACGACACCCTCGTGGTCACCGTGATGAGCAACCTCGGTCTGAAGCTCGCCCTGAAGGACATGGGCATCAAGACCGTGGAAACCGCCGTGGGCGATCGTTACGTGCTTGAGGAGATGCTCAAGGGCGGTTACTCGCTTGGCGGCGAACAGTCCGGCCACGTGATCAACCGCGAATTCGCCACCACCGGCGACGGCACCCTGACCGCACTGACCCTGTGCAACGAGGTCGTCAAGTCCGGCAAGAGCCTGAAGGAGCTCGCCGCCGACTTCCCGCAGCTGCCGCAGACCCTCATCAACGTGCCGAACGTGGACAAGAAAGCCGCCGCCACCAACAAGCGCATCCAGGATGCCGTGGCCCGCGAGGAGGAACTGCTGGGAGACACCGGCCGTGTGCTGCTGCGCCCCTCCGGCACCGAACCGCTCGTGCGCGTGATGGCCGAGGCCGCCACCCAGGCCTACGCCGACGAAGTCTGCACCCGCCTCGCCAAGATCGTCGCCGAAGAACTCGCGCTGTAGCACCCTTCCCTAAGGAAAAACAATGTTTGGAAAGAACGCCAAAGTCGACCTCGAACTCAACCGTGACGTCGAACAACTCATCAAAACCGGCGGCAAGGAGAAGATTCTGCCCATCGTGCAGGCCGGCGAACCGGTGTTGCGCCAACGGACAGTGGCCTACAATGGCCAGCTTTCCAAGCGTACGCTCGCCAAACTCATCGATACGATGCACACCACCATGCTGGAGGCACCCGGCGTGGGGCTCGCCGCCACCCAGATCGGCTTGGGGCTCGCGCTCGCCGTGGTCGAAGACCACGTGCGCGACGACGAGGATGATCCGCGCGAAATCGCGGAATTCCCCTTCCACGTGATCATCAATCCGAGCTACAAACCCACCAGCGACAAAACCGCCTCGTTCTACGAAGGCTGCCTGAGCTTCGACGGATACCAGGCCGTGCGCAAGCGTTGGCTCGACATCACCGCCGAATGGGATGATGAAGACGGCAAGCACCACAGCGAGCCGTTGCACGGCTGGCCCGCACGCATCTTCCAGCACGAGACCGATCATTTGAGCGGCGAACTGTATATCGATCGCGCCGAAATCCGTTCGCTGACCACCACCGAAAACCTCGAGGATTATTGGTGCGACGACCCGGTACCCACCGAGGCCGCCGAAGAACTCGGCTTCGCACTATGATCGACCGCACATGGCTGGACGCCGCCAAGGGAGACATTCCCCAATGGGCGGCGTCCATGCCCAAAGACGCCGACGGCACCACCATTGACTGGGACTGGGTGCGTTCGCTGGACCTGATGCATGGCATCAGCGTATTGCTGGCGCTTGCTGCAGATGGTGAGCAATATGTCGAAACCGCAGCACAGCCTCAGCTCGGGTTGGATCAACTGGAACTGACGCCACAAGCTATCCACGACGCATTGAAGATCGATTACGCCACACGCGAGCATCTGGAATCAATCATCGCCCAATGCAACAGCACATTCATGACCGATTACGATCGATTCATCGGCTCCTATCGTCTGCCTCGCGCGCTCGCCTACGCCAATCGTCGGCTCAACGACAACATCAACACGCTGTTGCGTCTGGGCGAACAGCAACACCTATGGGTGGTCAGTCGCGAACGGCGGGGGAGGACTACCGTTGCCGTGCTCAGGCCGTACTCCGGCAGCCGCCCATCGAACGATGACCAAGGCATGCTGAATCTGAGCGGTGAAACCGGTGACGCATCTGCCGGAAACACTGCTGCCGAAAACAGCGATGTCAAGTTCCCCACAACAGTCGCCTTGGACGATATCCAAGACCGTACGGCGGCGATTCTTGACGCACGCGCCGAACGACGTAAGGCCCAGCGCTTCCAGAAGCGTGCGGGCGATGCGGCGATGGCCCGCGCCAATCTCTCCGGCGCGACTTCGCCGGGTGGTGCCGCCTCGTCTGGCAACGCTACCGGCCACCATCCCAAGCCCGACTGGCGCGACGCCTATCTGCCCGGCCGCGACGTGGACGCGGTGATGGGCATCGACATCGAAACCACCGGCATCGATCCGGCGCGTGACTACATCATCGACGTCGGCTTCGAGTTCATGAACATGGCCAGTCCGCGCCCGGCCGGCGAACCTGAGACATACGCCTATGAGCAGGGCTATTACGCCGCCGGCGACGCCTACGGCCAGTCCCGTCTCGCTTTTGGCGTGCCGCCGGAAAACGCGGCGCTCGGCAACGCCCTCATCGCCAAACTCACCGGCATCGATGTACGCGGCCGCAGCAGCGAGGCCGGGTACCGACTCTTCGACGAATGGCCCCAAGCCCAGGCCGGCCTGCTCGCGCGGCTTACCCAGCAGCCGTACGTGGCGCATAACGCCACCTTCGAACATAGCTGGTTCATGCTGAACGTCGCCGGATACGCGGAAAGCTACCGCGCCGGGCGCATCACCATCATCGATACCCTGCCGATGAGCCGGCAGTGGGACCCCGGCGCGGTACCCACCAACGAGCATCCTTACGGAGACAACACGCTCGACGCCTACGCCAAACGTCAGGGCGCGCTTGATTCCGCCCACAACGAACGCCACCTGGGCCTTGAGGATTCGCACATCATGCTGGTGGCCATGAAACACCATCTGGCGGCGCTGAAAGCGCAAGGGAAAGGGCCGTGGGGGTCCACCGGCAGGGCGGGCGTCGGCGGCAAGTCCTGCGGTCGTAAGCGGTGAGTACACTATTGGTCTCGTGAGTAACTATCAGGACAGCCGACAGCAGCGTGAGAACCGCCGCCGCACCATCGTGCGTGTGGTGTGCGTGGTCATAGCTGTGGCCATGCTCGGCTCCCTGGTCATCCCGGCGATTTACGCGGGGCTTTGACGTTGCCTTCGCATATTCGTGCCCGCAGTTGAACACGTCTGATGCGAGGGATTCGTGAGGTCGCCCGGCCGGTTATCGGCAAGGCAGGCCCGGAACCTTCTGACAGCATGGATTGCAGGCGGATGCGCGTGTGGCGCGGCAATGCCCGCCAACGCCAGAGGAATGTGCGAAGGCTGTCAACAAGGACGTGACTTCCCAAGGAATCTCAAAGAATCAACAGTAAGGTAAACCACGATGGCAGAATTTGACTTTACCCAGGCGATCGGCGAAGCCCGCGCCAAATACGAATCCATCGCCAAGGCGCTGGACGTCGACCGACTCAAGGCCGATATCAAGGATCTCGAAACGCAGGCCGCGGCCCCGGGCCTGTGGGATGACCCGGAAAACGCCCAGAAGATCACCAGCCGGCTGTCCGCCGCGGAATCGCAGCTGAAGCGTCTGAACTCCGCCTCCCAGCGCATCGACGATGTGGAAACGCTCGTCGAACTCGGCCACGAGGAGGGCGATCAGGACTCTCTGGACGAGGCGCAAAGCGAAATCGGCGAGATCCAGAAGGATCTCGACCAGATGGAGATCCAGACCCTGCTCGATGGCGAATACGACGAACGTTCCGCCGTGGTGACCATCCGCTCCGGTGCCGGCGGCGTCGACGCGGCCGACTTCGCGCAGATGCTGCTGCGCATGTACCTGCGCTACTGCGAGCGTAACGGCTTCAAGGCCAAGGTCATGGACACCTCCTACGCCGAAGAGGCGGGCATCAAGTCCGCCACCTTCCAGGTGGACGCCCCCTACGCTTACGGCCGACTGTCCGTGGAAGGCGGCACCCACCGTCTGGTACGTATCTCCCCGTTCGACAACCAGGGCCGCCGCCAGACCAGCTTCGCCGCCGTGGAAGTGGTGCCGCTGGTCGAGGCCACCGACCATATCGACATTCCGGATACGGACATCCGCGTGGACACCTACTGTTCCTCCGGCCCCGGCGGCCAGGGCGTGAACACCACGTACTCGGCCGTGCGCATCACCCACCTTCCCACCGGCATCGTGGTGACCATGCAGGATGAGCGTTCGCAGATTCAGAACCGTGCCTCCGCCATGGCCGTGCTCCAGTCCCGACTGCTCGTGCTGCGCCACGAGGAGGAGGCCAAGAAGAAGAAGGAGCTCGCCGGCGACATCAAGGCCAGCTGGGGCGATCAGATGCGCTCCTACGTGCTGCACCCCTACCAGATGGTCAAGGACCTGCGCACCGGCTACGAAACCAGCCAGACTCAGGCCGTGTTCGACGGCGACATCAACGCGTTCATCGAGGCCGGCATCCGCTGGCGCCATGAACAGCGCCGCGCCGCCGAAACCGAGGAGTAAACAGCATTATGGCACTGATCTCACTGGACAATGTGTCCAAGATCTATCCCAAAGGCACCCGACCGGCGCTTGACGACATCAACCTCGATATCGAACGCGGTGATTTCGTGTTCCTTGTGGGTGCGTCCGGCTCCGGCAAGACCACGCTCTTGAGCCTGCTGTTGCGCGAGGAAGAGGCCACCAACGGCGAGATTCGCGTGGCCGGCAACGATCTGCGGCGCATCACCAACCGTCAAGTGCCGCAGTACCGCCGTTCGCTGGGCTTCGTGTTCCAGGATTACAAGCTGCTCAATAACAAAACCGTGTGGGAGAACGTGGCGTTCGCCCTTGAGGTGATCGGCACACGGCGGTCCACCATCAAATCGTTGGTGCCCAAGGTGGTGAATACCGTGGGACTCACCGGCAAGGAAAAGAACTACCCGCATGAGCTCTCCGGTGGCGAGCAGCAGCGTGTGGCCATCGCCCGCGCCTACGTGAACCACCCGCAGATTCTGCTGGCCGACGAGCCCACCGGCAACCTCGACCCGACCACTTCGCTGGGCATCATGGAAGTGCTGGACGCCATCAACCGCACCGGCACCACCATCGTCATGGCCACGCATAACGAAGAGATCGTCAACTCGATGCGCAAGCGCGTGGTCGAACTGCACAACGGCAAGATCGTGCGTGACGAGGCTCATGGCTCCTATGATTCCGCCCTGTTCTTCCCGGATGCCGAAGTCGAAGCCAAGTCCGACACCGCCCATCATGCGCTGGCGGCGGCGACCAAGGCCATCGAGGGCAGTGACGAGCCGTCCGAAGGCATCGCCCGTCTGGCCAACTCCGTGCATTCCGGCCGCACCGGCCGCTATGGCGAGACGTTCGCGCCGCTGGAAGACACGCTGACCTGGGGCAAGGGCATCCCGTTGGACGAGCAGGCCGCCGCCCTGGAAAGCACCCAGGCGTTCGACCCGTTCAATGACGAGTCCGGCGAGACCGCCGCGGTTGCCGATACGTCCGTGTCATCCGCCGCCGAGCCGCCGGCCCCGCCGGAACCGCCCGAGCCGCCGGCCCCGCCGGAACCGCCCGTACCGCCTGTCGGCGAGCAGTCCGCCGCAGACCAAACATCCGACGATCAACCCGCTGAGGGCGCGAAGGAGTAAGGGGGATCATCATGCGAGCACGATTCATTCTGTCCGAAACGTGGGCCAACCTCACCCGTAACCTGTCGATGCTGCTGTCGCTGACGCTGGTCACCTTCATCTCATTCCTGTTCATCGGCGCTTCGGTGCTTACTCAGGCGCAGATCACCAAAGCCAAGGGCGACTGGTACGACAAGGTCGAGGTCGTGGTGTGGCTATGTCCCGACGGCACCAGCCAGTCCGCGAACTGCGCTTCCGGCAAATCGCCCTCAGCCAATGAGATCACGGCACTGCAGAAAACCATTCGCGACGAACTCAACGACGTGGTCTCCAACATCGACTATGTCAGCAAGCAGGATTTCTACGACAACACCTTCACCAAGCAGTACCCGAACGGTGAATTCCAAGGCCGTACGCTGACCGCGGACGATATGCAGGACTCCCTCTGGCTCAAGCTCAAGGACCCCACCAAATATCAGGTGGTCTCCGAAGTGCTCTCTGGCAAGGAGGGTGTGGAAGACGTTACCGACCAGCGCCAGATCTTCGACCCGGTGTTCGCCGTGCTCAACCGAGCCACGGCGGTTACGGCTGTGCTCGCCGGCGTGATGGTGGTGGTCGCCATCCTGCTGACCGGAACCACCATTCGTATGTCCGCCGCATCCAGACGAACCGAAACCGAAATCATGAGGTACGTGGGTGCCTCGAACTGGACGATTCGTCTGCCGTTCATTCTGGAGGGCACCATCGCCTCGCTGATCGGCTCGGTGCTCTCGTGCCTGATGCTTTCGGCTATCGTCAACGTGTTCGTCACCGGCTGGCTGGCGAAATCCGTTACATGGATTCCTTATGTGAATCAGCTCACGGTACTGGTGATATCACCGTTCCTGGTTGTGGGCGCGATACTGCTGTCCATCATCGCTTCAACCATCTCGTTGCGGCGTTATTTGAGGGCGTAACGCGACCGGCTTACCCGCGAGAAATGTGATGACATCGTGTGCAAGCCTCTCAGGTTCGCATGTTATGGTATTGGCTTAAGTGAGCGAAAGGACTATTCACATATGACGAACGTACGTGTGATCAAGCCCGCACTGGCGGCACTGGTGGCCGCCGCAGCCTGTGTGGGAGGTCTGGCGTTCAGCTCGGCACAGCCTGCCCAGGCAGACACCTATTCCGACCTGATCAATGCGCAGAACCAGCACGCCGCGTCGGTACAGCGCGAGGCCGAACTCAAGCAGCAGCTGGCCGGTGCCAGCCAGGAACTGGCGAATAAGGTACTTGAGCTGGATGATCTGACCAACAACAAGATTGTCGCCGCGCAGGCCAAGGTCACACAGGCCAACGAGGATGCCGCCACCGCTCAGGACGAGGCCGATGCCGCATCCGGACGTCTTTCCGCCGCGCAGAAAGACAAGGAGACGCTCGAGGAGCAGATCAAGCAGACCGGCAAGGACTACGATGACGCGCACGCCGCCGTGGCCCAGCTGGCCCGTGACGAGATGCACGGCTCGAATGCTTCCGACGTGATGAGCGTGGTGACGGGTGCCACCAGCACACAGGACTTCGTCAATTCCATGCAGTCCCGGGACGCGTTGTCCCGCAACGAGGCGAATGCGGCTTCCTCCGCCGCGACCTCACTGAGCACGTCGAAGAATCGTGGCGAGCGCTTGGCGGCCATCGAAAAGCAGATCGCTGTGCTCAAGACCCAGGCCGATGAGAAGGCCGCTTCCGCACAGACCGCCGCCGAAACCGCGCAAAGCGAACGTGACGCTTTGGACAAGCTGCGCCAGGAAGGCGAAGCAAGGCGTGACGAACTGTCTTCCATGATCGACAGTCTGGATTCCCAATCCGCCAAGCAGGCGGCCCAGACCGTACTGATCGCCTCCCAGGTCGATTCCTACAATCGTCAGTACCAGAAGGAACAGCAGGACGCCGCCAACCGGGTGGATACCGGTAACCAGGGCGGTACGCCGTCCACTCCGGTGACCCCCGCTCCGGCGCCCGCTCCGGCTCCGGCGCCGGCTCCGGCTCCCGCCCCCGCCCCCAGCGTCGGCGGCCAAGGCACGTCGAACGGTGATTACGGCAACGCCTATACCGCCGGCCAGTGCACGTATTGGGCGTATGAACGCCGTAAGCAGATGGGCATTGGCACGCCGTCCTATCTCGGCAATGGCGGCGACTGGTGGCGCAACGCCCCCTCGTACGGCTTGCGCGTGGACCACAACCCTCAGGTCGGTGCCGCACTCTCCTTCCTGCCTGGTCAGGATGGTGCCGACGGTACCTATGGCCATGTTGCCGTAGTCGAAGCCGTGTATGGCGACGGCACATTCCAGATCTCCGAAATGAACTGGGGTGGTCCGTGGAACATGCACCACCGCGCCTTGACCAATTTGGGTCAGTACTGGTTCGTCCACTGACCGGTTGGTTCGGCCGATATATGCGGTTGAAGGGTTCCTCTTGAAGAGGAACCCTTTTTCGTATTCGAGGCCGGTCCGTGATATCGTCGGATGTTGCGTTGCTACCCACGAGTTGCTACCCACGAGTTGCTACTCACGAGTTATTGCCCACGAAAGGAGGAGACATGCCCAAGGAAACCGGTGAGAAACTCATCGTCCAGAACAAGAAGGCCCGGCATGACTATGCCATCGAAGACAAGTACGAGGCAGGGCTGGCCCTGACCGGCACCGAGGTCAAGTCGTTGCGCGAAGGCCGCGCATCGCTGTCCGAGGCGTTCATCTCCATCGACCGCCGCGGCGAGATGTGGCTGGAGGGCGCGAACATCCCCGAATACCTGAACGGCACATGGAACAACCATGCGCCCAAGCGCAAGCGCAAGTTGCTGCTGCACCGACTGCAGATCACCAAGCTCGCCCGCGGCATCGAAGCCAAGGGATACACGATTGTGCCGCTGAGCCTGTACTTCAAGGACGGTCGCGTCAAGGCGGAGATCGCGCTGGCCCGAGGCAAGAAGGAATTCGACAAGCGCCAGGCCCTGCGCGAAGAGCAGGACAAGCGCGAAGCCCTACGCGCCATGCGCTACGCCAACATGCGCCACTAGTCCCTACCCTTGGCTCCCCTCCGGAGGGGAGCCAAGGGTAGGATGTCCGCGTTGTGGGTCATTTCGCCCACGATTAACGCTTTCGTAGCATTGCACTCCTACGCTCTGGAACCATCTGGGAAACATACCCGCCCAGCTGACTATCCGGAGAGAGGAAATCCAATGTCTCTAAGCAAGGGAATACAATCCGCTGCGGCCGCCGCCCTGAGCGCGGCCATGCTGATCGCCGTGGCGGCCTGTGGCACGACTGACAGCACCGACACCGCATCCAAGAGCGGCGATTCATCCAAGGACTCGTCCAGCACTTCGATTCAAGGCTTCGACACCAGCAGCATCCAGAAGGACGACGAGATTGCCGCACTGCTGCCCGATTCCGTGGCCGGCGACGGCACGCTGACCGTCGGCACCGATACTTCCTATGCCCCGGCCGAGTTCCTGGCCGAGGACGGCAAGACCCCGGTCGGCTTTGATGTCGACCTGTCCAAGGCGCTGGCCGCAGTGTTCGGACTGAAGGAAAACGCCGTCTCCTCCACGTTCGATTCGATTATCCCGTCCGTCGGCTCCAAGTACGACATCGGCATCTCCTCCTTCACCGTGACCAAGGAACGCATGGAGGCCGTCGACTTCGTGACCTACTTCAAGGCCGGTTCCACGTTCGTGGTGCAGAAGGGCAACCCGAACAAGGTCGACTCCTCGAACCTGTGCGGCGTGAAGGTGGCTGTGCAGACCGGTACCACCCAGGAAGAGGAAGTCAACAAGGCCAACGAGCAGTGCAAGGCGGACGGCAAGGATGCCATCGACATCCAGTCCTCCAAGCTGCAGACCGATGTGACTACCGCCGTGGCTTCCGGTAAGGCTGATATCTTCTACGCCGATACGCCGGTTGCCGGCTACGCCATCAAGCAGACCGGTGATACGCTCGAGGCCCTCGGCGAGGACGTTGGTGTGACCCCTGAGGCCGTGGCCGTCAAGAAGGGCGATTCCAAGACCGCCGAGGCCGTACAGAAGGCCATCCAGAAGCTGATGGATGATGGCACGTACAAGAAGATCCTCGACACTTGGGGTGTTGGTTCCGGTGCCATCGACAAGGCTGAGATCAACCCGGCCGACGCCGCCTGATTGCCAGGTGTCCCTGTTCGTTCCCGCTGGCGGGAGCTGTCGCCGAAGGCGACTGAGGGTGGTCTGTAGCATAACAGCCACCAGCAGTTGTATTCTTATGCGGCGGCCTCCCAGCGGGAGCATTTGTATATGTATACGCTATAATGTATATTTATACCTGATTGTTGATAGTCGCTATAGGGCGGCTCCACAGAGAAGAAGAGAGAGAGATCATGCAGTTCAACAAGCTGAAGACCATTGCGGCCGCCGCCTTGAGCGTGGCCATGCTGTTCTCCGCCGCGGCTTGCGGCACCTCCGACAAGGCGGGTGACTCCGGTTCCGATAAGGGCGGTTCCTCCAAGTCGGTCACCATCACCAGCTACGACGTGAGCTCCGTGAAGAAGGACGATGCAATCGCCGCACTGCTGCCTGAATCCGTGACCAAGGACGGCAAGCTCACCATCGGCACCAACCCCTCCTACGCCCCGGCCGAATTCCTCGACGCCGACGGCAAGACCCAGATCGGCTACGACATGGATCTTGCCCGCGCCATGGGCAACATCTTCGGTCTCGATACCGAAATCGTCTCCTCCAACTTCGATACGATCATTCCGGCCATCGGCTCCAAGTACGATCTGGGCATCGCCGCCTTCACCATCACCAAGGAGCGCATGGAATCCGTCGACTTCGTCTCCTACTTCACCGCAGGCATGGGCTATGCAGTGGCCGCAGGCAACCCCAAGAACGTCGATGAGAACGACCTGTGCGGTCTGAACGTTGCCGTCGAGACCGGCACCGTCGAGGAAGAGGCCATCAACAAGACCGCCAAGCAGTGCAAGGCGGACGGCAAGAAAGACATCACCATCCAGTCCTCCAAGCAGCAGACCGACGCCACCACCGCTGTGGTGACCGGCAAGGCCGACGTCTTCTTCGCCGATTCCCCGGTTGTCGGCTACGCCATTGCCCAGACCGATGGTCAGCTGGAACAGCTCGGCAAGGACTTCGATGAAGTGCCGAACGCCATCGCCATCAAAAAGGGCGATTCCCAGACCACCGAAGCCGTGCAGAAGGCCATGCAAAAGCTTATGGACGACGGCACCTACACCAAGATCCTCCAGCACTGGGGCGTCGAATCCGGCGCACTGGACAAGGCCGAAATCAACCCGGCCGTCGAATAGCCGACAAGCTGTCGCGAAAATTCGAATGGGGCGCACTGTTTGTAACACAGTCGCCCCATTCGTACACTAAGGTTCAACGCTAGTTGCAACTTGCAGTTCAGGCTGCCCAACACGTCCAAGGAACCAAATTATGGCGAAGAAAGAAGTCGACGGTGAGGGAGTGAACATCCCCAACCGCATCAAGGCGCTGCCGGTCAAGCGCCCCGGCCCGATTGTGGCCGCAGTGATCGTGGTGCTGCTCGCCGCGATGCTCATTCAAGGCTTGATTACCAATCCGCGACTGGATTGGCCCACCGTCTGGAAGTACCTGTTCAACGAGAACGTGCTTGAAGGCATTCGCTATACCTTGGAGCTCACCGTGATCTCCATGGTCGTGGCGATCATCCTGTCGGTGATTCTCGCCATCATGCGCAAATCCATCAATCCGGTGCTGCGCGGCGTCAGCTGGTTCTTCATCTGGTTCTTCCGCGGCACGCCTGTGTACACGCAGCTCATTTTCTGGGGTCTGTTCGCCGTGCTGATTCCCAAGATTAGCCTCGGCATTCCGTTCACCTCGGTGGAGTTCTGGAGCATCGACTCCAACGTGGTGGTCACCGCATTCAACGCCGCATGGATTGGTTTGGCTCTGAACGAGGCCGCCTACCTGTCCGAAATCGTGCGTGCCGGCCTTGAAGCCGTGGACCCCGGCCAGACCGAGGCGGCCAAGGCATTGGGCATGAACCGCACGCTCATCATGCGCCGCATCGTGCTGCCGCAGGCTATGCGCATCATCATCCCGCCCACCGGCAACGAGACCATCGGCATGCTGAAGACCACCTCGCTGGTCACCGCCGTGCCGTTCACCCTCGAACTGCAGTTCGCCACCAACGCCATCGCCAACCGTATCTACAAGCCGATTCCGCTGCTTCTCGTGGCCTGCTTCTGGTACCTGCTGATCACCTCCATTCTGATGGTTGTGCAGTCCCGCCTTGAGGCGCACTTCGGCAAGGGCTTCAACGCCCGCCCGGTGGGCACCAAGGGCAAGCAGCCGCCATACGATCCGCCGTACCCCGGCAAGTCTGACGGCGAGCCGAAGGACGATGTGAACAAAATCAATCAGACCACCTTCGCTGGGCTGAATGCGTAAGGCGGGAGCGAGAATTATGACTACGAACGACATCACCAACTCCGCTCCGGTCGTGCGCAAGGCGGTTGACGGTTCCGTGATTCCTGCTGTCAAGGCCGTGCAGGTGCACAAGGCGTTTGGGCCGCTGCATGTGCTCAAGGGCATCGATCTAACCGTTATGCCCGGCACTGTGACCGTGATTCTGGGGCCCTCCGGTTCCGGCAAGTCCACGTTCCTGCGTCTGATCAACCAGCTGGAAACCCTGACCGGCGGTTCCATCGAGGTGGACGGCGAACTCATCGGCTACAAGCACGTGACCAAAAACGGCCAGGACATGCTGCAGACCCTGGACGATAAGGAGATCGCCGCACAGCGTTCTCGCCTCGGCATGGTGTTCCAGCGCTTCAACCTGTTCCCGCACATGACCGCGCTGGAAAACGTGATGGAAGCCCCGATTCACGTGCAGCACCAGTCCAAGAAAGCCGCCCGTGACCTGGCCGTGGCCGAGCTTCAGCGCGTCGGTCTGGGCGATCGCATGGACTATTACCCCTCCCAGCTGTCAGGTGGTCAGCAGCAGCGTGTGGCCATTGCCCGTGCTCTGGCCATGAAGCCGGAGATCATGCTTTTCGATGAGCCGACCTCCGCCCTTGACCCCGAACTGGTGGGTGAAGTGCTCAACGTCATGCGTTCCTTGGCCAAGGAAGGCATGACCATGGTGTGCGTGACCCACGAAATCGGCTTCGCCCGCGAAGTCGCCGACCAGATCGTGTTCATGGACGGCGGCGTAGTCGTAGAAAAGGGCGGCCCCGACATCATCGACCACCCCACCGAGCCTAGGTTTAAGGACTTCTTGCAGCACGTGCTGTAGGAAGGCTCGTTGTTGCAGCTCCAAAAACGTACGCTGATGAACTCAGCGTACGTTTTTTGCGACGCCTAATCGCACCCCCATCTCGTGAAGAACGTACGCTGAGTGGTAGTCAGTGTACGGTTTTCACGAAGGGGCATGTTCCAATCCTGCAAAGGCGGCGGGTTGGATTCGCTTTGCGCAATAATCGTCCGCTAGGCTGGTGAACCATGTGTGGAATCGTTGGATACGCGGGAAATATTGAAACGGCATGCGGCAAGCCTTTGGAGGTCTGCCTGCAAGGCCTGGAACGTCTGGAATACCGAGGCTATGACTCGGCCGGTGTGGCGCTGACCGCGCCCGGCATGGATAAGGTGGTCGTGCGCAAGAAGGCCGGCCGTTTGAAGAACCTGGTCGAAGACATCGAGCGTAAGCCGATGCCGCTTGCCACGGTGGGCATCGGCCACACGCGCTGGGCCACCAATGGCGAGCCGAGCGACGTGAACGCCCACCCGCACACCAGCATGGACGGCAAGGTGGCCATCATCCATAACGGCATCATCGAAAACGCCTCTCAGCTGCGTCTCGACCTGCAAGCCGAAGGCTACCGATTCGCCTCTGCCACCGACACTGAGGTGGCCGCTAAGCTGCTCGGCAAGATCGTGGACAAGATTATCGCGGACGAAGGCAAGCCAGACCTGTTCAAGGCTGTGCGCCGCATGGCCCGCATGCTTGAAGGCGCGTTCACCATTCTGGCCACCGACTGCCGCCAGCCGGACATCGTGGTCGGAGCCCGCCATGATTCGCCGCTGGTCGTGGGCCTTGGCGAGGGGGAGAACTTCCTCGGTTCCGACGTCGCCGCATTCGTGGCCTACACCAAGCGCGCCATGGAAGTCGACCAGGATCAGGCCGTATGCGTGTCCGCCGACAAGGTCATCGTCACCGATTTCGACGGCAACGTGGTCGAAAACCCGAAGACCTACACCGTGGATTGGGATGCTTCGGCCGCCGAAAAGGGCGGCTGGGATTCCTTTATGGACAAGGAGATCCACGAAGACCCTGCCGCAGTGCAGCGCACCCTGCTTGGCCGCTTCGATGCGAATGGCGGCATCACCCTTGATGAAGTGCGTATCGACGAACACGACTTCAAGGCCATCGACAAAATCATCGTCGTGGCCTGCGGCACCGCCAGCTACGCCGGCCAGGTAGCCAAGTACGCCATCGAACACTGGGTGCGTATCCCCGTGGAAATCGAACTCGCGCACGAATTCCGTTACCGTGACCCGATTCTGACCCCGCGTACGCTCGTGGTGGCCATTTCTCAGTCCGGCGAAACCATGGATACTCTGATGGCCCTGCGCCACGCGCGCGAACAGGGGTCCAAGGTGCTGGCCATCTGCAACACGCAGGGTGCCTCCATTCCGCGCGAATCCGACGCCGTGCTCTACACACACGCCGGCCCGGAAGTTGCCGTGGCATCCACCAAGGCGTTTGTGGCGCAGATCACCGCCGCCTACCTGCTGGGCCTGTATCTGGCGCAGGTCAAGGGCGCGATGTTCCGCGATGAGATTCATCAGGTGCTTGACTCCCTGAAAGACATGCCGCGCAAGATTCAGTGGGTGCTCGACACCCAGCCCAAGACCATCCAGGCGGCCGCCGAGCGCATGGTGAACGCCAACTCCTTCTTGTTCCTCGGCCGTCACGTGGGCTACCCGGTGGCGCTTGAGGGTGCACTGAAGCTCAAGGAGATCGCCTACACGTTCACCGAGGGCTTCGCGGCCGGCGAGCTCAAGCATGGACCGATCGCGCTGGTGGACGAGGGTGAGCCCGTGGTGTTCATCGTGCCGCCGCAGCGCGGCCGCAATGTGTTGCACGCCAAGGTGATCTCTGGTATCGAGGAGGTCAAGGCTCGTGGCGCGTACATCATCGCCGTGGCCGAGCAGGGCGACCCGGATGTGGAACGGTACGCTGACGTGGTGTTCTGGCGCCCCGCCTGCCCAACGCTGATGAGCCCGCTGGTTGACGTGGTGCCGCTGCAGCTGTTCGCCATGGACATGGCAAAGCTCAAGGGCTACGACGTGGACAAGCCCCGCAACCTCGCCAAGTCCGTGACCGTTGAGTAAGCCACATCGGTATGTGATTGACGAGCCTCATATTCCGTTTGAGATGGACGTGCTGTATGAGGACGAGCGGATCATCGTGGTGGACAAGCCGCATTTTCTGGCCACCATGCCGCGCGGCATGTGGTATCGGCAGACCGCGCTGATCCGATTGCGTGAGCGGCTGGGGGAGCCGGACATCACGCCAGCGCACCGATTGGACCGCATGACCGCCGGCGTATTGGTGTTCGTGCGGGATCCGGCCTGCCGCGGCGCGTATCAGATGCTGTTCCAGAACCGGCAGGCCGTCAAGGTCTATGAATGCCTGGCGCCCTGCCGGCCGATCAGCCGCCCGCGATTCGGCACGATCATGCAGGTCGAGCCGCCACGCCCGTTCCCATTGCTGCGCCGATCGCACATCACCAAGGAACACGGCACGATGGCCGCATTCGAGGAACCGGGTTTGGCCAACGCCGAAACCCTCATCGAGCGCGGCGACCTCTGTTTCCCTCCCGCTGACGGGAGGTGGCGCGAAGCGCCGGAGGGTGGTCCCCATCCGGGGAATCACCCCATCTGCCGCTACACACTCCACCCGCGCACCGGCAAAACCCACCAATTGCGCGTCCACATGAATTCGCTCGGCCTGCCCATCGTGGGCGACGACTTCTACCCGCGCATCCAGACGCGCCCCTACGACGATTTCAGCCAACCATTGCAGTTGGTAGCACGCATGCTGCGATTCACCGATCCAATAACAGGCGAGAAGCGCGAATTCGTTTCCCGTGTGCCGCTTAAGATCTGATTTCTTATGCATTGAGAGTGTTTTCGCTCATGGTGTCACCATTCATAGAGTTCGGCGGGCTGCGGGGTTTTGCGGACATCCAGCGACAAGCCAAGCTCAGTCAGGGCGCTGAGAATGGTGGAGAATTCGGGATTGGGGACTCGGGCGTGTTCAAATTCGATCAGCCAGCGACGTGACACGCCCAGCCGTTGGGCCATGTCGGTCTGACTAATGCCCTGGCGTTGCCTATGGATCACTGGCAGGTGAATCACTGACAGGTACCAGTGGATGCCAGCACATGCCGCTCGTCAGCCGATGTCGCGCACGGAACCGCGTTCGATCAGTTCCGGCGGGATTACGGTTTTGACGCCGACCGGTATCTTCTCGCCTTCGCATTGACGGCGGACCATGGAGAAGGCGGTGGCGCCAATGTCGTCAAAGCGCAGCTTCATGGTCGTCAGGTTCAAGCGCGGAACCATATCTACCAGCGAATCATCGACGCCCACGATGCTGACATCCTCGGGCACGCGCTTGCCCGCTGACTGCAACCCGAGCATTGCGCCGTATGCCATTTGGTCGTTGGCGGCGTAGATGGCCGTGCAGTCGGGGTCGTGGGCCAACGCCACGCCGGCCTGGTAGCCTGAATCCGCGCACCAATCGCCGATGTACATGCTCGGCACGCGTGCTCCCATTTGTTCCAACGCTTCTCGCCAACCGCGGGCGCGGCTTTCGGCGGCGCGCGAGGTGGACGGTCCGGCAATGTGGTAGACGGTCTTGTGCCCCTTGCTCATCAGGTAATCGACGATAGCGGTCGAGCAGCCATACTGGTCGGCGTCAACGGTGGGGCAGTGGTCGGCGGCGGATTCGCAGATGAGCACGACTGGAAATTCTCGCGGAGGTTTGTATCCGACGAAATCGGAGATGCGTTCCTCCAGCACTACGATGACACCATCCACCGGCTGACGCTGCATGCGATCGATGGCGGCGGAAAGCGTGCGTTCCGCACCGTGGCGCATGGTCTGGATGGTGACTGAATAATCGTCATCGGCCGCGTTGGCCACAATAGAATCAAGGATGCGGGCGTTGCCGAACGTGGCGGTGTTGAACATCACCACGCCGATATCCTGGAAGCGGCCGTGCTTTAGGGCTCGGGCCGCATAATTCGGACGATACCCAAGGCGTTCCATTGCAGCTTCGACACGCTGGCGTGTTTCGGGTTTCACCGCATCGCTGCCATTCGCCACGCGGGACACTGTCTGTGGCGAAACGCCGGCGGCTTTCGCTATGTCTTGCATGGACACCTGTGTTGGCCTCGACATTTCACCCTCGCTTGACTCATTAATGTCGGTGTTTCGTTTGCAACGCTTATCTTAGGGCCGCTTACGGTAACGATAACATCGTTGTCTTCGTGACCATTGTAGCAGAGTGACTGAGAAACCCTTAATTCAACACGGTACTCAACACGATTGGACAATGTTACAAATGGTGTTATGATGATAACGCAAACATTTTGGTCAACCTTCGAAGGAGAGGGGTTGGGAATGGCTTCAGCCGATATCGCAGCTGCGCCCGTGCATTCGGGCAAGGCTCGTGTGAATAAGCACAAGGCCGATTGGCGTGGATGGAAATTCATGTGGCCTTTTGCGGTGGTGTTCGTGTTCGTGTTCATCGTGCCGATCGTGTACGCCGTTTATATTTCGTTCTTCAAGAAGCAGATGATCGGCGGCACCAAGTTCGTCGGCTTCGAGAACTACGCGCGCCTGTTGGGCGATGGCCAGTTCTGGAGCAGTGTTGGTCGTGTGGCCCTGTTCACGTGCGTGCAGGTGCCGATCATGCTGTGCCTGTCGGCTTTGATGGCCCTGGCGTTGGATTCGATGAAGCTGCATGGCACGAGGTTCTTCCGTATCTCGACGTTCCTGCCCTACGCGGTGCCGGCGGTGGTGTCGACGTTGATCTGGGGTTTCGTGTATGGCGCGAAGTACGGCCTGGTGGGTTCGTTGAACGATTTCCTGGGCACGGACATCGACGTGCTCGCCCCCAGCGTGTTGTTGGCCAGTATCGGGAACATCGTGACGTGGGAGTTCACGGGCTACAACATGCTCATCTTCTACAGCTCGCTGTCGACCATCCCGCATTCCCTGTACGAGGCGGCCAGCATCGACGGCGCGTCGGAGTGGCAGATCGTGAAGAGCATCAAGCTTCCCGAATTGCGCGGCAGCCTGGCGATCACGGTGATCTTCAGCATCATCGGCTCGTTCCAGCTGTTCAACGAGCCGAGCATTTTGCAGAACATGGTTCCTGGTAATGCGATCACGACGTATTACACGCCGAACATGTACGCGTACAACCTGAGCTTCTCCGGCAACCAGTCGAACTACGCGGCCGCGTTGGCGATCGTGATGGCCGTGATCACCATGGCCATCGCCTACATCGTCCAGCTCAACAGCCTCAAGGAGCAGATGAAGTGACGACGACTACTGCTGTTCGTGTTGAGGAATCGATGATGATCGTGAAGGAGCGTATGTGATGAGTGCAGCAACGACTTCGGCCGCCGGTCGCCTGACCGACGCCGAGCTCAAGGCCCGGGAGAAGGCCGCCAGGAAGGCGGAGAAGGCCCGCCAGAAGAGGATCGCCGCCGACGAGGCCGCCGAACGCAGGCGCAGCGCGAAGGCGGGGTTCGCGAACGTGAACAACCCGAGGCGTTCCACGTTGTTGACCGTCCTGTGCGCGGTCTTCGCCGTGTACTGCCTGTTCCCGTTCGTCTACCTTTTGATCAACGCGACGAAGACGCAGGCCGACTTCACCAGTACGTTCGGCTTGGGCTTCGGCAAGACGTTCGCCCTGTTCGACAACATCGCGACGGTGTTCTCCTATCAGGACGGTATCTTCGGGCGCTGGCTGCTCAACACGCTCCTGTACGTGGTGGTCGGCGCCGGCGGCGCGACACTGCTGGCCATCATGGGCGGCTACGCTCTGGCCAAGTTCCGCTTCCCGGGGCGCAAAGCGGTGTTCGCGGTCATCATCGGCGCGATCAGCGTGCCGGGCATCGCTTTGGCGGTTCCCCAGTTCCTCCTGTTCGCCAAATTGGGCCTGACGAACACCCCGTGGGCCATGATCATCCCGTCGCTGATCAGCCCGTTCGGTTTGTACCTGATGTGGATCTTCAGCGAGCAGGCCGTGCCCCAGGAGCTGCTGGAGGCGGCGCGCGTGGACGGCGCGTCCGAGTTCCGCACGTTCTGGCAGATTTCCTTGCCCCTGTTGGCTCCGGGCATCGTTACGACGGCCCTGTTCACGATCGTGGCGACGTGGAACAACTACTTCCTGCCGTTGATCATGCTCAAGGACGCGGACTGGTACCCGCTGACCATCGGCCTGAACCAGTGGAAGGACCAGGCGAGCACGGCCGGCGGCCAGGCGATCCAGAACCTGGTGATCACGGGCTCCCTGATCACGATCATCCCCTTGGTCATCGCGTTCTTGTGCCTGCAGAAGTACTGGCAGTCCGGCCTGGCCGCAGGCGCCGTCAAGGAGTGACCGTACTTTGGCTCCCTTCTGGTGGAGGGAGCCGAGATAAAGGCATAACCACTAACAGAAGGAGGCACCTATGCAGATATTCGCATTGTTGAGAATTGTGCAGGTGCCTCCTTGTGTGTCTGTGCAACGTGAGGAATTTATTCCCGCGGACGCAGATTATCGATAAAATTCAATAAAGGAGCTGAATCATCATGGAACGTAAAGAGTTCAAGTGGCCGCAGCCGCTTGCGGGCAACAAGCCCCGCATCTGGTATGGCGGCGATTACAACCCCGACCAATGGCCTGAGGAAGTGTGGGACGAAGATGTAGCCCTCATGCAGCAGGCCGGCGTCAACCTCGTCTCCGTAGCCATCTTCTCCTGGGCCAAGCTTGAGCCCGAAGAAGGCGTGTACGACTTCGATTGGCTCGACCGCGTCATCGACAAGCTTGGTAAGGCCGGCATCGCCGTCGATCTCGCCTCCGGCACCGCATCCCCGCCGATGTGGATGACCCAGGCCCACCCGGAGATCCTCTGGGTCGACTACCGCGGCGACGTCTGCCAGCCCGGTGCCCGCCAGCACTGGCGCGCCACCAGCCCGGTCTTCCTTGACTACGCGCTCAGCTTGTGCCGCAAGATGGCCGAGCACTACAAGGACAACCCCTATGTGGTCTCTTGGCATGTGAGCAACGAGTACGGCTGCCACAACCGCTTCGACTATTCCGAAGACGCCGAGCGCGCCTTCCAGAAGTGGTGCGAGAAGAAGTACGGCACCATCGACGCCGTCAACGACGCTTGGGGCACCGCATTCTGGGCGCAGCGCATGAACAATTTTTCCGAGATCATCCCGCCGCGCTTCATCGGCGACGGCAACTTCATGAACCCGGGCAAGCTGCTTGACTGGAAGCGCTTCAGCTCCGACGCCCTGCTCGACTTTTACAAGGCCGAGCGCGACGCCCTGCTCGAGATCGCCCCCAAGCCGCAGACCACCAACTTCATGGTCTCCGCCGGCGGTACCGGCATCGATTACGACAAGTGGGGTTACGACGTGGACTTCGTGTCCAACGATCACTACTTCACGCCTGGCGAAGCTCACTTCGACGAGCTGGCTTACTCGGCCTCCCTATGTGACGGCATCGCCCGCAAGAATCCGTGGTTCCTCATGGAGCACTCCAGCTCCGCCGTCAATTGGCGCCCGATCAACTATCGCGTCGAGCCCGGCGAATTGGTGCGCGACTCCCTGGCCCACTTGGCCATGGGCTCCGACGCCATCTGCTACTTCCAGTGGCGCCAGTCCAAGGCCGGTGCCGAGAAGTGGCACTCTTCGATGGTTCCTCACGCGGGCCCCGACTCCCAGATCTTCCGCGATGTGTGCGAGCTGGGTGCCGACCTCAACAAGCTTGCTGACGAGGGCCTGCTGAGCACCAAGCTGGTCAAGTCCAAGGTCGCCGTCGTCTTCGATTACGAGTCCCAGTGGGCTACGGAACACACCGCCACGCCTACTCAGGAGGTACGCCATTGGACCGAGCCGCTCGCGTGGTTCCGCGCGCTGGCGGACAACGGTCTGACCGCAGACGTGGTGCCGGTTCGCGGCCCTTGGGACGAGTACGAAGCCGTCGTGCTGCCGAGCCTGACCATCCTGTCCGAAGAGACCACGCGCCGCGTGCGCGAGTATGTGGCGAACGGCGGCAAGCTGTTCGTGACCTACTACACCGGTCTGGTGGACGACAAGGATCACGTCTGGCTGGGTGGCTACCCCGGTTCCATCCGTGACGTGGTGGGTGTGCGCGTTGAGGAATTCGCCCCGATGGGCAACGACTTCCCCGGTGCCATGGACCACCTTGACTTGGACAACGGAACCGTGGCGCACGATTTCGCCGACGTGATCACCTCCGTGGCCGATACCGCTCACGTGGTCGCCTCCTTCAAGGCAGATAAGTGGACCGGTTTCGACGGCGCTCCCGCCATCACCGTCAACGACTTCGGCGACGGCAAGGCCGCATACGTCGGTGCCCGTCTCGGCCGTGAGGGTTTGGCCAAGAGCCTGCCCGTGCTGCTGGAGGAACTCGGCATCGAGACTTCGGCTGAGGACGATCGCGGTGAAGTGCTGCGCGTCGAGCGTGCGGACGAAACTGGCGAGAACCACTTCGTGTTCCTGTTCAACCGCACCCACGATGTTGCGGTCGTGGACGTGGAAGGCGAACCGCTGGTCGCCTCGCTGGCCCAGGTCAACGAGTCCGAGCACACGGCCGCCATCCAGCCCAACGGCGTACTCGTCGTCAAGCTGTAAAACCGCGCATAGCGCCTAATTACCGAAAGGCTCCCTTGCTGCTCATCGTAGCAGGGGAGTCGTTTTCGTATCTCCAGCAAAGTCGGGTAGGGTGGTCACCGTGCGAGGCAAAAACAGAGTGACGATGGCGGACGTGGCCCATGAGGCCGGTGTTTCGGTAGCCTCGGTGTCTAATTTTCTGAACAAACAGCCATATATGAGCGAGGCGATGGCCGCGCGTATTGCGGAAGCCATCGACAGGCTCGGATACAAAGTCAACTCGTCGGCCAGAAACCTGCGTTCCGGGCGTACCCGGTTGCTCAAGCTGGTTATTCCCGATCTGCGGCAGGTGTACTTCTCCGAACTCGCCGAGGATATTCTGGCCGAGGCCCGGCAACATGGCTACGGCGTCATCGTGGAATCCACCACTAACAATCGTGCCCGCGAGCTGGAAAGCATCGCATCGATGGGCACGCACAGCGCGGACGGGCTCATCTTAAGCCCTCTGATGATGACGGTTGACGATATCGCGGCTTTGGATGGCGATTACCCGCTCGTACTGTTGGGTGAACGTTTGTTCGGCGTCAACGCGCCGCACGTAGTGATTCGCAATCGCGAAGGGGCCGCCGCCGCGACTTATCACCTGCTTGATGCCGGTTGCCGCCGCATCGCCGTAGTCGGTGCCGTGCCCCACCCCGAGCACGATTTCTCGTCGGGCTCCATCCGCACCCACGGATATCGTGAGGCGCTGGCCGCGCGCGGCATCCCCTGTGATGACAGTCTGCTTATCGAAACCCAAGGCTGGGGGAGCGCCGACGGTTTGGTCGCGGTGGACACCATGCTGGAGAGTGGCCTGCAATTCGATGCCGTGTTCGCTTTGAATGACTTGCTGGCGTGGGGCGTGCTGCGTGAACTGCGCGAACGCGGCGTTGCCGTGCCGGATGATGTTCGCGTTATCGGCTTCGATGACGTGGAGGAATCGGCCTACATGGTGCCGTCTCTTTCCACCGTTAACCCCGGCAGGGAAGCCATCGCCCGACTGGCCGTCGAATCCATCATCCAACAGGTCGAATCCGGCAGCCGTGCCCCCGCCCAAACCATCGAGGCCCCCTATAGCCTCTCCCTGCGCGAGTCCTCACCGGCGTTGGCGCGCGCCTGATGAATCCGTGGTTCGAAATATCCGAAGTGAATGACAAGGCCCGTCAATCGTATGGTGATTGACGGGCCCTGGTCGTATTGGACTTGACTGTACTTGGTACGGGCGTGACTCTCCGTCTTTTAGCCGTGGAATTCCACGCTGATCCAGGAGATGGCGGGAAGCGTTGCCGTGCAGGTGCCGGTGGCGTTCATTGCAATGTCGAGCGGTTGCGGCGTGACGGCTTCGGGCGCTTCGGCGGTGTTGGTGCGGTACGGATCGTCCTCATGCAACAGTTGCGCCTTGCTGAGCGCGAGCGTGCCGAGACCGGGCAGGCCGGGCAGCCCGGAAAGGTCGATGGTGAGCGTGTGCGGGGTGTTGGCGTCACGGTTGACGGCAAGCAGCAGACCGGTGCGGGCCTGTTCATCCCACGTGACTACCGCGTCGATGGCCGGCACGTCGCCATATGCCTCGGTATGGATGGTGGGGGAGCTGATGGCCGGAGCGTAGGCCTGGCCGCGCGCGTGAAGGGCGGCTTCGGCGAACGGGTAGAACGTGGTCTGCCGCCATGCCGGGCCGTGTTCCTCGGCCATGATGGGGGCGATGACGTTGACCAGCTGGGCGCGCGAGGCGGAACGCACGCGATCGCAGTGCTTGAGCAGGGTGATCATCAGGGAACCTTCGACCACCGCGTCGGCCGCGGTGTAGATGTCTTCCAGCAAATGCGGAGACTTAGGCCATGGCTCGTGGTGCAAACCCTGCGCGGCCTCCGCCTTCCACTGGTCTTCCTGCTCGTTCCACTTGTCCGAATACCATACGCCCCATTCGTCGAAGGACAGGGCGATGTCTTTGGCGCCGTTGTTGGCTTCTCGCGCCTGATCGGCCGCGTCCGAGACGGTGGCGATGAACTTGGTCATGTCTTCGGAAGAGGCCAGGAAGTCCTGCATGGAGGCGGCGGTCCGGGTTTTATGGCCGCGGTCGAAGTAGTAGGCATGGCAGGAGACGAAGTCGAGATTCTCGTAAGCCTTGGTGAGCACGGTCTTCTCCCACGTGCCGAAGGTCGGCATATAGGCACCCGAGGAACCGCAGGCCACGAGTTCGAGACCGGACTCGGCGAGCTTCATGGCGTGGGCCACCTTATCCACCGCGCCGGCATATTCTTCCGGGCTCATGTGGCCCACCTGCCACGGGCCGTCCATTTCGTTGCCGATGCACCACATCTTGATATCCATCGGCTCCTCGATGCCGTTGGCCACGCGCTGATCCGCCCAAGCGGTGCCGGGCGCGCCGTTGACATACTCGAGCTCGTCGAGCGCGGCTTTCAGCCCCCGGGTGCCCATGTTGACGGCAAGCATGATTTCGGTGCCGGCTTTCTGGCTCCAGCGGTAGAAGTCGTCGATGCCCATCTCGTTGGTTTCGGTGCAATGCCAGGCCAGGTCGCGGCGCATGGGGCGATTCTCGCGTGGACCGATGCCGTCTTCCCAGTTGTAGTTGGATACGAAATTGCCGCCGGGGTAGCGCACGCAGGTGACGCCCAGCTCCTTGACCAGGTCAAGCACGTCTTGGCGGAAGCCGTTTTCGTCGGCGGTGGGATGGCTGGGCTCGTAGATGCCGCCGTAGACGCAGCGGCCCAGATGTTCTACGAATGAGCCGAACAGACGCGGGGGAACGTCGGCTACCGGAGTGGCGTCGGCGTTGAGGGCGATGCTGGCGTCCGGCGTGGTTGCGTTGCCAGTTGTGGAGACGTTACTGGCCGTGGTGCCGGCGGCGGTCGGCGCCGGGCTGCTTTCCTGCTTGTCGGGATGGGTGGTTTCGGCGGAATACTGGCTGTTGTGAGTGGTCATGAGCGGGATGCATCTCCTTCGGTTTGCGGTTAGTCACCATGGTGCGACGTGTCGTGTTTGCGTAAACATAAAACATGTGGTACCGTTTCTTAAAACGATACAAGGCTTGGAACAAAACGCCAAGTCCCGTCGTTTCCCATAACAAGGAAGGAAAGAACGATGAAGTTCGGCAAGAAGACGATTGCCCTGATTGGTGCTGTGGCCATGCTCTCCTCTGTAGCTGCCTGCGGTTCCACTTCTGCCGGGGATGGCGGAAGCACCGGCTCCTCTGATAAGAAGGTCGAGCTGACCGTGTGGTCCTGGGATTCCACACTGCCTCGTACGGTCAAGGGATTCGAGGCCAAGAACCCGAACATTAAGGTGAAGGTGACCAACGCCGGCACCAACAAGGACGAGTACAACGCACTGTCCAACGCCATCGAGGCCGGCTCCGGTGCTCCGGACATCGCCCAGATCGAATACTACGCACTGCCCGAATACGTGATTCGCGGCCACCTCGAGAACCTTTCCGATCTCGGTGCCTCCGATTTCAAGGACTTCTACACCCCGGGCACGTGGTCCTCGGTGAACATCAATGACGGCGTCTACGCCCTGCCGATGGATTCCGGCCCGATGGCCTGGTTCTACAACAAGGGCGTCTTCGACAAGGCCGGCGTCGATCCGACCCAGGTGCGCACGTGGGACGACTTCTACGAGGCCGCCAAGAAGATTCGCGCCGTGGACTCCTACATCACCTCCGATTCCGGTGACGCCGGCTTCTTCGACTCCATGACCTGGCTGGCCGGCGCGACCCCGTTCGAGACCTCCAAGGACGGCGGGACCGTGACCATCAACCTGACCGGTGACAAGAACGTCAAGACCTTCACCGACTTCTGGCAGAAGATGATCGACGAAGATCTCATCGACACCAAGACCGTCGGCTGGACCGACGATTGGAACAAGGGTCTGGATGACGGCTCCATCGCATCCCTGCTGACCGGCGCTTGGATGCCGTACAACCTGCTTTCCGGCGCTCCGAACGGTGACGGCAAGTGGCGCATCGCCCAGATGCCGACCGCAGACGGCTCCGAGACCAACTCCGAGAACGGTGGTTCCTCGCTGGCCATCGTGAAGTCCGACGACAAGGACAAGGTCGCCGCCGCCTACAAGTTCATGGAATACGCCTGCCACGACGCCGAGGGCATCAAGACCCGTGTTGACGGCGGCGCCTTCCCGGCCGACAACGACACCCTCAAGTCCGACGACTTCCTCAACATGACCTCCCTGACCGACTCCGACGGCAAGGCCCACGAGTACTTCGGCGGGCAGAAGTTCAACGAGGAGCTGGCCAAGGCCGCAGCCAATGTGTCCACCGGCTACAAGTTCCTGCCCTTCGAGGTCTACGCTCGCGGCAAGTTCGGCGACTACGCCGGCGATGCCTACACCGGCAAGACCACGCTCTCCGATGCCGTGGCTTCCTGGCAGAAGGACCTGCAGGATTACGCCAAGCAGCAGGGCTACCAGGTGAAGTAACGGCAATCACAGCAGACTTCCTCCTGTGGTTTCTGTAGCGGGAGGTTGCGATAACAGGATCGGGCACTCTTCGGAGCGCCCGATTTTCTTATGCCATGGGAGCAGTGGCGCGCGGATTGCGATACCAAGATGGCGTGTTGCCGAAGAATGTGTATAATAAAAGATGTTATCGCAACCATAGCTACAAAGTGGCGAAACAAAGCCGTTTTGTGACTACTGAACCATAGAGTGATGGTTCACGATAGCATGACGACGAGGAGAGTTGCCATGCTGTTGTGGTGACAATCACTGCAGACCGCCGAAAGGCGATCCAAGGAAGGAGAACAGAACGATGAAGTTCACCGTTGCTAAGAAGGCCATTGCACTTACCGGTGCGGTTGCCATGCTGGGTTCCGTTGCCGCCTGCGGTTCCGACACCGCCAGTGGCAAGCCGGCTCAAGATAAGGACGTTACCGAAATCACCGTGTGGGCTTGGGAGCCCACGCTGACCCAGGTTGCCAAGGACTTCACCAAGAAGACCGGCATCAAGGTCGATCTCAAGAACGTCGGCACCAACACCAAGGAATACACCCAGCTTGATAACGCCATCGAGGCTGGCTCCGGTGCTCCGGACGTCGCTCAGGTTGAGTACTACGCCATCCCGCAGTACGCCATCAAGGGCAACCTGCTGGACATCACCGACAAGACCTCCGGCTACTCCGACTTCTACACCCCTGGCCCGTGGGCTTCCGTGCAGTTCGCCGGCAAGGTCTACGGCCTGCCGATGGATTCCGGCCCAATGGCCTTCTTCTACAACAAGGAGGTCTTCGACAAGGCCGGTGTTGACGCCGAGCAGATCAAGACCTGGGATCAGTACTACGACGCCGCCAAGAAGATTCACGCTCTGGGCGACAACTACTACATCACCTCCGACACCGGTGACGCCGGCTTCTTCGACTCCATGACCTGGCTGGCCGGTGCAAAGCCGTTCCAGACCTCTTCCGATGGTTCCGAAGTCACCGTCAACCTGACCGAGGACAAGGGCGTCAAGACCTTCACCGACTTCTGGCAGAAGCTGCTGGACGAGGGCCTGCTCGACACCAAGACCGCTGGCTGGTCTGAGGACTGGTTCAAGGGCATGGTCGACGGCACCATCGCCTCCCTGTTCACTGGCGCTTGGATGCCTGCCAACCTGGCCAACTCCGCTGCTGACGGCGCTGGCAAGTGGCGTGTGACCCAGATGCCGACCGCTGACGGCTCCACCACCAACTCCGAGAACGGTGGTTCTTCGCTGGCTGTGCTCGCCTCCACCAAGAAGGCTGACGCTGCTTACCAGTTCATCGAGTACGCCAACCACGGCGACGGCGTGGCCACCCGTGTGGCCGGCGGTGCATTCCCGGCTGACAAGGCCTCCATGGAGTCCGACTCCTTCAAGAACACCACCACTGTGAAGAACGCCGATGGCGAGGACGTTGACTACTTCGGTGGTCAGAAGTACAACGAGGTTCTGGCTCAGGCTGCTGAGAACGTGTCCTCCGACTACCAGTTCCTGCCCTACGAGGTCAAGGCCCGCACCATCTTCGGCGACTACCTTGGCAAGTCCTACACCGGCGACCAGAAGCTGACTGACGGTATCGCCGCTTGGCAGAAGGCACTGCAGGATTACGGCAAGGATCAGGGCTTCACCGTGAAGTAAGCCTTGAACCCTCGCTGAGACTGCCTAGCTAATCTCACCTGATACACAAAGCCCCGTGACGAATCCCGTCACGGGGCTTTTACCGTTTTAAGCCCCGCCTAGTACACTCGTCACCATGCGAGTGATCGGACAGCGAATCAAAAGAATGGCAACCATAGCAGTGACTGCCATCCTTTCCGTATCCTTGGCCTCGTGCGGGCAGTCCACCACCGATAACCGCACGGAAATCAGCGTATGGAGCTGGGAACCGAGCATGGGCGAGGTCATCCGCCGTTTCGAAAAAGCCAATCCGGACATCCGCGTGAAATGGACCAACATCTCCGGCTATGGCAATCTCAACACCGCCATTCAGGACGGTTACGGCACGCCGGACGTGGCTCAAATCGAATACTATGCACTGTTGCAGTACGCGGTCTCCGGCCAATTGCTTGATCTGACCGACAAAATCGGCTCGGATTATTCCAACTTCTTTACCCTCGGCACATGGTCGTCCGTGCAGCTCGCCGGCCGTACCTACGGGCTGCCCATGGATTCGGGCCCGATGGGCTTCTTCTACAACGAAGACGTGTTCCGCCAAGCCGGCGTGGACGCCACCAAGATCAAGACTTGGGATGACTACTATGAGGCTGCCAAAAAGCTCAAGGAGATTGGCGTGTACATCGCCGCCGACTCGGGCGATGGCAGCTTTTACGATGCCATGGTCTGGCTCGCCGGCGGCCAGCCGTTCCACACGTCGGCCGACGGCAAAACCGTGACCATCGATTTGGATGAGGACGCCGGCACCCAACGGTTCACCGAATTCTGGCAGAAAATGATCGATGAGGGGCTTGTTGACACCACCTCCGCCACATGGTCCGACCGATGGAAGCGCCGTGTGGGCACCGGTACCATCGCCTCCGTGTTCTCTGGGGCCTGGATGCCGTCGCTGCTGCTGTCCAATGTGCCGGGCGCGGCCGGTCTGTGGCGCGTGGCTCCCATGCCCACCTATGATGGCCAGCCCACCAACGCCGAAAGCGGCGGGTCGGCACTGACCGTACTGCAATTGACCCGTAAGCCGGATGCGGCCTATCGTTTCGTGGACTTTGTGGCGCATGACGCCCAAGGCATTAGCGCGCGTGTAGACGGCGGTGCCTTTCCGGCCGATTACGCCACCCTGAATTCCGCTGATTTTCTGGATAAAACCACGATTACCAATGACCGTGGCATTGAAATCCCGTATTTCGGCGGGCAGAAGTTCAACCGGGTACTGTCGGAGGCCGCCGAGGATGTGTCGGTCGGATACCAGTATCTGCCATTCGAAGTGTATGCGCGCAGTGACTTCAAATCGACGGTGGGCCAGGCATACGAGTGGTCCGGCAGTTTCCACGCCTATCAGCAGCGACAGGAAGCCATTGAGATGGGCATGAAGGACGAGGAAGGCAACCCGCTCGAACCGTTGGAGAAGCCCGGCAAGAAAGTCAGTCTCTCCGACGGCCTGGCCCAATGGCAGAAAGACCTCCGAGAATACGGCTTCAATCAGGGCTTTACGATTAAGTAGGGATTCGGGGTTGGGTCGGAATCGACCGCGCTATACGCGGCCGATTCCTGCATACTACGTCACTTCACATTGCGCGAGTAGATGTGCGCCATGCCCTTGAAAATCAAATCCGGGTCATACACGTCAATCAGCTCGGTGTCATTCTCAAACACTCGACCGAGGCCACCGGTGGTGATCACCTTGAAATCCTCGCCTCCGAGCTCTCTGCGGAACTGACGAATCGTGCGCTCCACACCGCCCAAGAACGTGTAATACAAACCGGCCTGCATGCAGGTCTTGGTGTTGGTGCCCAGAATCGTATCCGGTCGCGTAATTTCCACTTCCGGCAGCTGGGCCGTATCTCCCCACAGAGCGGCCGCACCGGCACGGATGCCGGTGGTGATGACGCCGGAATCGACCACGCCCTTGTCGCTCACGTGCGTGAACGTGGTGGCGGTGCCGAAATCAGCCACCAGCACTGGGCCGCCATACTCGTAATAGGCACCGGCGCAGTCGGCCAGAATATCCGCACCCAGCGATTTCGGATCGTCAACGCGCACGTTCATACCGGTCTTGATGCCCGGTCCCACCACCATCGGATCAATGTCGAGGAATTTGACGATGGACGAACGGAAGGAGTGCATCACTTTCGGCACCACCGAACAGATGATCACATCGTCCACATCGGATGGCTGAAAACCGCTCATTCTCAGGAATTCAGTCAGAAACAGCCCATACTCATCAGACGTATGGTTGGCTTTGGTGGTGATGCGGTAGGTGCCGGCGATGGCATCGCCATCCAAAAAGCCCAGCACGATGTTCGTATTGCCGATATCAACGGCGACCAGCATGATAACCCTCCAGATTCAAGATGGATTTCATGCGCAATTCTACAGTCCCATGGCTATGATGGCCTGCGGTGGTCGACCCAGCGTGGCGGCCAACCGTAGAACACAACATATACAGAGGAAGAACCATGTCTCAAGACAATGGTGCGCACGTCGAAGACGGCGCAACCACAGATGCGAGCCTTGCCTCGCGCGCAAAGAATCCGAAAAAAAGCGGCCCGAAGTGGTGGCTGATCTCACTGATTGCCGTCATCGTGGCAGTGGCGGTCGTCATCGGCGTCACGCTCGCTTTCGGCGGTAAGAAAGATGACAAGTCGGCTTCGTCCAGCAACCAATATGCCGACACCGTGACCATCGGCCTCAAACTGGCCCCCACCAATCTGGACATCCGCAACACCGCCGGCTCCGCGCTTGACCAGATCCTGATCGGCAACGTATACGAAGGCATCGTGGCACGTGACTCCAAGAACCAGGTCGCTCCCGCCATCGCCTCCAGCTGGGAGACGTCCAAGGACGGCCTGACCTACACCTTCCACCTCAATAAGAACATGACCTTCTTCAATGGCGACAAACTTGACGCCGAGGACGTGGCCTGGTCCATCAACGAGCTGATCGCTAAGGGCTACCACGACGCCGACGCGCTCGCCGCCGTCAGCAAGGTGGAGGCCAAGGACGCCGACACCGCGGTGATCACGCTCAAGACGCCGAACTCCAACCTGTTGTGGACCCTGACCGGTCGCGCAGGGCTCGTGTTCGACAAGGACGCCAAGTATGACCTGAAGACGCAGGCCGTCGGCTCCGGCCCCTACACCGTTGCCAAGTTCGTGGAAAACAGCTCGATCACGCTGAAGGCCAATGAGAAGTACTGGGGCAAGAACAAGGCCAAGACGCCCACCGTGGTCGTCAAGTATCTGGCCGACGACAACGCCGCGGTCAATGCGCTGAAGTCCGGTGACGTGCAGGTGCTCGCCCCGATTACCGAGAACCTCGCCGAACCGTTCAAGTCCGATTCCGCCAAGTACACGGTCAAAGCCGGCAACGGCACCGACAAGTTCGTGCTCGGCTTCAACAACGCTTCCGGTTCCAAACTGGCTGACAAGCGCATTCGCCAGGCCATCCGTTACGCCATCAACCACAAGGAGCTCATCGCCTCTCGCGGCGGTGCGGACAAGGCGCTCGGCGGCCCGATCCCGTCTCTCGACCCCGGCTACGAGGATCTGACGAATCTGTACCCGTATGATCAGAACAAGGCCAAGTCGCTCATGGCTGAAGCCGGCTATTCCACCGACAAGCCGCTTCAACTTACGCTGACCTACGCCAACATCTACGGCACCGAGCTCGGAGACCAGCTGCGCTCCCAGCTCAAGCCCATCGGCATCGACCTGAAGGTGAATGTGGTGGAGTTCTCCACGTGGCTGCAGGATGTGTACACCAACCACACCTTCGATATTTCGCTGGTGGACCACAACGAAAGCCACGACTTCGCATCGTGGACCGATCCGACATACTATTTCGGTTACGACAACAAGAATGTGACCAAGCTGTACAACGAGGGTGTTGCCGCCACCTCCGACAAGGAGCGTGATGCCAAGTTCGCCGCGGCCGCCAAGCTTGTCTCCGAGGATGCGCCGGCCGACTGGCTGTTCAACTACCGCATCACCACCGCCACGGCCAAGGGCGTTGAAGGATTCCCCTTCGACCTCAACCAGACCGTTCTGCCCCTCTACAACGTGACCTACACGAAGTAGTTCGTTACAGCAATGAGCTCCCTCAGTGAGGGGGCTCATTGTTAATCCAAGTAAAGTAGGCATTATGCGATTCGTGTTGAAACGGCTGGCGTTATTCGTGGTGGCGTTGTTCGGCCTGTCCGTGGTGGTTTTTGCAGCATTGCGCATTCTGCCTGGCGATGTGGCCTCCGTGATGGCCGGCGTCAACTCGCCGCCTGAGCGTGTGACCCAGCTACGCGAACAACTCGGTCTGGATCGGCCATTGATTGCACAATACTTCGATTGGATGAGTGCGCTGGCCCGTGGTGACTTCGGCACTTCAATCCTGACTGGTCGCTCCGTAACCTCCTTGGTAGGCGCACGTGCGTCCATCACCTTTCCCCTGATTATTCTTGCCCTGCTCATCGCCTTGGTCATCGGCTTGCCGCTGGGCTGTGCGGCGGTACTGGCCCGCAGCGCAACGGTGCGTGCGGTGTTTCATGTACTGGCTATTGTCGGCGGTGCCGTACCTGCGTTGTGGGGCGGTCTGCTGCTGATTCTGTTGTTCGGGCGCGGCGTAGGATTGCTTGATGTGTTTCCCTCGCAAGGGTTCCCGCTGGATGGTTGGGGCACACCCGGTTCGGCGATATCAGCGTTGGTATTGCCGGCTGTATCGGTCGGCATCATCGTGGGAGCATCGCTTATGCGATACACGCGCGCGGCCTTAGGGGATTTAGCCAGTTCCGGCTACATCGATATGGCACGCTCGTGTGGCATGACGCGCACTCAGGCGGTGTTGCGTGTGGGATTGCGGTTGGCAACCCCGCAGCTGGTGTCTGTTATCGGGCTGACCTTCGCTTCGATGGTCACTGGCGTGATGGTCATCGAAAACCTGTTTGCGTTACCGGGCATCGGCAACGGTCTTGTGACCGACGTGGGCAACCGCGACCTGATTGCCGTGCAAAGCGAGCTGTTCCTGCTGGCCGCGTTCTTTTTGACTGTCGGCCTCGTGGTCGATTTGTTCCACCGCGTGCTCGACCCGCGTCTGAAAACCGCTACCGCCATTACGGAGGTGACCGCATGAGCAATGTTCGTCGTGCGACGACTGGTGGTCGACGGGCTGCCTTCGTCATCGTCCTGCACTCTATGTGGCGTCGTGCCGAGGGCAAATTCGCACTTATCGTGCTCGCTCTGTGGTTGCTCATTGCCATCGTTTCCCTGTTCTGGACCCCGCAATCGCTGTGGGCCACTGATGGCTACCATGTATGGGCCAAGCCGTCCGCCGAGCACTGGCTCGGCACTGACGGCACCGGCGCGGACGTGTTCAGCTGGCTGCTGGCCGGCTCACATACCAATCTTGTGATCGTGCTGCTGACCGTAGTGGCATCTATGGCTTGGGGGCTGCTGCTCATCGCGGCCATGGTGGCACGCAATGCGGCGCTCGCCAGTTCTTCGGTAGTGGTAGTTGATGCGTTGATTTCCGTTCCCACCGTGTTGATTGCGTTGATTCTGGCTGTGCCGTTGGGAGCGTCAATCGCGGTGATTGTGATCGCCTGCGGCTTCGGATATGGGTTGAATCTGGCTCGTGTGGCTCGCCCCGCAGCGTTGCTGGCGGCCCGCTCGTCGTATGTGGAATCGGCCTTGGCCAATGGTGCCAGTGGGTGGCGTGTGCTCATAAGCCATGTTATGCCGAATATTCTGCCGGTATTGGCTGTGCAACTGTCATTGTCGGCGGGCACGGCGGTGTTGGCTGAGTCGGGGCTTACTTATCTCGGTATCGGTGTGCCGTCCGGTGTGCCGAGCTGGGGACATTCTCTGGCCACTTCGGTCAAACTCATCAACGTGTTCCCATTAACCGTAGTGTGGCCCGGCCTGATCGTCACGGTTGTGGTTGTGGCGCTGAATATTTTTGGTGATGTGCTGCGCGATGCCATCGATCCGGTCACCAACCCCGCATTACGTGAAATAGGAGGCGAACGATGAGCGTCGATGTTCGCGGGCTGAAAATCACGATTGGCGGCAAACCAATCGTCTCTGATGCGGATATGACCATTGCCGACGGTGAACGAGTCGGCTTGATCGGTTCTTCAGGCTCCGGAAAATCTATGATTGCCAAGGCGATGCTGGGGTTGCTGCCCCTGACCGCTGTGACTAATGGGTCGATTGATATGGGCGGCACGGAAATTATCGGAGCTTCCGAACGTGCGCTTGCCGACCTGCGCGGCCGGTATGTGGGTGCGGTGTTCCAGAATCCGGCTGCCTCGCTGAACCCGGTGATGACCGTGGCGCAGCAGATCGCCTTGCCATTGCGGTTGCACTATGATCTGACCAAGGCCGAACGAGCCGACCGAGTGAATGCCTTGTTGAGCAAGGTCGGGCTGGATCTCGATATGGCCGGCAAATACCCGCACGAACTGTCCGGCGGCCAACAGCAGCGCGTGGGCATCGCCACGGCGCTGATCACCTCACCGCGATTCATCATCGCGGACGAACCCACCACCGCACTCGACTCCATCACGCAACGCCAGATCGTGGACCTGCTGACCTCGCTGGTGGACGACGCCGGTGCCTCCATGCTGTTCATCACCCACGATTTCTCCGTACTCGCGCGTGCCACCACCCGCTGCTACGTGCTGGACGCCGGCCGCATCGTCGAATCCGGACCCACCGCCGACCTGCTCGCCGCGCCGACCACACCACAAGCCCAGCGCCTGGTTGCCGCCGCCCAAACCCTCACCCTCCACACCCCCAAGGAGGATTCGCATGAGTAACAGCAGTGTGCCGCTCCTCTCCGCCCACTCCATCACCAAATCCTTCGGCCCGCGCACCGCACGCCACCAAGTCCTCTTCGACGTCTCCGCCGACGTCCACGCCGGCGAATGTCTGGCCGTGATCGGCGGCTCCGGATCCGGCAAATCCACGCTGACCCGCATTATGCTGGGCTTGGAATCCGCGGACTCCGGCAGCGTGGAATACGAGAGCCAATCCATTGTCGGCGGCCGAAAATCGCCGGGATTCGCGGCCCTGCGCCACGAATCGGGACTGGTGTTCCAGGACCCGTTCTCCTCGCTCGACCCACGTTGGCGAGTCGCCAAATCGGTGGCTGAACCGCTGAGTCTGCAACGGCGTGACCTGAACAACACCGATATCGACGAGCGAGTGACCGCGGCTCTGACCATGGCAGGCCTTGAACCGGCAGACTTCCTGAACCGGTACCCAATCGACCTGTCCGGCGGCCAGGCGCAGCGCGTGGTCATCGCCCGCGCTATCATCAACGAGCCCAAAGTGATCCTCGCCGATGAGCCGATGAGCGCCATCGACGTGGCCGCGCGCATTCAGATCCTCGACACCTTCGCCGCCATCCGCGCGGCCCGGCCGAGCACCGCCATCATCATGGTCTCCCACGATCTCGGCGTGGTGCAGCACATCGCCGACCGCATCCTCGTGCTCCATGACGGGCGTCTCGAAGAGACGGGTCCCACCGCTGAAGTGCTAGGCAACCCCCAATCCGATTACACCCGTCAGCTCATCGAGGCAGCCTCGTTATAGACCTTTTTGGCTCCCTCTCTGAGGGGAGCCGAGGCCGCCGGCGACACGCGCTTGTCGCGGGTTGTGCTATGGTGTGAGACATGCAGATTATCTCATGTTGTTGTCGCTAACCGACGCCCCTGGGCGAGCGGTCAGTGACGCATAACTTGAGATAGAGCATTCGAATCGCGGCAAATCTGTCGCATGAATTTTCATGAAATCGATGGCACGAGCGTAACCGTGTAACGTGCGAGCCGTGGTTAACATGAAAAACCGATTCACTTTCCGGCTTCACCGTACAGTGAGCGGGAATACTCGATTTCAAACTAAAGCCACAGTCCATTCGTCTGGGAACGTCGGTTCACGAACGCAACGCAGCAAAACCCCACAACCCCAGCAACGAAGGACTTCACATGACCATCCACAACAGCCTCGCAGAACTCATCGGCAACACCCCGCTCGTCAAGCTCAACCACATTCCGCAGGCGACCGGCGTCAAAGCCACCATCGCCGTCAAAGTCGAATACTTCAACCCCGGCGGATCCTCCAAGGACCGCATTGCCGAACGCATCATCGACGCCGCCGAACAGTCCGGCCAACTGAAGCCCGGCGGCGTGATCGTCGAACCCACCTCCGGCAACACCGGCGTCGGCCTGGCCCTGGTCGCCCAGCAGCGCGGCTACCGCACGATTTTCACCCTGCCGGACAAGGTCTCCGAATCCAAGCGCGCGGTGCTGCGCGCCTACGGTGCCGAAGTCATCGTCACGCCAACCGACGCCGGCCCGGACGACCCGCGCTCCTACTACCAGGTCGCCGAACGACTGGCCAATACGATTCCCGGCGGCTTCCGCCCGAACCAGTACGACAATCCGAACGGCCCGCTGAGCCACTACTACACCACCGGACCTGAGATCTGGGAGGCCACGGACCACAAGGTCACGCACTTCGTGGCCGGCATCGGCACCGGCGGCACCATCTCCGGCACCGGCAAGTACCTCAAGGAAGCCTCCAACGGCGCGGTCAAGGTCATCGGCTCCGACCCGGAAGGCTCCATCTACTCCGCTTCCTCACGCGACGAAGTCCACCAGTACGATATCGAGGGCGTAGGGGAGGACTTCTATCCCAAGGCCTTCGACCGGAACATCACCGACGACATCGTGCGCGTGTCCGACGCCGAGGCCTTTGAAATGACCCGCCGTCTGGCCGGCGAGGAGGCGCTGCTGGTCGGCGGCTCGTCCGGCATGGCCGTGGCCAGCGCCATCAAGTACGCGCTTGCCAATGATTTGGACGAGAACCAGATCGTGGTGGTGCTCGCCCCTGATTCCGGCCGCAGCTACTTGGAGAAGATCTTCAATGACGACTGGATGCGCGTCAACGGCTACGGCGACATCGTGGAGCGCACCAGCAAGCCCTCCCTCGCCGAGCAGTACCTTAACGGAACTCCCTCTGATGAGGGAGCTGGGGACGGACTCCATAACTAGCTATCAAAAGAATCAATACCAACATCCGCACTAACTAACCGCACCTGTTCTACCTTCGAATACGGAACGATCCCGAAAGGAACCCAATATCATGTCCGCTGAATACAACGCCAAGTTCGCCAACACCGACATCGCCACTCGCGCCATCCACGCCGGCCAGGAGCCCGACCCGACCACCGGTGCGGTCGTCACGCCGATCTTCGCCACTTCCACTTTCAAGCAGGATGGCGTGTTGGGCCTCAGGGGAGGCCACGACTACTCCCGCTCCATCAACCCCACTCGCACCAGCTTCGACGAGCAGCTCGCCGCCGTGGAAGGCGGCAAGTACGCGCTGAGCTTCTCCTCGGGCTTGGCCGCCATCGACGTGCTGTTGCGCTCCACCATCAAGCCCGGCGACAACATCCTGCTCGGCAACGATGTGTACGGCGGCACCTACCGCCTGCTCTCCAAGGTGTTCGTGCCGTGGGGTGCGGGCCTCGACGTGGTGGACATCACCGATCTGAAAGCCGTGGAAACCGCATTGGCCTCCAAGCACTACCAGTATGTGTGGGTCGAGACCCCGTCCAACCCGCTGCTCAACATCACCGACATCGCGGCCACCACCGAAGTCGCCCACAAGTACGGCACCAAGGTCGCTGTCGACAACACCTTCGCCTCGCCCGCCCTTCAGCACCCGCTGGCCGATGGCGCCGATGTGGTGGTCTACTCCACCACCAAGTACATCGGCGGCCACTCCGACGTGGTCGGCGGTGCCGTGGTGGTCAACGATGAGGAGACCCGCGAGAAGGTCGCCTTCCTGCAGAACGCCGCCGGCGCAGTGCCCTCCCCGTTCGACTCCTGGCTGGACATCCGCGGCCTGAAGACCCTGGATCTGCGCGTCAAGCGCCACAGCGCCAACGCCCTGAAGGTGGCCGAATGGCTCGAATCCCAGCCCTCTGATGTGATTGAGCGCGTCTGGTACCCGGGCCTCGAGTCCCACCCGGGTCATGAAATCGCCGCCCGCCAGATGCACGGCGGCTTCGGCGGCATCGTCTCCGTGCAGCTCGCGGCCGGCGCCGAGGCGGCCAAGCACTTCGTGGACCACACGCAGATCTTCACACTGGCCGAATCGCTCGGCGGTGTGGAAAGCCTCATCGAGGTGCCCGCCGCCATGACCCACGCCTCCGTGGCCGGCACCACCCTGCAGGTGCCCGCCAACCTGGTGCGTATTTCGGTCGGTATCGAGAACGCCGACGACCTTATCGCCGATCTCAAGCAGGCGTTGGATCGTATCTGACCGTACTGACGGTACTGGTGGCACCGTATTGACGGTGCCACCACGCTTATCGGCGGACTCGCTATCGATTGGTACCTACAAAAAATCCCCGGCCCACAAGGGTCGGGGATTTTCCGTTATCGATTAAACATATTGAATCAGCTGGCGTTGCCGCCCTGCCATCCAGTGGCATCCGCACCAGCCGGGCGCAACGTCTGACCGGAAGTCGGTGTGGTGCCATCAACGACCACACGAGTGCCGATGGTGGCAAAGTCGTACATCCACTTGGCGTCGGCCACCTGCATGTTGATGCAGCCGTGCGAGCCTGGGATACCCTGCTGCACATAGATGGGGTGCTCGCCCCACATGTATGCAGGAACACCGTGCAGAGCCTCGCCGCCGTTATAGTAGGAAACCCACGGCGTGCCTGGCTGGTTGTAGCCTTCGCCAACCATGGTCTGCGATTCGTACTTGAGATACACGTAGAACGTGCCGGTATCGGACAGCATGGAACCATCGGCGGTGGGCTTGCCAGAAGCGATGTTGAACTTCCTGACCACCGTGGTGCCCTGATATGCAGTGGCAGTCTGGTTCGTCAGATCAACATGAACCCACTTATCGCCATTTGCCGTACCGAAGTTATGAGGCACCTCGACCTGCTTGACATCATATGGGCTGTCTTTCACAGCCACAGTGGAATCAGTGGACCGGTTCTGCTCGATGGCGGTAGCCAGACGTTCGGGGGCGTCCCCGGCGCCAGTCACTTCAATACCATCCACGCCGAGTGTCTTATCGGCACCAATTTCCACGCCGCCTTCGTCTTTCGGCGTGATGTAGACCTCGCGTGTCACCTTGGGAACAGTCAGTTCTTTGGTTACGCTGTCACTGGTGACGTACTTGGTGATGGCATCGCGGTCGACTACCAGACTCATGGTGCCTTCCGCCTTATTCACCGTGGGCTTGAGGAATGAGGCAATGGTATCGGCCGGGATGGTGACGCTCTTGTTCACGCCGTTGTCTACGGTCAGTTTGAGGCCAAGCCTGGCATTGGCGTCAAACTGTGTTTGCTGTGCGCTCGCGTCATCAATCGGATTCTTTGCGGTCTGTAGCTTGACCGGCACCGTCGCATTTTCGCCCGGGGTCGCGACGGCCTCCTTGACTGCAGCATTGACAACATTGATATCCGGGCCCTTGCCATCCTGACCCGCGGTGTAATCGAACTGCTTGGTGCTCTTGTTGTAGACAACGGTGGCAATCTGCGCTCGGTCGGCCTCATCGACCAGGCCGGCGGTGACGAATTGTTCGGCAGTCTCTTTGTCCCTGGTGGCGGTCAGAGCGATATGCGGCTGATCGAAAATATTGAGCTTGGCCACGTCGCCGGTCTTCGCGTTCAACAGCGCATCCACGGTTTTATCCGTGTCGACGGTGACGCCAAGGTCCTTCAGCGAGGCTTTGACGCTGTTGCCTTCGGCGGTGAACGTCACCGTGGTGTTATTCAGCCGCTGCTTCACAGTATTCGCAAGTTCTTCGCGGGTCTGGCCCATGACAGAGACATTGCCCAAATGAACACCGGGCGCAGCCTTGTCTTGGAAGTACCAACGTCCGACGAAGAAATAGGCTATTAATGCGGCAAGCAACACTGCAAATATGGTTATGATGGCAATCCGTGCGGCCTTGCCATGTGATTTAGCGGTGGTAGATGCCATAACATGTTCACCCACATAGGCTGTATTATCGGCATGGTTATTGGTGCCATTGTCACTTTGCTGTGGTGTGGCGGTACCTGAATCCGCGGCTGCGAACAGCCCATCGGTGGCCACAGGCTGCAGCACCGCCGTCTCCTGATCGTCAGGAGAGGAGAAGGAAAATGTATCGTTGGCCATCAAAATGCCCCGTCTTAGTTCTCTCAAAGCGGCATATCGTGCGATATGCCGGGAATAACGTTCCTTGACGCATAATAATACGGAAGGGCTACGTACATCGTTGCGAGGTATTCCGTTATACGCTGAAATCCAGCCGCGGTCGGCCTACACTGGTCGTTTATGACAGCACATCAGGCGGCGCTGGAGGCGCTCACACGATACTTCGGCTATGACTCGTTTAGGCCCGGACAGCAAGGAATTGTCGAGGCTTTGCTTGCCGGACGCGATGTCTTGGGCGTGATGCCCACCGGCGCAGGCAAGTCCGTGTGCTACCAGATTCCCGCCGCGCTCAGCCCGGGTATGACTTTGGTCATATCTCCCTTGATTTCCCTGATGCGCGACCAGGTCGATGCGCTGAACGACCTCGGTCTGCCGGCCGCGTTCATCAATACCACTCAAACTCCCGACGAGCAGGCGATGGTGTTCGCCCAAGCCGCCGCCGGGCAGATCAAACTGCTGTACGTGGCCCCGGAACGCTTGGAAACCGGGCGATTCCGCGACTTTGCCGCCCGTACGCCGATCTCGCTGATCGCCGTGGACGAAGCCCACTGCGTCTCCCAGTGGGGTCAGGACTTCCGCTCGTCGTACTTAGGTATCGGCGATTTCATCGCCGGGCTGCCGCAGCGTCCACCGGTGGGTGCGTTCACCGCCACCGCCACCGAACGGGTGCGCCGGGACATCGTGGGACTGCTGGGATTGCGGAATCCGGCCGTCACCGTTACCGGATTCGACCGGCCGAACCTGTATTTTGATGTGGTCAAACTGGAAACCAAATACAAGGCCGCATGGGTGGCGCGGTATGTGGCCGACCATCCGGACGAATCCGGCATCGTCTACTGCGCCACCCGCAAGACCACCGAAGCGCTCACCGACACGCTGAACCAGATGGGGCATCCGGCCGTTGCCTACCATGGCGGCATGTCGCCGGACGCGCGTGAGGCGGCCCAGCGCGACTTCATCACCGACAAGGTGCCGGTGGTCGTGGCCACCAACGCTTTCGGCATGGGCATCGATAAGTCCAACGTGCGTTACGTCATCCACCACAATCTGCCCGAATCCATTGAGGCCTACTATCAGGAGGCCGGCCGCGCGGGCCGTGACGGCGAGCCCAGCCGATGCACGCTGCTGTGGAATGAGTCAGACATCGTCACCCGGCGTCGGTTGCTGGATAACGATTATGAGAACGAACGATTGACTCCCGAAGAGCAGGAAATCGTTCGCCAGTCCAAGCGCCGGCTGCTGGACGGTATGGTCGGCTACTGCCGCACCACCGACTGCCTGCACCGGTATATGACCCGGTATTTCGGTCAGGAATTGTCGCCGAATGCTGGTTCCACGGCGGGTGAAGACATTGCGGCGGACTCTTCGCAGTCCGGCAAATGCGGTGCCTGCTCGAACTGCGAAAGCACGTTCGAGACCATCGACGTGACCCGCGTGGCGCAGGCGATCAGCCGTTGCGTGCATGACGTGGGGCAGCGCGTCGGTTCCGGCAAGATCGTCAAGATCCTGCGCGGTTCGCGGGCACAGGATCTGGCATGGCTGAACCCGGAGCGGATGCCCACCTTCGGCATGCTCAAGGACGTGAACGAGGCTCGCGTGCGCGACGTGTTGAGCCAGATGGCCACGGACGGGTACCTGTCAATCGCCGAAGGGCGTATGCCAATCGTCATGTTCGGTGCGCGGGCGGCCGAAACCGCCGCTCCCGACTTCCACTATGAGATCAAACGGGTGGAACGCAAGTCGGAGGCGGCCGGTTCCGGTCGGAGCGGGGGAGTGGCTGATACTGCCGATTCCGCCAATGTTCCCGGCGATGCGCTGGGCTCGTATATCCCGGACGATGACGAGGAATCGCTGTTCCAGAAGCTACGCGAACTGCGACGCACCATCGCCCAGGAAATCGGCAAGCCGCCGTACATCGTGTTCTCCGACAAGACCTTGCGCGACATGGCCCGCATCAAGCCGGTTACCAACGCGCAATTTCTGGCGGTCAACGGCGTCGGTCAACACAAGCTCGACCTCTACGGCCAGCGCTTCATGCAAGCCATCGCCTCGTTCAATGCCGGGAGTGCGTCATAACAATCTCCTATAGCGAACTGCGGAGTATTTGCGGGCGTTCTTGGGCTGGCTCGACTACGATGACTGTTCGATGCTTCATGACCGAACACTCGGCAAGTAGAAAGGCAACAGCATGGCAGAAGAAACGGCCGAAAAGCCCGTCGTCGAATCATTCCAGCTTGATCACACCAAGGTCAAGGCGCCGTACGTGCGTTACATCGACACCGAAACGGGCCCTCACGGCGACGTGATCTCCAACTATGATCTGCGCCTGACCCAGCCGAACGAGCAGGCCATCCCCACCGGCGGCCTGCACACCATCGAACACACCATCGCCGTGCTGCTGCGTGAACGCATTCCCGGCTACATCGACTGCTCGCCGTTCGGCTGCCGCACCGGCTTCCACCTGCTGACCTGGGGCACCCACTCCACCGAGGATGTGGCCAAGGCGTTGAAGGAATCGTTGGAGTTCATCGCATACAAGGCCACATGGGATGACGTGCCCGCCACCACCGAGAAGAGCTGCGGCAACTATCGCGACCACAGCCTGTTCACCGCCAAGGAATGGGCCAAGCTGATCCTTGAGGAAGGCATCAGCTCCGACCCGTTCGAGCGCAAGGTCGTCTGATCGCAAGCCAATCGGCATGGAAGAACCCCGCCCCCGCATACCACGCGGACGGGGTTTCTTTGTGCCTATGTTTGTGCCTATGGCATGGTAGGTTTGCCGTCAGTTAATCGTTGGCCGCTGCACATCGGTAGCTTGGCATGTTGGAGAGGTGGAAGTGACTCAGTCGAACGCTGCAAACAAGGCGACAGGCCGCCGTTTCCGCCACGCCACCATGCGCGATCTGCCGCAGATGCAGAAAATCTACGCACGCGCACGCGCGTTGATGGCCGCCAACGGCAACCCCACCCAGTGGGGCAACGAATTTCCGCGTGAATCGATGATTGAGGACGACATCGCCAACCAGCGTACGATGCTGCTGGTCGACACCTGCAATGGCCACGAACGCATTCTGGCCCAGTTCGCCCTGTGCCCGGGCGAGGATCCGACCTACGCCAAAATCGACGGCGCCTGGCTGGACAACGACGCCTATGTGACCATCCACCGCATCGCCGCATCCGGTCTGGTGCGCCACGCGGCCCGCGACTGTATCAGGTGGGCCCTGAAGCACTACGGCAACGTGCGCGCCGACACCCACCCCAATAACAAGGCCATGCAGCACGTGCTCGAAAGCTCCGGCTTCGCCCGTTGCGGCCTGATCCAGCTGCTCGACCGGCCGGTCGACACCACCAGAATCGCCTATCAGCGCCACGAGTGGTGAGTGTGGCTGTCGCCAGCGTGTTCGGTTCCGCGGTGGAGCTGGTCAGGTAAGGTCCACGTCGTCGCGCACGTACGGTCCGTCGGCCGCCCGTTCAAACTCGTGCATATCGCAAAAACCGTACGCTGAAAGTAACTCAGCGTACGGTTTTCACGAAAGCAGCCATCGGCTATCGGTCAGCCGATAGACCTCAGTCCTCAGTCCTCAGTCGCAGCGACCTTGGCGTCAGCCCCGGCCTTCTGCTCAAGGCCGAGCTTGGAGCGCTTGCGGCTGTAGCTGAAGTACACGATCAGGCCCAGACCGAACCAGACGGCGAAACGCACCCAGGTCTCCCAGTTGAGACCGGCGATGAGCACGAAGCAGAATACGATGGCCAGAATCGGGGTGACCGGCACGCCCGGCGCGCGGAAGCCGCGGGGCGCATTCGGCTGGGTCTTGCGCATCCATAGAATACCGGCCGACACGATGATGAACGCGGACAGCGTACCGATGTTCACCAGCTCGAACAGCACGTTGATGTTGATGAAGCCGCCGGCGAACGCGGTCAGCAGACCGAAGAACCAGGTGCCCTTGAACGGGGTACGGTACTTCTCGTGCACGTGGCCGAAGAACTTCGGGAACAGGCCGTCACGGCTCATGGCGTAGCAGATACGGGATTGGCCGTACAGCTGCACGAGCATCACCGTGGTCATGCCGATGAGGGCGCCCAGGTTCACGATCACCGCGAGCCAGTTCATGCCGGTCTCCAGAATCACGCCGGCCACCGGGGCGTCGATGTACTTGGCGAACTCCTTGTAGGGCACCACGCCGGTCATGATCAGGGTCATGATGACGTAGAGCACGGTGGAAACGGCCAGGGACAGCAGAATGCCGCGCGGCAGCGTCTTGTTCGGGTTGATGGTCTCCTCAGCGGAAGAGGACACGGCATCGAAGCCGATGAAGCTGAAGAACACGATGGAAGCGGCCGGCACGATGCCGTACGGCTGGGTGGAGCCGGGCTGGAAAGTGTAGATGCCGTACGGGGAGAACGGCTGCCAGTTGGACGGCTTGACATACCACACGGCGCACACGATGAACAGCACGATGATGGCGAGCTTGATGAGCACCATCACGTCATTGGTGCGCTTGGTCTGGTTGATGCCGATGGAGAGCACCCACGTGATGATGAGCACGATGACGAAACCGGGCAGGTTGAAGTAGGTGGTGACGTCCGGGTTGGTGCCGTAGGCGGCGGTCAGCTCGACCGGCAGGTGCAGGCCGAAGCCTTCCAGCAGTTTGTTGAAGTAGCCCGACCAGCCGGCGGACACTGTGGCCGCCTGCAGGGCGTACTCCAGAATCAGATCCCAGCCGATCACGAAGGCGATGAGCTCGCCGAACGCCAGATAGGCATAGGAGTAGGCCGAGCCGGACACCGGTGCCATGGCGGCGAACTCGGCGTAGCACAGACCGGCAAAACCGCAGCAGACGGCGGCCAGCAGGAACGATACGGACAGGGCCGGGCCGGCGGTCAGCGCGCCCTTGCCAGTGAGCACGAAGATACCGGTGCCGATGATCGCGCCGATGCCGAGCATCGTCAGATCGAAGGTGCGCATCGTGCGCTTGAGGGGAGTGGATTCGGCGACAAGCTGATCCACGCTTTTCTTACGAAACAGATCCATGTTCTTCTCTCATGAAATCTAGGATTATGGGGCTGAACCGGACGGATTTCCGGGATCCCGGCACGCCTCAACGCCGGGAATCAAAGGCGGCTTCCGAGAAACCGCATATCGGTCATTAGTGTACGACTGCCGGGCGAAAACAGACGATTGCGACTACACGTCACATTCTCGCGCAACAATAGGTGTCTATGAGCATGAACGCAGCACCTGAAATCGCATTCTCGTCCGAGCAGGGCAAGGCCAACTATGCGGCCGCCCGCCGCCAATACCCCGCACAGGCCATCGTGGACCTCAAAACCATGCGCGACAACATGGCCCACCTGGTCTCCGTGGTCGGCGGGCCCGCTTCCGGCACGGCGGTGATGGGTGTGGTCAAGGCCGACGCCTACGGCCACGGACTGCTGCCCGCCGCACTGGCCGCGCTCGCCGGCGGCGCCACATGGCTCGGCACCGCGCAATCGCATGAAGCACTGCTGCTGCGCAAACTCGGCATCGGCCCCGACCGCTGCCATATTTTGACTTGGGTATACAACGGCACCGAAGTCCCGTTCGACGAGCTGATCGCCGCCGACATCGACGTATCGGTCGGCTCCCTGCCCGGCATCGACGCGGTGGCCGCCGCCGCACGCAAGCTCGGCAAGCCCGCCCGCGTACACGTCAAGGTCGATTCCGGCTTCGGTCGCAACGGTTTCACACCGGCCGGATTCGACGCCGCGCTCGCCAAACTCGTGCCGCTCGCCAAAGAGGGCGTGTTGCATATTGTGGGTCAGTGGAGCCATCTCGCCGTGGCCGATTCGCCCGATGTGTCCGAATTCGTGTCCTCCACCGACCGCCAGATCGAAACATTCAAGGACTTCACGCGCCGCATGGAACAGGCCGGCATTCCGCCGGAGATCCGTCACCTGGCCAACACAGCGGCCACTTTGGACCGCCCGGAGATTCACTTCGAACTCACCCGCCCCGGCATCGGCCTGTACGGCTACGAGCCCGATCCCGCGATGGGCACCCCGCGCGACTGGCATCTGGCCCCGGCCATGCGCCTGCAGGCGCAGCTCGGCACGGTCAAGGATGTGGAGGCCGGCCACGGCATCTCCTACGGCCGCACCTACCTGACCCCGGACAACACCTCGACCGCTATTGTGCCGCTGGGCTACGCCGATGGCATCCACCGCTCCGCTTCCGGTTTCGATATGGAAGGTGCCAAGCACGTGGAGAAGCCGGGCGGCCCGGTGCGCATCATGACCACCGAAGGCCCGAAGATCTACCGCGTGTGCGGCCGCGTGTGCATGGACCAGTTCATCGTGGACCTGCACGGATCCGCCGCCGAACTCGGCGTTCACGAGGGCGACACGGTCGAACTGTTCGGCCCGGGCCGCGGCGAGGATTACGTTGAGCCTACCGCCGACGATTGGGCCCGCGCCGCCGACACCATCAGCTACGAGATCTTCACCTGCCTGCGCAACCGCATCCCGCGCCTTTACGAGCATGCCGCCGAAGTGCTGCCCGCCGCCGACCTCGCCAAACTCGACCCCGCCACGCTGCTATAAGGTGCATTAACGCCATACGGTGGCACCCCGTAATCCCTTCTTCCCGAATATGTGCCACTGATATGTGCTGAGCGTCACATATTCGGGAAATCGGCCCCAATCTCCCGAATATGTGCCGTTGAGTTGACGTCAGTGGCACATATTCGGGAAGTCGGGATTACTGCGGCCGATATGTGTGCCTATGCTTGGCATATGGAAACGACTTTGGATGGGGAACAGGTGCTGAGCGACGAGGGCTACAGCGCCTTCGACGAGGAGCGATGGGCACCCGAGCCGCCCAAATCCAAGTCACGCACCGCGTTCGAGCGCGATCGCGCGCGACTGATTCATTCGTCCGCTTTGCGGCGTTTGGGCGCGAAAAGCCAGATTCTGATTGCCGGTACCGACGATTTCGCTCGCACTCGACTGACGCATACGCTGGAAGTCGCCCAGATCGGTCGCCAAATCGGCGCATTGCTCGGCTGTGATCCGGACGTGGTCGACTGCGCCTGTCTGGCCCACGACCTTGGTCACCCGCCGTTCGGGCACAATGGGGAGCGTGCGCTCGCCGACATCGCCGGCAATATCGGCGGCTTCGAAGGCAACGCACAGACCATGCGTATCCTGACCCGGCTCGAACCCAAGATCTTTCACCCGGACGGGCGTTCGGCCGGCGTGAACCTGACCCGTGCGGCCTTGGACGCGGCCGTCAAATACCCGTGGACCTTGGCCGAAGCCGACCGACACCCGAAGGGGGAGCGGTCGAAGAAATTCTGCGTCTACCCGGATGACGAACCGGTGTTCCGCTGGCTCAAAATCGGCGCGCCCCAGGCCGCCAAACCCATGGAATGCCAGATCATGGACCTTTCGGACGATATCGCCTACTCCGTGCATGACGTCGAGGATTCCATCGCCACCGGCGCGTTCGATCCGATTGTGCTCGCCGATCCGAAGATGCTGGACCACATCATCGAGCAGACGCGCGCATGGTATGGGGCGAAGTGGGATGCCGACAAGCTGCTGGCCGCGTTCATGCGATTGCGCCGAGAGCATTTGTTCCCTGCACATTTCAATGGTTCGCGCGAATCGTTGGCACAGCTTAAGAACATTACGTCCGATTTGATCGGCCGCTTCTGCTGGTCGGTGGAAACCGCCACGCGCGACACGTATGGGCCCGGGCCGTTGACCCGGTATTCCTCGAACATCGTGATTCCCGAGAACACGAATTACGAGATCGTGGCACTGAAGGGCATCGCCGTGTACTTCGTCATGGCGCCTCGCGAGCGCGAGCCATTCCATCAGGAGGAGCTCAAGATCGTATCGGATTTGGTCGATGTGCTTATGGCTGATTCGCCGCTCCCATCCGACGCTTTGGAAAGCCAGTTCCTGGCCGATTGGAACGAATCCACCAACGACGACGAACGCCTGCGCGTCGCCATCGATCAGGTCGCGAGCCTGACCGACAACTCCGCCCTGGCCTTGCACTCCATCTTGTGCTGAGGGCGTGTTGGGCGGGCGCTTCCCTCAGTCTCGCTGCGCGAGCCAGCTCCCCTCGGGTGAGGGGAGCTGTCGCTGTAGACGACTGAAGGGAGTTTCGCGGAAGAAATGATAACCGACGGTAAAAATTTACCGTGTCTCAGGTGAGGCGGTACTCTAGAGACTTATGGTCGGAATGATTAAGAAAGAAGATGTCGAGAAGGTGCGCGCCGCCGCGGACCTGTATGACATTGTATCTGCGACCGTAACGCTTAAGCCCTCCGGCACCGGCACCTTCGTGGGCCTGTGCCCGTTCCACGACGAGAAAACCGGCAGCTTCAACGTGCGTCCCTCGCTCGGCGTGTGGCACTGCTTCGGCTGCGGCTTGGGTGGCGACGTATTCAAATACGTCGAACAATCCGAAAACATCGACTTCCGCGAAGCCGTGGAACTGCTCGCCGACAAGTACCATATCGAGCTGCACTACGAGAACAGCGGCAACGGCCCGGCGCGCGAGAACACCGGCTCCAAGCGCACGCGACTGCTGGAAGCCTGCGAGGAAGCCCAGCGCTTCTTCGTCTCCCAGATCTTGACCAAGGAAGCACTGCCCGCCCGCAAGCTGCTTGGCGGCCGCAACTTCTCCCAAGCTGATTGCGAACGTTTCGGCTGCGGCTACGCGCCGCAAGGCTGGGATAATCTCGTGCGCCACTTGGCCTCCAAGGGGTTTACGCAGAAGGAAATCCTCGACGCGGGCTTGGCCCGTCAAGGCCAGCGCGGCATCTATGACTATTTCCGCGGCCGAGTGACCTGGCCCATCCGCGATTCGACCGGCCGCACGCTCGGCTTCGGCGCGCGCAAGCTGTATGAGGACGACCAGATCGCCGCCAAATACATCAACACGCCGGATACGCAGCTCTACCGCAAAACCCAGGTGCTTTACGGCATCGATTTGGCCAAATCCGCCATCGTCAAGAAGCGGCAGGTGGTGATCGTCGAAGGCTATACGGACGTGATGGCCATGCACTTGGCCGGCATCGACACCGCCATCGCCACGTGCGGCACGGCGTTCGGCGCCGAGCACGCCAAGATTGTGCGCCGCCTGATCGCCGACGATTCGCTGGGCGCGGTCCAGCTGGTCGGGCCGTTGAAGGTCAAGGACCAGCCGTTGAGCTCGCGCATCGTGTTCACGTTCGATGGTGACGCCGCCGGCCAGAAAGCCGCGCTGCATGCCTTCGGCCTTGATTCGGCCTTCCTCTCCCAAACCTTCGTGGCCGTGGCCGACGACAATCTCGACCCGTGCGACCTGCGCATCGAGCGAGGCAACGAAGCAGTGCGTTCGCTGATCGCCCGCGCCAAACCGTTGTATGACTTCGTGATCGACGCCGCCATCAGCCGGTTCGACCTGACCTACACGCCCGGCCAAGTGGGTGCGATGAAAGCCGTGGCCCCGCTGGTGGCGCAGATTCGCGACCGCTCCCTATGGGACGCTTACGCGCGCAAGTCCGCGGGCCGTATCGGCGTGGATCTTGAGGTGATGCGCCGCGAGGTGATGAACGCGCGCCGGCAGATGCATGTACGCGATGAGGACGCCTACGCGCCCAAACGTCGATTCGAGCGTGACGAGCCGCGTGTGGAACCCGGCACCAACCCATACGCCAATCCGGCCACGCGCAAGGCGTTGGAGCGCCGTGACGCCGCCGAACAGGCATATTTCAAGATCGACGACGCCGTATTCATCGCCGAACAGCAGTTCATGGCCGTGCTGATTCAGGTGCCGCGCGCCATCGACCGCACCATGTTCGGGCAGCTGACCATCGACCATTTCATGACTTCGGTGTTCCGCACCCTGTTCCAGGCGATCGCGGCCGCCGGCGGACTGCCATCCGACGATACCCCGCAGGGGCTGTGGATGCACAACCTCACTAAGGCCGGCGGACCGATGCTGAATCAGGTGATCAACGAGCTGGCCGTCATGCCGTTGCCACTGCCTGGCGACGACGGTGGTAATGGCGCACAACCTCCGCAGTCGAACGTGCCTGGGGGAGTCGGCGGTGGTGCGGCCGCCGTGCAGCTACGCCCTGCCACGCCGGAAGAGCAGCGCTATGCCACCGAACTGCTCACCCGATTGTTGGACATGGGCTTCATGCGCCAGATCGGTTTGGCCAAACGCCGCATGGCCCAGCTGCCCGACGGCGAAGAGAAGATAACCCTCCTCGGCCAGATCACCCGCATGGAAACCGCCCGTAAAGACCTCCAAGCCCAAATCTACGGCAACACCGTTGGCTAGTAATCTCTCCCTCTGACGAGGGAGGTTACTGGCCGCAGTCGGGCGGGGCGAGAGAAGCGACGTCAGATATATCGCGCAGCATCGATGTCACATCAACTATTCGTTCCTTTAAACTTTCCCGTTGTCTAAATGAAAGTGCAACACCCGTTAGATTGGAAATTGCCTAGAAAAC